>Ga0255338_1000991_pt1 | contig 63570 bp, 44 predicted proteins | sample MeOH1_35cm_T4_19_FD_203715 | JGI IMG/M metagenome (GOLD analysis project Ga0255338, IMG submission 203715) | Sandy soil microbial communities from University of British Columbia, Vancouver, Canada - MeOH1_35cm_T4_195 | ecosystem: Engineered > Artificial ecosystem > Sand microcosm > Unclassified ... | reverse complement strand
AGCGTTTCTCATGAGCGGTTGAGCTGCCGGGCGCCGATGTCGCGGCGGTAATATTTCGAAGGACAATGAATCTGTTCGCAGGCGGCGTAGGCCCGGTCTGCCGCCTCGCGGAGCGTCGGGGCCAGTGCGGTCACGCCGAGCACGCGACCGCCGTTGGTCACAACCTGGCCGGCGGGGTTTTTCGCCGTGCCGGCGTGGATGATCGAGGTTTGCGGCGGGAGTTGCGCGGGGAAGGTGATGACGTCGCCCTTGGGGTAGTTGTCCGGGTAACCCTTGGCGGCGATGACGACGCAGAGCGCGGCGTCGGGCCGCACCTCGAGTTTCATGCCATGCAACTCGCCGCGCGCGGCGGCCCAGAGCAGGGCGAGCAGATCGCTCTTGATGCGCGGGAGCACGACCTGCGTCTCTGGGTCGCCGAAGCGGGTGTTGTACTCGAGCACGCTCGGGCCGTCGGCCGTGAGCATGATGCCGATGAAGAGCGTGCCGCGAAACCGGATCCCCTCGGCCGCGATGGCGTCGACCGAAGGCTCCACAATCTCACGGTCGATGCGGTCCAGCAATTCGGGCGTGACCACCTCGGCGGGCGAGTAGGTGCCCATGCCGCCGGTGTTGGGGCCGGTGTCGCCGTCGCCGATCCGCTTGTGGTCCTGCGAGACGGGCAGGATGACATAGTCGCGGTCCGACACGACGACAAGGATCGAGGTCTCGTCCCCGAACATGCAGTCCTCGATGAGAATTTGGCTCCCGGCGGAGCCGAATTTGTTGCCCGCGAGCATGTCGCGCACGGCGGCCTCGGCCTCGGCGAGGGACTGCGCGACGACGACGCCCTTGCCGGCGGCCAGACCGTCGGCCTTGATGACGATCGGCGTGCCGCGTTGGCGCAGGTAGGCGAGAGCGGGCTCGACCGCGGTGAAGATGCCGGCCGGGGCGGTCGGGATCTTGTACTTCAGCAGGATCTGCTTGGTGAAGACCTTGGAGGCCTCGAGGCGTGCGCCGTCGGCCTTCGGGCCGTACGCGGGGATGCCGGCTTTCATCAAGGCATCGACCAGCCCCAGCGAGAGGGGCACCTCAGGCCCGACCACGACGAACTCGACCTTCTCGCGTCGCGCCAATTCGACGAGCCCGGCGATGTTGTCGACGGCCACGGGAAAACAGGTGGCGTCGGCGGCGATGCCCGCATTGCCGGGCGCGCAGAGGAGGCGGGGCTTGGCGGGGGATAGGGCCAGCGCCTTGGCGAGCGCGTGCTCGCGGCCGCCGGAGCCGACGATGAAGACGATCCGTGGCAGCGCCGCGGAGTCGAAGGTTGAGGGTTGAGAATTGAGAGGCACGAGTGGTGGGCGATGATTCCTCTCAACCCTCAGCGATCAACTCTCAACTTCGTCACAGCACCTTGAGGGTCTTGCGGTAGAAGGCGATGACCTCCTCGGGGTCGTCCGTGAAGAGGATGTAATCGTTCATCCAGGCCGGGGCGCGCTTGTCCTTGATCATCGCATTCACCTGGCGGCGGAGGTCGCCCCAGAACTTCGCGTTGAAGAAGACGTAGGGGACGCGGGGGCGGATGCCGAGCTTGAGGTTGCAGAGCTCGATGCCGATTTCCTCGAGGGTGCCGACGCCGCCGACGTTGAAGATGCAAAAGTCGGCCGCCTCGAACCATTTTTGGCGGAAGTGGCGGGAGTTTTCCTGGAAGGTGTTGAAGAAGTCGACGCCGAGCTCGGGCGGCTGGGCCTCGAGCTCGAGGAAGCAGGCGCCGGTGAGCGCGCCCTTGCCGCGAGCGGTCTCGGTGGCGAGGCGCATGACGCCGCCGCCGCCGCCGGTGAGCACGCCGAGGTTGGAGCCCATGAAGGCGGTGAGTTTGTTGACGAGGCCGGAGATGCGGTCGGTGTCGGTCTGGTCGAGGCCGACAGCGGAGCCGTAGAAGGCGAGGATGGTGGATTCCTGGAACCGGCGGGCCATCTCCTCGCGAACGAAAAAGCCGTGCTCGCGCTTGTAGGTGTGGAGGTAGAGGTCCTTGGTCACCTCGTCGTACCAGTAGACGTCGATGCCGATGAAGTGGAAGGTGTCGAGCCGGGCGTGGGCGTTGGACGAGAGGAAGTAGCCGTGGGTGCGCGAGGCCTTGCGGAAGATGATGCGCTTGAGTTTGAAGTTACCGAGGCGGGTGATGAGCTCCATGTTCTCGAGCAGGCCCGGGAAATAATCGACGATGAGCGTGTCCGCATCCACGGCCTTGGTGTCGAGGGCCTGGATGAGGTTGTGGGCGCCGAGCGGGCAGGCCTCGGCGGAGAGGAGCTTCTTCAGCTCCTCGTCGTTGGCGCGGATCAGGAGGGCGCGGTTCTCCATGGTGGCGCTCTGGCCGCGGACCGTGATCTTGGTCTTGGGGCGGGGCTCGGCCAGCTCGAGGGCCGGCGAGGAGTCGAGGCACTTGTAGAGGCTCTTGGTGGTGGCGAGGAGGCGCTGGCGCTTCTTGGCCAGGGTCTTGAACTCGGGGTCGTCCGGCGGCGGGGCGCGGAAGATCTCGACCGAGACCATGGGATTCACCACCGGTTGCTCGCCGGTGTTGTAGATCTCGAGCATGATGTTGGTGCCGGAGGTCTTGATGGGATCGAGGAGGACGGCGGAGGTGTGCAGCCCGAAGTTGCCCTCGCCCGGGGTGAGCACCACGTAGTGCTCGCGCAGGTACATGGAGCAACTGGTGAGCACGCCGGAGTGGGGCGTGATCGTCAGCGGGGAGGCGTCGTGACGGACCTGGACCTTGTCGAGGAAACTGCGGCCCGCGTAGCCGGAGACGATGTGCTCGAAGTTGAGGCGGTTCAGGCGGGGGTTGAGGGTGTAGTTGACCGGGTGCGGGGTGAAGAAGACGCAGCCGGAGCTGTCGATGGAGATCGTGCTGGGCAGCTTCAGGAGGTTTTCCCGGATGGCGTTCCAGATCTCGGTGGAGGTGAGCTTGGCCGGGGCCGGGGCGTGAAAGAGCCGGCCGACCGGCACGCCCGGCCGCAGCAGCTTCAGCCAGTAGGGGGCGTTGGGGAAACTGTAGTCGAAGAGAAAGGCCTCGACGGTCAGGAGCACCCGGTTGCCATCGGGCACCGGCGCGCCTTGGGTGATGATCTCGATGCCGATGCGGGCGAGCGAACTGCGCTCGGTGAAGCGGAGGGTGGCGAGATGGGACTTCATGAAGTCCAATTCGGCGGGCTGGCGCGGCCAAAAGGCGAGAGTGAGCGTCGCCCGGTCCGTTCCCTTGGGCTTGATGGTGAGGATCTGGCCGTCGGTACTGTGCCAGAATTGGTTTTCGTTCATGGGATTGGGCAGGGTGAGGGCAAGGGCCGGGAGAGACAAGCCCGGGTTGGCACGGTTCCCGAGGGAGATTTAGCGCCTAAGGGGTTGATTTTTTCCGGGCAGGTGCGCAATTTCGCGCTCTTTGACGGCACAATTCCGCCCGGGCCGTTTCCCAACCGGGCTCTAGTTTACTCCATGAAATTAACCGCCCAACTCACTGCCGGCCTGTTTGGACTCAGCCTGCTCACCGCCGTTTCCGCTGAGGACACGGTCAAATTCAATGTGCCCGGTGTCACCCCCGGCACACCCGCCGCCAAGCCCGCCACGCCCGCGGCCAACACTCAGGCCACTCCCGCCGCCAACCCGGTTGCCGCCCCGGCCAAGAAGTTCACCGAGACCCAGGTGGCCGAGGCCTATGGCTGGTTCGTGGGCGACCGGATGGGCCTGAGGCAGCTGGATTTCACCCCGTCGCAGATCGAGGCCATGTCTCGCGGCATGGTCGGACTGGTCAGCGGCGCGCAACCCCCGTTTGATCCGAAGGAAATCGGGCCCGAGGTCGAGGCCTTCCTCGCGCGCAAGAACCAGGTCTTTATGGGCAAGCTGCTCGTCCAGCAGACGGCCCTGTCCAAGGATTATTTCACCAAACTCAAGGAGAACAAGAATGTCGTCACGCTGCCCAGCGGCCTGTGTTACGAGATCCTGAAGGCCGGCACGGGTGCCGTGCCGAAGGTCGGCCAGCTGGTGACCTTCCACTACACTGGTTCGCTGGTCACCGGCCAGGTGTTCGACAGCTCAGTCGAGCGGGGCCAGCCGGCCGAGCTGCAGCTGGTGGCGGCCACGCCGCAATCCCCCGCGGGGTTCATCGCCGGCATGTTCGAGGGCATGCAAAAGACCGGGATTGGCGGCAAACTGCGGCTGCACATCCCGGCCGCGCTCGCCTACGGAGACGAGGGCAACCAAGCCATTCCTCCCGGTGCGGCGCTGATCTTCGAGGTCGAGCTGCTCGGGGCCAAGGACGCGCCCAAGGAGCCCGCCGCCAAGTAAGCCCGAGGGCATTCTGCGACGATCCACGCCTCCCTGAACCGGGAGGCGTTTTTCTTGCGCCAGTGCGCGGCGGGGTGTTCGCTGGCCCCGTCGCATGGACACCAACCTCTACCTTGTCGGCTTCATGGGCACGGGCAAAAGCACCGTGGGCCGGCAGGTGGCCCGGCAGATGAATTTCGAGTTTTTCGACAGTGACCACGAGATCGAACGGCTGCAGGGGAAACCGGTGTCGCAGATTTTCGCCGAACAGGGCGAGGCGAAGTTCCGTTCCCTGGAGCGGGAATTCATCGAGCACGGTCATCCGGCGAAGAAGTGTGTCATTTCCTGCGGCGGCGGGCTGGTCGTGCCGCCGGGCATGCTGGAGCTCCTGCGCAGCCGCGGGGTGGTGGTCTGTTTGCACGCCCCAATTGAGACCATCCTGAAGCGCACGCAGCACGCGACGCACCGTCCGTTGCTCCAGGTGGAGGATCCGGCGCAGCGGCTGCGCGAGCTTTACGCCCAGCGCGAGGAAATCTACCGCCGCACGGGCACCATGGTGCTGACCGACAAGCGCCCGCTCCGGGAGATCGCTGCGCATGTGCTGCGCGTCTACCGGCAGGAAGCGGCCCAATCCGGCAAATGACCGCACCGACCGCGTCCACGTTGACCGGGACGCCGAGGGAGGCGTTGCGGGAAAAGCTGCAAGCACTGGGCTTTGACGAGGTGCGGTTTGCCACCGCCACGGCCGGAAACGCCGGCCTGCGGGAATGGATGGAGGCCGGCCGGCAGGCGGACATGGCCTGGATGGAACGCACGGCGGACAAGCGGATGAATCCGGACATGGTCCTCCCCGGCGCGAAATCCGTAATCATTTTGGGCGTCAACTACTGGGCGGATTCCCCAATCCAAAATCCAAAATCCAAAATCGAAAATCCCACCTGGGCGCGCTATGCTCTGCACGAGGATTACCATGATACGATGAAGCCGGGATTGGCCGCCGCCGGCCGGTTGCTGGAAGAGGAATACGGCGCGACGGCAGCGGACTACCGCTACTACGTGGACACCGGGCCGGTGCTGGAGCGAGGCTGGGCCGCGCGCAGCGGTCTGGGTTTTCGAGGCAAGAACGCCATGTTGATCTCCCGCCGGCACGGCAACTGGCTGTTCCTCGCCTGCATCCTCGTGCGGCAGGAAATCGAGCCCGACGCACCCTTGCGGAAAAAACCGTTGCCGCCCGCGGTAGCCGAGCCGACCGGACTGCTGTGTGGGAAATGCACCCGCTGCCTGGATGCTTGTCCGACCCGGGCGTTTCCCGAACCGGGCATCGTGGATGCGCGGCTGTGCATCTCCTACCAAACAATTGAGAACAAGGGCATCATTCCGCGCGAACTCCGGGTCGGGATCGGCACGCGGATCTATGGCTGTGATGTCTGCCTCGAGGTCTGCCCGTGGAACCGTTTTGCGCAGGAAGGGCGGCGCGCGCTGCTGTCCTCGCGTGAGGATCTCGCGGAGCTGGGGCTCGCGGAAATCCTCGGGCTGACCCCGGTGCGCTTTGCGGAGGTGTTCCGGCGGACCACGGTGAAGCGCCTGAAGCTAACGGGACTGTTGCGCAACGCCTGCGTGGTAGCCGGCAACACGGGGGACCGGGCGCTGCTGCCGACGCTGGTCCGGCTGGCTGCGCATGACTCGGCGGTGGTGCGAGCCCATGCAGTGTGGGCCGTCCGGCGGCTGGCCGGTGTGGAGGCGGACGCCCTGCTGGCGGCGGTCCGATCGAAGGAATCCGAGGCCGTGGTGCTGGCCGAGTACGAGGCTAAGGTTTAGCGAACAGTTCCCTCATCCGCTGAGTCACGTAGACGGGCGGGCGGACCGGCTCACCGGCCTTGTTGATGAAGGCATGGATGGTGAAACCGGTCACCAGCAGTTCCTCGCCGCGGCGAACCTCATAGTCGAGGTGGACCCGCAGGGTCGGCCGCTCCTTGAGCCGGGTGATGATGGTGACCGTGTCGTCGTACAAGGCGGAGCGGACATATTTCACCCCGAGTTCGATGACCGGGAGATGGTAGCCCTGAGCCTCCAGTTCACGATATGGCAGACCGCATTCCTTGAGCAGGGTGGTGCGGCCGACCTCAAACCAAGGGAGGTAATTGCCGTGATAGACGATGCCCATCATGTCGGTCTCGGCATAACGGACGGTGATCTGCGTGCGGGATTCAATCATGGGAATCAGGGGGAAACAGGTGGTCCGAACAGGGCTAGGGCGGAGTCCCGCCAGGTGTGGTTGAGGGCGCGGGCTCGCGCCGCCTCACCGAGCTGGCGGCGCAGCGGGGCGTTGTTGATGAGCCGGGCAAACGCCTGCGTGAGCGCGGCGGTGTCACCGGGTGTGACGAGCAGGCCGGTCACCCCGTCGAGGACGGCCTCGGGCACACCACCGATGGCGTGCGCGATGATGGGCAGGCCGTGGGCCCCGGCCTCGAGGTAGACCAGGCCGAAACCCTCGACGCTGTGCTTGTGCGGCATGCTGGTCATGGCGAAAATGTCGGCCTGCGCATAGATGGTGCCGAGTTTTTCGTCGGGAATATCGCCGAGGAATTTGACCGGCAAGCCGGCCTGCGCGGCCGCGTCGGCAAGCAGCTTGTCGTAGTTCTCCTTTCCGTGGGCGCCGACGAGCCAATACTCGAGTGAGGCGCGCTGGTCGGCCGGCAGGGCCTGGAGGGCGTGGATGACCTCGAGCTGACCCTTGCGGGGGTTGAGGCGGGCGACCGTAAGGATGATGGTCTTGGTCCCGGGCAGGGCGGCGGGGGAGGACTGGTTCATCCGCAGGTCCGAGCGCAGCGCGCCGGGGGTCACGACGACCTTGGCCCCCGCCTGCGGGAAATGACGTTGGAGCAGTTGGCGGGCGAATTCGCTCACCACGCTGATGCGGGTGGACTTGGCCAGCAGGTGATTGGTGCTCCAGTGCAGGATCCGGCGCGAAGCCAGGCGCTGGATCTCCGAGCCGTGGAAGGTCAGCATCAGACGGGCCGGGCGGATCGTGTCAAAATACTGGAGCAGCAGCATGGCGAGCAGGGGCCCGGGCTCCGGGATGTAGAGGGTGGCGTCGTTGAGGCGGTCAGCCTGGGCGATCAGTTCCCGGGACATGCTCCACTGGCTGCGCAGGCTGTGGTCGCCGGAGAGGGACAAACGACGGACTTGGAACGGCCAGAGCGGTTCGGTGGCACCCGCCGGCAGGGCGGGGGCCCAGACCTCGACGCGATAGCCCAATTCGTGGGCGGCCCGGGCCATCTCGGCGGCGTAGACCGCGATACCCCCGCGGTGCGGGTGATACTCGTGCGTAACCAGGATGAGCGAGGGGGCTGACTGACCGGTGTGGCTGGACCCCTGAGGCGGCATGATTGTTAAATGGGGATGAACTTGGACTCACAGCCCACAAAGGCGCGATGTCGCCGTGCATCGTCCACAGAGTCAACATGCTAAATATTCAGTCACTGATGCGTGTATTTGTGGAGTGGATGGAGGTTTTTTGGGATTTACATGTCAGAAGGGGATAACATATCCTTCCCATCCAATGGCACAGTCCAGCAACAACCACTCCGGCGTCGTGCTCAAGCCGTTCACAGCCGAAGATGATGCAAATCTGCGTGAATCACTTAAGCGCTGCTCGGCAGCGACTTATGAGGCCGCAGCCCAATTTCGCAAAACCGGCAACACCGAGCACCTGCCAGCCATTGTCCTCGGCATTATCGAACGTTACGTCGAACCCGATCTGCGGGCCAAGCTGAAGGATGCCGATGATGATCTCCGGGTTATCGAGGATCTTGGCATCGATTCCCTGACGATGATGGAAATCGTCATCCTCGTGGAGGATGTGCTGCAAATGACCATCAACAATGAGGAGCTGCGCCACCTCCGGACCGTGGGTGACGTCAAGACCTTCATTGAGTGCAAGGTGCGCGGCCTGCCGCTGCCGAAGCCGACCAAATTCCTCCCGATCGAGCACATTGTGTCCGTCATGCCGATCCAGCCCCCGTTCCTCTTCCTCGGCGAGGCCTCCGTCAATGCCCACGGGGCGAACGCCAAATACAAGATCAGCGGCCAGGAATTCTTCCTTCAGGGCCATTTCAAGGACAACCCGGTACTGCCGGCCTCGATCATGCTGGAGGCCCTCGGCCAGCTCGCGGTCCTCTTCCTCCTGGAAGGGCAGGTCGGCGAGGCGGGCAAGACGGTTGATCACCGCACGATTTTCTTCACCTCCTGCGAGGGGGTGCGCTGCCACCGAGTCTGCCGTCCGGGCGACGTGCTCAGTCTTTCGATCAAGCCGAAGCGGCTCAAATCCCCCCTCGCGACCTTCGAGGGCCAGATCCGCGTCGGGCAGGAGAAGGCGGCCATCGCCGAGGAAATCACCCTCACCTTTGGGTTCGCCGAGGAAGTCGCGCAACCCGTGCCGCAGCCGGTCGTGGCTCCGGCCGAGCAGCCGGTGGCCATCAATCCGGCCAAGTCGGCCGTCAACGCCTGAGCCACCCCTGCGGTGGTTGACCGTCGGGTCAAAAGCGTTTTGATACGCTGCACCTCGGTCCTGCCACCTCTCCCGGCTGGCGCCGTCTGACAAATACATGCGGAAAGTATACATCACCGGCGTCGGGTTCATCACCAGTATCGGCAATGATGCCGGAGCGGTCTCGGAGAGCCTGCGCGAGCTCCGCCACGGCATGGTGCAATACCCGCCATTCCAGAAGCCCGATGTGCCGGTGAAGGTGGCGGCCCCAATCCGCGATTTTCAGACGGACACCACCGATGCCGAGGACTGGGTGTTTCCCGCCCGCTACAGCATCCGCCGGGAAATCCTGCGCGGCATGGCGCCCCACGGCGTCTATGCCTATTGCGCCATGCAGCAGGCCGTCGAGGACGCCAAGCTGGGCGAGGCCGACTATTCGAATCCCGACACGGGTCTCTATGCGGCCTCGGCCGGGTCGCCCTTCCTGCTGGGTTACCACCTCGAGCGCATGCGCAAGGTGGGCGTCATGCGCTGTCCGCCCCTGGGCGTGGTCGCCTCGATATCAGGCACGGTGAATTTCAACCTCGTGTCGCAGTTCAAGATCCGGGGCGCCTCGACCGGGTTTTCCTCGGCCTGCGCATCCTCCGCACATGCCATGGGCTTTGCCTACGACGAGATCGCCCTCGGTCGGCAGAAGCGGATGTTCGTCATCGGGGCGGAGGATGGCAACGTTGAGAGCATCCTGCCCTTTGCCGGCATGCGCGCCCTTTCACTGCAGACCGATCCCTCGATCGCCTCGCGGCCGTTCGATGTGGCCCGGGACGGGTTTGTCGGCACGGGTGGCGCCGTCGTGCTGGTCTTGGAAAGCGAGGAGGAGGTTGCCCGGCGCAACCCCAAGGTGTATTGCGAGGTGGCCGGCTGGGGGCAGGCTTCCGACGGCTACAATGTCGCAATCTCGCATCCCGATGGCGAGGGACTCCGCATGGCCATCGAGAATGCCCTGAAGTATGCCGAAGTTTCGGCGGAGGACGTGGACTACGTCAACGCCCACGCCACTTCCACGCCCATCGGCGACATCTCCGAGGCCAAGGCGCTCAAGGCCATCTTCAAGGGCTCGCCGTCCCGTCCGGCCATCAGCAGCACGAAGGCCCTCACGGGGCACGGGCTCTCGCTGGCCGGGGCGATGGAAGCCGGCTTCTGCGCCATGGCCATGAAGGAGGGATTCATCCCGGGCTCGGCGCACATCACCAATCTCGATCCTGCCTGCGCGGGGCTGAACATCATCCGCGCCACCTTGCCGCAACGGCCTAATGTCGTGCTGAGCAACAGCAGTGGCTTCGGCGGCGCCAACGTCTGCCTTGTGTTCAAGTCAGCCTGACGCGCATGAGCTCCGGCGCGCTTTCCTCCCGCTATCGCACCGCCTTTGTGACCGGGGCCAGCACCGGGCTGGGACTGGCCTTCACGGAGATGCTGCTGGCGGAAGGGGTTGAAGTCTGGGGGACCTCCCGCGATGCGGCCCGCCTGCCATCCCGGTCCCGGTTCCATGCGGTGGCCCTCGAACTTGCCGACGGCTCCATGGCCGAGCGGACTTTCCTCGAGGCGGAGCAGGCGGCCGGCGGCTTTGACATCGTGGTCAACAATGCCGGGTTCGGCGCTTTCGGGTCCTTTGCATATACGGATTTTTCCGTTTGGGAGGAGCAGTTCCGAATCATGCTGGTCAACACCGCCCGGTTAGCCCACGTCGCACTCCGGGGCATGCTGGCGCGCCGCCGCGGGGCGCTCGTCAACATCTCGTCCATCGCCGGTGAATTCGGCATGCCCTACCAGGCGACCTACAACGCGGTGAAGGCCGGTCTGTCCGCGCTCAATGAGAGCCTGATGTATGAGGTACGGGACACGGGGGTGATCGTCATTGATTTCCGCCCAGGAGACTATCGCACCGACTTCGAGGGCTCGGTGCGACGTCCCCCGCAGGCCGCAGCGCTGGACGCCGGCAACTCCGCCCGCATGACCCAGGTTTGGGGACAATTCCAACAGATGATGCGCTCCGGGCCCGCCCCCGCCCAGGCCGCGGAATCGCTGCGGGCCGCCCTGCTCGGCGGTCGCAGCGGCACGGTGCGCACCGGCCGGTTCTTCCAGGCCATCCTCGGGCCGTTCCTCGCCCGCTTCGGCTCGCTGGCCCTCAAGCGGCGCATCCAGGAGAAATACTTCGGCCTCTGAGCATGAAGCGGGTCCGCATCCTCATCCTCACCTCCAGCACCGGCGCCGGGCACGACGTCCGGGCGCAGGCGTTTGCCGAGTGGTGCTTCGAGCTCTACCGGCACAACGTCGATGTGCGCATCGAGCAGATGCTCGAGAAATCCTCCGGCTTTTTCAGTGCCGGGGTGAACTTCTACAACTGGATCCAGAAAAAATCCCCGTGGATGCACAAGGCCTTCTTTCTGTTCGTCGAGCTGCTCAGCGTGCTCAACCGCCGCTCGGTGACCTTCGGCCGGGCCTACTATGAGGCCGTGTTGCGCGAATACCAGCCGCACCTGGTGTTCAGTGTCCACGACTGCCTGAATCGTGGATATTTCCAGCTGGCCCGCAAGGTCCTCGGCGCCGACAAGGTCCGCTGCGCGACCTATTGCGGCGAGTTTTCCGGCGGCTTCGGCTACAGTGTCAATTGGGTCGAGCCCACCGCCGACCTGTATATCTCCCGCACGCCCACCGCCCGCGACTACGCGGTGAAACTGGGCATGCCCCGCGAGCGCACCCTCGTGCGCGGCCACCTCATGCAGCCCCGCCAGCACATCGGGTTCATGAACCGCCAGGCCCGCGCGGCTTACCTGGAAACCGAGCTCGAGCTGCGCACCAGCCTGTTCACCGTTTTCCTCGCCACCGGCGGCAACGGGGCCAACAACCATCTAGACCTTCTGACGGCCCTGCTGCCCTTCGCCGACCGCGTGCAGGCCATCGTGATCTGCGGCCGCAACAACGAGGCCTACAACCAGGTCCTGAGCTGGCGCATCGATCATCCGCAGCTCAACTGCTTCCTGGACCGCTTCTCCGAGGAGGTCCACCTCCTGATGCAGGTCAGTGATGTGATTGTCACGCGCGGCGGCACGACGTCCTGCGCCAAGGCTCTCCATTTCCGCTGTCCCATCATTTTCAATGCCCTCGGCGGGGTGATGCCGCAGGAGGAGCTGACGGTGAAATTTTTCAAACGAGGCGCGGGCGTCGGACTTATCAATACTGCCGAGGACCTTGGCCGGATCATCGCCGGCTGGCTGGAGGACCGGACGAGTTACTGCCGTTTCCGGGATGACTTCCTGAAGCTGCGCTACGAGGAGGACCCCACGCTGGTGATCACCGAACTGGTCGATCTGGCGCAACAAGTCTCCCATACCCAGTATCAGCCCGGTCCGTTCCCGCCCAAGCCGCGCCCGACCTGAACGAGCGGTCAGATCGCGGGCGTTCCCGCACTGCGGTTGTCAGGGTTTCTTACGGGCAATGAACTGGACGACGGAGCCCATGCCGCCGAAGCGGTGACCGCCCTCAAGGACATCGCGGTCGATTTCCCGGGCGAGGATCACCTCGCAGTGGGGAAAATCCTGCCGCAGGCCGGCGGCGGACATGAGCATGTCGGGATCCTTCGGGCCTCCGGTGTTCTTGGGTAATTGTGCCAGCGTGTAGGCCTCGAGCAGCAGGATGCCCCCGGGTTTGAGTGAGCGCTCGACCAAGGGATACAGCCGCTGACGGAGGCGGCCGGGTAGGTGGGCGAAGATGGAGATGACGGAGCCAAAGACGTCAGGGGGAGGCGTGTAGTCAGCCAAATCCGTCAAGGCGGTCCGGATGCGGACGCCTTTCTCGGTCGCCAGCTTCTGGGCCTTGGCCAGGCCCACTTCCGAGCTGTCCACTCCCAACACATCCAACCCGAGCGAGGCCAGGAACACGGCGTTGCGTCCTTCGCCTTCGGCCAGGCTCAGCACCGGGCCCTTGAGCGATTTGGCGTGCTCCGCAAGGAACGAGTTTGGCTCGGTGCCGTAGAAATAATCGTCACCGGCGTAGCGTTCGTTCCACATGGGGCGCCTCAGGTGACCAGATAAGGCAGCTTCCTGGCGGTCTCCTTCACGGCGGGGATGCCGTCAAGCAGTTCGCCGATGGCGTCCCAGCGGCCGTTGATCAGGGCGTCGCGGGCGGTGTCGCGGATCAGGCCGGGGACGGCCTGGCCGGCAAAGCGGATTTCCTGCTTCACGACGTCGATGACGACCTCGGTCTGCGGGTCCTTCTCCACCGTGGCGGCGATTTTTGCGATGTCCTCGCGCTTGGCGCAGGCCAGGGGCATGCCGAGGGTGATGCTGTTGCCGAAAAAGATCTCGGCGAAGTTCTCGGCGATGACGGCCCGGATGCCGTATTTTTGGATGGCTTGCGGGGCGTGTTCGCGGGAGGAGCCGCAGCCGAAGTTGGCGCCGGAGAGAAGGATCGTGGCGCCCTTGAAACGGGGGTCGTTGAGCGGGTGAGGCTTGTCGGTGCCGTCGGCGTTCTTGCGGACGTCGTAGAATAGGAATTCGCCAAGGCCGTCAAAGGTCACGCACTTCATGAAGCGCGCGGGGATGATGCGGTCGGTGTCGATGTCGTTGCCGGGGACGCTGACGGCGCGGCCGGTGAGAGAGGTGATTTTGGCTAAGGCCATGAAAGTCGAGGGTTGAGGGCTGAGAGTTGAGAGACCGGTTCAGTTGACCGCGAAGACCTCGCGGGCGTCGGCGACGGAACCCGTGACGGCGGCGGCGGCCACCATGAGCGGGCTCATGAGGAGCGTACGGCCGGTGGGGGAACCCTGCCGGCCCTTGAAGTTGCGGTTGGAGGAGCTGGCGCAAAGCTGGTCGCCGATGAGCTTGTCGGGGTTCATTGCCAGGCACATCGAGCAGCCGGCGGCGCGCCACTCGAAGCCCGCCTCGCTGAGCACCTTGTCGATGCCCTGTTTTTCGCACTGGAGGGCGACGATCTGCGAACCGGGGACGGCGATGGCCTTGACGCCTGGGGCGACTTTCCGGCCCTTCACGTAGCGCGCGACTTCCTGGAAGTCGGAGAGCCGGCCGTTGGTGCAGGAGCCGAGGAAGGCGACGTCGATCTTCGTGCCCTTGATCGGTTTCCCGGCGGGTAGTTTCATGTAGGCCAGCGCCTCGATGATGCCGGCCTTGTCGTCCGCCGATGTGGCGGTGTCCGGGCTGGGGATGTTCTCCGCGATGGAGATGCCCTGGCCAGGATTGATGCCCCAGGTGACGGTGGGCGCGATGTCGGCGGCGGCAATCTTCACGACGTCATCGTAATGGCAGCCGGGGTCGGAGGCGTAGGATTTCCAGTTCGCGACGGCAGCATCCCATGCTCCCGCCTTGGGCGAGTAGGGTCGGCCCTTGAGGTAGGCAAAGGTGGTCTCGTCGGGATTGACGTAACCGACGCGTGCTCCGCCCTCGATGGACATGTTGCAGACGGTCATGCGCTCTTCCATGGAGAAGCCGTCAAAGGTGCTGCCGGCATACTCGTAGGCGTAGCCCGTGCCGCCGTTGACGCCGAGCTGGCGGATGATGTGGAGGATGACGTCCTTGGCATACACCCCGGGGCGCAGCTTTCCATTCACCTCGATGCGGCGGACCTTGAGCCGGCCAAGCGCCATGGTCTGGGTGGCGAGGACGTCGCGCACCTGGCTGGTGCCGATGCCGAGGGCGATCGCGCCAAACGCACCGTGGGTGGAGGTGTGGGAGTCGCCGCAGGCGATGGTGGTGCCGGGCTGGGTGATGCCTTGCTCAGGACCAACGATGTGGACGATGCCCTGCTTGCCCGTGGCGCGGTCGAAGAAGGTGATTCCGAACTCGGCGCAGCTCTTGCGCAGTTCGTCCATCATGGCCTGGGCGAGCGGGTCACGGTAGGGCTCGACGACCTGGTCGGTTGGCACGATGTGGTCCACCGTGGCAAACGTCCGGTGCGGCATCAGCACCTTGAGGCCGAGGTCGCGCAGCATGCCGAAGGCCTGGGGCGAGGTGACCTCGTGGATGAGGTGCGTGCCGATGAGCAGCTGCGTCTGGCCATTGGCCAGCTTTTTGACGGTGTGGGCGTCCCACACCTTTTCGAAGAGGGATTTGGGCATAAAGTGAAGCGGGGAGTCCCAAGACTACCAGAATCTTGCCATAACCAGAAATACTTGTTTCGTGTCCTGTGATGCCGGCTGAGTATCAGTATCCCTTCGAACTCCGGCACCTCGTCTACTTCCGCGAGGTGGCGCGGCAGCTGCATTACCGCAAGGCCGCCGAGACGCTGGCCGTGGCCCAGCCGGCCCTGTCGCGCAGCGTCACGCAGCTGGAAGCGGCGCTGGGCGTAGACCTGCTCAATCGCACGCGGCGCAAGGTCGAGCTGACCACGGCGGGGCGGGCCTTCCTGGAGCGCATCGAACCGCTTCTGCGGGGACTGGCGGCCGTGCCCCGGGATATCCAAGCGCTCTCCGGCGGTCAGGCCGGGCAGGTGCGCGTGGCGTTCACCGGTTTGGCGATGGCCACGGTCCTGCCAGGTATCCTGCGCGACTTCAACCGACGCTACCCGGGCATCCGCGTCGAATTGAATGAATCACCGACTTCAGCGCAGCTCGAGTCCCTGAAGAACGGCGAGATCGCCTGCGGATTCTTTCACCCGGATGCCACGCTGCCTCCGGGCTTGTCGACGAAGGTGCTCATGCAGGAAAGGAACGGCGTGCTCCTGCCGGCCGACCATCCACTCGTCAGATCCAGAAAATTGCGCCTGCGTGATCTGGCCGGCACCCCCTTTGTGATGTTTCCCCGGGCCCACAATCCTGGTTTCTACGACCGGGTGCTGGCGGCGTTTCAGCAGGCGGGGGTGACCCCACGCATTGCCGACGAGGTCTGGCCGCGCGCCAACGCCATCGGTCTGGTCCGGGCCGGCCTTGGGGCGACGTTCATGTCGCCTTCGGAGGCCAAGCAACTGCCCAGCGAAGTGACGTTTCGTCCGATCGACGGACCGGCCCCGCAGAGCCGTCTGGTGCTTGGCTGGCGCAAGGACACCCCGGTGGATCCCGCGCTGGGCGCCTTTCTTATCGTGGCGGGGGTCGCAACCGCCTGAGAAATTATCCTATCCGAACACTCCTCCTTTCCGCTAACGTTCACCCTTCTTGGCCCCGAAACCCAACATTGTCCTGCTCTTCACGACATTTCCGAAGACGTCGGAAACATTCCTGCAGCGGGATGTCGCGGCGATGCTCGCGCAAGGATTGAACCTGAGGCTGTATTCGCTCTGGGGCGGGGGCGGGGACTTCCAAGGACTGCCCGTGCGGTCCTTCAACAAGTGGAAGCTGGTGCCCTTGTTCCTGTTCACCATCCCCTGGCAGTGCGTGCGCCGGCCGCGCCTGGTGCGCGACCTCTTCGAGGGGGTGTTCACCCGGGTGGCGCCGTCGTGGCTGAATTTCTGGGAGAACATGCTTGGGGCAGGTTTCGCCGGATGCTTCCACCGCGAACTGCAGCAGGATCCGCCCGCGCTCGTCCACGGGGCGTGGGCCGGGGCACCTGCCACGGCGGGTTGGGTGTTGTGGCGGATGTACGGCTGGCCCTACAGCACCGGGGCTCATGCCTATGATATTTATGAGCACGGGGGTGACTGGTGGCTGCGGGAAAAACTGCAATACGCGCGCTTCATCCACACCTCGACCGACGCGGCGAAGCGGGAGCTGATCGACCGGGGACTGCGCCCCGCGGACATCCATGTCATCCGGCGGGGACTGGATACCTTTCCCGCCTTCAAGCCCTTGCGGGCCAAGCGGCAGGCCCTGCGGTTGATCGCGATCGCCCGGCTGGTGCCCAAGAAGGGTCTCGATTACCAATTGGACATCTATGCCGCCTTGAAGAAGGCCGGACACGAATTTGAGGCGCGGATTGTCGGCGATGGTCCGTTGATGGCTGCGCTGGAAACGCGGACGGCGGAACTCGGTCTGGCCCAGCAAGTGAAATTCCTGGGCCGGCTGGAGCAGGCCCGCGTGTGGGAGCAGCTCGCCTGGGCCGATGTGCTGCTGCACACGGGGGTCGTCGCGCCGAGCGGCGACCGCGACGGATTGCCCAACGTGATTCCAGAGGCCATGGCCGCCGGTGTGCTTGTGGTGACCTCACCCGTGTCAGCCACGACCGAGGCCGTGCAGCCGGAGCGCACGGGACTGGTGGCGGATGTCACCCAAACGCTGGCCTGGACCGCCGCCCTGCGCCGACTGGCCGACGATGACAAGCTGGCCGAAGACCTGCGCACGGCCGCCCGTCGCTGGGTGGAGGAAAACTACAATGCGCACCGCAACACGGCGCGACTCGCGGCGTGCTTCGAGGAGGCGATGAAGCCATGATCTATTACGACACGACGAAGATGGGATCGGCGCGGCATCGCTCGGGCTTGATGCGGCTGACCTCGCGCATCATGGAGGAAATGGGCTCCGCCATAACGCAGGTAACCTGGGACGGCGCACTGCGGAATTTTGTCGATCGGGAAAATAAACTGGTAGTGCGGTTTGCTCCGTCGGACTGGCTGCTCACGGTCGAGCAATTCAGTGAGGCGGAGCGACCGGGGTTTCGGAATTTCCTGACCCAGCCGCCGTGCCGTCTGGCCGCGATGTTTCATGACGCCATCCCAGTGCGTTGGCCGCACATCACCTGGCCGCAGAGCGTCCAGCGGCACCCGGAATACATGAAGCTGCTCGCCAGCTTTGACCGGACCTGGGCCATCTCCGAGGCGACGCGACGGGATTTCACAGGATTCTGGCAATGGCAGGGGGTGACACCAAAGTCACTGCCCGAGGTCATCGAGTTGGGTGCAGATTTTGACGGGAGCAACCGGGTGCAGCGTGATGCCGTGACGCCGCGCGAACGCCCGGTGCTGCTGTGCGTGGGCATCGTCGAGCCGCGCAAGAATCAGGAGTTCCTGCTGCGGGTGGCCGAGTCCCTGTGGAGTGCAGGGCTTGATTTCGAGCTGCACGTCGTGGGACGGATCAATCCCCACTTTGGCAAACCGATTGCGGCGCGGATGAAGGCGCTGCAGCAAACGGAGCCGCGTTTCCGGTTTCACGCGCAGGCCGGGGACCGGGAATTGGGCCGCCTTTATGCCCGGGCGCGGGCCGTGGTGTTCCCCACCATTGCCGAGGGCTGCGGACTGCCGCTGTTGGAGGCGTTGTGGCGCGGGGTGCCGTGCGTTTGCAGCGACCTGCCGGTGCTGCGAGAGAATTCCGACGGTGGCGGGTGTCTGGCTGCAAAGGTCAACGATGCATCCGATTGGTCGGCTAAGCTACGCACGATACTGACCGACGTGGCGGAGTGCCGGCGGCTGCAACAGGAGGCGATGGCGCGGCCGCTGCCCCGCTGGACCAACACCGCGCAGACCCTGCGCGACGCCCTGCTCCCGACTACATCTGCTTGACCGCGTAGGCCATGGCCGCGGCGATCTTCTCAAGATCCTCGTCGCTGTGCAGGGCGGAGACAGCGGTGCGGATGAGGTCCTTGCCCGGCGGGACCGCCGGGGCGATGGACATGACGGTGAACACGCCCTTTTCGAGCAGCGCGTTCCAGAATCGGTAGACGAGTTCCTTCGAGCCGAGCACGATCGGGATGGCGGGCGTCTCGCTGCCCCAGATGTCGAGACCAAGGCCCTTGAGCATCTCGCGATAGCGCTTGGTGTTCCGCCAGAGCCGTTCGAGGTGCTGGGGCTCGGTCTGCATCACGTCGAGCGCGGCAGAGGCGGTGGCGGCCATGCTGGGGCTGAGGGCGGCGCTGAAGAGGGTCTGCTTGGAATTGGTGCGGAGGTATTCGATGAGCGTGCGGGAGCCAGCGACAAATCCGCCGGTGCTGGCGAGGGACTTGGAGAGGGAACCGCAGATCAGGTCCACCTTGTCGTTGAGCTTGTAGTGATCGACGGTGCCGCGACCCTGCCGGCCGAGGACGCCAAAGCCATGCGCATCGTCGAGCACGGTGAAGCAGCCGGCATCCTCGCCGATCTGCGCAAGTTCGGGCAGGCTGCAAATGTGGCCTTCCATCGAGTAAACGCCCTCGACTACCAGCATCTTGGGCGTGTGGTGGGGCAGGCTTTTCAGGATCTGGCGCAGGTCCTCGGGGTTGTTGTGGCTGAACCGTTCGACCGTCGCCATCGACAGACGGGTGGCGTCGACCAGGCAGGAGTGGATGTTTTTATCCGCCAGAATGATGTCGCCCTTCTGCGCGAAGGAGGCGACGGCCGAGCAGCAGGAGATGTAGCCCGCAACGCTGACATGACAGGCTTCGCGCCCCAGGAAGGTGGCGATTTTTTCCTCCAAGGCGACGTGGTAGGCGCGCGAACCGTTGGAAATGCGGGCCCCCGTGGGGCTTGTGCCCCAGACCTTGGCGGCGGCGCCACACGCCTCGATCACCTTGGGGTGGAAGGATAACCCGAGGTAGTCGTTGCTCGAGAGCATGACCATGTCGCGCCCGTCGAGGCGGATATGGGTGCCCTGCTGCGATTCGATGGCATGGTAGTACGGCTTGTACTTCAGCCGCATCCTCGTCGCGTAGTCATCCGACGCGCGATCAACGATGGCCTTCTTGGTCTTGGTGAAAAGGGACAGAGCCATGGAAATTTGTGGGGCGAATAGACGTCAGATGCCCGGCCTTAGCAACCGCAAACCCGGCTTCGCGCTGCGAGCTGCGCCGAGACAAGAACCGCCTCAATCGCGGCGGGGCAGGGTGCGCATCCAGGTGGTAAACTCCGAGGCGTAATCCGGCCAAGTCTTGAGGTGGCGGGATCCGGCAGCTCGGGACAACGCGGCCAGTTCAGTGGGATGGGTCAACAGGCGCCGGATGGCGCTGGCGAGGCTGATGGCGTCCACGGCATCGAGCGGGAGGCAGCCACCACCGTGGGCGGACTCACCCAGGGCTCCGTGCGCCGAACACACGCAGGGTTTGCCGTAGTGCAGGCTTTCCAACACGGGCATGCCGAAGCCCTCGATGAGGGAGGGATAGACTGTGAAACTGCATTGGCGATAGGCGGCGTGCAGATCAGCCTCGGGCACGGAGCCATCAAACAGGAGCGGCCGACCGGCATTTTTCAGTTCTGCGATTCGGGTCAGGGCCGGCCCGGCGGTATCGGCGCGGGCCAGGCCAATGAGCTGCAACTCAAACGCGAGGCCTTCCTTCCACAAGGCCTCGCAGGCCTCGAGCAGGGCGAGATGGTTTTTTCGGCCCTCGATGGTACACACACAAAGGAGGCGTGGGATGGATGGTGGCGTCGCTGGCTTGCCGCCCGGCGGCTCCGCCGGGCGGTCAATGCCCAGCGGAATGGCGTGAACAGACGGAACGTCGCCCACCCCCAGCCAGCGCCAATAATCGCGCAAGCTGGCGGCGGAATCCTCCGAAATGGCCGCCACGCCGTCGAACAACAGCAACTCCCGGAGATAGGCGGGGAAACGGGCGACGGTGCCCGGCGGGGTCAGCTCGGGAAATTTCAGGGCGATGGCGTCGTAGAAGATCGCCACGCGCGGCCCGGTCACAGTCGAGAGCAGCTCGGGCAGGCGCGAGCCGACCTTGGCGGAGAACAATTCCGGGCAAATCAAGCCCGACGCGGCCGGCAGGGCGGGCTTCTTGCCCAACCACCGGGTGGTGGCCCCCGAGATTTTCTGCGTGAGAGTCCATTTGGCGCCGCGGGATTTGCCGGCGCCGCCACTGCGATCACGCAGGACGGCGAGTTCGCCGGGGACAAGCGGCCGCCATCCGATCAGGTGTGGGTCGAAACAGATGGGAGACGCCTCACCCCGGGCGTGAAGCTCCTCGAACAACGTGCGGCAGACGCGCTGGATACCGGTTTGCGCCGAGGTGTGGCTCGTATGTGTGGCGTCGAAGAGCAGGGGGGCGCGGCTCATGGGCTTGATTCAACGGTGAGTCGGTTGATGACAAAGGGGAGTTCCTCGGCGGTGTCAGCCGGACCCACCACCTGGCCCTCGATGGTCTGCGACACTCGCGGGGCCAAGGCCACGTCAATCTGCCAAGGCGGCGGACCGGCCACTTCCTTGTCCATGGTAACCTCAGTGCCGGTACGGCTGACAATCCGCCAGGTGGTTTTCTGCCAGTGATTTTTCCAGTAAGGTGTGAGGGTCAGACGCAGCCGGGAGGAGGAGTGGGGGGTGATCTCGATGGAGAAATGCGTGGAGGCATGTTCGGGGATGCCATTCAGCGGATACACGCCTAGCAGGCCGGTGACCCGGTTGGCTTCGCGGAAGAGGATATATTCCCGGCCGACCAGCAGGCGGGGCGAGTTTGCGTCGAAGCTTTCGGCCCAGCGACGTCCGACCAACACCGCGGCCGGCCGGCCGCCGGGAACGGCCGCCTCATCCAGCACCCCGAGACGCAGGTAACCGCCGCCTTCCCCGCCGCGCTTGGCAAAGTAGGTCCGGCTGGAGGAAAGGAAATAGGAAGACCACATGCTGTGAAAAAAGGGCATCCGGAAGCTCGCCGATTCCACGAGCACGGGCTGCTCACGCAGGGTCGTTTCGGAAAGCTGGCGCAGTTCAAACCAGTCACGCGAAATCGTCTTCTGCCAGCTCCACGCCTGGAGCTGCTGGAGATTCATGCCCGTGGCGGCCGCATAAAAGGCGATGATGCAGGCGAGGCTGATCCCGGCGGTCAGTCGTCGCCAGCCCGACTGGCGCCAGAGGTCGAACTGGGCTTCGAGCAGTGGAGCCGTCAAGATCGCGACGACGAAGACGGCACCAAATTGGACCGATTTCTGCCACCCGTAGTGGAAGCCGGTGATCATGGTGTAGATCAGCAGGGTGCCGCTGCCGGCCAGCGTGAACAGGGCACCCAGCCGGTCGTGGGCGCGCCACCAACCGATTGCGGCTGCGGCCAGGATGATGAAAGTCAGCAGGGCGCCCGGCAGGGTGCCGAGACTCAGTGCGGCCGGGACCGAGAGCGTGGCGAGGCCGGGCACATGCTCGGCAGCATTGAGAGGGGCGAGCAGGTTGGCAAAGATTTCGTCGGCCCTGGCGGTGCCAAAAGAATGCCGGAAACCATGCCAGGCCCGGACCGTGATCGCGGGATTGATCACACTGCCGGCGAGAAAGGCCGTGACGACCCACCCGCCATTGGTCCGAGCAATGTCCCACCGGCGGGCAAACCAGAGCCGCAGCCAAAGCAGGCCGCAGGGCAGCAGGATGAAGGGAACCATTTCAGGGTACGCGGCCAGCAATCCGTGAAAGCCCAGCACAAGCAGCAGGCCCCAGCCGAGACAGTGCCGCCTGGTCGTGGCGCGAAGGGCTTGTTCGGTCGCAATGACAACCACCGCGCCCAAAATCGCTCCCAGCAGGTTCGGCAGGTTGGAGTTGGCGTAAAAGAAGACGAAGATGGGCTGGAGGAGCACCAGCGCGACGAGTGCCCAGCGTGAGATCTGCGCACGGTAGAAGGTGGTGACGGCAAGATAGACCGCCGCGATCCAAGGCAGAAAGAGCGCGGCGGCAAAATACAGGCAAGTATGCAGGGGGGTGGTGAGGGCCAGGCTCGAGAATAGCGCGAGGAGAGTTTCCGTGCCCAATTGCCCCCGACGCGGATCCCAGCCGATATTGTCATCGGCCATGTTCATCCAAGGTTGGGTCGCGCTTTGCACCGGCGCCTCCATGTAGGGGTGATGCTGGAGGAACTCACCGGAGGTTATCCAAATGAAGCTGTCGTGGTTAGTGGTGCCGTCGTAAAACACGGCCTGCCAATTCTTGAGCGCCTGGCTGAGCAGCAGCGCCAGAAAAACCGCGGCGAGGACGAAGACCAGGATGCCGGAACGCGAACGAACCAGGCAGTGCAGATCGGAGAGTAATTGATTCCGGGAGCGGGACCAGAGCAGGGTGCCCGCCGCCGACAGTAGACACACCCACATCCCTATTCCAGACAGAGGTAGAAAAAAATTCACGGCGGCCACCACCAGGAGCAGCGTGGCCAGGCCGGCGACCGCCGCCAGCGCCAGGCGCTGCGGGAAAGTATCCGTCAGATCGAGCGAGTTCAGCCAATAGCCGGACAGCAGTATTCCCGCGGCCACAACGAGCAGGAAGAGCACACCGATGAGAGGGCTCATGACCACGAGTGATTCAAACTGGCACAGGAATCGGTCCGGAAGGATCGAACTGGAGCAACAGGACGCGTACTCATGGGCCGTCCTCAATGCGGAGCTCACGCAAGATGAACGAGAATTCATCCGGTGGGCCAGCATGGCCGGCCAGGTTGATGGCGACAAGGTTGCGCCGTCCCTCCACCAAGGGGATCATGAGCCGCCAGGGTGACGGGCCGCTGACCGAGGCGGTGAAATCATCGGTGCCATCGGCATGACGGGTGAGCTTCCATTCACCAGCAGGCCAGCCGACCTTGGCCCGCGGGGCCAGTTCGAGCACGAGGCGGCTGCGAGAGTGCGGCGAAATCTCCATCGTCACCGCCGCATTGGCGTAGTCGGGAACGCCATTGAGCGGGGTGACACCGCCCAGCTTGAAGACCCGGTTGCTTTTCCCGAGCAGCACGTACTCGCGGCCGGTGAGGAGGCGCGGGGAGTTGGCGTCGAAGGCCCCGGCCCATTTGCTGCCCACCAGCACGGCCGCCGGCGTCGGGATCGGCTGGTTCTGCTCATTGATGATGCCGCTGCGAAGGTAACCTCCGCTCTCCTCGCCCCGTCCGCCGAAATAGATGTGGCTGTCGGTTAGAAAATACGCGGCCCACATGCCATGGAAAAAAGCCATCCGGAAGCTGCCGGCCTCAATCAGCACCGGGGCTTGGTGCAGCGTGGTGCGGGAGAGATCGCGCAGGGCAAACCAGTCGGCGGAGATCACCTTGCGGTTGCTCCACTTGTAGATGTCGCGGAAGTTCATCACTGTCGCAAAGCCAAGGAAGATGATCAGGGCGGCCAGCGCGGCCGTGACCATCCGGCGGCTGGCGGCCGCTGCCCGCTGGTTCCACAGGACATCGATGGCCGCCACCGGGAACATCAGGGCGAAGTAGATGCCAGAGAACTGCACGGTCTTCTGCCAGCCGTAGCTGAAGTTGTTGACGAGCGTGTAGACCAACAGGGCCAGGCTGCCGGCCAGGCACGCGCCAAGCCCAAAGCGGTCGCGGCTGCGGCGAAGGATCAGGCCGAACACCACCAAAATCAGCCCACTCAACGGCACGCCGAGCCACCACTCCAGTTCCTTGGAGCCGGACACGCTGAGGGTGATGAGCGCGGGAATGTACTCCGACAGGTCGAGGGGGGCGAAAAGATTCGCCCAGTTGGTGTCGATCCGCGCGATGGAGAGTGAGGCAAGGAAACCCCGCACGCCGCGAACGGTGGTGGCGGGGTTGAACGCGAAGCCGGCCAGTAGCACGACGGCGAGCAACAGGCCGGTCCGCCAGTATAGCTTCGGCCCCCGCGTGAACCAGGGACGCAGCCAAAGCAGGCCGCAGGGCAGAAGGACAAACGGCCCCATCTCCGGATAACTGCAGAGCAGCCCATGCAGGGAAAGCGCGGCCAGAGTGGCCCATGCGGTGAATTCCACCCGCGAGGCCGCACCGATGCGCGCCGCACGCTCGACCGCGAGGATCGTCGCCGCCCCTGTCAGGGCACCCAGCAGATTGGGCAGGTTGGCGTTGCCATAGAAGAAGACATAAATCGGTTGCAGGCAGACGAGCACGACAGCGGTGAGCCGGGCCGGCGTTTCGGTCACGAAGGTGCGGAGGGCGAGGTAGACCGTCGCGAACCAGACGATGGCCAGACTGGCGGTGGCGTAGAGATAGAGCTTAAGCGGGGAAACGCCGATCACCCCGGAGGCCAGCGCCAGCAGGCCCTCGGTGCCCATGCGACCCCAGGCCGGGTTCCAGCCGATCAGCGCCGAGGCCTGGTTGGTGAGCGGCTGGGTGGCGCTGATCACCGGCATTTCCATGTAGGTGTGCCGCTTGAGGTGTTCGGCGCCCGCAATCCAGAAGAAGCTGTCGTGGTTGCTCGTGCCGTCGTAGAATATCGAGCTGGGGGCCAGCAGCACCGGCCAGAGCAGCAGGCCGAAAAACAAGCCCGCGGCCAGCAGCACGCCGCGCGGCGTAGTTTTGGCCGTCGTGACCAGGTCATGGATGAGACCGGCGCGGCTCCGCGGGAGCAGAAAGGTCAGCAGGGCGGGGGCCAGGCACGCATACGCCCAGATCCCGGCCAGGGGGTGGAAGAAATTCACGGCGGCGACGCCCGCCAGCAGCACGGCGAGTCCGAACGGCAGGGCGAAGGCCAGGCGTTCCTGTGGCGGACTGCCGGCCAACAGCGAGGCCAGCCAGTAACCGCTCAGCAGGAGGCTGAGCGGCAGAGCGATGAGCATCAGCAGGCCTTCAATCTGGTTCATGATCGAATCACCAGCTGGCGATGGTCTCCAAGCGGCGGCGGTAGCGGGCTCCGATCACGGCGGGGGCAAGATGGGCCTCGGTGCTCAGGCGGGCGGCGTCGCCTAGCTTGCGGGCGAGGGTGGGATCGCCCTGCAGTTGCTGCATCCACCACGCGGCGTGGTCGATGTCGGGGGCCGCCCAAGTCTGGCCCTTGGCGTAGGGCCCGTGCGTGCGGTCGAGCGTGACGAGCTCGCAGCGGACCGGGCAGGCATTGGTCGCGTGGACGAAATCCGTGGTACCGGACCAGTCCGTGGCGATGACAGGTTTGCCGAGAAACATGCACTCGGCCAGCGCCAGGCCGAAACCCTCCGAGCGGTGCAGCGAGACGAAGCAGTCGCAGGCCGACTCCAGTTCGTAGATCTCGGTTCGCGAAAGGGTCTGGGTGATCAGTGTGGTGCCGGGGAGGGCCGCGGCGGTCTCGCGCAGGCGCTCGAAGTCGGCCGGGTTGCGCGGGACATTGTGAACCTTGATCACGAGCGCCGCCCCCCGGCCGGCGAGGCCGGAGCGGCGGAAGGCCTCCAGCACGGCGGCCGGGTTCTTGCGCTCCGAATAGGAATTCAGGTCGTAGAGGAACAGGAAGAGAAACTTGTCGGCCGGCAGGCCGTATTTCCGCCGGAAGTCGCCCTGCGGGCGCGGGAAGGAAATGGCGTGGGGCATCGTGAGCACGGGCAGGTGGACCTTCTCGGCGATGGCCTCGGTGGTAAAACGCGAGGGGGTCCAGATCTCATCGAAGAAATTGGTGTGATGCACCCAGGCATCGGGAAACTCGGGCAGTTCCCACGCCCAATACCCGATGTTGTAGCGATTGCGGCGGAAAGCGGGGCCGTGATGGTGGTCGATGTCGCGCGAAACCGGCGGGTCGAGGTGAAAGACATTCACCGGGTGGGGATTGTCGTCCTGCAGCCGGGCGGTGAAACTGTCATCCGTCTGCGGGTTGATGCAGTGGAGCTTGAGGTTGACCAGCGCGGTCCCGAGGCCGGCGGCATCGGCGGCGCGGGCCATGCAGCGGACGGATTCGCCGACGCCGAGGTCGGCGCGGAAGAACCCGGCGATATTCAGGCCGAGCTTGAGAAAGCGCCGGGCGAAACCGGAGTTCCACGGGGCCGAGCGGTTGCTGAAGTCGAAGAGAATCTCGGTGTCGGCCTCGATACGCTGGATGCGCAAGCGGTGGTTGCGGGATTGCGCTCGCCAGGGCTGCAGGAAGCCGAGGCCGGTGACGCGCCCCAGCCACGCCAGCAGGTTGCTCCCAGCCACGCCGGTGAGACTGAGGGTGAGGGTGTGACCGGCGGATTCGCCTGGGGGCAGGGTGAGCTCGAGCCGGAACGGACCGGGACGGACGGAGCTGAGGTGAGCCGGGTGGTGCCCGTCGAGGCGGGCCGTAAGGCCGGGAGAACCGCCCGAGGTCGGATCAACGGGATTAGGGGGGAGGATCACCCCGACTACCGCCACGCGGCTGATCCCGGCCAGCGAGGGCAGGGTGAGTTCGGCCTGCTCACGAATCCAGAAGGAGTCGGTCACGACTTCATCGTGAAACAGACCGGTGAACTTGGGGCGGAGACGGAAAGACATGCCAGTCACACCATTTAGGGAACAGACACCGATAGATTTTCAACCATGAATCCCAATTCACGGGGGTCGGACCCACCGGGCTTGAAAGTCGCGCCTTGGAGTCGCCATTCCAGGGTGGTCAGGCCTTGCGTCAGGGAGATTTCAATTTCCCGGGTTTCCGGACCGGTGTGCAGTCGCTGGACCTCCTGCCCGGCCTGCCGCAACTCGACGATGGTGCCTGACGGACCGCCCAGGCGAAAATGCAACCGGGCGCGGGTTGCATGGTCATCCGACCAGAGACCGAGCGAAGCCTCTCGTGCGGCCCACCGCCAGCACTTGGCTTCAAGCTGTTCCGGCGCATACCAGCCGTGCAGGGCCAACAACAGCGGCCGGCCGGCCACGTCAGGTTCATCCATCCAGTGGTCAGCGAGGCGCGGATCCGCATAGTCGGGTTTTTTGGGAAATGCAGCGGCGTTCAGGCGGAAGAGGCGCACCGGGCCGGCTTGGTCCGGCGGGGCCAGCTCGCCGCGGCCCAAAGCCTGGATTGAACTGATAAGGGATTGGCCGCGATCCGCGTAACCGCGTTGGTCAAGCCACAGCACGGAGAACCCCGCCTGCTCAAGCGCGGCCAACATTTCCGCCGCGGGCAGGCGGCTGACATGGCGGGCCCAGCGCAGGGCCGGAGCGCCGCGGAGGTGTCCGTAGGAAAAGCGCAGGGTGGTCGAGGTCAGGTAGGGCAGCACATGTTCGTAGTCGGGCATGTCGCCCGTGCGGCCAGCCTCGGGGAAGGGGATCACCGGCATTTGGAACACACTCGCTCCTGCTGGCAACACAGCCTCCAGGTTGACCGTTGAGTTTTCGTAAAGACGCCAACGGGCCAGATTGCGGCTTCCCACCGTGGTGTCCCCGAGGGGTGGGGTACCTTCCCAACAGGCGGCAACCGTGAGCACCCCGGCCAGGAGAACCGAAATGACCCGAGGAAGCTGCCGCCGGCTAAGCCAGCCGCAAAGAAACAGCAGCACCCAGATTTGGGCGTAGATGCCAATGCGGGTGCTGGCGCGGAACAGCTCGAAGCCCGCGGCCCCGAGCCACGTATTGATCCCACTGACGATGCCAAAGGCGATGATCCAGGCCAGGCCAAGCAGGGGGTCGAGGCGGTGCCATTGGCGCCGGACCATGCGGCGGATTCCCATCCCGATCAGGCCGGCCAATCCAGCGAGGCCGAGCAGGCCGAGGTAATTGTAGAAGAATTCCCCGGTGGCATGTCGCTGCTGCAGGTAATTCCGGCCGATTTCCGCCAGGGCGGGCACCCGGTGATCCGCCGGCGGGACCAGCCACTCCATCGGGCGCAAGGCATAGACCTGGAAATCCCCGGGATTGCGCAGCAGGGTCTCGGTCGTGGCGCCGCGCAGGCGCTGGCCGATGTAACCCGCGTTGCTGGCCATGAAACTGCCAACCAAGCACGCGAGAAAAACCAGCAAGGGAATCTTTCTCGCCCAAGGGTTGCGGCGGAGCAGCATGAGAAGCAGCGCCCCCCCCGCGACGACTCCCGCAAAATAGGCCAGGTAGGGATTGCCGATGCCGAGCCAAAGGCCGAGGCCGGAGGCCAGAATTTTCCATTGGCGGGTGCCTCCCGCGGGTTCGCCGTGGCGGCCGGCCCAGGCGCACAGCAGGACCAGGGGAGGCAGGGTGAAAGTCTGGCTCAGGCTGAGCGTGATGCCCCAGCGGACGTTGTAGTTGCAGAAGGCGAACACGAGGCCGAGCGCGGCCGCCCACTCCCAACGGCAGCGCAGCCAGCGGGCGCAGAGGTAGAATGAGGCGGCGTTCAACCCCGCAACAATCGCGCCGGCGAGATTGATGGCGGCAATGAGGCCGGTGAGACGCGACAACAGGCCCGTCAGCACGAACACCAGCCGGTCCGGCACGGGATAGGCCGACCAATCGGCGCCCGTCGTGGCGCCCAGCCGGTCGCCAGCCGAAAAATGCCAGAGCGATTGCCCCGGTTGTTCGCCGGCGATTTTCACCCGGGCAAATACTTCCAATGGATCCCCCTCCAGCCAGTGCGGTCGGCTCCAGTCGCTCCATGAGACCCGGCCAAAGAGCAGGCCGGTTACCAGGCCCCCGAGCAGGATCATGAGCGAGGTTTGCAGCCAGAGGGGCGGCCGTGCTGGAGGTGGGGCTGGCATCTGCGGTGTCTTGATGCTGGATTTGCCCGCCCGCGCCAATCCCAATACGGTGCACTTCATTGCTGACGACTGGGGCTAAATCCCCCCAACATCATCGGTCACCCCCCGCATGCCCCTGGCCCTGAGTTTTGTCATCCCGCTGTACCACAGTGCGGAAACTATCGTGCCCCTCGTGAAGGAAATCGAGGCGCTGCCCGTGGAGGGTGGCCATGAACTCGTGCTGGTCAACGACGGCAGTCGGGATGGCACGGCGGGAGTCTGTCGTGAGCTGCTACGCGAGGCCCGCATTCCCATCACCTTCGTCAACCATGCGCGCAACTACGGCGAACACAACGCGGTGCTCAGCGGCTACCGCCACGCGCGCGGGGCCTACGTGGTGAATATTGACGACGACGGGCAGAACCCGCCCGCGGAGGCCGTGCGGCTGTGGCAGCATGCCAAGCAGGAGGGCCTTGATGTGGTTTACGGCCACTATGTGGATAAAAAACATTCCCTCTGGCGCAACCTGGGCAGCTGGTTCACCAACCGGGTGACCGACCTGGTTCTCGACAAGCCCTCCGGTTTCTATCTTTCGAGCTTCCGTTGCGTGAGCGCCTTCGTGGCCCGGGAAGTCGCCCAGCACTCGGGACCCTATCCCTACATCGACGGGTTGATCCTGCAGGTGACGCAGGAGGTCGGGGCGATCGAGGTGCGGCATGACGAACGGACTGCCGGACAGAGCGGGTACAATCTGCGCCGTCTGGTCCGCCTGTGGGCCAGCACGTTTGTGAACTTCTCGGTCATGCCCCTGCGCCTGGCCACGCTGCTGGGTCTCATCATGGCGGTGGGCGGCCTGGCCGGCCTGGCCGTGGTGTTTTATCTGCGCCTGACTAACCAGGGGCCCGATTATGGCTGGGGCACCCTGATGGGCGCGCTGCTGGTGTTCTCCGGAACGCAGCTGGTGATGCTCGGCCTGATCGGCGAATACCTCGGCCGCATGTTCCTGACCGTGAACCGCCGGCCGCAGTCCGTGGTACGCTCGGTGGAGCGTGGCGGCGACTGATTGCGCTACGCCCGGCTAGAGGACGGGTTGCCGGTAGGGTGGACGGGGCCGCAATTGCCAGACGATTTCCTGGGGGGTGGGCGGCAACGGGGCGCCATCGAGGACATGGGCCCAGCGGTGAAACTCAATTTCCAGGAGGGCATCGGCGGCCTGGGCCAGGCGGGGCGTGGGGCGGGGGGTGCAATACCAGCGATGCAGGTAAGCATCGCGGGCCAGCGACAGGTCGGGATAATCCCGGGGCTCATCCCAGGCGACTTCAAGCAGCGTCGGGCAATTATTGCGCACGACCAGGGGTGCAATCACGTGTCGCCACCGCGACAGCAATCGCCGGGAATTATGCTCGTCCCTTGTCTTGCGGCCCGGTGAGGCGCTGATGTGGTGGCGGACCGTGCTGCGCAGGGACACATAATTGCCCAGGCCAGCCTGCCGGGCCCGGAGGCAGAGGTCGACGTCCTCGCCGCCGTTGACATAACCCGCATCAAAGCCACCCAAAGACTGCCAGAGCTGGTGGCGGATGGCGAAGCAGGCGCCCGTAAGGGCGGTGACGCGACGGGCGCCGGACAGACGGGCGGCCAGCGGCCATGAAGTATCGTGCTGGGGCTTGCCCTTGGGGTTGAAAAAAATGCCCGTGTGATCCACAGCTCCCGTGGTGGCGTTCAGCTGGACGTTGCCCACAAGGGCCGTGCGGGGACGCGCCGCCAGCTCCAGCATCGGTTCAAGCCAGCCGGGGAGGAGGACGAGGTCGTTGTTGAGGAAGAAAAGAAACTCGCCCTGTGCCGCCGCCGCGCCGCGGTTGCAGGTGCCCGCGAAGCCGAGGTTTTTCTCATTCAGGAGCACGCGGCAGGGTGTCGTCAGGCCCGCCAGCCACGCCCGGGTGCCGTCGGAGCTGACGTCATCGACGAGAATGATCTCATGTTCCAGCCCGGGCGGCAGCGTGGCCCGCAGGCTGGCGAGCATCGCCTGTGTGAGGGGCAGGCAATTGTAGAGCGGGATGATGAACGAGACCTGCATCTCAGGAGGATTCGCCGCCCAGGATTCGCAGCGTCAGGAAAATCACCGCCAGTTTGCGCGGATCATAATCGGTCACGAGACTCTGGCTGTAGCGCAGCGTCACCTCGTTTCGACCGGAACGGAGAGCGAGCGGCACGACGAGCCGCTCCTTATGGTTGGTGCGCGCAAAGCGGTGTGTCCCCGCGGCGAGCCCGTTCAGCTCAATGGTGAACGACTGGTTTTCGGTGTAAGTCAGCACGTCCGCGACCAAGCTCGCGGGCTGACCGGCGGGTGACTCGATGGCGAGCTGGGTGACCGGCGCAAAACCCCAATGAAAAGGCGGCAGAAACGCCTCGGGCACGGGTCCTTCCTGCACACCCCAGCCAGACAGCGGGGCAAAACCGCTGAAGTTCTCCCGACTGGATCCCGCAGCGGGTGCCGGGATGTCAGCCGATGACAATTCGCGGATCTTGGTGGCCGTCTCGGCCACGGTCTTTTCTCCGTCGACCAGCCGGCCGTGGCTGGCGGCGAGCTTGTCCAGAAAGGGCAGCAGGGCGCGGGCGATGCGATTCCAGCCGGCAGCCTGGCTGGAATACAGCAGCGGCGTGCCAAGATAAGCGATGGGTAGCAGCCGGAGCTGGGTGGCGGGCTGGCCGATAGTCGCAAAAAACAAGTCCGGGTCCTCGGCCAGCAACTGGAAACCCAGCCGGTAGTGGGTGTCCAGGCCGGCATGCACCCGCCCGCGACTGACCTTTTGCAGCTCGGCGAGCACGACGCGCAGCACTTGGTGCTGGGGGGAACGCAGCGCCATATGGGCCAGATGAAACGAACCGGGCAGCGGCTGGTCGGAAATCGGCGCCGGACCGCGCTGGAGCGCGTGGCTGCCTTTACCGGCCGAGACCTGTCCGTCCAAGGCAAGCGGGCGGGGGATGATGATTTTCTTCGTCTGGGAGGCTGAGGGACTGCAATGGCGCAACCTTTTCACGGGATTGATCTCGGTCGAATCATCCCCGGTGCTGGGATAATAATTCAGCAACCTCAGGCTGGCGGGTTGGTCCGGCCCGATAGTTGTGAAGAATTTCTCCAAGTCGGCCCGATTCGGGCCAGTCAGGATTTCGTCGGCATCTAAGGGCAGGATCCAGTCGGCGGCGAACGATTGCGCCGCCAGCCGGGTCAGGAAATTGCTGCGTGCCTGCTGCAGGTTGCCCAGGGCGTCATCGGTAAAGAGGGTGAGCTGCAGGCCCTCACGCTGGAGCGCCGCGAGGATCTCCCGGGTGCCATCGGTGCTGTCGTGGTCGAAGACAAGGTGGTGATCCACCCAGGCCCGGGTGTGCCGGACAAAGGCCTCAATGATATCGGCCTCGTTCTTGACGATGGAGACTGCCACCAGACGCATGGAGGCAGTGTGCTTATCCGATGACGAAAGCGGAGCCAAAACTGAGAAAACCACGGCGAGGTCGCCGTGGCTCCAAAAAAGCTATTGTCCGGACTGTTTCTGAAGCGCGGGCGACCTCACCCGCGAGTGTGATCCGGTCACGCCAGCAGCCGTTTCAGGTATTCGCCGTAGGAGGACTTGCCGAGGCGCTTGATGTTGGCCTCGAGGCCGGTGCGGTCGATCCAACCCTTCTTGAAGGCGATTTCCTCAAGGCAGGCGATCTTCAGGCCCGTCCGGTTTTCCAGCACATGGACGAACTGGGCGGCCTCGATGAGTGAGTCGTGCGTGCCGGTGTCGAGCCACGCGGTGCCGCGACCGAAGAGTTCGACGTGCAGTCGGCCCTTTTCGAGATAAAGCCGGTTGAGATCGGTGATCTCAAGTTCGCCGCGGGCGGAGGGCTTAAGGCTCCGGGCGAGCGGGACCACGTCACCGTCGTAGAAGTAGAGGCCGGGAACGGCGTAGTTGGACTTGGGCTGCTTGGGCTTCTCCTCCAAGGAGAGCACACGGCCGTCCTTCGCGAACTCAACGACGCCGTAGTCGGAAGGTTTGGCCACGTGGTAGCCGAAGATAGTCGCCCCGCTGGTGCGGGCGGCGGCCTCAGCGAGGGAAGTGACAAACTCCGCGCCGTAGAAAAGGTTGTCGCCTAGCACGAGGGCGGAGGGCTCGCCCTGGAGGAAGCCCGTGTCGCCGGCGATGTGGAAGGCCTGCGCGAGGCCGTCGGGGCTGGGTTGCTCGGCGTAGCTGAGCTTCAGGCCGAGGTTGGCACCGTCGCCGAGGAGTTTCCTGAAGTTGGGCAGGTCGGTTGGCGTCGAGATGATCAGCACCTCGCGGATGCCGGCAAGCATCAGCACCGAGAGCGGGTAGTAGACCATCGGCTTGTCGTAGACCGGCATGAGCTGCTTGCTCACCGCGATGGTCAGAGGGTAGAGGCGGGTGCCGGAGCCACCGGCGAGGATGATGCCTTTGCGATTCATGGGGTCAGACTTTGGTGCCGAGGCGTTCGCGGGAGTATTTCTTGTTTGTGATATCAGCGGCCCATGCCCGGTTCTTCAAATACCAATCCACGGTCTTTTCGATGCCGGAGGCGAAGGACTCGACTGGTTTCCAGCCAAGCTCGCGGTTGATCTTGGTGCAGTCGATGGCGTAGCGGCGGTCGTGGCCGGGGCGGTCGGTGACGTAGGTGATCTGTGACTCGTAGGTCTTGCCGTCGGGGCGCGGGGCCTTTTTCCCGAGCAGGGCGCAGATCGTCTGCACAATCTCGATGTTCGGCTTTTCGTTCATCCCGCCGATGTTGTAGGTCTCGCCGGTGCGACCCTGATTCAGCACCAGCCAGATGGCGCGGGCATGATCCTCGACGTAAAGCCAGTCGCGAATCTGCATGCCGTCGCCGTAGACCGGCAGGGGTTTCCCCTCGAGGGCATTGAGGATCATCAGTGGGATCAGCTTCTCGGGGAAATGGTAGGGACCATAGTTGTTCGAGCAGTTGGTGGTCAGCGTGGGCAGGCCGTAGGTGTGCTGGTAGGCGCGGACGAGGTGGTCGCTGGCGGCCTTGGAGGCGGCGTAGGGCGAATTCGGCTCGAAGTTATGGTTCTCGGTGAAAGCAGGCGCGCCGAGGGCAAGGGAGCCATAGACCTCGTCGGTCGAGACGTGCAGGAAGCGGAAGGCGGACTTCTTCGGCTCCGGCAGTTTGGTCCAGTATTGCTTCGCGCAATTGAGCAGGCGGAGCGTGCCCGTGACATTGGTCTGGATGAACGGCTCGGGCGAATCGATGGAGCGGTCGACATGCGACTCGGCGGCGAAGTTGACCACCGCGTCGATGGCGTGATCGGCGAGGAGCTTCGCGACCAGCACCGGGTCGCCGATGTCGCCGTGGGCGAAAACGTAGCGCTTGTCCCCGGCCAGGTCAGCGAGGTTGGCTGGATTGCCCGCGTAGGTAAGCGCGTCAAGATTGACGAGCTTGGTGAGGGCTGAGCCCTTTTCGGTCAGGCGCTGGCGGATGAAATTGCTGCCGATAAAGCCGCAGCCGCCGGTAACGAGTAAGTTCATGGGTAAATCAGTGGGCGGCCTTGACCCAGCGCCGCAGGTCGCGTTCGACGGCCTCGTGGACCTCGGTCAGCTTGATGCCGGTGGCGGCGAGCTTGGCGGAATTCATGACGCAGTTGGAGCGCGGAGTCTTGACCGTGGTGCGCATGAACTCGGCCTCGTCGGTGAAGAACTTGAAGTCCTTGCGTGACACGCCGGTCTGCTTGATGAGTTCGACCACCTCGCGGGTGGTGACCTGGCCGGGATTGGTGACGTTGTAGGTGCCGAAGGGCACGCGTTTTTCCCAGCAGGCAAGGGTGGCGGCGACAAACTCGTCGAGCTGCGAGATGGAATTGGCGGCGTCGAGGAGGAACTCGTAGCGCATCAGCTTGGTCAGGTAGTTCCGCGGGTTGTCCACCTGGTTGAAGGGGATGCGCAGGCGCCAGAGGTAGACGTTGGGCGCGCCGGCCAGCACCTCCTCGCCAAGGGCCTTGGTGCCGGAGTAGAAGCTGCAGTGGTTGGTGCGAAAGGTGAAGTTGGGCGTGTCGGTCTCGGTGAAGCCGGTGCCGTCCGGCCGCGCGCCGGAGTAGATGCAACCGGAAGAGACGTGGCCCCAGGGCACGTCAGCATCCGCACAGGCAGAGGCGATCGTGCCGGGCAGGACGGCGTTGCCCGCGAGGCATTCCGGCTTGTGCAGTTCGCAGGCATCAACGTTGGGCTTGCCCGTGTAACCGGCGGCGTTGATGAGGAACGCGGGCTTCTCGCGCCTGAGCAGGTCGGTCAGCGCGACTCGATCGGTATAGTCAAACTCCGCCCGGCGGATATTGCGGAAGGCCAAGCCCTTGCGCTGCAACAACGCCTGATAGGCCGAGCCGACGTAACCGGAACCTCCGAGCAGATAAATCATAGGAAAGGGAATGAGGGAATGGGGGTGCGGCCGAAGGTCAACCCGCGGTTTTCCGGGCCCGCCGGCCTATTTTTTCCGGTAATCGCCGCGGCTGAAATACTTCTCCAGCCAGACGTAGGCGCAGATGAAGAAGTAGCGGCTGCCCATCTCCTTGATCTTGAGCTTGGCCTCGCCGTATTTGCGGTTCTGCCACGAGATCGGGATCACGGTCCAGGTGTAGCCCCGCACGATGGCCTTCAGCGGGATTTCCACGGTGAGGTTGAAATGCGGGGCGAGATACGGCCGGCAGCCCTCGATGACCGTGCGGCGGTAGGCCTTGAAGGCGTTGGTGGTGTCGTTCAGCGGGATGGCGAAGCCGATCCGGACCAGGAAATTGGCGAGGCGATTGACCCACAGCTTCACGCGCGGGTAGTCGATGACCCTGCCACCCTTGACGAACCGGCTGCCAAAGACGCAATCCCAGCCCTCGTTGAGCAGGCGCCAGTATTTCACGGCGTCGTCGGGTGAATCGGAAGCGTCGGCCATCATGATGGTGCAGGCATCGCCCTTCATATGGTTGAGCCCGAAGATGACGGCGCGGCCAAAACCATTGGGACCCAGGTTTCGCACCGGGGCCAGCGTCGGGATGGAGGCGCGCAGGTCCTGCATCACCTGCCAGGTGCCGTCCTTGCTGCCGTCGTCCACCACCACGATTTCATGCGGGATCTGCTCCCGGACCAGCACCGCATAAAGCGCCCGCACGGTGGGCGGCAGGGATTCCTCCTCGTTGTGGGCGGGAATGACCACCGAGAAGAGCTTGAGCGGGGCGGAGGGGGCCTCGGGCATCGGGTCAATCAGGGGATTTCGGTCGCGGGCGGCAAGCCTTGGCTTAGCGCGGCGCGGACAACTCCAGCCAGCCGGGGTTCCGCTCCGCGTGGGCGGCGATTTCCTCCAGGATGGCGGGAGTGGAGGTGGCGGGTTTCCAGTCCCACCGTTTCGTCGCCTTGGCGTGGTCGAGCACGATCCAGGGGATGTCGAAGGGGCGGGGGGTGCCGTCCTGCACCACGGCATGGGGACCGAAGCGATTCGCACACCAGTCGCTGAGCTGCCGGAGGGACATGGCCGAGGCGGTGCCGCCCGAGAAATTCGCGATCCGGTCGGCCACGCCGAGCTTGGGCGCGGCCAATTGCTTCATCAGCACCGGCAGGAGGTCGCGCGGATGCAGGCAATCGCGCACTTGGTGGCCGTGGCCGCCGAAGCCGAGGTATTTGAGCGGGCGCTTTCGGAGCCAGGCGTTAATCCAGTAGGCGAAGATACCCTGGTCGGCGCGGCCGAACTGCCCGGCGCCGGCCAGCACGCCGCAGCGGTTGATGAAAACCGGGAAGCCATAGGTCTCGCCGTATTCCAAGGCCATGGCCTCGGAGGCGAGCTTGGTCGCGCCATAAAGCGAGATGGGCGCCTGCGTGGCAAAGTTCTCGTTGAGACCCGCGGCCGTCAGCCCGGCGGGCAGGGGTTGGGTGGCATCCGGCACCAGTGCGCCCGCCACGGTTTTCACCGGCAGGCCGGCCAGCGGGGCGATGGAGTAGACCCGGCTGGTCGAGAGAAGGATGAAGCCGGCCTGGTGTGCCTTGCAGTATTCCAGGATGTTGATCGTGCCCGTGAGGTTGTGGTCCACGAGCTCACGGCTGCTGGTCTTGCCATCCACGCCGGCGAGCACGCTCGGGTTGGCCGCCGCATCGATCACAAAATCGGCGGCGGGCAGTGCATCCATCTGGGCCGCATGGCGCAGGTCGGCGGTGATGACCCGGGCGCCAAGTTTTTCCAGCGGGACGCGGTTGGTCTCGCTGCCGGGCCGGATGAAATTGTCGAACCCGGTGACCTGGTGGCCGGCGGCCAGCAACTCGCGGGCGAGCGTGCTGCCGACAAATCCGCAGATACCGGTGATCAGGATGCGCATGCGCGGTGAGGGAAGCAGAGACGGTTGATAGGGTGAAGCTGGAAATGGCGGTAGTCAGCACCCCAGAGGGTGTTGGCGGGCTTTTGGTGCGTGAAATACCCGTAATGGAATTATTCTGGCCGAACAAAGGGAAGCCGGGTAGGTCTGGTACTACATATGACAATCCGACCCCTCTTTACCCGCCTGCTGGCGGGCATGTTAATTCTCAGTGCCGTGCCTGCTTTTGCGGCCAAACGCACGGTCGCCATCGATGCCCCGGCCCGGGCCGTCGCCGGGACGAAGGTGATGGTCACCGTCACGGCGGGCACTGATGCCGCCGATGGTGAGAAGATCGGCTTTTTCCACGCGGAGTATTCCGTCGATGGCGGCCAGAAATGGACGGGCTTCTGCTATGACGAGAAGCTGGGCACCAAGGCCACGCGCTCGGTCACCATTCCGGTCGGCGCCAAGGGATCGCAAGCCAAGGTCCGGGTGCTCGTGGCCTTCCGTGGCGGCAAGGCGGGCGATGTCGACTTCAACGGCGCCCCGATCAAGTGGGACGGTTCCTGGGGCAAGTGGGAGTCGCCTCCGGCCAAGCTCGCCACGATTGACGTGGTGGCGCTGTAAGGCGGCCCGGCTTCACGGCCGGTTGCCGGCGGAGCCATCCCTCAGGCGGACTTGTTCCGCACTTTCCACGCCTCGACGATCTGGCGGATGGTTTCCTCGAGCGACTGGGTGATGTCCCACTTCGGGTAGTGGGTGCGCATCTTTCGCAGATCGGAGTAATAGCAGATGTGGTCGCCGGCGCGGTTCTGGTCCACATAGGTGTGGACCTGCGCCTTCCCCGAGAATTTCTCCACGATCTTGAAAGCTTCGAGGATGGACGTGCTGTTGGCCTTGCCGCCGCCGAGGTTGTAGACCTCGCCGGCGCGGGGAGCCTCGACGAAGGCGGCCATAAAGCGGGCCACGTCGAGCGAGTGGATGTTGTCGCGCACCTGCTTGCCCTTGTAGCCGAACACCCGGTACTCCTTGCCCTCGAGGTTGCACTTCACGAGATAGGAGAGGAAGCCGTGCAGCTCGACGCCGCTGTGGTTGGGGCCGGTGAGGCAGCCGCCGCGCAGGGCGCAGGTGGGCAGATTGAAGTAACGGCCGTATTCCTGCACCATCACATCGGCGGCGACCTTGGAGGCGCCGAAAAGCGAGTGCTTCGACTGGTCGATGGTGAAGGTCTCGGGGATGCCGTGGGCGTAGGCCGGATCGGCGTAGTCCCAGCGGGTGGCGAGCTCGGTCAGCTTGATGGAGTTGGGTGCGTCGCCGTAGACTTTGTTCGTGCTCATGTGCACGAAGGGCGACTCCGGGCAGGCCTGCCGGGCGGCCTCGAGGAAGTTGAGCGTCCCGACGGCGTTGGTGTCGAAATCGTCGAACGGGATGGCAGCGGCGCGATCGTGCGAGGGCTGGGCGGCGGTATGGACGATGACGGAGGGCTTCACCGACTTGACGAGGGCGAGGACGCCGGTGCGGTCGCGGATGTCGAGTTCGTGGTGGACGAAGCCCTTGAGGTCCTTCGCCAGGCGCTGCTGGTTCCAGCGGGTGTCACCCTGCGGCCCGAAGAAGACGGCGCGCTGGTTGTTGTCCACGCCGTGGACCGTGTAGCCTTGGGCGGCGAAATAAACGCAGACCTCCGAGCCGATGAGGCCCGAGGAACCGGTGACGAGAAGAGTCTTGGCCATAGGGAGAAAGGAGAGTGGCTACCCATACAGGGCGGGCAGGGTGTTTCCAGCTGATTTTGAACCGGACATATCCACGCTTGCCACGTCGACCGCCGGGAGCGTCATGGGGCCATGATTTCACGGAATGACAGCCTCATGGGGTGGAAGGGTATGAAACGATGCCTGCTGCTCGGTGCGATGCTCCTCGCGCTGGGCCAGGCCGGGGCGGTCGAGCGGATCCTGCGGATCGAGGCGCCGGCCTCGGTCTATGCCGGCCAGGATCTCACGGTGATGATTTCCGCCAGCACCGATGCTGGCCAAGGCGAACAGGTCGGGTTTCTCCAGGCGGAATCCTCCCTGGATGGTGGCAAGACTTGGACGGCGATCTGTTATCTGCAGAAATCCGGCGCGCAGGTGGAGCAGCAGGCGAGCCTGAAGCCGGGTGCGGGCTCGACAACGGTGAAGCTGCGGGTGCGCGCCGCCTACCGCGACGGCCTGGCGGGTGACGTGGATTTCAACGGTGCGGCCATCATGTGGAAGGGCAGCTGGAACGACTGGAAATCACCCCCCGCGAAACACGCCAGCATCGCGGTGTCGGTCCGCTGACCGCGGCTCAGTGCAGGTGGTAGGCCCGCTGGAGGGCCTTGGCCCGCTCGATGTGCATGAAGTCCAGGGCGGGTACATGGACGGACGGATCGCTGGTGGCCGGAGCGAATATTAACAGCCTCATCTCCGTGCCGCGCCAGCCCGTGAACTCTGCCAGCGCCGCCGGCCAGCCCCAGAGGCAATAGCCAACGAGCAGACCAACGAGCGTAGCCGCCGCCCAAGAACGAGCGCGGGCCTGCGGGATCCTGTCCAGGGCGAGCGCGAGCAGCAGGGCGGCAAAGGGCAGGGTGGCGAGCAGCGAGCTGTATTGGTAGCGCGAGCTCAGCGAAGCCAGAAATCCCGTGTGGTAGCGGCCGACGCCGACCAGCACCGCGCTGCCCAGGTCGTAGGCCAACAACAGGAGAAGTAGATGCCTCACCCGGCCGCGGGCGAAATATAGGGCAGCGGCGATCATCCCGACCTTGGCGCCGGCGAGCAGGAGCAACATGGCGGGATGCAGCGAGGTCCCGCCCAGGAGCACATGGCCGGGATTCAGCAGGAAGTAACTGGCGCCGAATTGCAGCACTTCACCCCAATGACCGCCCAATTGATGGTGGTTGCCGCTGGAATAAACCGTGATCACCCCGGCCACCGCCAGCGCAGGCAGGAGACAGAGGACTGCTCCCGGCAGGCGCTTCACCACGGCACTCCAATCGCGGAGGAACACAACGGGCAGCAGTAGCCCGAGCGACAGCACGGCGCCGGTCAATACGCCGCGAGAGAACGAGCAGGCACTGGCCGCAGCATAGAGGAAAAGCGGCAGGTGCACGCGCCAGGAATAACCGCGGGGGTCGTCGCCGTGCAGCTCATGCCACCACAGGGCCAGCAGCAGGAAAGTCACGGCCAGCACGGCGGACCACTGCACCGACCAGCCGAGGGTCTCGAGGTTGCCTGCGGTGAGGGCGAACACAATCTGCGTGACGAGGGCGGCCAGCCAGGGAAAACCGGCGCGGAGCAGCAGCCGGCCGAGCAGGAACGTGTTGAGCGCGTGCGTGAGCCACAATAGCCAGAGCATGGCGGCATAGCTGCCGCCGAAGGCAAAGGCGGCGCCACCCCAGAGGACCTTGAACAGCGGCACGAAATTCTCGGAGAAAACCTGCCCGCACCATTCGCGCATGCCCATGCGGGCAATCTGGTCGAGCAGGAACAGGTCGTCCGCGAACCAGAACAGTTCCCGGAACTGGCGGTGCCAGATCAGGAACGGGACGAGGGCGGCCAGACCGGCGAGCCAGGGCAGGGTACGTTGCAGGCCGGTGGGGGTGGCAGTTGGTGAAGCGGGCGCGGCAGTTTGCGTCAGCCCGGTGTCGACCGCCGCCCGCACCACGGGGGTCCGAGACGTCAGCCACGCCGTGATCGCATCCCAGAAAGCCGCAATGATGAAAACGATCAGCAGCGGATAAATCGGGGCGAACGATGAGATCGTCAGGACGGGGAAGGACGTGGCCTCGATCATCGCGTGCATCAGGATCGAAGCGACGCAGGCGCCCCAGGCCGCCGCCGCCACGGTCAGTGGATAGGTCCAGGAACGCCGTCGGATGACCAGACCGGCCCGGATAACCACCAGAACCTGCGCGAGGATGAACAGGACAAGAAGGACGGGGCGCAGGGCCTTGCCGATCAGCTGAAGCACCCCGACCTTCCAAGTGTTTAGGACATATTGGGCCGCACCCACGGTATCGAGTTCGCCCACGGGAGGTGACAGACGCTCGCGGGTGATATCACGGAACAGCTGCAGTTCCTCCGGCGAACCCTCGCTGGCTGGGGAGCGGGCACTGAAGCGGCTGAAACTCACCACGAAATCCGTGAAGTCTCCCGCCGCGCGCACAAATGGTCCAGCCTGCTCCTGCCGCCAGGGGGGCAGGAATCCGCTGCGCGCAGGTCCCGCCGGCAACCGGCCCTCATCGCAGGCCCAGTTGAGTTCGCGGGCCAGACGCCGATAAAAGCCCAGGGCTTGGGCCGCGTTGCCGTGGTAGCCGGCCTTGGCGGTGGCTTCGCGCACCGCCCACATCAGCCACCCGCCGCCGATCTGACCCTGTTCCGGGGGCAGGTGGGTGAAGAACTCCGATGAACCGGCCCAGCCGCGGGCGACCCCGCCCTCGAATTGCTTCTGCAGTTCCGCGAAGGCCGGGCTTTGGGCAGCCATGGCGATGCGCGCCTCGCGGGTGACGGGCACAAAGGGCAGTTCCGGCCCCACCTTAACCCGCAGCATGGCCCCATAGGTATCCTGGAAATCCTGCGCTCGAAACTCGCAGGTGCCGAACCAATCATAATGGCGCTTGTTCTGCGCACAGAAGACCAGCACCGGGATCGTCGCGACTACCAGGGCCAGCCCGAGCCAGCCGGCGGCACGCTGGGCGGTGGCGCGGGAAATCCGCCAGGAGCCCAGCAGGTAGGCGCCAGCCAGCAGCAGCACGCTGAGAGCAAACCAGATCACTTCCTCGCGGGTGAGATAAAAGGCGGCACCCGCCAGCCCGAGCAACAATACCCACGGCAGCTGCCGGCGGGCGGATTCGGTCCGACGCAGATAAAGGGCAATCAGTCCCGCGAGGATCATCAGTCCCAGCGGGCCATAGACCTGCTGCCGGAGCACCCGGCCCATGCTCGAGCCGTCAAAAGTCATCGGATTCCAGAGCAGCAGCGCATAAACCACCAGTCGCGCACCGGCCGAGGACACCACCGGGAGCAGGGCACGGACAAACAAGGCGCAGGCGGCGGCGTAGAACATCTGCTGCGCGAGGAAGAGCGGCACGCCAAGCGAGAAGGCCGCGGCGATGAACAGCGAGTAGAAAGGACCCTTGGCCAGCGTGAGCTCGTTGTAGGGCCCGAGCCATTCCCCTCGGATCAGGTGCTGGGCCAGCTCGATGAACAGTCGGTCGTCGTGCCCGGCGCTGCCGAGGGCAAACACGCCCTGGCCGCGCGTCAGCCAGAGCTTGAGGACGGTGAGCGCGAGGGCGATCGCCAGCCAGAGTCGTTGCCGGGGGACTGCAGGTGCGGTCATGCGGGGTCGGTGCGCGTGTCGAGCCGCAGCACGCCCAGAAAGAAGCTGGTGAGAATCATCTGGGAACCCAGCACGAGGCATAGGGCGCCGGGAATGACCCAGCGCAGTGTCTCAGCCGGCTGCAGCGGACCAAAGCCCTGTCCGCCCCAGATCGATACCGCCCAGATGGACAGCACGAGGCCGGCGACGACGAGCAGGCCGCCGGTCACGAGCCCGGACTCGAGCGTGACGTGGCGGAACCAGTCATCGAAGCCCGCCTCGGGCCGGCGCAGCCCGGCCCGGATGGCGACAAATTTACTGAGGACGGCGAAGGAAGCGGCCTGAAAGCCGGTGAGCACGGCGACGGCGGCAAAGAGCAGCGTGTGGACATCGAGCGTGATGTGCCCAAGGGGCAGCGGGCCGCGTACGAGGACGCTGCCCGTGATGATGCCGGCCGACATCAGGAGAATGCCGGGATACCAGAACAGCCAGCGCGGGCTGAAAAGCAGCATGAAGCGCAAGTGGCGCCAGCCGTCGCGCCACGGCCGGAGATGCGGGGGCCGGTCCCGGCCGTCCTTCCGCAGCACCGTGGGCACCTCCTCGACGCGGAGACCGAAGAGCACCGACTTGATAACGATCTCCGAGGCCAGTTCCATGCCGGTCGTGCGCAAATCCATCCGCCGGTAGGCGTCGGCGGTGAAGGCGCGCAGTCCGCAGTGGAAATCGCCGATTCCCGTCTGGAAGAACAGGCGGCCGACAAAGGAAAGGACGGGGTTGCCGATGTGGCGGTTCTTCCAAGGCATGGCCCCGGGCTCGATGCCGCCGAGGAAGCGGTTGCCCATGACCAGGTCGGCTCCCGCCCGCAGGCGCTCGACGAAGCGGGGGAGGTGGGAGAAGTCGTAGCTGCCGTCAGCATCACCCATCAGGATGTAGCGTCCGCGCGCCGCCGCAATACCGCCGCGCAGGGCGTTGCCGTAGCCCTTGATCGCGACGGGCACGACCCGGGCGCCGGCCTGGGTCGCGAGGGTCTGGGAGCCGTCGGTGCTGCCATTGTCGGCGACCACCACCTCGCCGGCGATGCCGGAGGCGGCGAGGGCGCCCATGGCCTCGCGGACGCAACCGGCGAGGGTGCGGGCCTCGTTGAGGCATGGAATCACGACGGTGAGTTCCAGCGGCGCGGCGGGGGTGGACGGATCAACAGACACGGCCCGGAGCAAAGCAGCCGGGCCGGGCATGGCAAAGGCAGAAATGGCGTCGGTCAGAACTCCCAGCGGAAACCGGCGGACAGGTCGGAGGTGGTGTCGGAGTTCCGACCGCTGGCGAGTCCGGCATTGATCGAGAAGGTGAGCTGGCGGCTGATGCGCCAGTCGAGACCGAAGCTGGCCTGGATGATATCCGTTTCGGCGGGACGGCCCGGCGCCCGGTAGAAGGCCCCGTTGGCGCCGACCAGCCCGGTTGAGATGCCCCGCTCCCGCTCGAGTTCATGCAGCCAGACCACGGAAAGGCGCGGGGTCACGCGGCCGTGGGCGGCGAGGCTGGTCAGGTCGAGGCCCGCCCGGGTGCGCAGTGAGCGGAGGGACCAGTTCTTGAAGGCGAGCTCAGTGCCGGTGCCACCCGCCACCCGCGTCTCGGCGAAGTCATCCATCCGGACCTGCGAGGAGAGGAGGCCAACGTAGGGTGTGACACTCCAATCCTTGGCCTTGCCAGTGAAGGTGGTGCCGGCGGTGAGGGAGAGGTCCGTGCGCGTACCGGAGACGGCCGCCGCAAGCAGCGAGGTACGGGCATAGAGGCCGCTGCCGCGCAGCAACGTATACTTGTCGTTGTTCCGGCTGGCGGCGCCCGACACGAAGAATTTGCCGGCGTCGTATTGGGCGAAGAGTCCGGGGGTGGTGGCCTTGATCGTGGCATGCCCGCCGAAGGCATCGAGATCGGCGCGGGTGCGGTCACGGGCGACCGTGGCGCCGGCGGTCCAGCGGCCCTCACGCCAGGCGGCGCCGGCGAGGCCGCCACTGGTTCGAAGGGCCGTCTCGGGCAGGCCCTCGAGAGCGGCGAACTTGTTCTGCACCTGTGCGCTTTCGACGAAGAGGGTGAAACCCTTCGCGGGGTTCGCGCGCAGGCCGGCCAGACGACGGTCGAGGGCGGACTGGCGCGCAGCGGCGAGCGCGAAGCCGTGTTCGTTGAGCACACCGTAGCGGTCGGGGGCCAATTCGCCGAGGCCGGCCGCGATGTTCGCGGGGTTCTGCAGTGTGTTCAGGTAGTAGATGAGGCTGTAATGAGCGCCGGTGGCGTTGGCCAGGGTGGCGTCCAGGTGCGCGCCGAGCGCCTGCTGGCTGGGCGTGGCCCCGGCGTTGACGAAGGGGCGCTGGGTGTAGGTGAAGGCGACCTCGGTGGCGCTGTATTCCACCCCGATGGCCAGCATCGGGCTGGGATTGAGGTTGGGCGCGGTGCTGAAGGTGCCCGTGATCGAACCGGCCCGGAGCAGGGGCACGCGATGCGTGCCGACAAAGAAGCCGGCGTGGTAGATCTGGAGTGTACCGGCCAGCGAGGCCTGGCCCGCCACCTGGAGGAGCGGGGCGGTGTTCGACAAAGGCGCATAGCCGGAGAAAACGCCGTTCGCGCCCTGGGTATAGTTGCCGATGACCTGGTAGGTCGGCGTGGCCACATACATTATGCCGTTGCTGACAATCGACGTCGCGGAGCCGGTGTTGAGCGCAAGATAGCAACCGGAACTGACGGTCACTGCGCCCAGCTTTTGCCGGGAGCTGGACACGTTACCGGAAATGACCGTGAGCGGAACCGCATAGGGCGAGGGGTCGTTCGTGGGATTGAGGAAAAGGGTGTTGTAGCCGGATTGGATGATGCCACCGCCGATGAGGTTTTCCCCGCTGGTGGAAAGATGTGCGCCCCCGGTGTCCCGGATCAGGGACAGGGTGCCGCCGTTCACCTGGATGGAATTGGAACCAAGGATCAGGTCCGTGACGTTGACATAGCCGAGATGGATCGTGCGCGCATCGTCCGCCACGACGGCGGTCGCGGGGAGGGTGCCGGTAAAGATGCGCGCGCGGCCGGTGGTACCGGTGCCGGTCGTGGCACCCGTGATGTCGAGCAGCCGGACACCATAGAGGGTGAAGCCGTTCGCGTCGGCCTGGTCGGTAAATTCGATTGCTCCCGAGCTGTTGCCGTTCGCCTGACCGCCCTGCACGTAGACCTGGCCCGAAAAGCGGACAAGCGAATCTGTGGCGGGCGCCGGGCGGTAGAAGTAGAAATAAGGCGAGAGGACGGTGGCCTGGTCGGAAAAGCTGATGAACCCGGAGCCGTTGATGGAGATCGAGCTATTCTGAAGGACGCTCTGGTTGGTGAAGGAAACATGGCCACCCTGAAAATTGACGCTGCTGTTAAGGAAGCGGGCCTGGTTGGAAACATCCAGCCGAGACGAAGAACCAAGGGTGAGGCTCAGCTGGTTGGCCGAGCTGGTGTTGCGCAGCCAAACTTGGTTGGTGCCGTTCAAGGCATCGACGGAAGTGGACACCGACACGGTGGCATTGTTGGAGAAAGTCAGGGTGCCGTTGCGCAGGAAAATGACGGGCGCCGGGTAATAGTAGCCGGATAAGTTCGGGCTAGTAATCCCCGTGCCCACGAAGGCCAGCGAGCCGTAGTCAGTAAACGCGGTGCCACCGACCCAGATTCTGGGCACCGTCAGGGTCGTGTAGGGGTAAACATACGGGGCAAACAAGCCATATTGCAGTCCGTCCAGGGTGATGTCCGTGTTGCGGATCTGAAGATTGTCGCGCAACAGCACGCCGTCCGACGTGTAGGTCGCCTGGTCGAGCCGGGCGATGCCGGTAGAGCTGTTGGGCACGACACCGGTGGACCAGTTCGTTGCGTCGGTCCACGACGAGAGCCGGTTGGCGTCGGAGGGAGTCTGGCCGAGCCACGTAGCGGTCTGGGCGCACGCGAGGCAGGCGAGCAAATTGTATGCGATGAGGGGGCGCAGGAGCAGGGTTGGCTTCATAGGTGGCGGAATCATCCGTCACCTTGATTGACAAAACCGCGGCCCCAATCCGCTACTCCGCGTGCCGGTAAATCTCAGAACGTCCAGCGGAAGCCCGCGGAGAGATCGGAGGTGACGGAAGAATTCCGACCCCACGCGCCGCCAACCGAGGCGTAGAATGACGCGTTGCGGCCGATCCGCTTTTCCACGGAAATGCTGAGTTGCACGAGATCCTGCTCGGCCTCGCGACCGGCCACGCTGTAGGCGGTGCCGGCGCCGTTCATGCGGGCGCGGAAGATGCGGTCGTCCTGCAGTTCGTGCAGCCAGACCACGGAGAGCCGAGGGATGAAGTTGTTGGCGGATGAACGATAGACGGCATCCAGGCCGACCCGCGTGCGGGTCGAGCGCAGGGACACGTCGGTGAGTTCCATGCCCGCCGCACCTGCGCCGGTTTCGATGGTATCGTCGATATCCCAGGAGGAGGAAAGCAGGCCGGCCTGTGGGGTGAAGGTCCATGCGCCGCGGGTAAAGGCATATCCTGCCGTGAAGGAAAGGTCGGTGCGACGGCCGGAGGGAGAAGCGAGGGCGGTTAGATCGGTGCCGGGGTAGACGATGCGGCGCCGGAGGTCGTAGTCATCCTGGCTGAACGCCGCGGCGGCTTGCAGGAAGAAGCGATCGGGCGCGTATTGGAAGAACACCGCCGGGGTGAGGCTCTTGATCTCCGCCCGGCTGCCCAGCTGGTCGAGATCCATGTCGCCATTTTCCTGGGTGAGCGACGCGCCGAGCAGGAAGCCGTCATTGCGCCAGGCGCCGCCCACGGTGCCACCGCTGGCCTTGGCCGACACGGACGGCAGACTGCTGATGGCGTCGAAGTCAGCTTTGCGGTAACCCCCTTCGAAGAAGAGGTCGAAGCCGCGGGCGGACCGGGTACCGCGGTGTACGGCCAGCCGCCGATCCAGTGCCGCCTGGCGGGCGGTCGCGGTGGCGAAGCCATTTTCAGCGAGCACGGAGTAGCGATCCGGAGCGAGCGCCTCGAGTGCGGTCGGCAGGGCGATGGCATTCAAGGTGTTGAGCCCGGCCAGGAGCGAATAGAATCCACCCGTGGCACCGGCCAAGTTGGCATCGAGATGGGCGCCCAGGCGGGCCGCGGCGGCGGAGCCGCTGGCGAAGCCGCGGAAGGGCAGCTGGGTCACCTGCAGGCTGATGCTGGGCGGCGCGGTGATGATGGCGGGGGAAAGGGCGGCCCCGAGTCCGGTCGGCAGGGTGATCGTCGTGAACTGGCCGTTCAATTCGCTGGCGGTGAGCAGGGGCAGGACGGTGGTGCCCACCGGTACGTAGCCGCCGAGCAAGGTGACATTCAAGCGGCCGTTGAGAAAGGCGCGGCCCTGGACGACCAGCTGGTCGCGGCTTGTGGGTGACGCGATTTCCATGTTCAGGGTGCCGCCGGTATACTGGATATAGTCCCCCGTCACGGTGAGGGTGCCCACGGAATTGCCGGGGCTCACCACGGCCCCGGTGCCGCTGGCGCCGTTGAAAAGCGCTCCGCGCACGAGGCCTGTCCCGGTCAGGCGGCCGGAGTCCGTCAGAACCACGCTTGGCACGGAACCACCCGCGAGGTTGAGGGTGCCGGCGAAGACGCCGATGTCGGCAAAGCTGTTGTCTGGATTGGTGATTGTGAGCGTGCCGGTGCCGAATTTGTAGATCTGTCCGCCCTTGAGCGGTTTTCCGTCCAGCGATCCGGAACGGCCACCGGTATCGTTGATACGCGCACTGAGGGTCATGTCGCGGTTGTCCGCACCAATCGCCAGGACCGTGCCGCCGAGATAGATGTTGCCGCCCGGGGTCGTGTTGGTGATTGAGCCCAGCGAAAATGCCACCCGGTCGTCGGGCACGATGGCCGGGTCGGAGGGGGTGCCCGGCAGCGCGGCGCGGCCGGTGGTGCCGGTGCCGGTATTCAGGCCGCTGAAATCGAGGATGGTATCCGCTCCGGCGATCTCGATCCGTCCGTTTCCGCCCGTGGCCTGGTCCGAGAAGATGACCTGGCCGGTGGTGACGGAACGCGATTGGTTGTAACCCGCGCCCTCCATGTAGGAGCCGCTGCCGGCGATCAGCCGGGCCGAGCCGAACGAGGAGGCACCGGAGAAATTCACGGTGCCCTGACTGGTGATGGTTGCGCTGCCTGCGCTGCTGCGGTCATGGAAGGCGACGATGCCGAACGGATTGTTGCTGATCGTCGCCTGGGCGGCGGTGGTGTCGTCGTGAAACAGCACGGTGGTGAAGTAGCTGCTGTATTGCCCGTGGCCGCTGTAGTTCTGAAAGCCGGCATTGGTGATGGCGGCGGAGGCGGCCGTGGCGTGGCCGTTGAAGGTGACGCTTTGCAGGTTGAGCGTGGCGTGGGCGGCGGTGGACTCGTCGTTGAACACGACGCCGGCACCGTAGCCATCCTTGTCCGAGGTCAGGATCGCGTTCTGGGCACTGGACTGGTCGAAGAAATTGAGGGTGCTGTTGTAGACCAGCTTGAGCGGCCAATCGCCGGCGTGGGATCGGTCGTGAAACTCGATGGCGGTATGCCCGATGAAGCTGGTGTCGGTCGGGTTGAAGGCGCCGGGTGCGATGCCGGCATCGTCCCGGAAGATGAGCCGGGCCGGATTGTCGTAATTGCCGTAAAGCCGCAGCCGCAGGTAGGAGAATCCCGAGCGAGAGAACGCCGCTTGGTTGGCCAGTTCCAGGCGCCCGCCCGGCTGCACGCGCACGTCGACGTAAGTGTAGGCGCTCGTGCTGGCCGCGCCAACAGTGAGGCCGGGTCCTTCTAGCCGCAAAGAGCCGGTCAGGCCAGCCAGGCCGTCGACGCCGGAAACGTAGATCCCGGCAAAATGGGTGCTGGCGTTGGCGGGCAGATCGAAATGCAGCTCACCGAGCGTGATGTCGCCGGTGATGACGGGTGTCGCTCCACCCGGTCTGGGCGACATGATGCCGGAGCTTATGGATTCATTGACGATCGCGAGCGCCGAACTGCCGTTGGGCACAACACCGGTGTCCCAGTTAGCCGGATCGTTCCAGTCGGAGGTGGAGCTGCTGGTGCCCGGGGCGATCCAGGTGGCGGTCTGTGCCGGGGCGAGACTGGCGAGCAGACAAAAGACGATGAGAGGACGCAGGAACTGGGTAAGCTTCATAGGTGGCGGAATTATCCGTCACCTTGAATGACAAGGTCGCGGGTCTGATCCGCTACTCCTTGGAAAACAATATCTCCGGGCCGGCAGGCTCAGAAACTTGCGGTCAGGGAGAAGGAATACGTCCGGCCGCGCCAGTCGCCGTAGGGCTGGACGCCGGAGCCGGAGCTGTCGTTGGCGTATTTCGGGAAATCAAAGCCGGAGAGGTTGTTGATCCGGAGCTGGGCGTTCAGGCGGAATTTCTCGAACTTGCGCGGAAACCAGTGCGTGAGGTCGGTCTGGGCATAGGCATCGAACTGCCAGTAGGGCTTGATCCGGTCGCCGCCCTGGCCCGGCCACTCGACGGCGGGCAGGATCCGCGCGCCGAGGTAATGCCCATCCACGCCGAACCCGTAGGCCGGGCCGGACCAGCCGGCGCTGAAACTGATCCGGTGCCGGAGGAGGCCGGGTGCGGTGCCGTCGGGCGCGCCGAGTTCGTCCACCACCGGGGAGTTGGCGAAGACCTGCCGGTCATAGCGCTGGAACCACACCCAGCGGCCGCGCAACTCCAGCGTGCCCCCGAGGCAGCCCCGCCACTCATACTCGGCCGTGACGTTCCAGTTCTGCGAATGCCGCTTGGCCGCATTGGTGGTGCCGGTGAGGATGGCGGTGACGCGGGGCGGGCTGGCCGGGAGCCCGGCGGGGGGCGGTGTGGTGCGCTGCACGCGATCCGGGAAGAGCGACTCGAGGTTCAGCACCTCCTGCGGCCCGAGGAAGATGATCTCGTTGGTCTTGGTGGTGTCGGCGAAATCGAGCGAGGCGCGGAAGCGATGGGTCTTGCCCCGCCGCCAGACCACGCCGGCGGTTTGCGTCGCCGCGGCCTCCGGCCGGATGTCGGGATTGATGGCCACCTTGGCATCGGCAGCGTAGTGCTCGTTCCGCAGGGGGTCGAAGAGCAGCGTGGTGTCGACGCCCGAGCCACCGCTGCTGCCCGCGCCCAGCGCCCGGCTCATGAGCGGAGTAGGGAAGCGGTTGGAGGTGGTGTAGGAGCCGCGGAAGGAGAAACCGGCGGCCAGATCGAGCTTCAGGCCGAGGGTCGGCGCGAGGCTGGTCTCGTTGGACTGGGCGGACACGATGTAGCGCATTGCAAGGTCGGTCTCGATGTTCTTGATGGCCTTGGGCAGGTGATGGGCGGGCACCAGCGGGGCCTGGAGTTCGCCAAAGACGCTGATGCGCTCCAGGGTGCGCCCCGTCCACTGGATGATCTCGTCGGCCGGCGTCCCGTCGGCGAAGCGGGGTTCCTGCGTGTAGGGCGCAAGATGACTGCGGCGGTAATCCGTGCCGACATTGAGCGTTCCCTGGCCGGTGGGCAGTTGCAGGGCCTCGTTGCTGACGCGCACGGTCCCCTCAATCGTGTCGTAGTCGCCGAGCGTAACGAAGCGGTCGGGGCCGCCGTGATAGACCAGCACGCGCTCATAGAATGCGTCCGGCGGACCGTGCACCTGTGTGTCGCGCAACGGCTGGTAGAGCCCGGCATCGACCAGTTGCTGCCAACGGTCGGCGTCGGCGCGGACGAGTCCGCGGTAGCGTGCGAGGTTGCGGGCATACTGGGCGTCAAGGGCCACGCGCCAGTCGGGCCCGAGTTTCAGCAGGGCTCCCGCCACGAGAGAAAAGGAATCGAGCCGGGCCTCATTGTAATTCTGGCCCAGCCGCGGGGTGGTTTCATGGAGGGCGACGACAATATCCTGCGGGAAGGGATTGAGCGGTGAAGTGCCGGCCAGATTCAATTCGCCACTGAAAAGATCGTAGCCGCGGTGCACGACATTGCGCGAATAGCTGGCATCTAGGCCGAGCTCGAGCCACGGGAAAAGATCATACACCGCCGAGGCGAAATACGCGCGGCGCCGTTGTTCGCGTCCGAAGGGATAATCGAGGCTGTTGGGGGAGGCCGCGAGCCCGCCCGGGGAATCGAAGAGACCTGTGCTGCGCACGCCCTGTCGCGCGGAAAAGGCGGCGAGCCCGCCCATGCCGTCGGCGCCCGGTGCGACCGACGTGATGGCGGATGTGCCCGGACCAAAGAGGGGCGCAAAGGTCGCGCTTTCAATGTTCGGCGTGGCGCGGGGCAGCAGCCCGCCGGGCGTGGCAGCCAGCCGCCGCTGCTGGTAGCCCAGCTCCGATTCGACGACGGGCGAGGTCTGTGTGAACGTGGCGTTGAGCCGCAGCCGCAGTTTGCCGTCGAGCAGGGTGCGGCCGTGTTGGAAGGAGACGGAGGACTGCGGGGCGTTGTAGCCGCCGAGGGCATTGGTGTAGGTCGTGCGCACCTCGGTGCCGTCGGCGTCGGGCCGGAGCACGATGTTGATGACACCGCCGACGGCGTTGCCGCTGTACAGCGCCGAGGCGGAGGTGGGCAGCACCTCGATCTGCTGCACCAACGCCAGGGGAATAAGGTTCACATCGGGTGCGCCGAGCTGTCCGGTCGCCTCCGTGATGGTTTCGGGCAGTCGGCGGCCGTTGACCAGCACGACCGTCTCATCCGCCTCGTAGCCCCGCATCCGGAGGTTGGAACTGCCGGCGCTGTAGCTGGGATCGCTGCTGTTCTGCTCGGGAGGCCGGGTGGTGGTGGCCTCCAGCAGCTCGCGCTGGAAGAACTCGTTGAGCTGCACGACCCCGCTGCGGGCGATTTGCTCGCGGGTGAAAATGGTGAACGGCAGGGCGTTGTCCACGGTGCGAGGGAGATCAAGGTTGCCGGCGGCCCGGCGCGGGGCGGCCCCGATGCCCTCGCCGATCAGCAGACGATCATTCTGGTCCGTGACGAGATAGGGCTCGAGTTCCGTCACCTCATTCGAGGTCTGCAGCTGGAGCGGCCCGAGCACCTTAGCCTGGCCGGACTCCACGAGCACGCCGGTTTGCTCCAGCAGGGGGTAACCGGCCGCGCCGGCGACCAGCCGGTAGGTACCGGGGAGCACGGCGGGCAGGACAAAAGCGCCCGCCTGGTCGGTGACGGCCTTGAGCCGGGTGGCGGCCAGCGCGACGGTGATGCCCTGGGCGGGTCCGCCCTCGGGGTTCAGGATGTGGCCCTCGATGGAGCCGGTGGGCCGTGTCGTGCGTGTGACGACGAACTTGCCGCGCAGGTTCCGGCGCGCGGCGAAACCGGTGTTCTTCAACAGGCGGTTCAGGGCCTCGGCCGGCTCGTAGGTGCCGACGACCGGGCCGACCGTCACGGCCTTCAAATCGTCATGGGAGAATAGAACCTCCACCCGGGCCTGCTGGGAGAAGGCCAGCAGGGCTGTGGCGGCGGATTGGGCGGGCAGGTTGAATTCAACCGGTGCGGCAAGCGCGCGCAGCGCCAGCAGTCCGCCGAGGCAGAAAAACAGCCGGCGGATGAATGCACACGGAAAGCGCACAGGCGGCTGGGCTTCAGGACCCCTTGGTGACATCCACCTGGATGGCACCGTCGAGCCCGCGGGTCACCCGCACCGGCAGCACCTCCTCGAGCGCGCTGAGAAAGCCATCGAGGTCGTCGAGGCTGCGCCGGCCGCCTACCCGTTGCAGGGCGGCCGCATCGGTGGCGGTGAGATTGCGGCCGTGATAGCGGGCGAAACGGGCGAGGGCCTCGCGCAGCGGCGTGCCGTCGAAGACGATCTGGCCCTGGCGCCAGGCGAGGGTGTCGTCGAGCTGTGCCGGGGTCAGGGTGGAGAGGTCCACGCGATCCTCGGTGCGGACCAGCCGGTGGCCGGCCGGCAGGGACCGGGCCTCGGCGGTTGCGCCGGGCCGCACCTGCACCGTGCCCTCGAGCACGGTGACTTCCAGGGCGGAGGCGGCCTCGGTGCGGACGTTGAACTGCGTGCCGGTGACGCGGATCAAACCGGCCGGAGTCTCGACGTAGAAGGGCCGGGCCGCATCCTTGCTGACGCTGAAGAACGCCTCGCCGCCCGCGAGCCGCACCCGGCGGGCATCGGCCGTGAATTCCACGACGAGGGCGGTCTGGGCGTTGAGTTCAACCCGGGTACCGTCCGCCAGGGTGACTTCCTGGCGCTGGGCGACCGGGGTGGCGATGTTCCGAAATTGGTTCTGTGGCTGGCCCTGCCACAGAATAACCGCCAGGGCTGCGGCCACCATCAGCGCAGCGCCGGCCAATGCTGGCCAACGCAGCCAGGGGAGTGGCTGGGCAGTCTTTGTGGCGGTCGTTGATTCCGCCAACTCGTCCCTGATCCCTGCAAGCAACGGCAATTGCTGTTCGAGGTCGGCGGAAAATTGACAATAGGAGGAAAGCAGGCCGCGGTGCGCGGGATCGGACTCGAGCCAGGTGTCGAGCGCTGCGCGATCGGCGGCGGAAAGCACCGAGCCGTCGAGTCGGGCGGCCCAGAGGGAGGCTTGTTCGTCGGCGAGGGTGGAGTGGTGCGGGATGGAATTCATGACCGGGCCTCCGATTCAAGGGTGGGTTGGGTCCCGGGCTGGCGGGGCGCGAGAGCGGCCCGGAGCAGGCGCAGCGCCCGGGCGTGTTGTTTTTCGACGGTGCTGACGGCGATGCCCAGCCGGTCGGCGATTTCCTGGTGGGAAAGCAGCTCGATCTTGCGGAGCAGGAGGACGGCGCGGCAGCCCTCGGGGAGCTGGGCGATGGCCTGCTCCAGCTGCTGGAGCTCCTGCTTGGCCATGACCTGCTGGACGACGCCGGGTGCGGACGAGGCGGCGAGCTCGGGCTGGGGTGGCAGGGGGGCGAAAGGGGCGATGCGGCGGCGCTTGAGGCGGTTGAAGGCGAGGCGCCGGGCCGTGGTGTAGAGCAGGGCTTCCGGTTTCTCGGCCGACTTGTTTTCCAAGACAGGATAGACGCGCAGGTACGCATCATGCGCAATATCCTGCGCTTCAGTCGGGTTGCCCAGGATCCGGGCCAAATGCCGGCGCAAGGGTGCGACCGTGGTCCGGTAGAGACTGGCAAAGTCCCGGGGGCTGGACGGTAACTCGGACATGGAGTATTCGTGTAACACTTCATGGGTTAATGACAATCACTGGCCGTGAACCCTCTATCCACCGACCTTGGATTATTTTTTAGAACAGCAATCCGACCCAGCTCACCGGCGGCGGTTCCACCAGGACACGAAGGCCCCGAGGTAGGAAACCAAGGCAATGATGCCCAGTGAGCTATGCAGACCTGCATGGGCTTCGTTCTGCAACCCCTGTGCCAACCTCGTGGCTAGTTCCGGGCTGTCCGTCGGCACCGGCGGGGCGGCGGCCAGCCAGGCCTCGGTGTCGGCTCGCCCATCATACATCACCAGTTGCGCCCGCCGGCCCACATGGGAGCGCACATCAACCGGCCAGTAGGAGATTTCCGTGGAATTTGGGCCGGAACAGCCGATCTCATCGGCGATCGCGGCGCCCTGATCATTCACGATCCGCAGGCGAAGTCCGTTGCCATGCCCCACGGGGTAACCGGCATAGGGCACCACCAGCCACGGCTTGCCCAGGACAAAGGGCGAACTCAACACGGTGCCCGTGAACTCGGGCCCGGCGGGGGCGGTGCCGAAAAATTGATTGCGGAGCGCCACCGGCAGGATCGGGGCGGCCCCCTGCAGTCGCTCGGGCCCGAAAGGTGACGGACCGACAAAGGCAAACGTGAGGCCGGTTACGGCCTGATCACCGCCGAGCAACTGGCGCCAGCGAAACTCCGGATTGAAGACCAGTGGATGGTTCCACGCGAAAAGCGAGGCGGTGCAGGCCAGTCCCAAAGCCAGACCGACCCACCGTGGCCAGGGATCCGGCCTGGGCTCCAGTCGTGGCAAAGGGGTAACCGGTGATCCGCCCCAAGCTGACAAACTCAAGCCAACTGCAAAGACCACGGCTCCACTGAGCAGCAGCCAGAGCCACCGAGACTGCAGTCCCCGCGTGAGGCGGCCGATGGCGTCGACCGGCGAGGCAGGGTTGACGGAGGCGGGCAACAGGGCGCGGAAAGCGGGCAGATCGAGCAGCCGGGTCACGACGTCGGTGCTTTGTGTCAGGACCGACCGCGTGTCGGCTGATTCCAGCAGCGTGCGATCACCATTTTTCAAGTAGGCCTGGACCGCGTTGCGGCGCATGAGGGCGGACTCGGCGGCGGTCTGGTGGAAGTAGCGGGCATGACCCTCGGTGGCATGGAAGAGCAATCCCCCGGCGACGAGTCCGGACCAGATCACCAATCCCGTGAGATAGAGCGGACGGAAGCGCGCCACGCCCGGCACGAGCCGCGTCAGGGCCAGCGCACCGGCCAAGGTCCCGATGAACAGCAGATCGCCATAACGCGAGACGTAATCCCCGGTGTCGCCGCTGCGGGCAAAGGCCAGGGCCCCGGCCTGCGTCAGATTCCAAAGGCCCAGTGCAAACACGACGCGATCGAACGGCGCGGTATCGCATTTCCCGCGGATCCGCAGGGCATGAACCAGCCAGGGCAGCTGCAGGATGGCCAGGGCGCCCGGCAGGCCGCTCGGCCAGCCGAGCAAGTGCAGGCCGGAATGAAAGAAACCCAGCGGCGACTTGACAGCCTGGGCGAATGAGCCGTCCGACGGCGACTGCCAGTGGATGATCGCGAGGACTCCGATGCCAAGGCCGGCGACAATGAGCGGTGCCACCATCGCGCGACGCTCCCGCAGCCCGATCCAGAGCGAGGAAGCGACCACGGCCAGCGGCGCAAGCCACATGCCGGCCAGCGTGAAGAGCCCGGCCACCGCGGCGGCCTGTGCCCACCACCAGCGCCGGGAGCCGGGCGGATGGGTGCAGGAACCCTGCACGTGCAGGAAAAGAAACACCAGGGCCAGCGGGAACTGGGATTGGAAACCCCACGCGATGTTCTCCCAGGCATGGGGCAGGGCGCCGCCCAAGAGCAGGAGCACGGTGACAAATCCGGCTGCGCGCGGCGACACCGCCGACCACACCCACCGGGCGGCCAGCCAGATGAACAGCGTGTGCAGCCCGGCGTTGACCGTCATCTGCACCAACGGGTCCCAGCGGCCGGTGAGCACGACCTGCAGCCAGGACAGGAGGCGCGTCCAGACCGGCAGATGCTCGAAGTGCGGCGTGAAGAAAGTCCAGGGCCGCAGGGTGCCGTTCAGCCACGGGGCGATGATCTGCTCCGCCTCGATGATCCACTGGTCGTAGAACGGCACGTCGCCCGCAAAGAGGTGGATTTCCCGGAGCCGGGCGGCGAAGACGAAGAAGGCGGTGCCGGCGGGCACGAGCCAGACCCAGCGGTTGGGTGGCGACAAGGAGTGTTCCGTCGCGTTCGCCTGAAAAGCAACGGGAACCGGGCGCCAGGCAAGGACGGCGTCCGTCACGATGGCGGCGAGGGCGAGCAAGTAGAGGGGATAGGCGGACGCCAGCGCCGCCGTGCTGAGGTTGTAGAACGAGGTGACGTGGACCAGCACGTTGATCGTCAGGTAGGACGCGCACGCAGCAAGCAGGGCGGCGGCCAACCCGAGCGGGAGGGTAACGCGACGATCCAGGATGGACTCCAGGGCGCGCACCAGCCCGACCAGGAGCACGAGCGGTCCCAGCCAGGTGAAGAGATGACCCAAGCCCAGGCCGATGTTTTCCAAGCGATCCACTTTCCAGGCATCGAGGGCGGATTGACTCGAGTGCACCGGGTCGGGCGAACGCGGGGCGTGACTGATCCGGCTGCCGACGAGGTCGCGGAACGGCTTCAACTCGGCATAGTCGCCCAGGCTGTCGGAGGTATAGGCGGTGAAGCCCTTGAAGCTGAGAAAATAGCCGCCGAATTCGACCGCCCCCTCGGCCAGCGGTCGAGCCAGGGTGGCATCGAGCGGGGGCAGGAAGCCGGTGCGGGGCGGTCGCGCCGCCACCCGCCCCGAGTCGCACGCGGCATTCAGTTCGTCGGCGATGAGCTGGTAGTGGCGCAGGGCGGTGCCGGCGTCGGGTGCCAGCCCGGCCCCGGCCATGGCATCGCGCAGCGCCCAGACAAACCATCCGCCGCGGATCTGCCGCTCAGCGCCGGCGAAGAGATTCTTTTCGGACCAGTTGTCGCTGACGAAGCCCTCGAGGTAGGGCCGCAGTCGCGCGAAGGCCGGGCTGAGTTCGTAGGCCTGCTCGCGCATCTGGCGGGTGACGGGCACCTGCAGCAGCACCGGGCCGGCCTGCAGGCGGGTGAGGGCGCCATAGGCGGCCTTGAATTCCCGCGACTGAAACTCGACCGTGCCAAACCAGCCATAGTGCCGCTGGTTCAGCGAGCAGACGATAAGGATGGGCAGGAGCGCCGCGGTGGTCAGCAGGGCCAGGCTCACGGCGAGCGGGCGCCAGCGTTCCCGGAGTTCACGGCCGAGAGAAAGCGCCAGCCCGAACAACAACAGGCCGACCGCCGGCAGCAGCCACACGCTTTCCTCGCGAGTCAGCCAGAAACAGCCCAAGGCGAGCCCGGCCAGCGCGGCGGGCGCGGCTTGCCGGAGCCAGGGTTCGCGGCGGCGGGCGAAGAGCCACACGAGCCCCGCGATGACAAGGAGGCCGAGCGGCGTGTACAAATTCTGCCGCATGAGCCGGCTGAGGTTGCCGGCCTCGTAGCTCATGGGATTGCAGAGCAGCAGCGCGTAGAGGGAGAATTGCGCGGCGGCCGGGCGCAGCCAGGGCGCGAGGGCGCGGGTGACAGCCGCGCACGCCCCAGCGTAGAGCAACTGCTGGGCGAGCATCAGGGGCAGCCCGATCCAGAACATCGCGGCGATGAACAGGGGGAACATCGGGCCCTTGGCTAGGGTATACTGGTTGTAGGGCCCCAGCCATTCGCCGCGGACCAGGTGCCCGGCGAGCTCGACGAACAGGCGGTCGTCATGGATGGCCGGGCCGATGGCGAAGAGTGTCTGGCCGTTGGTGAGCCAGAGCTTCGCGGCGGTGAGGGCGAGCGCTCCCCAGAGCCACCCGGAACTGCGCGAACGGGGCGGCATCAACGGGAAGCGGACGCGGACGGGCTCACTTGAACTCAATGCCCGTCCAGCCCGTCCAATCATAGGCGAACTGGCCGTAGGGGCCGGGATTGACCCGCAGGGTGACCCGGCCGGTGCTCTTGGGGAGCTTGACGTTGAATTTCTGCAGCCCGCGGTCGCTCAGCCGGTTCACGGGATCCATGAACCGCTCGAGCAGGATCACCGGCTCGCCCCCGTTGCTCCACGTGATGATGAACTCGGCGCCATTGGTGCGGCCGCCGTTGGAGTAGGCGCCCGGGATGAAGCCGTAGGCGCCGTTGAGCTCCCCGGCGCCGGAGGGCACATCGAAGACCATCTCGCTGGGCGCGTGCATGACGATGACCCGGCGCTTGTCGATGGTCTCCTCGTTGGGGGGATTGAGGGCCTCGTACGAGATCGGCGCGTCCACGAACATGTTGAACAGGGCGTGGTCGGCCTCCTTGAAGAAACTGACGCCGGCATCGGAGGGCGGCACGGAGGAGAAGGTGAACCGGATATTGTCCTGCAGGCAGTCCGCGTCCTGCGGGGCGGTCTCGAGGTTGACGGACACGGCGCGGCGTTTCGGGGTACCGCCCGCCGCGCGCATGTAGTCCAGCAGGTCGTCGACCACGGGGTTGAGCATGAAGCCGGTCTGGCCGATGGGCCGGGGCAGCCGGTGCACCGACTCGTAGCCCTTCTGGTCGGTGATGCGCAGGGACACGACCGGCGGCTTGAAGAAGAAGCGCCGCAGTTTGCCCAGCAGGCTGAAGTCGTAGTCAATCTCGACCCAGATATTCCGGTCGGAGAGATCCGACACGTCGATCTTCTGGCCGAGACTGGCCATGGTGGAGCGGAGGGGCTTGGGCTCGAAGGTGGCGGCATTGAAGGGGCCGGGCTTGCGCTTCCAGAGTGTGAAACCCTGCTCCGTCAGCAGGTAGGTGTAGCGCTGGACCAGCAGGCGCAGGACGTGAGGATCGTCCATGGTGGCGAGCCGGTAGTCGATGGTCTGGAGCTTGAAGAGCACATACTCGGGCGCCCGGTCCGAGGCGTAGTAATCGGCATTCAGGCGGGCCAGGTAGGGCGTGTAGGCGGAGTAGCCCTGGAAGACGGGGCGCGGCTGGTAGTTGAAGCCGTTGAAAATCGCGACGCCCTGCTCGTAGCCCAGCACATCGATGGTGGACCGTCCGACAATGGACTTCGTCTTGAGCAGATCCAGGGCGTCCTTCTCGATTTGGAGCTTCGAATCATACAGCCCGCGGGTGTGGGAGACGCCCGCGGCAAAGGACAGGTTTTCATCGACCTCGTGCTGCGCCGAACCCAGGACCCCGCGCACCAGCCCGTTTAGCACCATTTCCATGCTGAGAAGCGAGAGCAGGACGGCGACCGTCAGGATGAGATGCTTGGTGCGCCGGAACCGGGGCGCTTCCTCCAGGAGCAGGGGCGCCGTGACGATCAACGACAACGCGGCGTAATAGAATCCCACCTGGTGGCCGTCGGCCCGGATGAATCCGTGCTTCCAGTTGAGATAGATGTAGGCGCCGGCGCCGAGCGTGAGTGCGGCGCTGCGGACTCGGTCGGGGTGCGTGGCCAAGTTGAGCAGCACGTAGGCCACCACCAGGAGCAGCACCGTCACGCCCAGGTACAACTGGATTGGCGGGCAGGAGGAGCCCATGACATCCTGGTATCCCTGGCTGATTTCCCACGAGCTGCGGAGATAGGCCGGGAGATTGCCCAGGTGCTGGCCGCACAGCATCCAGCCGAGGAGAAAGAAGCCGAGGTAAAGTCCGGGCACGCGCAGGGCCGAAATATGGCGCCGGCGCCAGAGCTCCAGGCCGCCCGCCAGCAGCACGAGGATCAGGCTGAGGAGCATGTTGGTGAACTTGACGAGCGACAGGACCGCGAGCAGGGCTAGCAAGGCGACCGAGCTCCAGCGCCACGTGACATTGCTGCGCCGGATCAGTTCAAAGCCCGTGAAGGCGATGATGGTCTGATGCATGGCGTCCTCGTAGGTCAGGCCGAAGAGGAAAAAGAAGACGAAAAAGAACAGGCGCGAATAACCCGCCAGCCGGTAGCCGTGCCAGTAGACGATGGCGGCGAACACCACGGCCTGCACCGCCTGCCAGGCGATCAGGCTCGCCCACTGGCCGCCCCAGTAGGTCTTGCCCATGGCAAATCCAAGCGGGCCGTAGGTGAAGACGACATCCGTGCCAAATTGCCGGCCCTCCGTGAAAAATTTTCCGAGAGCCATGCGCCAGGAGGTGTCCAGGTCGGCGGCGGGAAAATTCGGCAGGGAAAAGGCGGTCGCTGCCAAAACGATGAAACCGAGGACCCGGAAGATCCAGTCGATCACGGTTGGCTTGGCGGGTAGGGGACGGGCTGAGTCCATGGAGGGTGAAATGGGTAAAAGCTGGGCCGGCAGGCGTCTAGGGGATTTTTTCCAACAAAAGATCGGTCCAGAAAGTCCAGTCGCTGGCTGGGTTGTCAGTGGGGCCGGGGTTAATAGCAAGTTCGAGTTCACCCCCGTCCGCCGACGGCAGGATGATGCGGAAGGATTGCACGCTACGGTCGGCGGGTTCGTCGCGGGGCCGCAGCAGACGGCGCAGCAGGATCTGCTCGCTGCCTGCCGCCGGGCGCCACCGGATGACGAACTCGGCGCCATCGGTCGGCGACTGATTTTCCGGACCATAAGCCGCCGGCCGGAACCCGAATCCACCCCGCAACGCCGCGTATCCCGCCGGTATCCGGTACACGAGGGTGGCGGGAGCGTGCATAAAATACTCGAGCCGCCCGTCAGTCAGGGTCCGGTCCGCTCCGAATGGCGCGCTGGCCCGGACCGGCTCCAGGCTGGCGGCGAGGGCGCCCAGCTTCAGGGTGGCGGCGAGTTCAACCGGCAATTCGCGGGTCGAGGCGGGATCTTCGGCGGCTTTGCCGGGTGCCCGCAATTGAAAGAGCCGGAAACCCTGGGGCACGAACTCCTCGCTTTTCACCACCCGATAATGGCTCCGGACAAAATCCCGCAGCGTGGGGAATTTCTCCAACGGATACTTCTGCCAGTGGCGGTTGTAGGGCCCGGCGCTGCAGTCCACGATGAAGAGCGGGGGCCGGGCCGTCAGGTCGTGCAACAGGTTGTCCATCGCACCCGGCACGATGGCATAGGAGGTGTCGCGCTCCGGAGCGATGTTGGTCCAGGGGATCAGGCCGGTGACAAAGGAGGCGAAGAGGTAGCGGCTGGCCGGCCGCCGTTCCGCGAAGCCGTAGATGTCGGGGTGGAAGCCCCAGACAAAGATCCGGTCGGCGGTCGTGCTGTGGGTGCGGATGTAGGTCGCGACCCGGATTGAAGGATCCACCGGCAGCGTTCTTTGCCGGGCGGGCAGGATCGCCGAGCCCAGGCCGTGAATGACCAGCGCCAGCAGGGCCGCGGCCGCCAGTCGCGGGAACCAGCCGGATCCTGAACGAGAGACCTCGTTGACGAGCCAGGACAGGACCAGCCCTCCACTCAGGCACAGCGGGGCCAGGAACTGGATGCTGTAATGGTCGAATTCCCGGCCGCTGGAAGCGACTCCGCCCAGTGCCGCGAGAGACCATGCCGCCAGGAACACGAAATCGGGATTGGTCTCACCTTCCTGCGGGGTGGGCTGGCGTTGCAGCAGTCGGTGCAAAACGTGCAAAGTCCCCGCCGCCCAGACGACCAACAACCACGGCTGCGCAGTGCCGACGAGCCGGAAGGGCACGGCAAGGGCATCCAGGCGGCCGGCCGCGGTGATTTCCGGGCCGTAGTAATCCAGGTTGTAGGTCCAAGTGTAGAAGACGCATTCACGAAGCGCGCCTTGCGCGGCGAAATAGCCGAGCGTGAGCAGCACCGGGACGCACCAGCCCGCTCCGAATTCCAGTAACCGGGCGAACAGGGTCCGGCGGGGCCAGGCTTGCCGCCATGCCGCATAGAGGAGTGCGGCAACGGGTGCGGTCGCATCCAGCAGCGCCGGTTGCTTTGACAGAAAGGAGCAGCCGAGCAGGAGGCCCGTGGTGAAGACCCGGCGCGCACTCGACGGGTTCGTCCCGGTCAGGAATACCACCGCGGCGGCCGTGGAGAACAAGGCGACGAACCACTCCGTGTTGGCGGCATAGGCATCGCCCGGGTAAAGCAGGCTGGAGGTGAGGAGCGCGTAGAGTCCTGCCGCCCCGAGGCCGGCCGCCGCGCCGCGTAGCCTGCGACCGGCCAGGAAAAGCAGCAGGGCGGTGCCCGCAATGATCAGCGCGATGAAGCAGCGGACAGCCCAGAGGTTGTTCGTCCCAAACGCCGCCATGACCGCCGCCACGGCGTAGTAGGAAAGCGGTGTGCGCTGGTCGATCGCATCGCGGTAAAGGACGCCACCGTCCAGGATCGTGCGGGCGGCGGCGGCGTGGATGGCCTCATCGACGTTCCAGAAATCGAAGCCAAGGGTCGGCCACCGCAGCCAGACGACCGCGCAAAGGAGCACCAGGGCGACGGCAATTTCCGGCCAGCGGCGCGGGCTCATCATGGGGGCGGGGCCGGCCGGAGGTCGGGCTCAGACCAGAACGTCCAATCCTTCGAAGTGCTGCCCATGGGATCGGTTTCAAAGTCCAGGTAGGCGTCGGTGGGATGCCGGCGGGCGGGCAGCTCAACCGTGAACGTCTTCAGGCCGCGGTCCTCCGCCCGGAGCTGCGGCTCCAGCTTGTGTTCATGCAGCAGGGTGCGTTTTTTCCCATCCACGAGCCAGATCAGGAAAATGGCGCCGTTGGTCGCGTGTTCTCCTTCGGCCGCCGCGTCGGGGAATCCGTAACGCATCCCCAGCCACCGGGCCTCGGGCTTCAGCGGCATGATCAGTGAGCCGGGGGCGTGCACGAGGCGCACCCGCACGCCATCGATAGCGCTGATGCTGGAACCGATCGGCGAGGCGATCTGGTAGCCGTCGGTGTCCTGCCGCAG
>Ga0255338_1000990_pt1 | contig 63583 bp, 57 predicted proteins | sample MeOH1_35cm_T4_19_FD_203715 | JGI IMG/M metagenome (GOLD analysis project Ga0255338, IMG submission 203715) | Sandy soil microbial communities from University of British Columbia, Vancouver, Canada - MeOH1_35cm_T4_195 | ecosystem: Engineered > Artificial ecosystem > Sand microcosm > Unclassified ... | reverse complement strand
TCGTGCCCGAGATGTTGCGCGTGCCGCCCGAACCGGCCCCCGCCTCCTCGATCGCCTGGTGCATCGCATCCAGCACCACCGGGTTCTGTCCCTGCCCCAGGTAGTCGTTCGAGCACCAGACGGTGACGTCCGCGGTGGAGCCGTCGCCCCGGGTCCAGGTGGCGCGCGGGAACTCGCCGCGATGCCGCTTCAGGTCGGCGAAGACCCGATACCGGCCCTCGGACCGCACACGGTCCAAGGCGTTGCTGAAGGCGGCCCTGTAATCCATCGACTTGTTCCCGGTGCGCGTTCTTGGGAGCGCGCTCTTCCCGGCCCCTGAAATATGCACGCCTTTTGGCGCCGCGATTTCACGTTGTCCATAAATTCAGGGGTCGCAGGGGGCTGCAACTTTCGTGAACGGTTCTGCAGAATTCGTGATCGGCGTCCACGCGTCGCCGACAGTCCGAGGCGGACGCCGGAGAACGCTTCTCATTTGCGGCGCACCTGCCCTTGCGAGATCAGTTCGCTTGCGGCGCTTTGCCTCGCAGCATCTCGAGAATCGCCGAGAAATCCTTGGACCCGCCGCCCAGGCGGTCGAAGAGAGCGTAGAGACCTTCCGCCGTGGACCCCAGCGGCGTGGCCGCCCCGGCCTTGGCGGCGGCCTCCTGGGCCAGTTTCAGGTCCTTCAGCATCATCGCCGTGGCGAACCCGCCCTCGTAGTTGCGATTCGACGGCGCCGTGGGCACCGGGCCGGGGAACGGGCAGTAGCTGGTCAGGCTCCAGCACTGACCCGACGACTTGGACGCGATCTCGAAGAATCGCTCGCCCTCCAGCCCCAGCTTCTCGGCCAGGGCGAAGGCTTCGCAGACCCCGATCATCGAGATGCCCAGCACCATGTTGTTGCAGATCTTGGCCGCCTGCCCCGCCCCGTGGTCGCCGGCGCGCATGGTCACCCGGGACATCGGCGCGATGGCCTCCTCGACGGCGGCGAAGTCCGCCTCGTCGCAGCCGACCATGAAGGCCAGGGTCCCGGCGTCGGCCGCCGCCGTGCCGCCCGACACCGGCGCGTCGGCGAAACGGAAGCCCGCGGCCTTGGCCTGGGCCGCCACGGCGCGGGCGCTCTCCACGTCGATGGTGGAGGAATCGATCAGCAGCGCCGACTTGGGCGCGTTGGGCAGGATCTGCTCGGCATAGACCTGGCGGACGTGCGGCCCGGCCGGCAGCATGGTGATGACCACGTCGGCCGCCTTCACCGCCTCGGCCACCGAGGAGGCCTTCGCGCAACCGGCGCCGGCCGCCTTGTCCAGCGCCGCCGCCGAGAGGTCGAAGGCCATGACCTCGCGCCCCGCCTTCGCCTGGTTGGCGGCCATTCCGCCGCCCATATTGCCCAGGCCGATGAACGCAACGCGGGTCATGGATACCTCTTCGGTTATTTCGGCTTGCGGAACTTGTAGACGAACTGGTCGGTCTTGCCGCGCAGGGCGGCGTCGAAGACGTTCTTGGTGTGGTCATCGGCCGAGTTGGCCAACACCTTGGTCTCGCCTTCGTACTTGAAGCCGGCCGCCTCGACGGTCTTGCGCACCGCCGCGGGGTCGATCCGGTGCAGGGTGTTGGCGGTCGGCCCGACCTCCGCGCCCGGCGCGGCCACGTGGTCGAGCACGATGAAGACGCCGCCGGGCTTGATGCTGTCGTAGATGGTCTTCACGACCGCGGGCACGTCGAGATTGAAGCGGGTCAGGTAGAGGTCGTGGTAGTTCTGGGCGGTCCAGAACACGTCCACCGGCTCGGGCAGCTTGAAGCTGCCGATGCCGGTCGAGACGACGGTGATGTTGCCGTACTGCGGATCGGCGGCGATCGCCAGGATCGGCGCGGGCGCGGTGGCGTTCGGGGCCGGCGGGTTAGTGACGGCGAACACCTTGCCGTTGGGACCCACGGCCTTGGCGAAGACGCGGGTGAAGTAGCCGGCGCCCGGAATGAAGTCGGCCACCTTGTCGCCGGCCTTCACGCCCGCGAAGTCCAGCATTTCGGCCGGCTTGCGGTCGGCGTCGCGCTTGGTGTCGGCCTCAGGACGCCCCTTGTCGGCCACGGCGGCGGTCACGGCCGCGGACGGCGCGGCCTGGGCCATGCCGGCGGACAGCGCAAGCACGGCGGCGGCCGCCAGCAGAAGCTTCGATTTCATCGGATAGTCCTCCCTGCGGCAGATCTCCGCCGCCTGCCAGTCAAGGTAGAGGCGACCATTCCTGATCGGAAGGGAGGGGGGCGAAAATGGCGTCGAGCGTCGCCTCATCCACGGCAGACGGCGTGGGCGGGTTCCATTTCGGGGCGTTGTCCTTTTCGACGATCACCGCGCGGACGCCTTCCAGGAAGTCGTGGCGCTGCACGACGCGGGCGCCGATCCGGTATTCCATGGCCATGTTCTCGGCGAAGTCGCGGGCCTTGGCGCCGAGCTGGAGCTGGCGGAAGGCCACCTTCAGGGTCTGGGGCGACTTGGTCGCCAGCACCTTGAGCTGGTCGCGGGCCCAATCCGTGTCGGCGGCTTCCAGGGCGCTCAGGATCGCCTCGACGCTGTCATGCGCGAACAGCTTGGCGATCTCGTCCTGGTGCTGGGCGATGGTGGGGCGGCCGGCGTCGGCCTCGAACTCGGTCAGCAGCGCCTCGGTGCGGTCGGGGTCGGCCAGGATCGCGGCCTTCAGCTCGGGGATACGGGCGCTTTCCACATAGTCGGTGGCGATGCCCAGCAGTTCGCAATCCGCCGCCTTGATCCGCGCGCCGGTGAGCGCCAGCCACAGGCCCAGGTGGTCGGGCATCCGGCTCAGGTACCAGCCGCCGCCCACGTCGGGGAACAGGCCGATCCCGGTCTCCGGCATGGCGAAGGTGGTCCGCTCGGTCGCCACCCGGAAGCGGCAGGGCCGCGAGAGGCCGACGCCGCCGCCCATGGTCACCCCGTCCATGATCGCCACGCGCGGCTTGGCGTAGTGGAACAGCAGGTGGTTCAGCCGATACTCGACGAAGAAGAACTCGCGGGCCAGGGCGCCGTCGCCCGCCCCGCTCTCGGCCAGCATCCGGATGTCGCCGCCGGCGCAGAAGCCGCGCTCGCCCGAGTGGTCGATCAGCACCAGCTCGACCGCCGGATCGTCCCGCCAGGCCAGCAGGGCGTCGGTCATCAGCCGGCACATGTTGGTGGTCAGCGCGTGCAGCGCCTGGGGCCGGTTCAGCGTGATCCGCCCGACCTTGCCCTCGATGCGAGTGATGACTTCGCTCATGCCCGGAACAGCTCCCGCGCGGTGATGACGCGCATGATCTCGTTGGTGCCTTCGAGGATCTGGTGGACGCGCAGATCGCGCACGATCCGCTCCAGCGGATAGTCGCGAAGATAACCGTAGCCGCCGTGGAGCTGCAGCGCCTGGTTGGCCACGTCGAAGCCGGCGTCGGTGGCGAAGCGCTTGGCCATGGCGCAATACTGGGTGGCCTTGGGGTTCTTCTGGTCGAGGGCGTGGGCGGCGCGGCGCACCATTAGGCGGGCGGCGTCCAGGTCGGTGGCCATGTCGGCCAGCCGCCACTGCAGGCCCTGGAATTCCTTCAGCGCCTGGCCGAACTGCTTGCGGGTCTCAAGGTAGGCCTTGGCGGTGTCGAGGGCGAGGCCCGCGCCGCCCAGCGAGCAGGAGGCGATGTTGATCCGCCCGCCGTCCAGGCCGGCCATAGCGAACTTGAAGCCCTCGCCCTCCCCGCCGATCCGGTTGGCTTCGGGCACGCGGCAGTCGTCGAAATTGACCTGGGCGGTGGGCTGGGCGTTCCAGCCCATCTTCCGCTCCTGGGCGCCGAACGACAGCCCGGGCGTCCCGTTCTCGACCACGAAGGCCGAGACCGCCTTGGCGCCCTGCCCGCCGGTGCGGGCCATGACGACATAGACGTCCGAGGTCCCGGCGCCGGAGATGAAGGCCTTGGAGCCGTTCAGCACGTAGTGATCGCCGTCCTTCACCGCCGTGGTCTTCATGGCCGCCGCGTCGGAGCCCGAGCCCGGCTCGGTCAGGGCGTACGACGCGATCAGCTCCATGGTGGTGAGCTTGGGCAGGTAGCGGCGGCGCAGGTCCTCCGACCCGAACCGGTCGATCATCCACGAGGCCATGTTGTGGATCGAGATGAAGGCCGCCACCGAGACGTCGCCGTAGCTGAGCTGTTCGAAGACGATGGAGGCGTCGAGACGGCTGAGCTCAGAGCCGCCCACGTCCTCGCGGACGTAGAGCCCGGCGAATCCCAGTTCCGCGGCGGCGCGCAGCACGTCGAGGGGAAGCGTCTTCTCCTCGTCCCAGCGGGCGGAGTGCGGGGCCAGCTCGGCGGCGGCGAAGGCGCGCGCCGCGTCCTCGATCGCCCGCTGGTCCTCGGTGAGGTTGAAATCCATGGGCGGTTGGGTCGCGCGGCGCGGGCAGCCTGTCAATCGCACGCTGCGGAACACGCGCGCCACATCCCCGTCGCTTTTCGCAGCTTGGCTGTCGCCGGGAGGACGACGGGATGAGCGGCCGGACCCGCGTGGCGCGGCCGCGCATCGCCGGACGTCGGAGCCGGGCGCTCGGCCTGCTGGCCTCGGCGCTGCTGCACGTCGTCATCCTGGGCTGGTTCGCCCTGAAGCGGGCCGTCGAGCCGCCGATGGGCGACGCGCTCGCCGTGAATGTCGAGATCGTGCGGCTTCGCCCGCCCCCCGAGGCGGCGCGCGCGAACGCCCAGACCGCTTCGGCGGGCCGCGCGACCACGTCGGCGTCCGACCCGGCGGTTCCGGCCCGCGCCGCCGCGCCGTCCGCGGAGGCCGTGGCGGGCGCCGGCTCGGGGATCGATCCGCGGTGGGCGGTCGACCTCAACGGTCCGGTCTTCGCCGACGGCAAGTGGCCGCGGCCTCAGGAAAGGATTCTCGCCCGCTGCGACCCGCTCAAGGATCCGAAGCGCGAATCCAGGGCCTGCCGGCGGGAGGACGACGTGGCGAACGCCGTCGCCCGCACCTACGATCCGCAGAAGGGCACGGGCGAGTTCGCGCGCGAAGGGCGGCACAACGAGGCGGTGAAGCGCTACCACGAGCTGCCAGGCGGGGCCGGCTATCCTGGCATCGCCTGCCACGTGTTTCATCGGTGCTAGGCCTTGCGCGGGACGGCTCCGCGGGTGCAAACCCCCGCGCCATGACGAAAGCGCCTCTCGCCGCCTATCCCGCCCTGCGTCTGCGCCGCCTGCGCCAGGCCGACTGGATCCGACGGATGGTGCGCGAGACGGTGCTGACGCCGAACGACCTGATCTGGTCGATGGTGGTGCATGAGGGCGAAGGGACGATCCCGGTGGGCTCGATGCCGGGGATCAGCCGCCTGTCGGTGAAGGACGCGGCCAAGGCGGCCAAGGAGGCCCAGGCGCTGGGCATCCCGGCCATCGCGGTCTTCCCGCACATCGACGGCGCCAAGAAGGACGCCACGGGCAAGCTGGCGCACGATCCCAACGGCCTGGTGGCCAATGCGGTCAAGGCCATGAAGGACGCCGCGCCCGAGGTCGGGATCATGTGCGACGTGGCCCTGGACCCGTTCACCGACCACGGCCACGACGGGCTGCTGGAGAACGGGCGGATCGTCAACGACGCCACGGTGGAGACGCTGGTGGCCCAGGCGCTCATGCAGGCCAAGGCCGGCTGCGATATCCTGGCGCCGTCGGACATGATGGACGGCCGTTGCGGCGCGATCCGTGCAGCCCTCGAAGCCGAGGGCCTGCAGGACGTGATGATCATGTCCTATGCCGCCAAGTACGCCTCGGCCTTCTATGGCCCGTACCGCGAGGCGATCGGCTCCGGGAAACTGGGCACGGGCTCAGTGGACAATCCCGGCGACAAGAAGACCTACCAGATGGACTCGGCCAACCACGCCGAGGCCCTGCGCGAGGTGGCCCTCGACATCGCCGAGGGCGCCGACATGGTGATGGTGAAGCCGGGGATGCCGTACCTCGACATCGTGCGCCAGGTGGTCGACGCGTTTTCGATGCCGACCTACGCGTTCCAGGTCTCGGGCGAGTACGCGATGCTGATGGCCGCCGCCCAGAACGGCTGGCTGGACGAGGAACGCGCGATCCTGGAGAGCCTGGGCGGGTTCAAGCGCGCCGGGGCGGCCGGGGTGATCACCTATTTCGCCCCCCGTGCGGCGCGGATGCTGGGGGCCTAGGGACGCCCCGCGCGGGGGCTGTCGACCTCCGCCACCAGGATTTTGCCCGTGGGCGCGGCGGCCGCAGCCTCGTGATCCGAACTGGCGGCGGTCAGCATGAACAGGGTGCGGCCATCCTCGCCGCCCAGCATGCAGGCGAAGCAGGGCTGGCCGGTGTCGATCACCTCCAGCACCTTGCCGCCCTCTTCGATCCGCACGCATTCGGGGGCGATGGGATTGGCGACCCAGATGGCGCCGTCGGCGTCGAGCGCGATCCCGTCCGGCACGCGCGGCCAAGTCTCGGCCCATACGCGGCGGTTCGAAAGCGCGCCGCCCGCGCCGATGTCGAAGGCGGTGAGGCGGCCCGCCAGGGTCTCGCCGACGATCAGGGTTTTGCCGTCCGGGGTGATGACCGACCCGTTGGGGAAGTGCATGTCCTCGGCGGCGACGCTGACGGCGCCGTCCGGCGACACATAGGCCAGCTTCGCGGTCGGATGGTCGGCCAGCACGCTCTCCACGCCGCGCGCATGGATCGCCGCATCCAGGTCGAAACCGAAGTTGCCGACGTAGGCCCCGCCGGCGGAATCGACCACCATGTCGTTGCAGTGGAAATCGGCGACGCCGCCGAGCTCCGCATGGACGGCGATGCGGCCGTCGGGCGAGCGGCGCAGGAGCTGGCGCTTGATCTGGGAGACGATGAGCAGCGCGCCGTCGGGGGCCCAGCCCAGTCCGGACGGCTGGTCGTCGATCTCGACCTCGGTGCGCAGGTCGCCCGCCAGGGAGATGGATTTGACCGCATGGGCGTAGAAGTCGCTGAACCACAGTCGGCCGTCCCGCCAGCGCGGCCCTTCGCCGAAGTAGATTCCGCCTGTCAGCTCGCGCGTCGCCCGCCCCATGGTGTCGCCTCTCTCCGGAAGGTCTCGCGCCCATGATCGTCGAGGTGGTGGGCGCTGTCATCCGTGACGGCGCGGGACGGCTGCTGACGGTCCGCAAGCGGGGGACGCGGCGCTTCATGTTGCCCGGCGGCAAGCGGGAGCCGGGGGAGGATGATCCGAGCGCCCTGGCGCGTGAACTGGCGGAGGAGCTGGGCGTGCGGCTGGTTTCGGCCGTGATGCTGGGCCGCTTCGAGGCGCCGGCGGCCAACGAGGCCGGCGCGACGGTTCGCTCCAACGCCTATGTCGTGCAGGTCGAAGGCGAAATCGTGCTCCAGGCCGAGATCGAGGAGGCGCTCTGGATGGACCCAGCCGCACCGCCGGATGTGCCAAACGCGCCGCTGCTGGTGAAGCAGATTTTTCCAGCGCTCTTGTCCCTCCCTTAGTGGGAAGGGACAGCTCGCCAGAGGCGAGCCGGGTGGCGAGTGCGGACCAGAGCGCAGATGTCGGAACCTAATCCCGACTCCCCCACCCTGACCGCTGCGCGGTCTGTCCCTCCCCATTAAGGGAGGGACGGCAGCCACGCTTTCAGGATCGCATTGACCTTCTCAGGCGCCTCCTGCTGCACCCAGTGGGAGACCCCGGGCAGGCGTTCGATGGTGAGGTCGCGGACGTGCTCCTCGGTGCCGTCCAGGAGTTCGAGCCCGAGAGCCGCGTCCTCCTCGCCCCAGATGATCAGGGTCGGCGTCTCGATCACCGGCCACGGGCCGGCCATCTTGCCCTGCAGGCGGAGCGCGGCCCGGTACCAGTTGATCATCCCGGTCATGGCGCCCGGCCGCTGAGCGTCCTTGGCGTAGCGGTCCAGCACGTCGGGCGTGAAGTGGGTCTTGTCGATGGCCATGTCGTAGAAGGCGCGCCGGACGCCGCGAGCGTCGTTCGCCGTCAGGGCCCGTTCCGGCAGGACGGGTATCTGGAAGAAGAACATGTACCAGCTCTTCCGCAGCTGGGCCCAATTCCCCTTCCGCAGCTGGCGGTTCATCACCGTGGGGTGCGGCACATTCATGATCACCAGCCGCTCGAGCGGCCGCGACCCCTTTGCCGCGAAGGTCCAGGCCAGGCCCGCGCCCCAGTCGTGGCCGATCAGGGTGACCTTCTTCGCCCCGCTGGCGTCGATCAGGGCGGCCACGTCCTCCATCAGCCGGTCGATCAGATAGGACGGCACGTCCTTGGGCTTGGGTTCGGTCTCGCCATAGCCCCGCAGGTCCGGCGCCCAGACGCGATAGCCCATCTCCGCCAGCAGCGGGATCTGATGGCGCCACGAGAACCGGCTCTCCGGGAACCCATGCAGGCAGAGCGCCAGGTGATCGCCCTCCCCCGCCTCGTCGACCGCGAAACGGAAGCCGTTGGCCTCCACGAAGCGTGTCTGCATTCCGCCCTCCCCCAATTCGCGACGGACCGTAGAGCCTTACCGTGGCGGACGCGAAGACCTATCCGGCGGTGAAGTAGGTGCTTTCGCGGTCGATGCCGGGAAGCTGGATCACGCCCTGGAGCGTGAAGCCGATCTTCCGCAGCACCGCCATGGAGGCGAAGTTCTCCGGCGTGGTGATGGCGGCCAGCTTCGGGATGGCAAGGGGCCCTTGCGCGTAGGCCAGGACGGCGGCGGCGGCTTCCTGGGCATAGCCCTGACCCCAGGCCCGCGGCGCGAACGCGTAGCCCACATCCGGCGTGTCCAGCCCTTCGCGCCGCACCAGCCCGGCCAGTCCCACCGCCGTGTTGTCCAGCTTCTGGATCGTCAGCCACATGCCGAAGCCATGCTGGCGGTAGCTGCCGATCACGCGCTCGACGATATAGGCGCGGGCCTCGTCCTCGGTGCGCACGCCCCGGTCGCCGATGTTCTCCAGGAACCCCGGCGAGTTCAGGAGCTCCAGCACGAAGGGGGCGTCGGCCTCCTCGACCTCGCGCAGGACCAGCCTCTCCGTCTCCAGCACCGTCACGAACGCCCTCCCGTGCTTCCTCATGAAACGTCATCTTAACGCCGCCGCCGCAGTTTGCTGGGGAATCAGCGTTAAGCCGGGTGAACCATGGCGGTCGGCGACCAGCCCATCATAATCAAGAAGATCAAGAAGGGCGGCGGCGCGGGTCACCACGGCGGCGCCTGGAAGGTCGCGTACGCCGACTTCGTGACCGCGATGATGGCCTTCTTCCTCTTGATGTGGCTGATCAACACCACCAGCCCGGAGCAGAAGCGCGGCATCGCCGACTATTTCGCCCCCGCCAGCGTGTCGCAGACCATGTCCGGCGCCGGCGGCATCCTGGGTGGTTCGGCCCTGGGCAAGGACGGCTCCAAGAGCGCCGGCTCCAGCGATGTGATCGAAGAACTGGCCCCCTCGTCGCAGAATCCGAACGACGGCGACTCGAAGGACGGCAGCAAGCCGCGGACCCCTGAAGAGGTCGCCGCGGCCGCCCGGGCCCAGGCCGACGCCCAGGCCGAAGCCGACGCCTTCGCTTCCGCCGCCCAGTCGCTGCGCCAGGCGCTGCAGTCGATGCCGGAGCTGGCCGAGTTGTCGAAGAACATCATCATCGACCAGACGCCTGAAGGCCTGCGGATCCAGCTGGTGGACCAGGAGGGCCGCTCGATGTTCAACCAGGGCTCGGCCCAGCCGAACGACCGGGCGAAGCTGCTCCTGCGGGCGATCTCCAAGATCATCAACCAGCTGCCGAACCGGATCAGCCTCTACGGGCACACCAGCGCCAGCCCCGGCGGCGTGAAGCCGCCCACCGACTGGCAGCTCTCCGCCGCGCGCGCCGATGCGTCGCGGGTGGTGCTGCAGGGCGCCGGCGTCGAAGCCGACCGCGTCTATCAGGTGTCCGGCAAGGCCAGCTCCGAGCCGCTCTATCCCGACGACCCCATGCTGCCGGGCAACCGCCGCATCGCCATCGTGTTGTTGCGCGAGGCGCCGGTGCTGCCGCCGAACCCGGGGCTGTAGGGTAATTGTTGCGCAGAGGCCCGGCATGACGCCTAATCGAGTCAGACGACTTGTTTCGAAAGCGACATCCGGTCCGTGACGCAGCACTTCCCGACCCGACAGCTCCGGTTCTTCCTGACCGCGCCGTCGCCGTGTCCGTACCTGCCCGAGCGGTTCGAACGTAAGGTTTTCGCCCATCTGCCCCTGTCGGACGGGGCCTCCGTCAACGACAGCCTGACCCAGGTCGGCTTCCGCCGCTCGCAGAACATCGCCTACCGCCCCGCCTGCGAGGCCTGCTCGGCCTGCGTCTCGGCGCGGATCCCCGTCGCCGACTACGTGTTTTCGCGCTCCGAGCGGAAGATTCTGTCCCGCAACGAGGACGTCGAGCGCCACCTGGTCGAGGCCGAGGCGACGATGGAGCAGTTCGACCTGCTTCGCCGCTACCTGCTGGCCCGGCATGCCGACGGCGGCATGGCCGAGATGACCTGGCCCGACTACGTGGCCATGGTCGAGGACACCGCCGTCCGCACCCACATCATCGAATACCGCGTCCGTTCGAAGGACGGTGGTCCGGGCGACCTGATCGCGTGCGCCCTGGTGGACCTGATGAGCGACGGGCTGTCACTGGTCTACAGCTTCTACGACCCCACCCTGGGCCGCCGCAGCATCGGTTCCTTCGTGATCCTGGACCATGTGATACAGGCCGGCCTGACCAGCCTGCCCTACGTCTACCTGGGCTACTGGGTCCGAGGCTCCGAGAAGATGGACTACAAGGTCCGCTTCAGCCCGATCGAGCTCCTGAAGCCCGAGGGTTGGACGCTGGCGTCGGCCCGCGAGCTCAAGGTTCTGGACGACCGCGCCTGACCTGGGGATGACCGGCCGCCCCTGGTGGCGCGGAGGGCTGCGGGGCCCTAAGTTCCCTCCGTGACCGTAACCCACAGATATGACCCATGGCGCGGCAGCTTCGGCTGAGCCTGGGGCGCGAAGGGCCGCCTTCCTTCGACGACTTCGCACGCGGCCCCTCGAACGCCGAGGCGCTCGCGGCCGTGGAGGCGTGGCCTGCGTGGCGCGACGGCTGCCTGGCGCTGGTCGGCCCCAAGGGCGCCGGCAAGAGTCATCTGGCCCGCGCCTGGGCGGCGGCGACGGGCGCGCTTGTGCTCGATCCCGAGACCCCCGATGTGGTGGCCGCGGCGGGCCGGCCGGTCCTGCTGGAGGACGCCGACCGCGGAGCCTCGACCGAGGGCCTGTTCCACCTGATCAACCTGGCCGCTCGGCCAGGCGGCGGCCTGCTGCTGACCGCCCGCACCCTGCCCGCGACCTGGGCCACAGCCCTGCCCGACCTGCGCTCGCGCCTGAACGCCCTGCCGGTGGCCGAGATCGGCGTGCCGGACGACGAGGTCCTGGAGGGGGTCCTGCGGCGGTTCTTCCGCGACCGGAACATCCGCCCGCCGGAGGAGGTCTATCCCTACCTGCTGACGCGGATGAGCCGGTCGATCCCCGACGCCGCCGAGATCGTTCGGCGCCTGGACGAGGCCGGCGACGCCGGTTTCCGGCCGGTGACGCGGGTCCTGGCGCGGCAGATCCTCGACGAGGGCTGATCCGCCGCCCCGCGGGCGCCGCGCCCGGTGTCGCAAAAATCTTTCGCAGCGCGATAGACAAAACGATTCGTTTTCCTGCACTGGTTGCCCGCGTGGCGCGCTGGCCACGTTCCCGAGACCCCGCCGCATGCTTGCGCGGACCCCGGCCAAGGCCGCTCCGGAGCTGGAAATCAAATTCCAGCTTGGCGTCGGCGCCATCGAGGCGCTGCAGGGGGAGGCTTTTCCCCTCGACAAGGCCAAGATCGCCCAACTCCACGCGGTCTATTTCGACACCCCCAGCCATGCGCTGCGCGACGGCGGCTTCAGCCTGAGGGTCCGGCGCAGGGGCGACACCTACATACAGACGCTCAAGCATCGCGCCGGCGGGGGCCTGTTCGAGCGCGACGAGTGGGAGATCGAGGTCCCTGGGCCGAATTTGGACCTCACGGCGCTGGCGGACACGCCGGCCCAGGCGGTGATCGCCGACGCGACACTGTCGCCGGCCTTCACGGTGGAGGTCGAACGACGCACCCACATCTGGACGAAGGGCTCCACGCGGATCGAGGTGGTGTTCGACACCGGGCTGATCATCGCCGGCGAACGGCAGGACGCGGTCTCCGAGATGGAGCTGGAGCTGCTGGCGGGGACGCCACAGGCCCTGTTCGAGCTTGCCCGCGAGCTACAGGCGAAAGCCGCCCTGACCCTGGCCTTCGAGAGCAAGGCCCAGCGGGGCTACCGGCTGGCCGGTCACGACGGGGTCGCGGCCCTGAAGGCCCAGGCCTCGGCCGTCGACGCCAAGACCACCGGCGCCCAGGCCTTCCAGCTCATCGCCCGCGACGCTCTGGTCCAGATCGCCGGCAACGCCCGGCTGCTGCAGCGCGCGCACAATCCCGACGTGCTCCACCAGATGCGGGTCGGCCTGCGCCGGCTTCGCGCCGCGCTCTCGGTCTTCAAGGGCATGCTGGACGCCGAGGGCCTCAACGCCGCGCGGACCGAGACGCAGTGGCTGGCCGGCGAGCTCTCCGAGGCCCGCGACATCGACGTCTTCCTGCAGCGCGCCGCCGCGCCCGACGAGATCGAGGAAAGCCCCGGCCGCGCCGCCTTCTTCCGCGCCCTGCGCATCGCCCAGGCCGAGGCCTACGAGCGCGCCCTGGCCGCGGTCCGGTCCGACCGGTTCCGAACGATGCTGTTCAGCCTGGCCGAGTGGATCGAGGTCGGCGGCTGGCTGCGCCTGGCCAACGACGAACAGCGCGCCCTGCGCGAGGCCTCGGCCGCAGACCTGGCCGCCCCGGTCCTCGACAAGCTGGACAAGCGGCTGCGGCGCGGCTCACGCAAGTTCATGCAGCTCGACGCCGAGGCGCGGCACGACCTGCGCAAGAAGGCCAAGAAGCTGCGCTATGCGACCGCGTTCTTCGGCGAGGCCTTCCCCAAACATCCCAAGCGCCGCCAACGGTTCGTGACAGCGCTGAAGGCGCTGCAGGATCAGCTGGGCGAACTGAACGACATGGCGGTGGCCCGCTCGGTCGCCAAGCGCGCCGTCGGCCGGCGCTCGGGCGAACTGGCCTTCGCCGCCGGCCTGGAGGTGGGCCGCCTGACCGGCGATGAGGAGATCGTGATCGCGCAGGCCAACAGGGCCCTCAAGGCGTTCCGAAGGATGGAGCCTTTCTGGCCGTCCTCAGATCGCCGCAATAAGGACGTTAACCTTTCCCAGCGACGCTTGCGCACCGCCTGATCCACCCAGGGAACCCCTTATGTCTCCGCCGAACGACGTCGCCCCGATGAGCGCCTCCACGGCGGCCTCGTCCGATCCGGCGCCGACGGTCGAGGACCTGTCGCGCTCCCCCTCGCGGTTCTTCAACCGCGAACTCTCCTGGCTCGCCTTCAATCGCCGCGTGCTCGCCGAGAGCATGAACCCTCGGCATCCGCTGCTGGAGCGCCTGCGCTTCCTGGCGATCAGCGCCAACAACCTCGACGAATTCTACATGGTGCGCGTCGCCGGCCTGAAGGCGCAGGTGCGCGAGGGCGTGCGCGTACTCAGCCAGGATGGCCTGACCCCGGCCGAGCAGCTGGTGCGGGTCAATGAGGCGGCCGCCGACCTGATCGGCGACCAGCAGACCCGCTGGCGGCAGCTGTGCGGAGAGCTGGCCACGGAGGGCCTGCGCTACATCTCCGCCGAAGAGGTCACCGCGGCCGAGCGCACGGCGCTTGAGGAACGGTTCCTGGCCGAGCTGTTCCCGGTGCTGACCCCCCTGGCCATCGACCCCGCGCACCCCTTCCCGTTCATCCCCAACCTGGCGTTCTCGCTGGTGCTGAAGATCCGGCGGACTTCGGACGGCCGGCAGCTCTATGCCCTAGCCCCCCTGCCGGCCCAGGTGGCGCGGTTCTGGGACGTGGCGCCTGGCCGTCCCAGCACGCGGCGCAAGGCGCAGCGCCGGGTGATCTCGCTGGAAAGCATGGTCACCCTCTTCCTCGGCCACCTGTTCCCGGGCTGCGAGATCGAGGAACAGGGCGTCTTCCGCCTGATCCGCGACAGCGACGTGGAAATCGAGGAAGAAGCCGAGGACCTGGTCCGCGAATTCGAGGCGCGGCTGAAGCAGCGGCGCCTGGGATCGGTCGTGCGGGTCGAGCTGGAAGCCTCCACCCCGGAGGAGCTGCGGGCGTTCATCTCCGAGAGCCTGCACGCCAATCCGGAAGACATCATCGTCATGGACGGCCTGCTGGGTCTGGACGAGCTGACCCAGCTCATCCCGACCGACCGCCCGGACCTGAAGTTCAAGCGGTTCGAACCGCGCTTCCCCGAACGGATCCGCGACCACGGCGGCGACTGCTTCGCGGCCATCCGCGAGAAGGACATCCTGGTCCACCACCCGTTCGAGAGCTTCGACGTGGTGGTCCAGTTCCTGCGCCAGGCCGCCCGCGACCCGAACGTGCTGGCGATCAAGCAGACGCTCTACCGCACCTCCAAGGACAGCCCGATCGTGGCGGCCCTCATCGAGGCGGCGGAGAACGGCAAAAACGTCACGGCCCTCATCGAGATCAAGGCGCGGTTCGACGAGGAGGCCAACCTGAAGTGGGCCCGCGACCTGGAACGGGCCGGCGTCCACGTGGTCTACGGCTTCATCGAGTACAAGACCCACGCCAAGCTCTCGATGGTCGTCCGCAAGGAAGGCGAGGCGCTGCGCAGCTACTGCCACTTCGGCACCGGCAACTACCACCCGGTCACGGCGCGGATCTACACCGACCTGTCGCTGTTCACGACCGAGCCGCCGTTCGGGCGCGACTCCGCCAAGCTGTTCAACTTCATCACCGGCTACGCGCAGCCAGTCGGGCTGGAGCGCCTGTCGTTCTCGCCGGTCACCATGAAGCGCGACCTGCTGCGGATGATCGGCGAGGAAGCTCAGAACGCCCGCGCCGGCAAACCCGCGGCGATCTGGGCCAAGATGAACTCCCTTGTCGACCCGGAGATCATCGACGGCCTGTACGCCGCCAGCCAGGCCGGCGTGCCCATCGACCTTGTGATCCGCGGCATCTGTTGCCTGCGCCCGGGCGTCCCGGGGCTGTCGGACAACATCCGCGTGAAGTCGATCGTCGGACGCTATCTGGAACACGGTCGCGTCGTGGCCTTCGCCAACGGCCATCCGATGCCATCGCAGCACGCCCGGCTCTACATGTCCTCGGCCGACTGGATGCCGCGGAACCTGGACCGGCGCGTCGAGGTGATGACGCCCATCGAAAACCCGACGGTCCATCAACAGGTTCTGCAGCAGATCATGGTCGCGAACCTGAAAGACGAAGCGCAAAGCTGGACCCTCGACGCCGACGGCCGCTATAGGCGTGATCCTGCCTGGGATCACCCGAACGCCTTCTCGGCGCACGAGTATTTCATGACCAATCCGAGTCTCTCCGGTCGCGGGCAGAAGGTGAAAGACATGCCGCGCGCGATCGAAAATGTGGCCACGCGGGGATAGCGCCGCCCGAGCGGAGGGCCGCCAGGCCGCCGTGATCGACGTCGGGTCGAATTCCGTCCGCCTGGTGGTCTATCGGATCGACGGCCGCGCGCTTTGGACCATCTACAACGAGAAGGTCGTGGCGGGCCTTGGCAAGGACCTGACCACCACCCGCCGCCTGTCGCCCGAGGGCGTAGAGGCCGCCCTGGGCGCGCTACGGCGCTTCCGCGCGGTGCTGGACGGCTGGCAGGCCGAGGAGGTCACCGCCTGCGCCACCGCCGCCGTCCGCGAGGCGGCCGACGGCAAGACCTTCCTGAAGCGCGTGATGGACGAGACCGGCCTGGCCGTGCGCGTGCTCTCGGGCGAGGAAGAGGCGCGCTACGCCGGCCTGGGCGTGATCTGCGGCCAGCCCGACGCCGAGGGCGTGGTGGGCGACCTGGGCGGCTCCAGCCTGGAACTGGTGCGCCTGAACGGCTTCACCAACATCGAAGGCGCGACCCTGCCGCTGGGGCCCTTCGCCCTGGGCGCGCCGAAGCCGCTCAACCTGGAGCGGACCAAGCGGCTGGTGGACGATCACCTGTCGCCGCTGGCCCGCCGCTATGCGAGCCCGGAGTTCCACGCCGTGGGCGGCGCGTGGCGCAACCTGGCGCTCCTGCACATGCAGCTGGCCGACTATCCGCTGCACGTGGCCCACCAGTACGAGATCAGCCGCGCCGACGGCCTGGACCTCGCCCGCTTCGTCCAGCGCCAGTCGCGCTCGTCCCTCGAAGGGATCGAAGGGCTGTCGAAAAAGCGCTTCGACACCCTGCCCTACGCTGCCGTCGTCCTGGAGCGGGTGATCGAGCGGCTGGGGGTCGAGAAGATCGTGATCTCCGCCTACGGCGTGCGCGAGGGCCTGCTGCTGGAGTCCATGCCGCCAGAGGTGCGCCAGCTCAACCCGCTCATCGAGGGCTGCGAGGCCCTGGCGGCGCATCGGGGGACCTCGCCGGGCCTCGGCCAGGCGCTGGAGGCCTGGATCGGCCCGCTGTTCGAGAAACTGCCGCCGATGTTCGGGGACCGTGACGGCGTGCTGCTGGCCGCCGCGTGCCGGCTGGCCGACCTGGGCGCCTTCCTGCACCCCGACCATCGCGCCGACCTGGCGTTCGAGCAGGTGTTGCGCGCGCCGCTGGCCGGGATGAACCACGCCGAGCGGGCGTTCCTCGCCAACGTGGCCTTCGCCCGCCATTCCGCCGCGCCGCAGCCGCCGGACGCCACGGCCGTGGGCCGGGTGCTGACGCCGGAACGCCGGCAGCGCGCCCGCGCGCTGGGCTCTGCCATCCGCCTGGGATGCGACCTGTCGGCCCGCAACCCTCGCCTGCTGGAGAAGTCGTCCGTGACGATCCGGGGCGACCGCCTGTCGGTCACCGCGCTCCGCGACTGGGAAGACATGCTGCTGGGCGAGCAGACGACGCGACGCGCCCAGGCGCTGGCCCAGGCCCTGAAGCTGAAGCTGGAGATGGGCTGACCATTTGACGCGCTTTTGGGCGGGTTCGTCGCGCCCGGGTTGCAAACCGTGGCGCGCGACGAAGGATGCTCGGCCGGTCCCATGAGTAGCGTTCATGCCCACGATCTCGACCACCACCCTGGCCAACGGCGGCCGCGTCACCGTCTCCACCCCGGACATCCCCAGAAACGGGACCTACGATCTGACCGCGCAGGTGTTTGACGCCGCGGGCAACCTGGTCCGAACCATCACGGTCGACACCGCCAGCAACAGCGACGGTTCAACCTCTCCGCCCCGATCCGAGAGCTTCAGCAACTTCTCCGTCGTGGGCCTCTCCGGCGGGGGCTTCGCGATCGCCTATGACGATACGGTGGTGAATCCGCCTGGCGGGTCGAATGTGGTGGAAATCCACCTCTATGACGCGGCAGGCGGGGCGATGGGAGTACGCCGCTTCGGCGTCGGCCATGGCGGCGAGCCGTATCCGCAGCAGGGCGGCCCCCAGCTCACCGCCACCCACGATGGCGGCGTCCTGGTCGTCGCGGGGCTGGGCAGCGGCCTGTCCACGCTGGAGGTGCTGAGATCCAATGGCACGGTCGAAGGCCAGAAGATCTACGAGGGACGCCCCAACAGCGTCTACGACGCCGGCGATACCGGCCAGGTCGTCGTCACGCTGACGACGGATCGTGGCGGCCAGCCGCTTCCGAACCCCATCCGCGAGGTGCTGACGCACTCGCTGGCCCCGGTGTCTTCGGAGACGCTCGCCAATGTCCGCGGGACAGACGCGGCGGACGCCCTGACCGGGGGCGCCGGCGCGGAGATCCTGGCCGGGCAGGACGGCGCCGACACCCTCTGGGGCGGCGGCGGCTTCGACTCTCTGACGGGCGGTCCCGGGCGCGACAAGTTCATGTTCTCCGTGGACGGGTCGGTGGACCGGGTCACCGACTTCGACGCCAGCCAGGACACCCTGGCCCTGGTGGACGCCAGCGGGGCGCCGATCAATTCCGCGAGCGGCATCCTCACGTTCTGGCGCGCGAGCGGCGTGCTCACCTACGATCCGGACGGCGACCAGGGCCCGGCGGCGGCGCAGACGGTGGCCGTGCTGCCGGGCGTGAAGACGCTCAGCCAGGCCATCCTGGCCGCCGGGTACGAGCCGGCGATCCTGCGGATCTACAACCCCATCGGCGCCGCGCACGCCGGGCAGGCCCCGGGCTCGCACAGCGACCTGACCTTCGGCTACGGCGACAAGAACTATGTCTCGGCCAGCGCCGACTACAGCGTCACCGGCGTCCTGCTGACCTATGGCGTCAGCTTCGCCGACGGGACCTCGTCCATGCGCTGGTTCGACACCACGGACGCGCAGCCGTGGGAGAACCTGGTGGCCGACTACGACAAGCAGGGCCGGCTCGCCGTCTACGCCACCTACGACGACGACGGCGCGCACACGCTTTGGCGCTACGACCCCGGCGGCACGGAGAGCTGGCAGCGGATCATCGACCATTTCGACGCCCGGGGTCGGGTCACCTCGCGCGACGTGGTCTCGGACGACGGGTCGCGGTACGCGGCGATCTTCGACGTCGAGGGCGCCCAGCCCTGGGGCTACGCGGTCGAGCACTTCACCGCCGCGGGCGCCTTCATCGGCCGGAGCCTGTTCAACGACGACGGCACGCCCTACGGCTAAGGAAAACAGGGACCGCCCAGGGCGGTCCCTGCCCGCAGGACCTTCGGCATCCGTTCCGGCTAAGGAAACTCAGCCTTAGGGCCCAAATGACGAGGGCGGCGCCCCGGTCGCCCGGAACACCGCCCTCTATCCAGATCCGTTGGGGGACCTGAGCCTTCGAGATGGGAGGGGGCTCTCGGCTCTGCTGGTCGCCCAGCCGCGCTTCGATCCGTCTTCCCGTGCTACTCCAGGCCATCCGGCCCCAGGTCGCCCCGGCGCCTTCCGATCTGTAGAGCCTCCCGCCCGCTTGGCCTCCCGGTCGCCCGGTCCGCCGCGCCGCAGTTCCTCTCGGCAAAGTCAGGTTCTCTCAGGTCCGGCCGGGGCGCAACGTTGTCCTGGAGCCGGCCTGTGCACCGCCCATGGGGTCATCGGTGCAGAAGCTGTGGACAAGGCCGGGACGGGCGTGAAAACGCCCGCGAAGTCCACGGCTTGCTCTTATCCTCAGGAAGCGGCGGAAGCGGCGGCCTTGGGGGCCCGGCGAACCTCGACGACCCGCACGCGGGCGCCGTCCAGCACCAGGGCCAACTCGCCGCGCTTCAGCTTGAGCGCGTCCTCGCCGAAGGCCTCGCGCCGCCAGCCCTTCAGGGCGCCAACCTCGGCCTCGTCGTCGTTGGCGATCTGCTCCAGGTCGGACACCGTGGCGATCAGCTTGGAGGCCACGCCGGCTTCCTCCGACCGCGCCTTCAGCAGCACCTTCAGCAGCTCGACCACGGCGCCGGCCGCCGGCGAGGCGGACTGGCGGGGCTTCTCGACCACCGGGGCATAGGCCTCGGGGTCCTTCAGCGCCTCGCGGATGGCGGTCACCAGGTCGGGCCCGAACCGCGAGCCGGAGAAGCCCTTGGGCACCGAGCGCAGGCGGTCCAGGCCGTCGGCGTCGGTCGGCGCCTGGGTGGCGATCTCGTCGATGGCCTCGTCCTTGAGGATCCGGCCGCGCGGCTGGTCGCGGGTCTGGGCCGTGCGCTCGCGCCACGCGGCCACAGCGCGGTAGACGGCCAGGTACTTGGAATTGTGCTTGCGCGGCCGCAGGCGCTTCCAGGCGTTCTCCGGCTCGACGTCGTAGAGCGCCGGGTCGGTGAGGTCGTTCATCTCGTCCTGCACCCAGCCGAGGCGCCCTTCCCGCTCCAGCCGGTCCCGCAGCATGGGGAACAGCTTGGCCAGGTAGGTCACGTCGGCCAGCGCATAGGTGAGCTGGTTGTCGGACAGCGGCCGGCGCGCCCAGTCGGTGAAGCGCGAGCTCTTGTCGAGCTCGATCTTCAGCATCTGACGGACCAAGGCGTCATAGGCGATCTGCTCGCCGAAGCCCGCCGCCATGCCGGCGACCTGGGTGTCGAACAGCGGCCTCGGCATGGCCTGCAGGTTGTTGAAGATTTCCACGTCCTGGCGCGCGGCGTGGAACACCTTCAGGATCGAGGTGTCGCGCATGATCGCCAGGAACGGCTCCAGATCCAGGCCCTCGGCCATGGGATCGATCGTCGCCTCGGCGGACGGCGCGGCGGCCTGGATCAGGCACAGCTTCGGCCAGTACGTCGTTTCACGCATGAACTCGGTGTCGACCGCAACGAACGGCTGGCCCTTGATCTTGTCGCAGAACGCCGCGAGTTCGGCGGTGGTAGTGATAGGCGTCATAAATCAGCTATAGCCCCGCGCGCGGACGACTCCAGTCCGCAAGCGCGTCTCTCTGCACTCCAAGTCCGGGTTCGTAAATGTCCGAACGGCCAAACGGTCTCACCTATGCGCAAGCGGGCGTCTCGATCGACGCCGGAAACGAGCTCGTCGAGCGCATCAAGCCGCTGGCGAAGTCGACCCGCCGGTCGGGATCCGAGCCGTCCCTGGGCGGGTTCGGGGCGCTGTTCGACCTTAAGGCCGCCGGCTACGACGACCCGCTGCTGGTCACGACCACGGACGGGGTGGGCACCAAGCTGAAGGTCGCCATCGAGACCGGCCTGCACGGGACGGTGGGCATCGACCTGGTGGGCATGTGCGTCAACGACCTGCTGGCCCAGGGCGCCGAGCCGCTGATGTTCCTGGACTACTACGCCACCGGCAAGCTGGACGTGGAGGCCGCCGCCTCCGTCGTCGCCGGCATCGCCGAGGGCTGCCGCCAGGCCAATTGCGCCCTGGTGGGCGGCGAGACGGCCGAGATGCCCGGCATGTACGCCGAGGGCGACTACGACATGGCCGGCTTCTGCGTGGGCGCCGTCGACCGCGACAAGGTGATCCCGCGCCTGGGCGACCAGAAGGCCGGCGACATCCTGGTGGGCCTGGGCTCGTCGGGCCCGCACTCCAACGGCTATTCGCTGATCCGTCGCATCGTCGAGCGCTCCGGGCTGGCGTGGGACGCCCCTGCCCCGTTCGCCGAGGGCAAGACGCTGGCCGAGGCGCTGCTGGAGCCCACGCGCATCTATATCCGCACCGTCCTGCCGCACCTGAAGGCCGGCCGCATCAAGGGCCTGGCGCACATCACCGGCGGCGGCCTGGTGGAGAACCCGCCCCGCGCCATCGCCGAGGGCCTGGTCCCCCGCTTCGACTGGAACGCCTGGGCCCTGCCCCCGGTGTTCGACTGGCTGGCGCAGACGGGCGGCGTCTCGGAGCAGGAGATGCGCCGGACGTTCAACTGCGGCCTGGGCCTGGTGCTGATCGTGGACCCGCACGACCTGCCCGACGTGCTGGAGGGCCTGGTGCGCGACGGGGAAGATGCGTTCGTGGTGGGCGAGCTGGCGAAGGCCTGATCCAGCGCCGCAGGCGCAACAAGGATTGAACCGCAGAAAACGCAGACAGACGCGGAAGGAGGGCCCGGGCGATGGCGTCGCCCAGGGTGCTTCTGCGTCGTCTGCGTTTTCTGCGGTTTTCTTGCGCTTCGCGCCGGTCGAGCACGGCAGGATCACGCCGAGCTTTCCCAGTCGAGCTCTTCGACCTCGGTGTCGAGGGCGGCCTGCGGCGGATCGGGCAGCTCGCGCCAGCGGGCGATGGCCTCCGGCGGCATGGCCAGCTCCAGCGCCAGGCGGGCGACGTCGTCGTCCAGCGGCGCCTCGCTGAAGTCGGGCTTGAGGCAGGCCTGGGTGATGAGCAGCTCGACGTCCTCGCGCCGGCAGGCGAATTCCTCGCAGGCGGCGTCGAGGTCGGCGGCCCCGCCGTCGGTCTCCACCCGCTCGGCCTCGTCCCAGCTCAGGCGCAGGAGCGCGGTGCGCAGCTCGCCGATGCGGCGCGCGACGGCGGCCCCGCCGGGCCTGGGTTTTGGGAGGTCGGCCTGGACGCGGGCGGCCGCCGCCAGGTCGCGCTTCAGCCGCGCCTTGACCGCCAGGGTCTGGCGATACGACCGCGCCGCGCGCTGATAGCTGCGCGCCAACCGGTTGGCCTCGTCGTTGTCTTCGGCCGCCAGCGCCCGGCGCGCGAAGTCCCGCGCCAGCTCCAGGTCATGCCGCGCGATCTCGGCCAGGCCGGCCGCGTCTTCTTCGGTGATGTCGAGGGCGTCCCACATGTCGGGGGGACTGTGGGGGTGGGGTACGTCAGAAGCGGACGTGCTTGGTGGGGGGTGGGGTCGGATTGTGACCCTGGCCTTGCGAACGTTCGCTCCAGGACGGTGCTCGGGACTGTCCGATCAGTCGCGCCTCCCCCGCAGAATTATGCGACTATGCGTATGGCGTCAGCTTCCCAATCTGGCGTTCAGATGGAAGCCTCGGAGCGCGAGTTGGATATCGTCGCCCGTCCGAGTGACGGTGACGTTCTCGCGGTCCACGGTGATTGGGCCGCCTTCGACGAGATCCCAAAGGAACGCCTGGCGATCGCCGCCGTCGCGGTCGCGCACGGTCAGCGTCATACCCATCGCGGGCGCAATCAATGAGCCATAGGATGAATCCTGCGCGTCCTCACCGCGCGGGATCGACGAGCACACCACGCCCATCACTTGGCCCTGGGCGTCGAGCATCGGACCTCCGCTCATGCCACCGTCAATGCGGCCGGCGATACGGAAGCTTGGGAAGGGCAGCATTACCCGGTCGCGTCCCCCAAGGTGCACCTCTTCGACAACAGCCTTGGTCGCGGAATATTTCTGCTGCAAAGTTTGCCTCTTCGCCTCGTGATCGACCTCCCACGTCATGGCGCGATAGCCCAGCGCGAACGCGAACTCGCCGACGACCGGCGGTCTCAGTCGCAGCGGATGGGCTGGAAAGCGCAGCAGCTCCCCGGTGCGGGCATCGGTCGGCAGCGAGAGCTTGATCAGCGCGATGTCCAAAATGTCGATGGTGTAGATCGCGTACATCGGCAGAAAGCCGCCTAAGAGATTCTCGGGCTCCTCCGGATGGATTTCAGGGGAAATGTAGAGCGCGCCGAAGTATCCATCCCGTTCTGGGTCAAGCTCAGTCTTCCGTTGGGGTGGCGCGGAAAGGGTAACTCCCTCCTCGATAACATGGCGGGCCGTCATGCAGAGGCCGTCGTTGGTGATGCTGAAGCATGTGCCTAGGGGGCGTATCTCGTCGCCCCGGATGAACACCAATGGCATGATCGCCATCTGGTTTTGGTGCAGGCCGAGGTCCACGAAGCTGCCGTCCGCGAAAGATATCTCATTCGCGAAGTCCGCGGACCAGTTGGCGGAGTGGTCACTCAATATCGGCCCTCGAAAGCGGCCTGAACCTGCACATCGGCTTTCACTAACGCAAGCAGGGCGAAGACGGTCGCGGTACAAAGCTCGTCATCGCGCGGGTCTGCGCCGGACTTCCCTCCGTGGAAGAGGTTGTTGCGGACGCGGCGCAGCGCAGCGAGCAGGGACGCGGCGTCAGTGACAGTGGGGGCGTCACCCCATTCCAATCGGCCGCCGACGACGACTTGCTTCCGGGGCGGGTCAACCAGGAGGATTTCGAGTTGAGGTGCCGCGCGGATGGCCTCGAACGCCTTCTCGACGGCGGGGACTCTGCCGAAGGCGCTCCAGTTCGCTGCGGCGCCGCTCCAGCGGTCAGCCATCGCGTAGCCGCCTTCCTTGAGGGCGAACTCGAACCGGCTGAATGCGGCGAAGAGCTCGATGGCGGCTTTGCTGGGAATCGGCGGGGTCATGATTTGAGCTGTTGGGCTAAACTGACGTGCATAGGTGGCTTCCGGGACACGACACCTATCCATCCGGCAAGCCGGCAATGAGCCGGTGGTGGGGAGGCTCGGGATTAGCTATCGCGTCCCCGAATTCCTCCCGATACTTGGCCTTAAGTCTTCGGTGCGATCTCGGCGGGTGCCGAAGTGATCGTGGGCCACTGGCGCTCATCGGGATACGACGCCCCACCGGTCAACCACCGACGGCGCATCGCGACGCGGATGCCTCTGGCCCGGCGCTGGGAGATGTCCAACCGCGCCAGGAGAGCGTCGGAGATCGTGGCAAGCCGTTCGCGACTGGGCTCGACCTTGGCATTTTCGGACATGATGTTCGTGTTGCGGAGATAGATTACCATTGTCATTAGGTCTTGGATCAGCATCGGCGGCAGGCCGAGGAGATCTTTGATAGACAGAGTCACCAAGCCGCCGCTCGGAAACTGCGCCATCTCAATCTTCTCCTTCGCGTAGTCGGAGCGACTGACTCCTCGCAGAATGGCCCAGCTGTCTTTGCAGTGTCGCTCGACGTTCTGAAGCTCCGCATCTAACATCGACACTGTCTCTGCGAGCGCCTGCCGCCGATCCAGGAAGCTTTTGAATAGCGCGAAGGCGAGCGCCGCTGCAGCACCGAAGAGCGCCCCCGCGACAGGATAGGGCACGATCCAGTTGCCCATATCATAACCTTGGCTCATGTCGGCTTGAGTCCCCTCTAAGCCATGGAAGTTACCCTGCGGCTGGAGAAGAAGGGAACCCAAGCGAAGATAACGTAGATTTCCGGAGTTCCGGGGAAACGATACCTATCCCGCTCTTGCCGCGCCCTGACGGCTCGCCCCGCCGGCACCCCCGCCGGCACCCCCGCCGGCACCCCCGTCGCTTCGCGGGGCAGGCAAGGAGGACCGCCGCTCTGAGCCATTCAATCCTTGGACGGAGTTTGCCTTGAGGTCCGGCGATCTCAAGGACGGGCCGGAGGCCCGCCGCGGCGCGGCGACGCCGGAGGCGTCGTCCTTGACATCGCCGGACCCCAAGGCTCGCATCAACCGTGGATTTCAGGGCGGGGAGTATCCCCGGTGGGGATGCTTGCCTCGACCGGGTTTGGCGCCCGAACGTCGGGTTCTGGCGGGTGAGCGGCGGATCGATCTTCGGAGCCTGAGGCTTGCCCTCTCCCCCCCACCTGCTCTTCGGCGGGCGGGCCCCCTCTCCCGCTTCGCGGGAAAGGAACGGATTTTGGGGGACGGCGCCAAAGAGACCTTAGCGCCTGCCGGCAGCTAGCGGGTCGTCTTGGGCGTCTTGGCCGGCTTTGGCTTGGGCGTGGGGAGTTCGGCCGCGGTCGCGCGGACGAGATCGCTGAGCGCGTCCTGATCCTCCCAGCGGTCCGCATCGATCAGCAGGTAGGGCTTGGCGCCGGGATAGGGCGGGGCCTCTTCGGCGCCGGCGGCCAGGGCGCGTCCGGCCGGGGTGGGTTTGAGGAAAAGCTGCCCGTCGGCGATGATCGCGACCATCTTGCCGTCGCAGTAGACCCCGTACTCGCCGAACATCGGCCTGGCGGACACGGCCCCGGCCTTCGACATCTGATCGACGAGGTAATCCACGGTCTTGCGATCGGTCGCCATGGTTTCTTGCGGTCCCTGGATGGCCGACGGCGGCCCCCTGCCCTAACTACGGCGACGGATAGCGTGAATTGAAAGGACGGCGCCATGGCTTTGCTCGACGCGCTCAAGGCGGACCAACTCGCGGCCCGCAAGGCGAGCGACCGTCTGAAGGCTGACCTGCTCACGACACTGATCGGCGAGGCGACGCAGATCACGACCGAGGAGTTCAAGCGCGGCGTGACGGAAGTCACCGACGAAAAGGTCGCCGCAACCGTCGCGAAGTTCCTGAAGAACACGAAGCTGACGCTGGAGAACCTGAGCAGCGAGCGCGCGCGCCTGGTCGAGACCGGCGGCGATGCGTCGAAGGTCGACGCGCGCGCCACGGCGGCGCAAACCGAACTGGCGATCCTGTCCTCGTATAGCCCGAAGCAGATGACGGAGGCGGAGCTGCGCGCGGCCATCGACGATTTCCGGGCCAAGAACCCCGACGCCAACGTCGGGACCATCATGGCCCACCTGAAGACCAGCTTCGGCGGCCAGTATGACGGCAAGGCCGCCAGCGCGTTGGCCAGGGGCTGAATCAAGGGCCGGAGGGTTTTCGGGGACAGCGGCGGCCCGGCGGCTGGCTCCTCCACGGCTCCCGCCGCTTCGTGGGGGCCGGGACGACCGCCGCTCTGAGCCATTCAATCCATGGACGGAGTTTGCCTTGGGGTCCGGCTCTACAGCCCGCGAGGCGGGCTTCCGGCCGGGATGACGGATCTTTTTCGAAGGGCCAATAGAGGCGCCGCCTAGGCGTGGCGCGTTTCGTATTCCGTCCGGGTGGGGAGCTCGCGGAAGGGGGGTTCGAGGACCGCCGCTTCGTATTCGTGCCGCGGGACGTCGAGTTCCGAGCCGTCGGGATAGCGGACGCGGGCGAACTCGTCGTCCTCGCCGCTGCCGGTCTCGCGGTAGAGTCCAATCGTCATTTCGTAGTTCCTGTCCGCCGGGAGACGGCGCCGGTCAAATCCGCTGCTTCGCCTGGACGCTCCGCAGATAGCGCACGATGGCCACCACCTCGTAGGGCTCGAACCGGAACTCCGGCATGGCGGGGTGGCGGGTGAGGATGCCGGTCGCCAGGCCCTCGCCCAGCTGTTCGACGTCCATGCGGTCGCCGAGCGCGCGGAACGGCGGCGCCTGGGGGTTGCGGCTGGGGCCCGTGTTGTCGAGCGCATGACACATGCCGCAGTTGCGGGCGACCAGGAGCTGACCCAGGGCGGTCGACTCCGCTTCGGACAGCGCCGGCGGCGGCGTCGCGCCGACCCCCGGCGCCACGGCGCAGGCGGCGAGCACGACGGCGGTCAGCAACGGAATTCGGAGGCTCTGCATGACAACGTCCCGATCTGTGCGGTCAGCCTGTCGCAATCGGGCGGGAGGGCCTTGATCCAGGTCAAAGGGTGTCGGGCGCGGGACCGGTGAAGCGTCGCCGCAACTCCGCCGCGTTTGGGGGCGTTGTTGCAGTGCAACCGAGGACGCTCCGTGAAACCCCTGACAGCCGCCGTACTCCTGGCCTCCCTCTCGCTGGGCGCCTGCGCCACGGCGGGCAAGCCTTCGGGCGCGCTGTCGAGCTATGAGGGGCTGACGCCCCGGACGGGGACGCTGCGCACCGGCATCGCCGAGCGCAAGGACGAGGCCGAGCTGAAGGGCGTGCGGCGGGTGTTCGTGGAGCCGGCGCGGCTGGCCGGGGGCGCGGAGACCGGGTGGCTGGACGACAAGGAGCGCGCGCTGCTGCTGCGCGAGCTGGACGCCCAGATGTGTTTCGAGATCACCGAGCGCTACGAGCTGACCTATGATCCGGCCCAGGCCGACGCGCGGGTGCGCGCCGTGGTGACCCGGGTCAAGCCGACCGGCCGCGTCGCGTCCACCGCCTCGGCGGCGGCGGGCTTCTTCATTCCGGGGCCGATCGGCGTGCGGGTGCCGGGCACCCTGGGCGGCCTGGGCGCGGAGGCCGAGATGGTGACGCCGGAGGGCCGGCAGCTGGCGGCGCTGGTCTGGAACCGCGACGCCACCGCGCTCGGCACCGACGATCCGTCGCTGAGCCGCCTGGGCGACGCCCTGCAGTTCGCCGAGCCGTTCGCCGACGTGGCGGCGGCGACCATGACGCCCAAGGGCCTGAAGTCGCGCAAGATCGCGTCGGGCGAGGACCCGTGCGCCCAATTCGGCGCGCGCTTTCGGCCGGAGGGCTTCCTCGCCGGGATGGCGAGCGGCCTCTACGTGCCCGAGATGAGCGGCGCCAAGGCCTTGCCGAAGGAACCCCGCCCGGGAGATCCTTCTTGAGCCCCGGCGTTCGACGGGCGCTGATCCCGCTCGCGGTCGCCTTCGCGATCCTCGTGCCGGCCGTCCAGTCGGCGCTGGACCTGGGGCTGTCCGCGTCGGAGTTCGCCGACGATGGGAACGAGACCCTGCGGGCGGCCGGCTACGCGTTTTCGATCTGGAGCCTGATCTACGCCGGCCTCGTGGCCTACGCCGTGTGGCAGGCCCTGCCCCGCAACCGCGACGACGCCCGGCTGGCGGCGATCGCCGGCCCCTCGATCGTGGCGATCCTGGGCTGCGGCCTGTGGATCTGCGCCTCGGCGCTGGACCTGAAGTGGGCCAGCGTCGGGATCATCGTGGTCTCGGCGGCGGCCCTCACCGTCGGCCTGTGGCGAACGGCGCCGCGCACGGCGGCGATCCAGGAGCGCCTGTTCGTCTGGTGGCCGCTCAGCCTGCTGGCCGGCTGGCTGACCATCGCCTCGGCGATCAACATCCTGACCGTGCTCACCGCCCAGGGAGTGCTGGAAGGGGTGGCCAAGGCGGCGGCGTTCGCCGGCGTCATGGCGGTGCTGGTCGTGGCGCTCTTCGTGCTGCGGACCGGCCGGCTGCCGGTCTATGGCGTCCCGGTCGCCTGGGGTCTCGTGGCCGTCTGGGTGGCCGAGAGGGCCGAAAAGCCGGACGTCGCCGCCCTGGCGATGGCCGCGGCGGTGCTGGTGGGCGCCTATGCGCTGTTGACAGCATTCAAGCAACGCCTGGCGCGCACCTCTTAACTGCATTCTTGCCGAACAGCGCTCCGTGGTTGTAGCGTCTCGGGATATGGCCTCCGGGGGGAGACGCTATGCCCGACTTCCAGACCTTCGAGGTGCCGGCCGGCGAGGCCAGCACCGCAACCTGCACCGTGGCGGCCGGGGATATCTGGCGGTTCGGAGCCTCGGGACGGTGGACCGATTGGTACATTCCGTGCGGCCCGGAAGGCTACAAGGTCTTCCTCCTCCATGTTCTCGATATCCGTCCGCTGCTGGAGGACGCTCCGTGGTTCTGTGTGATCGGCCGCTACCGGGGACAGCCTGGCACTGAGTTTCGCATCGGCGCGGGCGTCGTGCACAGGTTCGAGACGGCCGGCGAGATCGAGTTCCTCGCCAACGATCACCCCACGCTCACCTGGAACAACAAGGGCCGGGTCAACGTCACGGCGCAGAAGCTGGACCGGGAGCCGGAGGCGCCGACGGGTCTACGCGAGACCTGGCGGCTGATCCGCGACACGCTCGACCGCACGGCGGGGCTGATCTTCGTGGCGACCTTGACCCTGCTGGTCGGCGCGGTCCTGGCCTTCATACCCCAGGGCCAGGACCTGGTTCGCACGGTGGCCGAGGGCGAAGTCGGGATCAATTCCCAGCGGGTCTGGTTCGGCATCGCGCTGTTCCTCCTATCCATGCAGGCCTGGTTCTGGCTGCGGACGATCATCAACTTCAACTACGGGTCAGACCGCGAGCAGTGGCGGCCGCGCTGGTTCCTGGAGAACGTCCCGCGGGTGCTGGGCCTCGCCCCCGCGCTGCTGTCCCTCTGGGCCATGACGCGCAGCCCGGCCGCCAACACCTATTTCGCCATCGCGATCGCGGGCGTGGCCGTCCTGTTCTTCGTCTGGGTCCTCCTGCGCAACGACGCCTGGAGCCGGATCAGCGCAAGCCGGGCCGAACGCACAGGCAAACCGCCTCCGCGCGTGGGCCGGATGTGGGTGATCGTCTGGCTGGTCCTCGCGTTCGTCTCCTTCCTGACCGTGTGGCTCTGGCCGGTTTGGCCAGCGCGCGCCCTGGGTGCGCCCGCGGTGGTGTTCCTCGGGGCGGCCATGATCATTCCGCCGGTGGTGATCGCGATCCAGACGGGGGCGCCGGTGCGCTTCCCGGTGATGGGGGCGCTGCTGGTGCTGGCCCTGTTCATCAGTCTCGGGTTCGACAACCATCGCGTCGGGCGGCGCGCCGCCGGCGTCGCCGAGGTCCCCGTGGGACAGGTCAACCAGGTCAATCTCCAGCAGGCCTACGATCTCTGGCGGACGCACGCCCGCGTGGATCCGCGCGACGGCTCGATCCCGATCGTGCTGGTGGCGTCCGAGGGCGGCGCCTCGCGCGCGGGCTTCTGGACCGGCGAGGTGCTCTCCCAGCTCCACGTCATGACGAACGGCCGCTTCGCCGACAGCACCTTCGCCATCAGCTCGATCTCAGGGGGCAGCGTGGGGGCGGTCGGCTATGCGGCGGCCCTCCAGGACTATCGGGACGCGCATGAGGTCCTGCCCCATCAGGTCAGCGATCTGACGGGGGCCGACGCGCTCAGCCCGACCATCGCCGGCCTTCTGTTCACCGACCTGCTCCAGCGCTTCCTGCCGATCGGTTTCCCCGATCGGGCCGAGGCCCTCGAGCGGTCGTGGGAAGATGCCTGGCGCGACAGCTGCTCGCGGCGCGGAACCTGCGACAAGAACCTGATCGCCGGCTCGTTCCTCGACATCTGGCGCGACGGCGACCCACGCTGGACGCCCCTCGTGATCGTCGGCGGGGCGAGCCAGGAGAACGGGCGGCGGATCGTGACGAGCAAGCTGGCGCTGCGCGCCGACCAGGTGAACGTCGACGATTTCTACGCCACGACCCGGCGCAACATCGGGGCCTCCACCGCGATCCACAACGGCGCCCGGTTTCCCTACATCAGCCCGGCGGGAACCCTGGTCGAGAACGGTGGCGAAACTCACGGCCATATCGTCGACGGGGGCTACTTCGATCCCGCCGGCACCGAAGTCGTCCGGGAGCTGGCGCATGCCATAAGGCGGGTGGCCGGCAAGGCCGATGCCGCGCGCCTCAAGTTCATCTTCGTCTACATCGGCTACGGCGAGTCTCTGATGCGACAGTCGCCCGCCAATCCCGACGCCGAGGTCGCGGCCTCAAAGGCCGCCACGCGCCGGGCCGCGAACGAATTGCTCTCGCCGCTCCGCGCCCTTGTGGCCAGCCGCGACGGCCATGCTCGCCACATGGCGCGCAACCTCAAGGCCGACGTGTCGCTGGATGGCCAGGAACTCTCCTGGTTCGAGTACGCGGCGGGCCCGAACGAGGGCGCCAGCCTAGCCGGAACCTATGTGCCGATCCTGCTGTGCGACAACCCCGGGAAGGTCCCCGAAAAGCGGACGTTCACCATGCCCATGGACTGGGCCCTGTCCGAGTTCGCCATGACGCGGATGCGACAGGCTGTCCAGGAATGCGGAGACAATCGCCCGCTCCTGGGCGTGGTCGTCGATGCCGTGAACGGCGCCACGGAAGCGGTTCCGCCGCGCGAGGCGGCGATCGCGGCCCCCGTGCCTACCGCAGCGCCGCGTTGATGCGGTCCAGCGCCGCGGCGCCCGGGACCAGCTCGGCTTCACCCAGCTGGTTGAGCGGCGTCTGCACGGTCCCTACGGCGTCGTGCAGGTCGCCGGCGTCGGGGTCCACGAACAGCAGGCCGGTGACGATCTGGCCCCTCGCCTGCCGGGCCTGGAGATAGCCCAGGGCCTGGGCCCGGCTGGAGGGGTTGTAGAGGTCGTTGAGCTTGTGCAGCGACAGGACCGAGCCGTCGTGCTGCTGCACGCGCACCGTCTCGCCGGGCTTGTAGTCCACCTGGATCGGGTCGCGCGGGGTGATCATGTCCAGCCGGTTCACCGCCTCGTTGTGCTCGCGCACATAGTCGAAGCTCTTGGTGGAGCCGGGGTGATTGTTGAACTGAACGCAGGGGCTGATGCAGTCGATGAAGGCCGCGCCCTTGTGCGCAAGGCCGGCTTTGATCAGCGGGACCAGCTGTTCCTTGTCGCCGGAGAAGCTGCGGGCCACGTAGGTCGCGCCCATCTGGAGGGCCAGGCTGACCATGTCGATGCCGGCGTCGTGGTTGACCACGCCCTTCTTGGACTTCGAGCCGCGGTCCGAGGTGGCCGAGAACTGGCCCTTGGTCAGGCCGTACACCCCGTTGTTCTCGACGATGTAGAGCATGTTCACCCCGCGCCGGATGGCGTGGGCGAACTGGCCGAGGCCGATCGAGGCCGAGTCGCCGTCGCCGGAGACGCCCAGGTAGATCAGGTCGCGGTTGGCGAGGTTGGCGCCGGTCAGGACCGAGGGCATGCGGCCGTGGACGGTGTTGAACCCGTGGCTGGCGCCCAGGAAGTAGTCGGGGGTCTTGGACGAGCAGCCGATGCCGGAGAGCTTGGCCACCCGGTGGGGCGGCAGCTCCAGCTCGAAACAGGCCTGGATGATCGCCGCCGAGATCGAGTCGTGGCCGCAACCGGCGCAGAGCGTCGAGACCGAGCCCTCGTAGTCGCGGCGCGTGTAGCCCAGGCTGTTCTTCGGCAGCTTCGGGTGATGCAGCTGGGGCTTGAGGATGTAGGTCATTCCGCCGCCTCGATCTGGGCCGTCTGCATGCGCTGGCCGATGGCGCCGGCGATGAACCGCGCCGTGATGGGGGTTCCGTCGTAGTGCAGCACGGGGACCAGCTTGCCCGGGTCCACGTCGCCCTCGGTCACCACCAGGGTCCGGAACTGGGCGTCGCGGTTCTGCTCGACTACATAGACGCGCTCGTGGGCGGCGATGAAGGCGAACACCTCGTCGGCGAACGGGAAGCCGCGGACCCGCATGGCGTTGAGGCGCCGGCCCTGGGCCTCCAGCATCTCCAGCGCCTCGTGCATGGCCGGGGTGGTGGAGCCGAAGTAGAGGACGCCTTCCGTGGCCTTGCCCTTGGCAGGCCGCAGGACGGGCGCGGGGACCAGGGTCTTCGCCGTGTCGAACTTGCGGAGCAGGCGCTCCATGTTGTCGACATAGACCGCGCCCTCCTCGGAGTAGCGGGCGTAAGGGTTCCGCGAAGTGCCGCGGGTGAAGTAGCCGCCCTTGGTCGGGTGAGAGCCGGGATAGGTGCGGTACGGGATGCCGTCGCCGTCCACCTCCTTGTAGCGGCCGAAGTCCGCGCCGGCCTCCAGGTCCTCCGCGGTCATCACCTTGCCGCGGTCGAGCCGCCGGCTGTCGTCCCACTGGAAGGGCTTCGTCAGCCACTCGTTCATGCCGATGTCGAGGTCCAGCATGACGAAGATCGTCGTCTGCAGCCGGTCGGCCAGATCGAAGGCCTGGGCCCCCATCTCGAAGCACTCGCCGGGGTCGGCGGGCAGCAGCATCGGATGCTTGGTGTCGCCGTGGCCGGCATAGGCGGCGGCCAGCAGGTCGGCCTGCTGGGTCCGGGTCGGCATTCCGGTGGACGGCCCGCCGCGTTGGACGTCGAAGATCACCGCCGGGATCTCGGCGAAGTACGAGAGGCCGATGAACTCGGTCATCAGCGACACCCCCGGGCCCGACGTAGCCGTGAAGGCGCGGCAGCCGTTCCAGCCGGCGCCCACGACCATGCCGATCGAGGCGATCTCGTCCTCGCCCTGGATGATCGCGTAGCGCGCCTTTCCCGTCTCAGGATCCGTGCGCAAGTCGTGGCAATAGCTGGTGAAAGCCTCAGCCAGAGACGTGGAGGGCGTGATCGGGTACCAGGCGCACACCGTGGCCCCGCCATAAACCGCGCCCAGGGCCGCGGCCTGGTTACCCTCGACGTAGATCCGATCGCCGACCGCATCGGCCGGGCGCACCTGCAGCGGCAACGGCCCCAGGTGCTCGAGCACATGGGCGTGGCCCTTGCGCAGGGCCTCGACATTGGCCTTGATCAGCCGGTCCTTGCCCGCGAAATCCTCGGCCAACAGGGCGTCGATGACAGCCAGATCGATGCCAAGAAGCGCCGCCAAGGCCCCGACATATATGGTGTTCTTGAAAAGCTGGCGCTCGCGCGGAAGCTCGTAGGCCTCGTTGCACATGGCGGTCAGGGGCACGCCGATGACGTGGATGTCGTCCCGCGTCCGCGCGAGCGCCTTGCTGGAATCGTAGAACAGGAACCCGCCGGGCTCGATCTCGGCGACGTCGCGGTCCCAGGTCTGGGGGTTCATGGCCACCATCAGGTCGACGCCGCCGCGCCGGCCCAAGTGCCCGGCCTCCGTGATCCGCACCTCGTACCAGGTGGGCAGGCCCTGGATGTTCGAGGGGAAGATGTTCCGGGCCGCCACCGGCACGCCCATCCGGATCACCGAGCGGGCGAAGAGGCCGTTGGCGCTGGCCGAGCCGGAGCCGTTCACATTGGCGAACTTGACGACGAAGTCGTTGGTCCGCGGCTTCCCGCCCAACGCCTGGCCGCCGGCCTTCACTGACTCAGGCATTGCGGCCCCGCGTGCGTCATCTCGAGGTAGAACTTCTGCATGTCCCACGCCCCGGTCGGGCAGCGCTCGGCGCAGAGCCCGCAGTGGAGGCAGACGTCCTCGTCCTTGGCCATGACCCGGCCCGTGGGCAGCTTGCCGGAGACATAGAGGTCCTGGGTCAGGTTGGTCGCCGGCGCTTTCAGGCGGCCGCGCAGATCGTCCTCCCCGTCCTGGGTGTCGGGGGCGTCCTCGGTAAAGGTGATGCAGTCCATCGGGCAGATGTCGACGCAGGCGTCGCACTCGATGCACAGCTTGTCGGCGAACACGGTCTGGACGTCGCAGTTGAGGCACCGCTGGGACTCCGCCAGCGCCTGCTCCAGGTCGAAGCCCAGCTCCACCTCGACCCGGACGCTCTTCAGCGCCTCGCGCTTGTCGAGCAACGGCACCTTGAAGCGGTGGTCGTTGGAGACGTCGTTGTCATAGCTCCACTCGTGGATGCCCATCTTCTGGCTGACCAGGGTCGCGCCGGGCGGTGGGCGATCCGCCACGTCCTGCCCCTGGCAGAACTTGTGAATTGAGATCGCGGCCTCATGGCCCTGGGCCACGGCCCAGATGATGTTCTTGGGCCCGAAGGCCGCGTCGCCGCCGAAGAAAATGTTCGGCAGGGTCGACTGGAACGTCGCCGGGTCGACCTTGGGCATGTGCCACTCGTCGAACTCGACCCCCATGTCGGTCTCGATCCAGGGGAAGGCGTTCTCCTGGCCCACGGCCACCAGCACGTCGTCGCACTCGTAATGTTCGTCCGGCTCGCCCGAGGGGACGAGCCGGCGTCGGCCCGCCGCGTCGAACTCCGCCTTCACCACCTCGAACAGCACACCGGTCAGCTTTCCGCCCTCATGGGTGAAGGCCTTGGGGACCCGGAAGTTGAGGATCGGGATGTCCTCGTGCATCGCGTCCTCCTTCTCCCAGGGGGACGCCTTCATCTCCTCGAAGCCGGAGCGGACGATCACCTTGACGTCCTCGCCGCCCAGCCGGCGCGAGGTGCGGCAGCAGTCCATGGCGGTGTTGCCGCCGCCCAGCACGATCACGCGCCGGCCGATCTTCTCGATGTGGCCGAACGAGACCGAGGAAAGCCAGTCGATGCCGATGTGGATGTTGGCGGCGGCCTCCTGGCGGCCGGGAAGGTCCAGGTCACGGCCGCGCGGCGCCCCGGAGCCCACGAAGATCGCATCATAGCCCTCGCCCGCCAGCGCCTTGAGACTGTCGATCCGCTGGCCGAAGCGCATCTCGACGCCGCCCAGGGCCTGGATGTAGCCGACCTCCTCGTCGATCACCTCCTCGGGCAGGCGGAAGCGCGGAATCTGGCTCCGGATCATGCCGGCGGACTTGGCGTCGGCGTCGAAGATGGTGAGCTGGTAGCCCAGCGGGGCGAGATCGCGCGCGACGGTGAGCGAGGCGGGGCCGCAGCCCACCAGGGCGATGCGCTTGCCGTTGGGCTGGGCGGCCGGCGGCGGCATCAAGCCCGTGACGTCGTCCTTGTGGTCGGCCGCCACCCTCTTCAGGCGGCAGATCGCCACCGGCTCCTCTTCCACCCGGCCTCGTCGGCAGGCGGGCTCGCACGGGCGGTCGCACGTCCGTCCCAGGATCCCGGGGAAGACGTTGGACTTCCAGTTGATCATGTAGGCTTCGGAGTAACGGCCCTCCGCGATCAGGCGGATGTACTCGGGGACCGGGGTGTGGGCCGGGCAGGCCCACTGGCAATCGACGACCTTGTGGAAGTAGTCGGACTCAAGCTCACGCGTGCGCTGCAAAACTCGCTTCCTTCCGGGGAAGCTCTACTCCCGAGGAAACGAAGTCGACTCTGCGCGCGGCAGAGATGGCTCCGCGCCCCGACGCGGCGATGGAGAGGCAGGTTACGTCCGCGCCGCTAGGGAAGCCAACCGATTCCTGATCGCGGTTCACCGATTTCTGTGCGGCCAACCCCGACAACCTGCGCTCTCTTGAAAGGCGCGCGGGCATGTTCTTCCACACCACAGTGTGATCGCGCGGGGGCCGTTTCGGCGCAGCTATCCGTTGGCGGGTGTGACAGGTAAATGATACCTTAATCGTCGGGAGAGGCCCCGCGCCCGCGGGGTATTGGGAGACTGACTATGGACATGCCTCACGGGCGCGTGCCCGAAGCCACGCCGACCGCGTACGACGACCTGGAAACGTCGATCCTGTCGCCGCTCGATCCGGCCGAAGCGCTGGACCTGCATCGCGCCATCAACGAACGCCGCGCCCAGATGGAAAACCCGGAACTCCTCCGGCATCTGCGGTCGCTTTAAGCCGCCAGGGGCACCCGGGCTTCCGCGCCAGCGGCAGACCGTGGCCCCGGGCGCCCGATCAAACGCCAGACAAAGCAACGGCGCCGCCTCGATCAGAGACGGCGCCGTTCGCATATCCGGATCCCGGTTTCCGCCGAAGCGGAACCGGGATGACCCTGGAAAGACCTACTCGGAGTAGCCGGCCGGCAGGTCGTCTTCCTTCATCAGCTCGTCCTTCGACACCTTCTTCTCCTTGACCTTGGCCTTGGAGACGATGAGGTCGACGACCTTGTCCTCGAAGATCGGGGCGCGCAGCTGGGCCTGGGCGTTCTGGTTCTCGCGCAGCAGGTTGAAGATCTGCTGGGCCTGGGCGCCGTACTTGATGGCTTCGCGGCGGATCGCCTCGTTCAGCTCGGCCTCGGTCACCTGGACGTTGTTGGCGCGGCCGATCTCGGCCAGCACCAGGCCCAGGCGCACGCGGCGCTCGGCGATCTTGCGGTATTCCTTGGTGAGCTGCTCGTCGGTCTTCTCGGCGTCCTCGGGCGGCAGCTGGCCGGCTTCCTTGTCCTGCTGGACCTGCTGCCAGATCGTGGCGAACTCGGCCTCGACCATCTTCGGCGGCAGCGGGAAGTCGTGCTTCTTGTCCAGCTCGTCCAGCAGGGCGCGCTTCAGCTTGAAGCGCGAGGCGCCGGCGTACTGCTCGTCGAGGTTGCCCTTCACCAGCTCCTTGAGCTTCTCCAGGCTTTCGAGGCCCAGGCGCTCGGCGAAAGCGTCGTCGGCGGGCGAATCCACCGGACCGCGGACTTCCTTCACCTTGGTCTCGAACTCGGCGTCCTTGCCGGCCAGATTGGCGGCTTGGTAGTCGGCCGGGAAGGTCACCTTCACGGTCACGTCGCTGTCGGGCTTGGCGCCGACCAGCTGGGCTTCGAAGCCCGGGATGAAGTTGCCCGAGCCCAGCACCAGCTCCACGTCGGTGGCCGTGCCGCCGTCGAAGGCTTCGCCGTCCACGCGGCCGATGAAGTCGATGACGACCTGGTCGCCGTCCTTGGCCTTCACGGTCTTGCCGGTCTTGGCCTCGTAGGTGCGGTTCTGGCTGGCCAGCTCGGCCACGGCCTCGTCCACTTCCTTCTCGGTCGGCGTGTAGACCGGCTTGGTCAGCGACAGGGTGGCGCCGTCGACCGGCTCGAACTCGGGCATCAGGTCGATGGAGAGCTCGTAGGCGAGGTCCGCCTTGCCATCCATGACCGCCTCGATGTCGCCTTCCGGCTTCAGCTCGGGCTCGCCGGCGGGGCGCAGCTTGTTGTCGTCCAGGATCTTCTGGGTGGTCTCGGTCAGGCTCTGCTGGACCACTTCGCTCATCAGCGACTTGCCATAGAGGCGGCGCACGTGGGCGGCGGGCACCTTGCCCGGGCGGAAGCCCTTGACGTTGAGGGTGGGGGCGATCTCCTTGATCCGCGCCTCGAGGCGCTCGGTCAGGTCCGCGACGGGGACCGTCACGCCATAGACTCGGCTCAGGCCTTCGCCAGACTTCTCAACGATTTGCATCGGCATTCTCAGATTCTCGGGGCCCGGCGCCAGTGCGCGCCTGGTCCGCCCTTCACGTCAAACAGGGGAAGGCCGCCGAACAGGGTCCGGCGGCGCGCGGGCGCCCTTATGTCACGACGTTGACGCCGGTCCAAGTCCCTCAGCCCCTTGACGCGGGCCGCGGCGCCCGCGATGGCAGGGGCCTACCCCGTGCGGCTATGGCGGAATTGGTAGACGCAACGGTTTTAGGTACCGTCGGGCAACCGTGGGGGTTCGAGTCCCTCTAGCCGCACCAGCCTCCGCGCGCCGAGCGCGCTCCGGCTCGGCGAGCCCTCCCCCGCGCAGGCTACACCATAGCTCTTAGGGGCGAAGAAGGACGGGCGCACCCCCAGGTGACAGCCGCCGCCGCGCCGGGCAGAAGACGGCCATGTCGAGCGGCGTCCTCTTCGTCCACAACAACTTCCCGGGGCAGTTCGGGGACCTGGCGCAGGTCCTGATGGCCCGCGGCGTGCCGTGCATCGCCGTCGGCCAGGGCCATTCCCCGGGGCTGCCGGGTGTGAAGCTGGCCCGCTACAACCTGCCGCGCGGCTCGACCCCCGGCATCTTCCACCTGGCCACGCGCGCCGAGGCAGATCTCCTGCGGGCGCGCAGCGCGTTCGACGCGGCGATGGCGCTGAAGACCGAGGGATGGGATCCGGCCGTGATCATCGGCCACCCGGGCTGGGGCGAGATGACGTTCATGTCCGAGATCTTCCCCAACGCGCGGAAGGTCGCCTTCGCCGAATTCTACTACCATGGCCGCGGCTACGACGTCGGCTTCGACACCGAGCTCTCCGGCGAGATCGACCTGGACACGGTCCTGCGGGCCGACGCCAAGAACGGCATGATGGCGATGGCCTACGCGGAGGCGGACGCCATCGTCGCGCCGACGCCGTTCCAGGCCGGCAGCCTGCCGCGCCGGTTCCGCGACGACGTGAAGATCTTCCATGAGGGCGTCGACCTGGATGCGATCCGGCCAGCGCCCGCCGAGCCGTTCGCGCTGGACGACGGCCGGGTGATCGAACCCGGGACGCCGGTGATCACCCACGTGAACAACCATATGGAGCCGCTGCGGGGCCTGCACATCCTGGCGCGCGCCCTCCCCCGCCTGTTGGCCGAGGTTCCCGACGCCCAGGTGATCCTCATCGGCGACCCGAACCGCAAGCCGTACGGCGCGCCCGCGCCCGACGGGAGGACCTGGCGCGACGTCTGTTTCCGAGGCGTCGACTACGATCCGGCCCGGGTGCATTTCCTGGGCCGCGTGCCGCATGCGCGGATGCTGGCGGCGCTGCGGCTGGGCGTCGCCCACGTCTATTACACCTATCCCTTCGTGCTCTCCTGGTCCCTGTCCGAAGCCATGGCGTCCGGCTGCCACGTGATCGGCTCGGACACGGCGCCGGTGCGCGATGCGATCCAGGATGGGGTGAACGGCCGGCTGCTGCCGTTCTTCGACCATGAGGCCCTGAGCAATGCCCTGATCGCCGCCTGCCGCGATCCCGAGGCGTCAGGGTCGCTACGCGTGGCGGCGCGGGCGACGGCCGAGCAGATGTTCAGCCGGGCGAAGGGACGCGAGGCGTGGCTGACCCTGCTGCGCCAACTGGGCGTGACGATCCCTGGGCGCTAGAGAGCGTCAGGCGAAAGTGGATACCGGTTCGCCGCCCGACGCGCTCTAAAGCTTTGAAGATCGAGCCTTTTTATCTGGTTCAGGTGATTCCACCTGAACCAGAAAGGCTCTAGCCGCAGCGGATCTCCTTGATCAGCCCCGTCTGGGCGTCGAAGAAGAAGTTCAGGCGGTTCGGGCTGAAATCGAGCGTCACCGCGCAGGTGGTGCAGGCGACGCGCTGCTGTTCCGGCCGCACCGGAACCGGGATCTCGGTACGCGGACGACCTACCAGGTGCTGCATCGCGCGGGCTCCGCAGGAATCGGCCGCGGGCTGCGGAGCCGCGCTGGCTGGCGGCGGCGGCGCGGCGGGCGTTGGCGACGGGGGAGCCATGGGTTCCGGCGCGGTGGAACAGGCCGCGAGGACCAGGACGCCGGCCAGGACGATCGCGTGCTTCATGCCTGTTTCTCCCAGCCTCGGGCCTGCTGTTTCCAGTACGAGACCGGCAGGCCCCGGGCCTTCACAGCGCTCCATTGCGCGCGCGCGTTCCGAAGCTGGTCGTCGTCGCCGCCGTCGAACAGCACCACGCAGCGCTGATAGCCGTCCAGTTCGCCGGGCTCGGCGCCGTCCACCAGGAACAGGGCGTCGGCGGCGTTCGGATTTTCGGTCCCGGTGGTCAGGAGGATCGGCTGGCGCGCCGCGCCAGGCTCGTCGGCCGGGGCATGCGGCAGGAAGCTCTCGTCGCGATAGCTCCAGAGCCAGCCGTCCAGGTGGTCGATCCGCTCGGTCATCGACGAGCGGACGATGGCCTTCCACCCCTTCTGCAGGGTCTTCTCCAGGAGCTCCGGCAAGGCCTGGTCCAGCCCGGTGCGTTCCAGGTGGTAGAACCAGACCTCGCAGGCGGTCCCGGCCACGTCAGCCCTCGTACTTGTCCTGCACCATCCGATTCAGCAGGCGCACGCCGAAGCCGGTGGCGCCGTCCGGGCTGGTGGGGATGGCCGACGGCTTCTTCCAGGCGGTCCCGGCGATGTCGAGGTGGGCCCACGGGGTCCCGTTGACGTACTTCTGCAGGAACAGCGCCGCGGTGATCGAGCCGCCCGGCCGGCCGCCGGTGTTCTTCATGTCGGCGATCATCGAGTCGATCTGCTTGTTGTAGGCTTCGGGCAGCGGCATCCGCCACAGGCCCTCGTCTTCGGCCTTCGAGGCGGCCAGCAGGTTGGCGGCCAGATCCTCGTTGTTCGAGTAGCAGCCGGCCAGGTCCTGGCCGATGGCGATGATGATGGCCCCGGTCAGGGTGGCCAGATCGACCATGAACTTCGGCTTGAAGCGGTCCTGGCAGTACCAGAGCGCGTCGGCCAGCACGAGGCGGCCCTCGGCGTCGGTATTGACCACCTCGACGGTCTGGCCCGACATCGAGGTCAGGACGTCGCCGGGACGGTAGCTGTTGCCGTCCGGCATGTTCTCGACCAGGCCCAGGATGCCGACGGCGTTCACCTTGGCCTTGCGGCCCGCCAGGACGTGCATGAGACCGGCCACGGCGCCCGCGCCGCCCATGTCCCACTTCATGTCCTCCATGTTCTCGGCCGGCTTGATCGAGATGCCGCCGGTGTCGAAGCAGACGCCCTTGCCCACGAAGGCGATGGGCTGGGCCGTCTTGTCGTCGGCCCCGTTCCACTTGATCACCGCCAGCTGGCTCTCGCGAATGCTGCCCTGGCCCACGGCCAGCAGCGAGCCCATGCCCAGCTTCATCATCTCCGGCTCGCCCAGGATCTCGACCTCGAGTCCCAGGGTCTCCAGCATCTTCACGCGGGCGGCGAACTCGGCGGGGTAGAGGACGTTCGGCGGCTCCGAGACCAGGTCGCGGGTGAAGCTGACCGCGTCGGCGAGCGCGGCCAGAGGCGCGAAGGCCGTCAGGGCGGCGTCGGCGTCGGCCGTCGCCACGCTGGTCTTGACGACGGAAGGCTTCTTCTCCGCCGGCTCCTTGGTCCGGTACTTGTCGAACCGGTAGCTGGCGAGGCGAACGCCAAGGGCCGCGTGGGCCGCCAGGTCGGCGCCGATCGCCCCCTCGACCCTGAGCGCTTCCAGGCCCGAGGCCTTCACGGCGTTGTAGGCGGCGGCCGCGGCGTGCTCGGCGCTGATCGCGTCGAAGGCGTCGCGCTTGCCCGCGCCCACCAGAACGAGCCGCGCGGCGTCCACGCCCTGGGGCGCCAGGATGTCGAGGGTCTGGCCCTTGGCGCCGGTGAAACGGCTGGCCGACACGGCCTGGGCGATCGCGCCCTCGTGGCCGTCGCCCTCGAAGACGATGCGGGCGACAGCGGCCTTGGCAGGGATGCCCGCGCCGGTCGCGACGAATTCGATATCCATCAGTACTCTCTCTTGAAGCTCGGTCTGCGCGCCCACGGTCTGGTTGTGCGGCGCGGCGACGCATGGTTTAGAACAGGTCCGCCGCCGGGGCGCGTCTAATTCTCCGGGCTAGCTGTTTTTCGCAAGATGCGCCTGATCGACCGATATCTCCTGCGCCAGCTCCTGGGGCCCGTGGTCCTGGCGACCCTGGCCCTCACGGCCGTTGCGCTGCTGAGCCAGAGCCTCGCCGGCCTCGACCTGATCGTGAACCAGCGCCAGAGCGCGCTCGTGTTCCTGAAGGTGACGCTGCTTTACATGCCGCAGCTCATCAACCTGATCCTGCCGATCGCGGTGTTCGTGGCCGCGCTGGTGGCGCTGAACCGGCTGCACACCGAGCAGGAGATCGTGGTCTGTTTCGCGGGTGGCATGAGCCGCTGGCGGGTGATCTCGCCGGCCATGCGGCTGGCCTGCACCGTCGCCTTCCTGGCGCTGCTGATGAACATCTTCGTCCAGCCGCTGTCGTTCCGCACGCTGCGGCAGGAGCTGTTCGAGGTGCGCACCGACCTGGCGGCCACCCTGGTCCGCGAAGGCGAGTTCACCGAGCCCTCCCCCGGCCTCACCGTCTACGCCCAGAGCGTCGATCGGGAAGGCGGCCTGCGCAACCTGTTCATCCACCAGATCAAGCCGGACGGCGCGACCACGACCTATACCGCCGAACGGGGCCGCGTCGGCCGCGCCCAGGGTCGGCCCGTGCTGTTCATGTGGAACGGCACCAACCAGGAGTTCTCCAGCCGCGGCGTGCTGAACTACCTGACGTTCGGCTACTACACCTTCGACCTCGCGCCGATGGCGAACTCGGACGAGCTGATCCACTACAAGCCGTCCGACCGCTATCTGCACGAACTGTTCTTCCCCGACCTCCAGCAGGACTGGGAGCGGCGGAACCGCCTGGAGCTGCTGGCCGAGGGCAACGCGCGTCTGGCCTCGCCCCTCTACAACATCGCGTTCATGGCTCTGGCGCTGGCCGCCATCATCGGCGGCGGTTTCTCGCGCCTGGGCTACGGCCGCCGGATCGTCGCCGTCGGCGCGGTCGCCGCCCTCGTCCGGCTCGTGGGGTTCCTGGTGCAGTCGGCCTGCGAGGACAGCGCCTGGCTGAATATCGCCCAGTACGCCGTGCCGCTGATCGCCACCTGGGCCGCCCTGGCCGCGATCTTCCGGCAGAAGGTCAGTCGCTACATCGACATCGCCCGGCCGCGTCCGGGAATCGCCGCGGCGGGAGCCAAGGCATGATCGGCCTGGGCCGCATCGAGCGCTACGTGATCGGCTACACCCTGCTGGGCGTGCTGGGCGCCCTGGCGATCATCTCGTCGGTCGTGGTGCTGATCCAGTTCGTGGAGCTGACCGGCCAGGTCGGCACGCGCGCCGACGTCGGCGCCAGCAGCATCCTGGGGCTCACCCTGCTGCGGGTGCCGTCGCTGATCCAGATCCTGCTGCCGTTCTGCTTCCTGTTCGGCGGCATCGGCGCCTTCGTGGGCCTGAACCGTCGCAGCGAGCTGGTGGCCATGCGGGCCGCGGGCGTGTCGGCCTGGCGGTTCATCCTGCCCTCGGCGCTGGGGGCGTTCGTGCTGGGCATGATCGCCGTGGGCGGCCTGAATCCCATGGCCGCCGCCCTCAACGCCCGATTCGAGCTGGAGCGGTCGCGGATGATGGCCAACTACCTGGGCGACCAGCCGCAGGACATCTGGCTCAGGCAAGGCGACGATTCCAGCCAGATCGTCATCCACGCCAAGGCCCGCGACACCAAGGGCGGCGTGGTCACCCTGCGCGGGGTCTCGCTGTTCATCTACGAGAAGAACGCCCAAGGCGCGCCGATCTTCCGCCGGCGCCTGGAGGCCGGCTCGGCCACCCTGATGCCCGGCTTCTGGCGGCTGCGCGACGTGCGCGAGGCGACCGCGGGCGATTCGTCGGTCCGCTCGGACAGCATGTCGATCCGCTCGACCCTGGACTCGGAAGCGGCGATGGAACGGCTGGCCTCGCCCGAGGCCATTGCGTTCTGGCGGTTGCCCAAGGCCATCCAGCTCACCGAACAGGCCGGGTTCTCCGCCGCGGGCTACCGTTTGCGGTTCCACCAGCTTCTGGCGACGCCACTGCTCTTCGCGGCCATGTCCATCCTCGCGGCGGCGTTCTCGCTGCGCCTGGCGCGTCTCGGAGGCCTGGCGGGCCTCGCGGGCGCGGGCGTGGCGCTGGGTTTCGTGATGTTCTTCTTCAATCAGTTCGCCGGCGCCCTGGCCAAGGCCGACATCATCCCGCTGTTCGCCGCCGCCTGGGCGCCCGCCGTGGTCGCGCTGCTCGCTGGCGTGACCCTGCTTTGCTACACCGAAGACGGTTGAATCGTTCGCCTGGCGGGCGCTAGAGCCTGCGACAGCGGGCTCGCCGCTTGTCTTGCTGGAGGCGCATCCTTGCGCCAAACCGGTTTCCACTTTGTCGGGATGCGCTATGCATCGCAGGCCTGACACAATAGACGCCGCCGGGCGCTTCGCTTCGCGCCAGAGGGGATCGAGAGGGTTGATGAGTCCGCGCAGGCGTACGCCGCGAGCTGTTGGCAAGCGCGCCCTCCTGGCCGGCGCCGCGATCGCCTTCCTGTGGGCCGCCCAGGCCTACGCGCAGGCCCCTGCTCCCAACGCGCCCAGCGCCGACGGGCTGCAGAAGGACGAGATGTACATGGAGGCCGACGAGGTCGTCCGCGAGGACGACGCCGGCCTGACCACCGCCAACGGCAACATCGAGGTCCGCTACAACGGCCGCACGCTGCGCGCCGACAAGCTGGTCTACGACGACAAGTCCGGCGTGATCCGCGCCTATGGCCACATCGTCGTCGTCAACGCGGACGGTTCGTCGGAATACGCCGACGAGATGGTGCTGGACGAGGACATGCGCGCCGGCGTGGCGCTGGGTTTCTCTGCCCGCCTGCAGGAAAACGTCAAGATCGCCGCGGCCAGCGCGGCCAAGCGCAACGAGAATATCGAAGAGCTCAACAAGGCGATCTACACGCCCTGCGAGATCTGCGCGAAGGACGGCTCGCCCAAGACCCCCACATGGTCGATCGCGGCCGAACGCGTGGTGCGCGATAAGAAGCGGCGGATCGTCTACTACCGCAACGCGCGGTTCCGGCTGTTCGGCGTCTCGGTGCTCTATCTGCCGGTCTTCTGGCACGCCGACCCGGCGGCCGACCGCACCTCCGGCTTCCTGGTGCCCAAGGCCTCGGTTTCCGACCGGCGCGGCCTCTCGTACGAGCAGCCCTACTACTGGGCGATCTCGCCGTCGGCCGACCTGATCGTCAGCCCGCAGATCAACTCCAAGATCGCGCCGTTCCTGAACGGCGAGGTGCGCAAGCGCTTCTACTCCGGCGAGGTGGACGTCCGCTTCGGCTACACCCGCGCCCGGGACTTCGACGGCAAGGGCAACGAGATCGCCGGGACCAGCACCGACCGCAGCTATATCCTGGGCCGCGGCGCGTTCCAGATCGACGAGAAATGGCTGTGGGGGTTCACCGCCGAGCGGACGTCGGACGACCTGATCTTCGACAAGTACGAGGTCGGAAAGGTCTATGTCAGCCGCGGCCCCTACGTGGCCGATGACCGGCGGCTGATCTCGCAGCTCTATTCGATCCGCCAGGACGAGCGGTCCTACTTCTCCGTGGCCGCCATGACGATCCAGGGCCTGCGCCCGGGCGCCATCGACCCCGTCACGGGCTTCGCCTCGGGCGAGAACGACCGGGTCTTCCCGGTCATCGGCCCGCTGATCGAGGGGCACTACGAACCCGCGCCCAAGATCCTGGGCGGCCGCCTGCGGGTCCACACCAGCGCCGTGGTGCTGAGCCGCGAGCAGTCGCAGACCGACCTGACCCAGCGCCTTCCGGGCCTGGACAGCGCCCGGGCCACGGGCGAAGTGGACTGGCGCCGCGCCTTCACCTCGGCGGGCGGCCTGCGCTTCGAGCCGTTCGTGAACCTGCGCGCCGACGCCTACCGGCTGGACGACATCCTCACCGGCGTCGGCTCCAACACCCGCAGCGACGACATGACCCGCGCCCTGGCCACCGCCGGGGTCGACATCACCTACCCGCTCTTCAAGCGCACCAAGGACGCCACCATCGTCCTGGAGCCGGTGGTGCAGGTCGCCGCCTCGCCGAACGCCAAGCAAGTGGTGATCGGACGCGATCCGGTGACCGGCGACAAGGTCTACCTGAACGAGGACAGCGTCGCGTTCGAGTTCGACGAGACCACGCTCTTCCGGCCCAACAAGTTCCCCGGCTACGACCTCTACGAGGACGGCGTGCGCCTGAACGTCGCCGGCCGCGCGGCGGTGATGTGGGACGACGGTCGCCGAGCCAACTTCATGCTGGGTCGCAGCTTCCGCACCGAGGAGAACGCCGTCTTCACCGACCGTTCGGGCCTGCGCAGCAAGGACTCCGACTGGATCGTGGCCGCCGACGCCCAGCCGATGCGCGGCGTGTCGATGTTCGCGCGCGCGCGCCTGGACAACGACACCCTCGACATCCATCGCCTGGAGGCCGGGGCCAACGTCTACAACAAGCACGGCAACGGCTTCGTCCGCTACCTGACCGACGATTTCGACATCAACGGCACGAAGCGCGAGAACCTCGACGTCGGCGGCGAGATCTACGTCGGCAAGAACTACGGCGTCAGCCTGTACGGAAACCGCGACCTGCGCGCCGATTCCTGGGTCATTCGCGACGTCGGCGTGTTCTATCGGGACGACTGCCTGCGGGTGGATGTGATCTATCGTCGCGAAGACACGATCATCGGACGTCTGCTACCCAGCGAGTCGGTGTCCGTGCGCCTAACCCTCGCCACATTGGGCGGCTCATTCAGGTAAGATGGCGTAACAAGTGCGCCACACGAAGGAAGACTCTCGTCCATGATGCGTTATCTGACCGGTCCCACTGCGCGGAGCGCGGCGTTCGCCTGCGCCCTGGTCGCCGTGGCGGCGGCGCCCCAGGCCGTGGCGCAGCAGCCGGCGAGCGAAGCGGTCGGCACGGCGCCGGCTGAAGATCCCGCCCCGGCCGCGCCCCGCGCGCCCCAGGGCCTCTCCGAATCGGTGGCCGCCGTGGTGAACGACGACATCGTCTCCACCTACGACCTGGCGCAGCGCATGCGCCTGCTGATCGCCACGTCCGGCGTGCAGCCCACCCAGGAGAACCTGCAGCAGTTCCAGCGCGAAGCCCTGGTGTCCCTGGTTGACGAACACCTGCAGTTCCAGGAACTGCGGCGGGTCGAAAAGGAACAGAAGATCGAAATCCTCGCCGACGACGCGGAGCTCAACGAAGAGATCGCCGAGATGGCGAAGGGCAACAACATGAGCCCCGAGCAGTTCATGGCGTTCCTGGCCTCGCGCGGCATCGGGCAGGACACCCTGAAGCAACAGCTTCGCGCCCAGATCAGCTGGTCGCGCTGGATCCAGGGCCGCTACGGCTCGCGCCTGCGGGTGGGCGACGATCAGATCGCCGCCACCCAGGCCCTGCTCGCCGCCCAATCCGCCAAGCCGCAGTACAACATCGGCGAAGTGCTGATCGACGCCAACCGGGTCGGCGGCATGCAGCAGGCCATGACCGGCGCCCAGCAGCTGGTGACCCAGATGCAGCAGGGCGCGCCTTTCCCCGCCGTCGCCCGCCAGTTCTCGGCCCTGCCGACCGCGGCCAACGGTGGCGACGCCGGCTGGGTCAGCCCCAGCGAGGTGCCCCCCGAGGTGAGCGCCGTGCTGGAGCAGATGCGCCCCGGCCAGCTGTCGCAGCCGATCGCGGTGAAGGACGGCGTCTACATCCTCTACCTGCGTGAGAAGCGCGCCGGCGGCGACGCGACGCTGGTCAACCTGAAGCAGGTCGCCGTCGCGCTTCCGCAGACCGCCACGGCCGACGACGAGACGACGGCGCGGTCCAAGCTCGCGGCGATCCGGCCCACCATCAAGGACTGCGCGGGCATGGAAGCCGCCGGCAACGCCGCCCAGGGCGTGGTCGCCGGCGACCTGGGGGAGGCCGAGGTGGCCGACCTGGCGCCCGCCTTCCGCGACGCCGCCGAGAAGCTGAAGGTCGGCGAGGTTTCCGAGCCGATCCGCACGCCGGTCGGCTTGCACCTCATCGCCGTCTGCGGCCGCCGCTCTGCGGGCGCGGGCGCGGCCGACAAGGACCAGATCGAACGGCGCCTGCGCGGCCAGCAGCTCAGCATGATCGCGCGCCGCTACATGCGCGACCTGCGCAATTCGGCGACGATCGAAACGAAGTGAGGCCCTGGGGGCGGTGAAGACCAGACCGCTCGCCCTCACGCTCGGAGACCCGGCCGGCATCGGCCCGGAGATCGTCGTCAAGGCCTGGCGCGTCCTGCGCGCCGAAGGCCCGGTCTTCTTCGTGGTGGGCGACGCCCAGGCGGTGGCCTCGGCGCCGACGTCGGGCCGGGCGTTCGTGCGAGCCATCTCCACCCCGGACGAGGCCGTCGCGGTCTTCCCCGACGCCATCCCCGTCCTGGATCTGCCGTTGCGCGGCCCGGTCGTGGCGGGCCAGCCGACGCCAGCCTCCGCCGGGGCCATCATCCAGTGGATCGAGACTGCGGTCGGCCTGGCCCTGTCCGGCGCCGTGTCCGGCGTCGTCACCGCCCCGATCGCCAAGGCGCCGCTCTATGCGGCCGGCTTCAAGTTCCCCGGCCATACTGAGTTCCTGGGCGAGCTGACCTCCGCCGCCAGTTTCGACGGCGCGCGCGGCCCGATCATGATGCTGACCGCCGCCGACCTGCGGGTGACGCTGGTGACCGTGCACCAGCCCCTGGCCGAGGTGTCCGGCAAGCTCAGCATCCAGGCCGTGGTCAACGCCGGCCTGGTCACCGCCCAGGCGCTGCGCCGCGACTTCGGGATCGCCAAGCCGCGGCTGGCCGTCGCCGGCCTCAACCCGCACGCGGGCGAGAGCGGCGGGATCGGCCGCGAGGAGATCGAGATCGTCGAGCCGGCGGTCCGCGCGCTGAAGGACCTGGGCGTCGACGCCAGGGGCCCCTACCCGTCCGACACCCTGTTCCACGCCGAGGCGCGCGCGACCTATGATGCGGCCCTGTGCCTCTATCACGACCAGGCGCTGATCCCGATCAAGATGCTGGACTTCTGGGGCGGGGTGAACGTGACCCTGGGCCTGCCGATCGTGCGGACCTCGCCGGACCATGGCACCGCCTTCGACATCGCCGGCCGCGGCGTGGCCCGCCCGGACAGCCTGATCGCCGCCGTCCGCCTGGCGGCCGAGATCGCGCGGAAGCGTTCGTGAGCCTCGACACCCTGCCCACCCTGCGCGAGGCGCTGGAGGCGCACGGCCTGCTGGCCAAGAAGTCGTTCGGCCAGCACTTCCTGCTGGACCTGAACATCACCCGCAAGATCGCGCGCCTGGCCCAGGTGGGCGACGGCGACGACGTCATCGAGGTGGGCCCCGGCCCCGGCGGCCTGACCCGGGCCCTGCTGGAGACCGGCGCGCGGGTGACGGCGATCGAGAAGGACGAGCGGTTCGCGCCGCTGCTGCAGGACGTCGCCGACGCCAGCGAACGCCTCACCGTGATCTTCGCCGACGCCCTGAAGGTGAACGAGGCCGAGATCACGGGCGGCCAGCCGGCGCACCTGGTCTCCAACCTGCCCTACAACGTCGGCACGCCGCTGCTGATCAAGTGGCTGACCGGCCCCTGGACGCCCAAGTCCCTGACCCTGATGTTCCAGCGCGAGGTGGCCGACCGGATCACCGAGGGGCCGGGCGAGGAGGCGTATGGCCGCCTGGCCGTGATCGTCCAGGCCACCTGCCGGGCGCAGCGGGTGATGGACGCTCCCGCGCGGGCCTTCACGCCCCCGCCCAAGGTGGACTCCGCCGTGGTGCGGCTGGAGCCGCTGGCCGAGCGGCCCAGCGCCGAACGCCTGGACGCCCTCCAGAAGGTCACCGCCGCCGCGTTCGGCCAGCGCCGCAAGATGCTGCGCTCCAGTCTGAAGATCCTGGGCGGCGAGGAGCTGATCCTGGCCGCCGGCCTCGACCCCCAGGCACGCGCCGAGGTGATCCCGGTCGACGGCTTCCTGGCGCTCGCCGACGCCTGGCTGGCGCGGCGGTAACGTCGGGCGCACTGGCGGCTTCCCTTCGCGGCCCCCAAGGCTAAGCTTGCGACGCCTGGGGAGGACATCGACATGACGGGAAACCCGCGACTGCTGGCGCTCGCGACGGGGATCGTGGGCGTCGTGGCGATCTGCATCGCATTGGCGTTCCAGCAACTTCCGACCGTGAAGGCGGCCGGCGCGTGCGCCATCCCGGGCGCAGTCCTGGAGTTCGAGTTCGCCACCGCCAAGGCCGACCTGGAACGCATCTTCGGCGCCGCGGGCAGTGAGTGCCGGCCGAAGGCGCTGGCGGCGATGGACGCGGCCAACCGCTTCGACGTCGTCTACTTCATCCCAGCCTATACCGCCTTCAACCTGCTGGCCGTGACCTTCCTGGCCGGACTTCGCCGCCCGCTGGCCATGGCCGCGGCGGCGGCCGCGGCGGGCGCCCTGGTCGCGGACTACGTCGAGACGGTGACCCTGCTCACCATCACCAAGGACCTTGCCGCCGGCGAGGCCATGCTGGCGACGTCCAGCACCGCGGCCTGGATCAAGTTTGGGCTGCTCAGCCTGCACGCCCTCCTGCTGGCTGCGATCTGCCTGAAGGGCGCCCCACGGCGGCCGATCCTGGGCGTGGCGCTGCTCCTGCCGACGCCGGCCGTCGTGGCCATGCTGCTCACCCCCGCCAGCCACGCCATCGCGCCTTTGGGCTATGTCGTCGCCTGGCTGGCCCTGATGGCGGTCGCGCTTTGGACGGCCGCCCGGGGTCCGCGCACGACCTAGGAATTCCAGGCCGTTGCCGAAGGCGCCGACAACAGCTCCAATGCCCGCGGAATCGTTTGGGGAGCCAGCATGCTGACGCTTTTGGGCGTGGCCGCGGTGGTGGTCGGCTTCGCCGTGCGGCTGAACCCGCTGCTGGTGGTGGTGATCGCAGCCTTCGTCACGGGACTGGCCGCGGGCCTGACGCCGGTTCAGGTGCTGGAGGCCTTCGGCAAGGCGTTCAACGAGAACCGCTTCGTCACCGCCGCCTACCTGGTCCTGCCGGTGATCGGCGTGGTCGAACGCGCGGGGCTGCAGGAACGCGCCCGTTCGCTGATCGCCCGGTTCAAGGACGTCTCGGTGGGGCCCTTCCTGATCGGCTACCTGGCCTTCCGGCAGATCACCTCGGCGCTGGGCCTGACCTCCATCGCCGGCCACGCCCAGAGCGTCCGCCCGATGGTCGCGCCCATGGCCGAGGGCGCCGTCGAGGCCCGCATCGGCGAACTCAGCGACGAGACGCGCCAGGACACCCGGGCCATGACGTCGGCCACTGACAACATCGGCCTGTTCTTCGGCGAGGACATCTTCATCGCCATCGGCTCGATCCTGCTGATGGCGGGGTTCCTGGCCTCCAGCGGCATCGTCATCGAGCCGCTCCACCTTTCGATGTGGGCGATCCCGACGGCGATCGTCGCCTTCGTGCTGCACTCCAGCCGGCTGCTGCTCTTCGACCGCAAGCTGCGGCGAGGGCCAAGCGCGTGATCAAGCTCTCCGCCGTCTACATCCTGTCCGGCCTGGTGTTCGCCGCCTTCGCGGTGCTGAGCGCCATGGACGCCAGCAACAGGAAGCGCTTCGGCAATGCGGTCTTCTGGGGCCTGGTCGCGGTGAGCTACCTGGCCGGCGACCACCTGGGGGACCTGGGCAATGGGGTCCTGGTGCTGGGCCTGGCCGCCATCGCCGGCTTCGGCTTCCTGGGCCGCGGCCAGCCCGCCACCACCTCGCCGGAAGAACGCAAGGTCCTGGCCGAGCGGTTCGGCGAAAAGCTGTTCATCCCCGCCCTCACCCTGCCCGTCGTGGTGGCGTTCGGGGTGCTGGTCCTGAAGCCGCTGGAGTTCGGCGGGACGCCCCTGCTCGACCCCAAGCAGGCGACCCCGATTTCCCTGGCCCTGGCCGCCATCGTCGCGGTCGTGGTGGCGCTCCTACTCCTGCGCCAACCGCTGATCAGCCCGCTGCAGGAAGGCCGCCGGCTGATGGACACCGTGGGTTGGGCTGCGCTGCTGCCGCAGATGCTGGCGGCGCTGGGCGCGATCTTCGCCCTGGCCGGCGTCGGCCAGGTGATCGGCGACCTGGTGACCACCTGGATCCCGATGGACGCCCGGCTGACGGCGGTGGCGGTCTATTGCCTGGGGATGGCCGGCTTCACGATGATCATGGGCAACGCCTTCGCCGCCTTCCCGGTGATGACGGCCGGCATCGGCCTGCCGATCCTGATCCACAAGTTCGGCGGCGACCCGGCCGTGGTGGCGTCGATCGGCATGCTGTCCGGCTTCTGCGGCACGCTGATGACCCCGCTGGCCGCCAACTTCAACCTGGTCCCGGCGGCTCTCCTGGAGCTGCCGGACCGCTATGCCGTGATCAAGGCGCAGATCCCGACCGCGCTCCCCCTGCTGATCGCCAATGTGGTGCTGATGTATGTCCTCGCGTTCCGCTGACCGCCTGACGCCCGAGATCGCGTCGAAGTTCGCCCGCGTGGCCCTGGGCCATGTGGCCCGCGAATACCCGAACAAGATGGACCACGTGCTGAGCGGCCCGGAGGATGTGAAGGGCCCGCGCGAGCTGCACCCGATCTACTTCGGCAGCTTCGACTGGCACTCCTGCGTCCACGGCTACTGGACGCTCGCCACCGTGCTGCGGCTGCACCCCGAGCTCCCGGAGGCGCCGGCCATCCGCGATCTGTTCGACGACGCCTTCACCCACGCCAAGGTCGCCGCCGAGGTCGCCTACCTCCAGCGCCCCTCCGCTCGCGGCTTCGAGCGGCCGTACGGCTGGGGTTGGTTGCTGAAGCTGCAGACGGAACTCCTGCGCCACGAAACGCCGTGGGCCACCACCCACGCGCCGCTCGCCGAGGCCTTCGCCCAGCGGTTCCGGGGCTTCCTGCCCCTCGCCGCCTACCCGATCCGCACGGGCGTGCATTCCTCGACCGCCTTCGCCCTGGCCTTGGCCAGCGACTATGCGGCCGCCACCAACGACGGCGAGCTGCTGGCCCTGTTCGAGGCCAAGGCCCGCGACTGGCACCTTGCCGACCGCAACGCCCAGGCCTGGGAGCCGTCCGGCGACGACTTCCTTTCCCCCACGCTGATGACGGCCGAGTGCCTGCGCCGCCTGCTGCCCGACAACACCTTCCGGACCTGGTTCGCCGACTACCTGCCGCACGCCGACGAGGCCCGGCCGGCGACCCTCTTCACGCCCGCCACGGTCACCGACCGGACGGACGGCAAGATCGCGCACCTGGACGGCCTCAACCTGTCCCGTGCCTGGTGCTGGCGCCAGCTCGCCGCGGCGTTGTCGGCCGACGATCCCGCGCGGCCGGTGATGGAAGACGCGGCCCAGCGCCACCTCGCCGCCAGCCTGCCGCACGTGGCCGGCGACTACATGGGCGAGCACTGGCTGGCCTCGTTCGCCCTGCTGGCGCTGACGGCGGGATCCGCCCGATGACCCTAAGGCCGACCATCCTCGCCCTGGCGATCGCGCTTGCCCTGCCCCAGTCCGCGTTGGCGGCGCCGCCAACGGACGCCGACTGGCGCGCCGTCAACGCCGCCCTGGACCGCAAGGACCCGGCCGAGGCGCGCCGCCTCGCCGAAGCGCTGGCCGCCACCGGCGATCCGGAGGCGCTCAACGGGCTGGCCGTCTTCGTCAGTCAGGGGATAGGCGCGCGCCCGGACCCGGTCCGCGGGCGCGATCTGCTCGAGCGGGCCGCCGCCGCGGGCTCGGTGGGGGCGAAGCTGAACCTGGCAAACGCTCTGTCCCGAGGTGATCGCAGCGGGTATCCGCGGGCAATGGAACTGCTGCGGGACGTCGTCGCCGACCCCCGCGCCGGCCGTCTGGCCTACTACCCCTTCGGCCGCATGCTCGTCCTGGGCGGGGATGGGAAGAAGGACCTCGTCACCGGGGTCGACTACCTCAGGAAGGCGGTCGCCGCCGATCCCGGAAACGCCGATGCCCAGTTTCTCCTGGCACGCGCCTATCAGAGTGGATGGGGCGGGACGGAGCGAAGCCCGGAGAAGGCCTTCGAGCACTTCCTGGCGGCCAGCAAACTCGGCGACGAGCGAGCCCTGCGATATGTCGGCATGGCCCGTCTGGAGGGGCTCGGAACGACGAAGGACCCCGTCGCGGCCCTTGCGGACCTAAGGCTTGCGGCCGATCGCGGCAGCGTCTGGGCCATGCTCGACGTCGGTGTGATACTGGCCCTCGGCGAAGGCGTCGCGGCAGATCCCGCCCAGGCGCGGACTTGGTATGAAAAGGCCGCGCGCCGGGGCTCCGCTCACGGGCTTCGAAGCCTCGGCGCCATGCTGCTCAAGGGCGACGGCGGGGCCGCTGATCCGGTGCGGGGGCGCGCCTATCTCGAACTGGCGATCGAGGCGGGCGAACCCAACGCCCAGGCCGTGGCTCGGGCGCTCTTCCATGATCCGTCGCCATCCGAACGCGCCGCCATTGAGGAGGTGAAGGCCGCTTGGCTCAAGGCCGCGCCCAGACCCACCGTCGACTGACCGCCGCTCAAGCCACCGGTTCGGGCGTCTTCTCCAGGACGAAGTCGTCCGGGTTGGGGGCCAGGGTGGCGCGCCAGTAGTCGATCAGGCCGAAGGGCCAGTTCTGGCTCACCCGGCCGAAGCTGTTCTTGTACCAGCTCGACACGTTCGGCGATCCCCAGGCCCAGCCGGCGTTCGCCTCGTCGACGCGCCGGTTGAAGTCGTCGTGGACGGCCGCCTTCACATCGAGCGACCGCGCGCCGGTGTCCGCCAGCAGCTTGAGGCAGCCGACGATGTAGCGGACCGCGCACTCCGAGAAGAAGATGATCGAGCCGTTGACGACGATGTTGGTGTTGGGCCCGTAGGTGATGAAGAAGTTCGGGAAGCCCGGCACGGTCATGCCCAGATAGGCCTTGGCGTCGCCGCCCCAGGTCTCGTGCAGGTCGCGCCCGCCCCGACCCTTCACCTTCAGGTACGACAGGAAATTCGACGCCTGGAAGCCGGTGCCGTAGATCAGCACGTCATACTCATGCTCGACGCCGTCGGCGGTCTTCAGGCCTTTGGGCGTGATCTCGGCGATCTTGTCAGTGACAAGGTCGACGTTCGGCCGCTTCAGCGCGCCCAGCCAGACGCCGTTGTCCAGCACGGCCCGCTTGCCGCCGATCGGGTACTGCGGGATCACCTTTTCGGCCAGATCCGGGCGGTCGGCCACCTGGGCCTGCAGGGCCATGGCGGCCATCTCGCGCAGCATGGCGTTCTCAGGCCCCACCGCGGTCGTCGGGCCCGCCCAGGCGGGATCGGACTTCACCATCGGCAGGAAGCCCTCGGTGGTCATCCAGAAGAGGTAGAAGCGATACCACTTGTCGAAGTAGGGCACGTGCTCCAGCACCCACTTCATGTTCTCCGGCACGTCGTCGTGATAGTGCGGCACGGGAAGGCCCCAGGGCGGCGTGCGCTGGTAGACCGTCAGCCTGGCCACCTCCGGCGCGATCTCCGGCACGAACTGGTAGGCCGAGGCGCCGGTGCCGATCACCGCCACCCGCTTACCCCTCAGGTCCACGTCATGCCGCCACTCGGCGGAGTGGAAGGCGGGCCCTTCGAACGCGCCCAGGCCCTTGATGTCGGGCATCCGCGGCCGGTTGAGCTGGCCCACGGCCGTGACCACGGCGTTGGCCTCGATGACCTCGGTCTTGCCGCCCGGGCTTTTCAGCGTCGCGCGCCAGACGGCCCGGCCCTCGTCCCAGGCCAGGCTCTCGACGAAGGTCTCGAAGCGGATGTGTTTGCGCAGGTCGTATTTCTTCGCGATCCCGCGGAAGTACTCCAGCAGCACCGGCTGGGGCGAGAAGTGCTGCGGCCAGGCGTGGCTGGGCTCGAATGAGTAGCTGTACATGTGGTTCGAATTGTCCACCCGGCAGCCGGGATAGGTGTTCTCGAACCAGGTGCCGCCCACGTCGGCGTTCTTGTCGACGATCTCGAACGGCACGCCGGCCTGGGTCAGGCGGATGCCAGTCAGCAGGCCCGACATGCCGGCGCCGATCACCAGCACCTTCAGCTTGCGCGCGGCGGCCTGCAGCTGCGGCTGCTCGAACTGCGGGTCCTTGGTGCTCTTGCCGGCCAGGGTCAGTTCGTCGACCAGGAAGTCCACGTACTGCTCGGGGATCGGCGCGCCGGCCACGAAGTCCATCTGGCGGCGGAGCGTCGCGGTGTCCGTGGTAGGCATCTGCAGCGGCCTGCCGCCCAGGTAGGCGCGGATCGCGTTGGCCGCCGCCTTGCGGGCCTCGGCCTGGCGTTCCTCAGAGATCCCGAGGTCGTTGCGGTCCATCGGATTGTAGACCGGCGTCCACTCCGGCCGCAGCCAGCCGGTGTCGCCGGTCATGTGCACCAGGGCCGTCAGCAGCGCAGGCAGGTGGGCGTCCTTGAGGACGTCCTCGAGGTTCGCGGGAACGTCGGCCATGTCACTCCTGCCCGTAGATTATCGTTGTTCTGTTACGCTGAGCATGACTCCCGCCGGCGGCCGGAGGAAGTCCTGACGTCACGTCATCGTCGTCACATCTGCGCGGCGCGGATGCGGGCCATCAGGTCTTCGGGGAACGGCTGGCCGGGCGTGGCGAGGTTCTCGCGGAGGTGCTCCGGCCGCGTCGCGCCGAAGACGGCGGCGCTGACGTGCGTGTTGGCCAGCACATAGCCCAGCGCGGCCTGCGAGCCGGTCCGGTCGGCCAGCCGATGCAGGAACCGATAGCGGGCGCCCCGTTTGAGCTCGCCCCGGTGTTTGACCAGGGCTCGTGCGGCGTACCAGAGGTCCTGTGGGCCCCGCAGGCGGGCCAGCAGCGGCTTAGTGTGGCCCATGGCCAGCGGCATGCCGGCCAGCACGCCCTTGCCCGCCGCCGCGGCCCGGGCGATCAGCGGCTCCCGCTCGGGGCGCAGGACGTTGTAGTCGACCATTATGACGTCGACGCCCGGCAGGCCGATGGCGTGCGCGATGACCGCGGGGTCGAAGCTGTTCAGGCCGACGGCGCGGGCCAGGCCCCTCGCCTTCAACGCCGCCAGGGTCTCCAACGCCGCGTCCAGCTCAGGGATCGACGGGCCGTGGAGCTGCAGCAGGCCCAGGGTCTCCAGGCCAAGGACCTTCAGGCTGCGCTCGGCGCTGGCGGCGATGGCGACCGGCGACATGTCGCGCGCGATGCGGCCGCCGCCGGCGTGGTAGGTGCCGGCCTTGGTGGCGATGACCAGGCCGGATGTGTCGCGCCCCTTCAGCGCCCGCCCCAGCCTGGCCTCGGCCTCGCCGGCCGAATAGCTGGCGCCCGTGTCGAACAGGGTGACCCCGCAGTCGATGGCCTCGTGGACCAGGCCCACCGCCATGACTTCCTCGAACCGCGGCTTGCCCCACCAGCTGGCGCAGCCGAAGCCGAGTTCGGAGACGGTCAGGCCCGTGCGTCCGAGCGGGCGGTAGCGCATCAGCGCGACTTGGCGGCTTCGCGCTCGATCGCCGGTGCGACCACGGTCTTCCACGCCTCGGTCGTCGGGATCACCACGTCGAAGTGGCTGGCGCCTGGGATCGCCACGGCCTCGGCGCGGTCGCCGGCCTTGCGGGCCAGCTTGGCATAGGCCTGGCCGGTGGGCGGCGGCATCACGTGGTCCAGGTCGCCTGAGATCATCACCACCCGCGCGCCGCTGGGCAGCAGTTCGGCCGGCGAGGTGTCGGCGTAGGCGTCCGCGCGGTCCGCGAGGCCGATGACCTTCGGGATCGGCTCGGGCCCACAGGCGCCGGCGAAGATGTCGCGCTGCCCCTCCAGGTCGCCGATGCCGCCCAGGCTGACCACGGCGCGGATCTTCAGCGGCTCGGCGCGCCACAGCGGGCTGGTCTTCGGAAGCCTGTGCCGGGCGGCCGCCCAGAGCGCCAGGTGGCCACCGGCGGAATGGCCCACGGCCAGGACGCGGCGGGTGTCGAGGCTGTACTTCGTGGCCTCGGCGCGGATCCGGTCCACGGCGTCGGCTACGTCCAGGAAGGTCCCCGGATAGCCTGAGCCTGCCTCGCCCAGCTTGCGATACTCCACGTTCCAGACGGCGTAGCCGCGTCGCGCCAGGTCGGCGGCGATCCCGCTGGTCTGGGCCAAGCCCTGGTACTCGGCGAGGTAGCAGCCGCCGTGGATCAGCACGACGATCGGATGGGGGCCTTTGCCCTTCGGCAGGAACAGCTCGACGACCTGCGCCGGCTCCGCCCCATAGGCGATGCGGGCGTCCGCCGTCGCCTGGGGTTGGTTCATGTAGTCCTGGACGGTGGCGGGCTCAGCCATGGCCGCCTGGGCGATGAACGAGCTCATGAGCGCGGCGAGCCATAGCTTCATATCCCCTCCAGGACGCCAGCCGTAGCGCCGTCAGACGCGAAGGCTGGTGGGCGGCGAGGGGCTCGAACCCCCGACCCCCTCGGTGTAAACGAGGTGCTCTAACCAACTGAGCTAGCCGCCCATTTCGCCGCTTCTAGAGCATGCGTGAGGGGTTCGCCTAGCCTGCCTTGCCTCGCGCGTCGCTGGTGTTCTCGTGGCTGAGCCACTTGGCGAAGAACCGGCCGACGATCAGGAAGACCACGCCCGCCCCGGTCGCGATGGCGGCGTGCATCAGCCAGAACTGGCTGGCCGGCATCTTCTCAAGCAAGGTCCCCAGAATGCCGACCGTCTGGTTCCCGGCGAACAGGTGGAGGTAGTAGATGCCGATGATGGTTCCGCCCATGGCCGCAGGCGCGGCGCGAGCGTAGAGCGCGAGCGAGACCGGCAGCATGTTGGCGAAGGCGATGCTGTTCAGGATGTGGAACAGCACGCACCACCAGATCGAGACCTTGGTTCCCGTCTGTTCGGCGACGATCGCGCCGGCGGCCAGCGACAGCACGCCCGCCACGGAGATGAAGGCGCCGATGGTCAGCTTGCCGATCTCGTCCGGCTCCTTGAGCCGCTTGGCCCAAAGCCGCCAGAAGACGACCATGCCGGCCAGGAACGAGACCGAGGCCACGCTGTCGAGGGTGATCAGCCACGTCGTGGGGACCTTGTCGCCGCCGAAGGTCAGATCGACGCCGCGGTCGGCCCAGACCAGATAGGCGTTGAAGATCTGCTGGTTGACCAGCACCGAGGCCGACAGCACAGGCAGCAGCAGGATCAGCAGGGCGACGGTTCGCCCCTCGCCCGGCTGGAGCTTCGGCCTGGCGACCTTCTCGGTCCCCCGCCCCCGCAGCGGCGGGTCCGGCGGCAGGTGGCGGCGGCCGATCATGTAGATAACGAGGGCGATCAGCATGCCGACGCCGGCGACGCCGAAGCCATAGTGCCAGCCGACCTTCTCGCCCAGCGTGCCGGCGATCAGCGGCGCGGCGATCACGCCGGCGTTGATGCCCAGGTAGAAGATCTGGAAAGCGTCGGCCCGGCGCAGGTCGCTGTCGCCGTAGAGCGAGCCCACCTGGCCGGCGATGTTGCCCTTGAAGCAGCCGGTGCCGAGCACCAGGCACAGCAGGGCCAGCAGGAAGGTGCTGTCGAAGGCCATCAGGAAGTGGCCCGCCGCCATCAGCAGGCCGCCCAGGATGATCGTCCGCGTCTTGCCCAGCAGCTGGTCGGCGAGGATGCCACCCAGGATCGGCGTCAGATAGACCAGGCTCGAGTACAACCCGAAGATCGCCGACGAGATCGCCTGGGTCGATGCGCCGGGGTGATAGACGAACTGGATCACGCGTTCGAACGCCGCGAAGCCGACGATCTGGTCCACATGCGGCGCCAGCAGCAGCGTCTTGGTCATGTAGAGGACCAGCAGCGACTGCATGCCGTAGTAGGAGAACCGTTCCCAGGCTTCCGTGAAGGCCAGGAAGCCCAGGCCCTTGGGGTGGCCGAGGAAGGCCGTATCGCCCTCGCGGGCGGTCGCGTTGGTCATCGGTTTCTCCAAACCCGGCGGGACCTTAGCCGTGGAACCCGGGCTTAAGAAGCGCCGCCAGAAGCACCGACAGGCCGATCATCGCGAACACGGCCGCCGCCGCGATCCGCACGTAACGCAGCGGTACGGCCTTGCTGGCCGCCTCGCCGAGGAACACGGCCGGGACGTTGGCGACCATCATGCCCAGGGTCGTGCCGGCGGTGACGACGGCGATGTCCTGGAACCGGGCGGCCAGCAGGGTCGTGGCAATCTGGGTCTTGTCGCCGATCTCGACCAGGAAGAACGCCACCAGGGTGGTCAGGAACACGCCGCCGGCCGTGCGGCTGGCCGCGCCTTCGTCGTCCTTGTCGGGGATGAGGGCCCAGGCGGCCATGGCGACGAAACCCACGCCCACCAGGACCTGGAACGCCGGGCCGGTCAGGTATCTGGCGACCACGAAACCAAGCGTCGCGGCCAGGCCGTGGTTCAGGATCGTCGCGGCCAGGATGCCCAGGACGATCGGCACGGGCCGCCGGAAACGCGCCGCCAGGATGATGGCCAGGAGCTGGGTCTTGTCGCCGATCTCGGCGACGGCCACGAGGCCGGTGGAGATGAGGAAGGGTTCCAGCAAGCGGCACACACTCGGGACGCGGCGTTCGACACGACGACGCAGAACCCCCGCCGCGCCCGTGGGCTATGGAGGCCGCATCGCCGGTCTCGCCAATCCAGGCCCGAAGGCCTGCCGCACGCGCCATGGCCCAAAGGGCCAAGTCTGTTGACGCGGGCTCCGCTGTCGCGCGGACGGCTACTCCCCGAAGAGGTGGATTTCCTAACGCGCGGCGGCGCCAGGACCAAACGAAAAGAGCGGCCGCGTCAGACGGCCGCCCCTTCCGATTCCCCCAATCGTTCTAGCTGTTCAGCGCGCTCTTCAGCGAGTCGCCCACGCGGAAGCGGCAGGTCTGGGACGCAGGCCGCTTGACCTTCTCCCCGGTCCGCGGATTGCGCGCCACGCCGGCGGCGCGCTTCACGGGCACGAAGCTCCCAAAGCCCACGAGACGGACCTCATTGCCCGCCTTCAGCGAGTGCGAGACGGACTCCATGAAGGCGTCGAGGGCTTCCTTAGCCTGCGCCTTGTTCAAGCCCGCCTTGTCGGCGATCGCCGAGACGAGTTCGGCCTTCGTCATATGTGTTTTCTCCCAGCCCAATTCTGTTCTGTGGCGTGGAGGGTCTTGGGCCGCGCCCGCCTACGCCTTGTTCGAATTCAGGCATGACAAAGCGTGGCCGTCAAACGGCAGCGGCGCGGGAATCCTTCCCGCGCCGCGCCTTGTCACAGAAATTGATCGCCGACAGGCCTGAGCCGGCCGCGATACCTATTCTTCCAACTAGTGCAGCCCGATCGCGTCGGCGGCGTCGTCATCGGGAACGGCGACGGTCACGGGGACCGGTTCGGTCCACTCGATCGCCACCGGCTGACGGACCAGGGCCTTGGCCAGGACCTCGTCCATGGTCGAGACCGGGATGATCTCCAGCTCGGACTTCACGTTGTCCGGGATGTCGGCCAGGTCCTTCTCGTTCTCCTGCGGGATCAGCACGGTCTTCACGCCGGAGCGCAGGGCCGCGAGCAGCTTTTCCTTCAGGCCGCCGATGGCCGTGACCCGGCCGCGCAGCGTGACTTCGCCGGTCATGGCCATGTCGGCCCGGATCGGAATGCCCGTCAGGACGGAGACGATGGCGGTGGCCATGGCCGCGCCGGCGGACGGGCCGTCCTTGGGCGTGGCGCCGTCCGGCACGTGGATGTGGACGTCGGTCCGCTCGAAGGACGGCGGTTCGATCCCGAACTTCGTGGCCCGGCTGCGGACGTAGCTGTTCGCCGCCGAGATCGACTCCTTCATCACGTCCTTCAGGTTGCCCGTGATGGACATGCGGCCCTTGCCCGGCATCTTGACCGCCTCGATGGTGAGGATGTCGCCGCCGAACTCGGTCCAGGCCAGGCCGGTGATGATGCCGACCGCGTCCTCCGCGTCCGTCTCGCCGTAGCGGTACTTCTTGACGCCCGCGTACTTGCCCAGCCGCGCCTCGTCGATGGTGATCGACGTCACGGACTCGCGGCCCAGGTCGCGGACGGTCTTGCGCGCCAGGTTGCCCAGTTCGCGCTCGAGGCTCCGGACGCCGGCTTCGCGGGTGTAGTAGCGGATGAGGCCGCGGATGGCGTCTTCCGGCACCACGAACTCCTCCGGCTTCAGGCCGTGGTCCTTGGTCAGCTTCGGCAGGATGTGCCGCTTGGCGATCTCGACCTTCTCGTCCTCGGTGTAGCCGGGGATGCGGATGATCTCCATGCGGTCCAGCAGGGGCTGGGGCATGTTGAGCGAGTTGGCCGTGGTGACGAACATCACCGGCGACAGGTCGTAGTCGACCTCCAGGTAGTGGTCGCCGAAGGTCGAGTTCTGCGCCGGGTCCAGCACCTCGAGCAGGGCCGAGGACGGGTCGCCGCGATAGTCGGAGCCCATCTTGTCGATCTCATCCAGCAGGAAGAAGGCGTTGGTCGACTTGGCCTTCTTCATGGACTGGATGATCTTGCCCGGCATCGAGCCGATGTAGGTGCGCCGGTGGCCGCGGATCTCGGCCTCGTCGCGGACCCCGCCCAGGGACACCCGCACGAACTCGCGGCCGGTGGCCTTGGAGATCGAGCGGCCCAGCGAGGTCTTACCCACCCCAGGCGGACCGACCAGGCACAGGATCGGGCCCTTGAGCGTGCCCACGCGGCTCTGCACCGCCAGGTACTCCAGGATCCGTTCCTTGACCTTGTCGAGGCCGTAGTGGTCCTCGTTGAGGATGTCCTCGGCCTTCTGCAGGTCGATGGTCTTCTGCTTGGCCTTGCCCCACGGGATCGACAGCAGCCAGTCCAGGTAGTTCCGCACGACCGTGCTCTCGGCCGACATCGGGCTCATGTTGCGCAGCTTCTTCAGCTCCGCGTCGGCCTTGGTGCGGGCTTCCTTGGAAAGCTTGGTCTTCTTGATCTTCTTCTCGAGCTCGATCAGCTCGTCGCGGTGGTCGTCCTGTTCGCCCAGCTCGCGCTGGATCGCCTTCATCTGTTCGTTCAGGTAGTACTCGCGCTGGGTCTTCTCCATCTGCCGCTTCACGCGGTTCCGGATCTTCTTCTCGGTCTGCATGACCGAGATCTCGCCCTCCATCAGGGCGTAGACCTTCTCCAGCCGCTTCACGACGTTGAAGACTTCCAGAAGCTGCTGCTTCTCGGCGATCTTGACCGACAGGTGGCCGGCGATGCGGTCGGCGAGCTCGCTGGGATTGTCGATCTGCGGGATCGCGGCCAGCGCCTCCGGCGGCACCTTCTTGTTCAGTTTGACGTAGTTCTCGAACTGCTCGACGACCGCGCGGCTCAGGGCCTCGGCTTCGGGCGAGCCCGCGCCGTCCTCCTGGACCATGGCGATCTCGGCTTCGTAGTAGTCGCCCGCGGTGGTGAACCGGGTGACGCCCGCGCGCGCCTTGCCCTCGACCAGCACCTTCACGGTGCCGTCGGGCAGCTTCAGCAGCTGCAGGATCGTGGCGACCACGCCGACGTCATAGATGGCGTTCGGCGACGGATCGTCGTCGTCCTTGTCCTTCTGGGTGGCGAGCAGGATCTGCTTGCCCTCGGCGCGCATCGCTTCTTCCAGCGCGCGCACGGACTTCTCGCGGCCGACAAACAGGGGAACCGGCTGATGCGGGAAGACCACGATGTCCCGCAAAGGCAGGATCGGCAGGATCTTGATCTCTGACATGATGCTCTAACTCCTGGCGGGCCGGTTTCGTCGCAGACCTCGCCTATCGGATCGCGGTCACCCAAACGATGCGCTTGAGTCGGACGACCCGTCGCCGAACCTCGGCGTTG
>Ga0255338_1000989_pt1 | contig 63621 bp, 59 predicted proteins | sample MeOH1_35cm_T4_19_FD_203715 | JGI IMG/M metagenome (GOLD analysis project Ga0255338, IMG submission 203715) | Sandy soil microbial communities from University of British Columbia, Vancouver, Canada - MeOH1_35cm_T4_195 | ecosystem: Engineered > Artificial ecosystem > Sand microcosm > Unclassified ... | reverse complement strand
CGCTGGCTTCGATTCGCATGCGCGACTGGTCGCGCGCCGACAGCGCCCTGCGCAGCGCCGGTCTGCTGCTGCAGATGCTGGGCAGCGACCCGCATTCCGCGCGCGTGCTGCAGCTGGCGCAGGCCGAGCTGGCGCAGGCGCGCGAGCAGGCCGCGGCCGGCTATGCGGCGCTGGAGCCGCTGGCGCAGGACCGTTCGCGCGTGCTGCTGATCCAGCGCGCCCGGCTGGCCCTGACCGACCCGCGCCCCGAGGCTTCGCGCCAGGCGGCCGACGATCTGCAGACCCATGTCAGCCTGGAGCCGCGCGATGCGCTGGCCTGGTCGCTGCTGGCCCAGCTGTGGGAGCGTCTGGGCCAGCCGCTGCGCGCGGTGCGCGCGCTGGGCGAGACCCGGGCCGCCGTCGGCGATCTGAACGGCGCGATCGATCGCCTGCGCTCGGGGCTGCGCCAGTCGCGTGGCCGCGAGGCCGACCAGATCGAGGCGGCGGTCATCGACGCACGCCTGCGCAACCTGCTCTACGAGCGCCGCCAGCTGCTGGCCGAGCTGTACCCGCGCGGCGTGCCCAACGGCGCGGAGCTGCCCAATCTGCAGGGGCGGCCGCTGTCGCCGCGCCAGGCCGACTGAGGGCGAGGCGGCCGGGCCGCCTCAGTCCTGGCTCGGAAACAGGCGCTCGATCAGCACGTCGATCACCATGCCGCACAGGCTGTAGATCAACGAGCCGATCAGGGCGGCGCCGAAGCCGGTGACCGTCAGCCCCTTCAGCACGGAGGCGGCCGCCCAGAACATCAGGGCGTTGATGATGAACAGGAACAGGCCCAGGCTCAGGACCGTGACCGGCAGGGTCAGCAGCACCAGGATGGGCCGCAGCAAGGTGTTGAGCAGACCCAGCACCAGGGCGGCGACCAGGGCCGAACTGAAGCTGGTGACGGTGACGCCCGGATAGAGATGGGCCACCAGCAGCAGGGCGCCCGCCAGCAGCAGCCAACGCAGCAAGATTTTCATGCGGCAAGCATACAGGCGCCCCGGGGCGGGGCAGGCCGCTGCCGGCCGGGTGTTTCCCCGTGGGTTGCGGCGCATCAAGGCCAGGCCGCCGCGCGGCACCGGCCGTGGGCGGCGAACCACGCCCGTAAATAGATAATAAGAATAGTTCGCATTAGTGTTACCATGCGCAAGTCGTGATCCCAGCGCCTTGCGCCTGTGCCGTGTCCCAAGCCTCTCTTGCCGCTCCCGCCAGCGCCCCGATCGATGCGCCGTCGCAGTCCGTCGCTGCGGCCGGGGCTGCCGTGATGCTGCCCCTGGCCCGTCAGGCCGATGAACTGGGGCCGGTGGCGCGCCGGGCGCTGGCCGGCGGCGTGCTGGCCGTCCATCTGCTGGGCGGCTGGGCCCTGCTGCAGGTGGACGCGGTGCGCCAGGCGGTGGTGCAGGCCGCGCCCATCATGGTGAGCCTGATCCAGCCGGCCGAGCCGCCCAAGCCTGCGCCGCCCCCTCCGCCGGTGCCGCAGCCGGTGAAGCCCCGGCCCACGCCGGCCCCGCTGATCGCCGCCGCGCCGGTGCCCGCGCCCCAGCCGCCCAGCTTCGTGGCGCCGGCGCCCGAGCTTGCACCCGCCCCCGTTGCCGCGGTGGCGCCCGCGCCGCCGGCGCCACCCGCGCCCGTGGTGGCAGCGGCCCAGCCGCCGGCGCCCAAGCAGGTGCCGGCCAGCGCGCTGCGCTATCTGGTCGAGCCGCGCACCAGCGTGCCGGTGATGTCGCGCCGCCTGGGCGAGTCCGGCATCGTCGTGCTGCGCGTCATCGTCGATGCCAAGGGTCTGCTCAAGGAGGCCAGCATCAAGAAATCCTCCGGCTTTGCGCGGCTGGACCAGCAGGCCCTGCAGGACATCCGCAGCGCCCGCTTCGTGCCGCAGACCGAGAACGGCCAGCCGATCGAGGTCGAAAGCAGCGCCGCCTTTTCCTACGAACTCAACTGACCCGCTTCCATGGACGCCACCACCAACGTCGGCTTCGGCCATTTCATTGCGCAATCCGATGCCGTCGGCAAATTCCTGCTGGGCGTGCTGATCGTGATGTCGATCGCCTCCTGGGCCCTGATCATCGCCAAGGGCCTGGGCCAGTTCCTGCGCGGCAAACGCAGCACGGCCTTCCTGGACTTCTTCTGGAATGCCCGCTCGCTGGACGCGGTGCAGGCCGAGCTCGCCACCCATGGCGCGCGCGATCCCTTCTCGCACCTCAGCGCCCATGCCCTGCATGCCCAGGCCCACCATGCCCGCCACGGCGCCGCGCGCCTGGCCGAGGCCGGCACGGCCAACGACTTCATCACCCGCACCATCAAGAAAGTGCTGGACGAGGAGACCACGCGGCTGGAGTCGGGCCTGACCACCCTGGCCACGATCGGCGCCACCGCGCCCTTCGTCGGCCTGTTCGGCACCGTCTGGGGCGTCTATCACGCGCTGCTGGCGATCGGCATGAGCGGCTCCGGCACCCTGGACAAGGTGGCCGGCCCGGTGGGCGAGGCCCTGATCATGACCGGCATCGGCCTGGCCGTCGCGATCCCCGCGGTGATGGCCTACAACGCCTTCACGCGCAGCAACCGCGTGCTGGCCGCGCGCCTGGATGCCTTCGCCTACGAGCTGCACAGCTTCCTGACCCTGGGCGAGGCGCCCGGCGCGGCGGCGCAGGCGGCCCAGGGCAATGTGCGCCCGCTCAAGCCCGCCACCGCCTGACCGACCGTTATCCGAGGAGCCGACGATGGCCTTTGCTTCCTTCGACAACAAGCGCGGCGGCATGCCGATGGCGGAGATCAACATGGTCCCGCTGATCGACGTGATGCTGGTGCTGCTGGTGATCTTCATCGTCACAGCGCCGCTGCTGACGCATGCGGTCAAGCTGGACCTGCCCAAGGTCAGCTCGGCGCTCAACGAGCACCAGCCCGACAAGGTCGAGTTCGCGATCGACCTGAACGGCCAGCGCTTCTGGAACGGCGCGCCGGTGAGCCGCGCCGAGGCCCAGGCGCGCTTCGCGGCCGCGGGCGCGTTGCCCAAGCAGCCCGAGATCCATCTGCGCGCCGACCAGAACGTGGCCTACCGCCTGGTCGCCGAGACCCTGGCCGACGCCACCAAGGCGGGCCTGGCCAAGGTCGGCTTCGTCAGCGAACCCGAGCGCAACTAGCGCCTCCCCCCTTTTTCCATAACGAGACGGCCAAGCCAGCAGCCAGGCCGCAAGGGCAGAGCCTTGCCCGACCATCCACGAGGAGTTTTCATGTCACGTCAGAAGAACAAGCCGGCCAGGCCGGCCCAGAACCGTTCACCCCTGCTGCCGCTGGGCGCCCTGGCCGCCGGCTTCGGCCTGGCCTCGGCCGCGCTGGCCCAGACCGCCCCGGCCGCCGAGCCCGAGAGTGCGCTGCCGGTGGTGCGGGCCAAGGCCAGCGCCGAGCGCGCCGGCAAGGACGACTACCAGGCCACCGAGACCCGCATCGGCAAAGGCAAGCAGGAACTGCGCGACATCCCGCAGTCGGTGACCGTCGTGACCGAGCGCCTGATCGACGACCGCAACCTCGACACCCTGAAGGACGCGCTGAAGAACACCGCCGGCATCTCCTTCCAGGCCGCCGAGGGTGGCGAGGAGGACATCCGCCTGCGCGGCTTCTCGCTGCAGTCGACCGGCGACATCTTCATCGACGGCATGCGCGACCCCGCCTTCTACGAGCGCGATACCTTCAACTACGACCGCCTCGAGGTGCTGCGCGGCTCGGCCTCGATGCTGTTCGGCCGCGGCTCCACCGGCGGCGCCGTCAACCAGGTCAACAAGCAGCCGCTGCTGCTGACCCAGGGCGAGATCGCCGTGACCATGGGGCAGGGCGACTATGTGCGCGTGGTCGGCGACGCCAACCTGAAGACCGGCGAGGACGCGGCCTTGCGCGTCTCGACCATGCTCACGACGGCCGACAACCAGGGCAACAAGATCAACAAGCAGGGCATCGCCCCGAGCTACCGCTGGGGCATCGGCACGGCCGACGAGTTCCAGGTGAACTTCTACTACCTGGACAACGACAACGGCGTCAACTACGGCATCCCCTGGCTGACCAGCGGTCCGAAGAACGGCGGTGATCGCCTGGTGCACATCGACCCGAAGAACTACTACGGCGCCGCCAGCGACTACAGCGCCAGCAGCGTCACCTACGGCGGCATCAGCCACATCCACCGCTTCCTTGACGGCGGCGAGCTGAAGACCCAGTTCCGCGCCGCCACTTACGAGCGCGACCTGCGCGCCAGCGCGATCCGCTTCGCCGCCGCAGCCCTGCAGCCCAACAAGCTGGCCGTGACCTCGGACACAATCAGCAGCGCCACCGTGCTGACCCGCGGCAGCAACAACAAGGTGCAGGACATGGACACCCAGTACCTGCAGAGCGACTACAGCGGCAAATTCGGCTGGTTCGGCCTCAGGCACGAGGTGACGACGGGCCTGGACCTGGCGCACGAGGAGTTCACCAACTACGGCCTGAGCCTGCCCAGCGGCGTGACGCTCACCAAGCCCACGACCACGCTGGGTGTGCCCAACGACGGCGGCGCGGTGGACGAGTCGCGCCGCATCCGCACGGTCAATCGCACCTTCGATGCCAAGTCCCAAGCCGTCTACGTGCAGGACCTGGTGCAGGTGGCGCCCGAGTGGAAGCTGCTGGGCGGCCTGCGCTGGGACCGCTTCGAGGGCGATTACAAGACGCCCGCGATCACCAATGCCAACGGCACGGTGACGGCCGCGACCCACCGCGCCCGCAGCGACTCGCTGTGGAGCCGCCGCTTCGGCGTGCTCTACCAGCCGAGCGCCAGCCAGTCCTATCACTTTTCCTACGGCACCTCCTTCAACACCTCGGGCGACACCTACCAGTACGACGCCCTGGGCGAGAACACGCCGCCGGAGGCCAGCCGCAACCTCGAGCTGGGCGCCAAGATCGACTGGGCCGACGGCCGCTTCACCAGCCGCTTCGCGCTGTTCCGCGCCGAGAAGTACAACGAGCGCAACCGCGACAGCGAGACCGTCAACGCCACCAACTACGTGCTCTCCGGCAAGCGCCATGCCTCGGGCTTCGAGATCGACCTGGCCGGCCGCATCACGCCGCAGTGGGAGATCTTCGGTTCCTATGCCTATATCCCCAGCGCCAAGGTCGACAAGGCGCCGGGCGGTGCCTCGCTGCAGGGCGAGGCCGTCGGCTCGCGTCCCGGCCTGACCCCGCGCCACAGCGGCACCATCTGGACCACCTACCAGCTGACGCCCTACTGGCGCCTGGGCGCCGGCCTGAACGCACGCAGCAGCGACACGCCGCAGCTGGCACCCACCACCGTGGCCCCCAAGTTCATGACCGCCGACCTGATGGCCGAGTACACGCTGGAGCGCCTGAGCATGAAGTTCAATCTGACGAACATCAGCAACAAGCTCTATGCCGACATGCTCTACCGTGGCCACTACATTCCCGGCAAGGGCCGCGACTTCCAGATGACGGTGGCCTACAAGTTCTGAGCGCTCGCTTGACTTCTCTCCAAGGCCTTTGATCGGGCCCGGGCTAAGCTCGGGCCTGCCTTCTATTCTCGACGAGCCGCATCGCCATGCTGCTGAAGATTCCGCAAGTCCTGACCCCCGATGCCCTGGCCCAGGCTCGCGCGCTGCTGGCCGCGGCGCACTGGGAAGATGGCCGCGCCACCGCCGGCACGCAGGCCGCGCAGGTGAAGAACAACGCCCAGCTGCCGCGCGAGGGCCGCGAGGCCCAGGCCCTGCAGCAGCTGGTGCTGCAGGCGCTGGAGCAGCATGCGCTGTTCTTCTCGGCGGCCCTGCCCAAGCGCGTGCTGCCGCCGCTGTTCAACCGCTACGCCGGCGCGGCCAACAGCTATGGCCGCCATGTCGACCAGGCGGTGCGCTACCTGCCGGGCACGGCGCAGCGCGTGCGCACCGACATCTCCTGCACCCTGTTCCTGTCCGACCCCGCCAGCTACGAGGGCGGCGAGCTGCTGATCCAGGACACCTATGGCGAGCACAGCATCAAGCTGGCGGCCGGCGACCTGGTGCTCTACCCCGGCACCAGCGTGCACCAGGTGGCGCCGGTGACGCGCGGCGAGCGCCTGGCCAGCTTCTTCTGGATCGAGAGCATGGTGCGCAGCGACGAGCAGCGCCGCCTGCTGTTCGAGATGGACCTGAGCCTGATGCGCCTGCGCGAGCAGCATGGCGAGTCCGAGGCCACGGTGCAGCTGACCGGCACGTATCACAACCTGCTGCGCATGTGGGCCGACACATGAGCACGGCGTCCGGCCTCAGCCCGCTGCAGCAGATCCCGGCCGATGTCGTCAACCTCGCCGACTTCGAGGCCCACGCGCGCGAGCGCATGGACGCGCCGGCCTGGGCCTACCTGAACGGCGGCGCGGCCGACGAGCTGACCCTGCGCGCGAACCGTCGCGCCTGGGACGAGATCAGGCTGCTGCCGCGCGTGCTGCGCGAGCTGGCCGGCGGTCACACCCGCGTCGGCCTGCTCGGGCGCACCTGGCCGCTGCCGTTGCTGCTGGCGCCGATCGCCTATCAGCAACTGGCCCATGCCGATGGCGAACTGGCCAGTGCTTACGCGGCCGCGGCGCAGGGGGCCGGGCTGATCCTCAGCGCCCAGGCCAGCGTGCCGATGGAGGGCGTGGCGCGGGCCATGCTCGACGAGCCGGGCCGCGGGCCGCTGTGGTTCCAGCTCTACTGGCGGGACGATGCGGGCTTCATGCGCGAGCTGCTGCGCCGCATCGAGGCCGCCGGCTTCGAGGCCCTGGTGCTGACGGTCGACGCGCCGGTGCATGGCGCGCGCGACCGCGAGCGCCGCGCCGGCTTCAAGCTGCCCGACCATATCCGCGCGGTGAACCTGGGCGGGCGCAAGCAGCCGCTGAAGCTGGCGCCCGGCCAGAGCGCGCTGTTCGACGGCCTGATGCCGCACGCCGCCACCTGGACCCAGGTCGACTGGCTGCGGGCCGAGAGCCGCCTGCCGCTGCTGCTCAAGGGCGTGGCCCATCCCGACGACGCGCGCGAGGCGCAGCGCCGCGGCGCCGCCGGCCTGATCGTTTCCAACCACGGCGGCCGCACGCTGGATGCGCTGCCGGCCACCGCCGAGCTGCTGCCGCCGCTGCGCGCGGCGCTCGGCCCGGAGGTTGCGCTGCTGGTCGACGGCGGCATACGCCGCGGCAGCGATGTGCTGAAGGCGCTGTGCCTGGGCGCCGATGCGGTGCTGCTGGGCCGTCCCTATGTGCATGCCCTCGCCACCGCCGGCGCCCTCGGCGTGGCCCATGCGCTGCGCCTGCTGCGCGATGAATTCGAGATCGCGATGGCGCTCAGCGGCTGCCGGACCGTGGCCGATGCCGGCCCGCATCTGCTCTGGCCGGCCGCGCGCTGAGGCTCGCGCAGGCCGATGCCTGCGGGCAAATGATGCGGGGCCGCGACAAAGAGCCCTTGATTCCTTGCCACTTGGGACATTCTTCCCCTATGAAAGCCTTCTCAATGCCGGAGGGGCGCAGTACCATTGCCCTTGCTAGGTGCCAGAGAGATTGAAGGCCTCAGACCTTCGCCCGGACCCGGCACATCAACAAACCTTTGATGGAGAGAATCGAAATGGCAACTGCGAAGAAGGCTGCGCCCGCCAAGAAGGCGGCTCCGGCCAAGAAGGCCGCTCCGGCCAAGAAGGCGGCGGCGCCAGCGAAGAAGGCCGCCGCCCCGGCGAAGAAAGCAGCCCCCGCAAAGAAGGCTGCTCCCGCCAAGAAGGCCGCCGCTCCGGCGAAGAAGCGCACTCCCAACGCCGCCTTCATGAAGGCCATGACCCCCAGCGCGGCGCTGGCGGCCATCGTCGGCGCGGCCCCGCTGCCGCGCACCGACGTGACCAAGAAGGTGTGGGAGTACATCAAGAAGAACAAGCTGCAGGATGAAGTGCAGAAGCGCATCATCATCGCCGACGCCAAGCTGAAGGAAATCTTCGGCAAGGCCAAGGCCGACATGTTCGAGATGACCAAGCTGATCAACAGCCACCTGAAGTGAGATCGGCGTGCCGCCCGCGGCGGCGCGCTGTATCGACAAAGCCCGGCGTCGCCGGGCTTTTTTCTTTCCTGTCCGTTCAGAGCCCTTGCAGGGCCTCGACCAGGCGCGGCACGTCCACCGGCTTGAGCCAGTAGTCCATGAAGCCGGCCGCGCGCGCCGCCGCCACCTGCTCGGGCAGGGCGTCGGCGGAGAGCGCGACGCAGGGCCGCTCGGCATGGCGCGCGTCGCCGCGCAGCCGCGCCAGTAATTCCAGCCCGTTCATGTCGGGCAGGTTCATGTCGATCAGCAGCAGGTCGGGATCGAGTTCATCGAGCGCCTGCAGGGCCTGCGTGCCGTCCTCCACGCAGTCCAGGGTCCAGCCGGGCAGGCGGCGGAACACCTCTTCCATCAGCACGATGTTGAGGCGGTCGTCTTCGACATAGAGCACATGGCGTGCGGAAGCTTGCATAGGCGGCGGTCAGCGGCGGCGGTGCCGCCGCGCACGATAGCAGCGATTCGCCGTCTCAGGCCAGGGCCTGCAGGCGCCGCTCCAAAAAATCCAGCCGGTCCTGGCCCCAGAAGATCTCGCCGTCCAGCACATAGCTGGGTGCGCCGAACACGCCGGCGGCGATGGCCTGCCGCGTGTAGTGCTCGTAGGCCTCGGCCACGGCCGGCGACCGCGCCTCGTCCAGCCGCTGCGCCGGCAGGCCCTGCTCGGCCAGCAGGGCGGCCAGCTCGGCCGCGCTGGCGATGTCGCGCTCCTGCACCCACACGGCGGCCATGATGGCGCCGGCCAGCGCCAGCGCCGCGGGCGTGCCCTCCTGCCGGTCCACCGCGATGATCAGGCGCGCAGCGTCGTCGCCGGCGACCGGGAAGAAGCGCGGCTGCAGATTCAGCGGCAGCTTGAGCCAGGCGCTGAAGCGCTGCAGCTCCACCAGCCGGTAGGCCTGGCGCTGGGGCGCGCGCTTGGCCAGGGGCAGGCCGCCGGAGACCGGGAACACCTCGCCCAGATTGACCGGCCGCAGCCGCAGCGTCGCACCATGGCGCTGCGCCAGTTCACACAGACGCTGGTGGCCCAGATAGCTCCAGGGCGACTGGGGGGCGAAGTAATAGTCGATGGCGGCCATGCGCGGTGCTCCTGATCTTGCGGTGCCCGCAGTCTAGCGGCGGCGGCGGTGGCCGCGCCGGACTGTGCTCATAGCGCCCCGGCGTGGCCGGAAGGCCCCGATTCGTGACAAATGCCGCGTCCGCCTTCCCCCGGCTGAGGGGGGCGCCGGGTCCGATCGGACCAGGGTGACTACTTACACTGACGGCAATCTCTGATACATCCCGGTACCAGTCCGGGTCTGCGACAACAGCCCCGCCCCGGGCAACGAGGGAACCCGTCCAATGTCCATGCTTGCCACCATCGCCTTGGCCGCCTCAGGCGCGACCCTGCCGCAGTGCTCCTGGGACCGTCCGGGCGTGAATCCCTTCATGGGCGATGTGGTGGCCGCGGTGGACCGTTACCCGGACATCCTGCCGGCCACCCGGGCCAAGCTGAAGGCGCGCATGGAAAAGCGCCAGTACGACGAGATGGTGACCATCACCCGCGATGCGATCAGCGGCAAGGCCCAGTACGACAGCCAGATCCGCGACATGCATTTCGGCGCCGGCAGCATCTGCGGCACCGTGACGCGCGCCAAGTGGACCGACAAGACCCAGGAGCGCGGCCTGGTCTATTGCGAGGACGGCCAGTGCATCCTGGTGCCCACCGTCTGCCGCAACGTCAGCCGCATCACGCGCAACAAGCCGATGGCCACGGCACCGGCCGCGGCCACCAATGTGGCCTCGTCGACCCGCGAGGGCGAGGACCCCCAGGCCCTGATCGACATGGAGCCTACCGGCGCCGGTGTGCTGGGTGGCGGCGCGCCGACGCCGGCCTCGCCCGAGCCCACCTTCGCGCAGGTTGCCAGCGTGCCCGCGGCCGGCAGCACCGTCCCCAGCAGCCTGCCCGCCGCCGTGCCGGGCGTGGCCGGCGGCGGCTTCATGCCGCCCACCGGTGGCCTGGGCGGCGTGCCGCCGCTGCCGCCCGGCACGGTCAACAACACGCCGCTGCCGGCCGTGCCCGAGCCCGGCAGCTGGGCCCTGATGCTGGCCGGCCTGGCCGCCGTGGCCTGGCTGGCCAAGCGCCGCCGCGGCGCTGCTATTTGAGCAGCGGCTTCAGGTAGCGCCCGGTGTGGCTGGCCGCGTGGGCGGCCAGCTGCTCCGGCGTGCCGGCCAGCAAGAGCTGGCCCCCGCCGGCGCCGCCCTCGGGTCCCATGTCGATCAGCCAGTCGGCGGTCTTGATGACGTCGAGGTTGTGCTCGATCACGACGATGGTGTTGCCGGCGTCGCGCAGCTGGTGCAGCACCTTCAGCAGCAGGGCGATGTCGGCGAAATGCAGGCCGGTGGTCGGCTCGTCCAGGATGTAGAGCGTGCGGCCGGTGTCGCGCTTGGAGAGTTCCAGCGCCAGCTTGACGCGCTGCGCCTCGCCGCCGGACAGCGTGGTCGCGCTCTGTCCCAGCTTCACATAGCCCAGACCCACGTCCAAGAGGGTCTGCAGCTTGCGCGCCAGGGTCGGCACGGCGCTGAAGAAGGGGTGGGCCTCCTCCACGGTCATGTCCAGCACCTGGGTGATATTCCTGCCCTTGTAGAGCACCTCCAGGGTCTCGCGGTTGTAGCGCCGGCCATGGCAGACGTCGCAGGGCACATAGACGTCGGGCAGGAAGTGCATCTCCACCTTCAGCACGCCGTCGCCCTGGCAGGCCTCGCAGCGCCCGCCGGCGACGTTGAAGCTGAAGCGGCCCGGGCCGTAGCCGCGCTCGCGCGCGGTGGGCATCTCGGCGAACAGCTCGCGGATCGGCGTGAACAGGCCGGTGTAGGTGGCCGGGTTGCTGCGCGGCGTGCGGCCGATCGGCGACTGGTCGACGTTGATGACCTTGTCGAAGGCCTCCAGGCCCTCGATCTCATCAAACGGCGCCGGGTCCTGATGGCTCTGGTAGAGCTTCTTGGCCACGGCGGCGTACAGCGTGTCGTTGACCAGGGTGCTCTTGCCCGAGCCGGAGACGCCGGTGACGCAGGTCAGCAGCCCGACCGGGATCTCCACCGTCACGCCCTTCAGGTTGTTGCCGCGCGCGTTGACGATCTTCAGCACGCCGCCCTCGACCGCGCGGTGGCGCTCGGCGGGCACCTCGATCTTCGCGGCGCCGCTCAGGTAGCGGCCGGTCAGCGATTCCGGGTTGGCCGCCACCTCGGCGGGTGTGCCCTGGGCCATGATGCGGCCGCCGTGCACGCCGGCGCCGGGGCCCAGGTCCAGCACGTAGTCGGCGGCGCGGATCGCGTCCTCGTCATGCTCGACCACCAGCACCGAATTGCCCAGGTCGCGCAGATGGCGCAGGGTGGCGATCAGGCGGTCGTTGTCGCGCTGGTGCAGGCCGATCGAGGGCTCGTCGAGCACATACATCACGCCGGTCAGGCCCGAGCCGATCTGCGAGGCCAGGCGGATGCGCTGGGCCTCGCCGCCCGAGAGCGTGTCGGCGCTGCGGTCCAGGCTCAGGTAGTTCAGCCCGACGTCGTTGAGGAAGCGCAGGCGCGAGCTGATCTCGCGCACCACCTTGTCGCCGATCTCGGCCTTGGCGCCCTTGAGCTTCAGCCCCTCGAAATAGTCCAGGCATTCGCGCAGGGTCGCATGCTCGACCTCGTAGATGGGCTTGCCCTTGAAGCCGTCCGCCGCGTCGGCCGGCTGCAGCACCACATGGCGCGCCTCGCGGCGCAGGCGCGAGCCCTCGCAATGCGGGCAGGGCTTGGCCGCCATATAGCGCGCCAGGTCCTCGCGCACCGCGCTGGAATCGGTCTCCTTGAAGCGCCGCTCCAGGCTGGGTAGGATGCCCTCGAAGGGATGCGAACGCTTGACCGAGCGCTTCTTGCCGCTGGCGCTCTCGGCCTCGTAGGTGAAGACGATCTCGTCGGTGCCCGAGCCGTGCAGCAGCACCTGGCGCGCCGGCGCGGGCAGCTCCTCGAAGGGTTGCTCGATGTCGAAGGCGTAGTGTTTGGCCACGCTCTCCAGCATCGAGAAGGTGTAGGCATTGCGCCGGTCCCAGCCCTTCACCGCGCCGCTGGCCAGGCTCAGCGTGGGGAAGGCGACGACCCGCTCCGGATCGAAGGCCGTCACCTGGCCCAGGCCCTCGCAGCTGGGGCAGGCGCCGACCGGCGAGTTGAAGGAGAACAGGCGCGGCTCCAGCTCCGGCAGCGAGTAGCTGCAGATCGGGCAGGCGAACTTGCTGGAGAAGATCACCTCGGCGCCGCTGTCCATATTGAGCACCAGGGCGCGGCCCTCGGCCAGGCGCAGCGCCGCCTCGAAGCTCTCGGCCAGGCGCTGGCGCAGCGCGTCGGCGCCGTCGTGGCGCAGCTTGATGCGATCGACGACGACGTCGATGTCGTGCTTCTCCGCCTTCTTCAGCGCTGGCACCTCGGGCGCCTCGACCGTCGCGCCGTCGACGCGGAAGCGCACATAGCCCTGCGCCTGCAGGTCCTGGAACAGGTCCTCGAACTCGCCCTTGCGGTCGCGCACCACCGGCGCCAGCACCATCAGCTTGCTCTCGTCGGGCATGGCCAGCACCGCATCGACCATCTGGCTGACGCTCTGCGCCTCCAGCGGCAGGTGGTGGTCGGGGCAGAAGGGCGTGCCGGCGCGGGCGTAGAGCAGGCGCAGGTAGTCGTGGATCTCGGTCACCGTGCCGACGGTGGAGCGCGGGTTGTGGCTGGTGGCCTTCTGCTCGATCGAGATCGCCGGCGACAGGCCCTCGATCACGTCGACATCGGGCTTGTCCATCAGCTGCAGGAACTGGCGCGCATAGGCCGACAGGCTCTCGACATAGCGGCGCTGGCCCTCGGCATAGAGCGTGTCGAAGGCCAGGCTGGACTTGCCCGAGCCGGAGAGGCCCGTGATCACCACCAGCTGGTTGCGCGGCAGGTCCACATCGATGTTCTTCAGATTGTGGGTGCGCGCGCCGCGGACCCGGATCATCGGGGCCTCGGCGATCGGGTGGGAGGGGCGGTCTTCAGGCATGGCGGGCGGACAAGAAAGCGACTTCGAAGCGATGACGGGCAACCCGCCATCATAGGCCGAGGCCCGCGGGCCAGCCAGGCCGGGGCCATGCCTGCTGACAAACACTGGCAGGACGCCACGCGCCGCCCGCTTGGCCGCGCCGGGACCCTGGGCGATACTGCGGCTCACTGCTTGTTGCTCCTGCTCACGCGATGAAGAGAAGCCCCCGTGTCCTGATGCTGGTCCTGGCCGCTGCCCTGCTGGGCACGCTGCTGCTGGGCAGCATGGGCTTCGAGGTGCCGCAGGCAGGGCCGTCGCAGACGGCCGCCGAGCCCGCGGCGGCGGCCCACGGACTGGCCTGGGTGCGGATGGTCATCGGCATCGCGCACTGACGTCCCATTCTCCAGGCTTCCCAGCCGTGGCCGGCCGGGCAACAATGGGGGCGCGTATGGGCCGGCCCACCCGCACCGGGCGGAGCCGATCCAACGGGGAGCGACGCCATGGACAACAGCTTGCGCAACAAGCGGCTGGAGCAGGCCCTGCATGCGGCGGAGGCCAATTTCCGCTATCTGGCCGAGAGCCTGCCCGGCCTGATGTTCCAGTACGCGCTATGGCCCGATGGGCAGGAAGCCATCTTCGAGATGAGCCCGCGCTGCCAGGAGCTGCTGGAGCTGGAGCCCTTGATGGTGGAGCGGGACGTGGGCCTGCTGTGGGGCCTGGTCGATCCGGCCGATCTGCCGCTGCTGCGCGCCTCCCTGCTGCGCTCGGCGAGCGATCTCTCCCCCTGGCATGTCGAGTTCCGCGTCCGCACGCCCTCGGGCCGCCATCTCTGGCTGCAGGGCGCCGGCCGGCCGCAGCGCCGCCTCGACGGCACGGTGCTGTGGCAGAGCCTGCTGCTGGACATCAGCGAGGCGCGCCGCGCCGAGCAGGCCCTGCGCCACAGCGAAAGCCGCTTCCGTGAGTTGCTGGAGGGGGTGGAGAAGATCTCGGTGCAAGGCTATGACGCCGAGCGCCGGGTGATCTTCTGGAACCAGGCCAGCGCCGCGCTCTACGGCTTCAGCCGCGAGGAGGCGCTGGGGCAGCGCCTGGAGGAACTGATCATTCCGCCGCCGATGCGGCCGCTGGTGATCGAGGCCACGCGCCAGTGGCTGGCCTCGGGGCGGGTGTCCACGCCGGCCGAGGAGCTGGTGCTGCAGCACAAGAACGGCAGTCCCGTCCACGTGTTCTCCAGCCACACGATGCAGCGCAACAGCCGCGGCGAGGCCGAGCTCTACTGCGTGGACATCGATCTCAGCGAGCGCGTGCAGGCCGAGTCGCGGCGCCAGGAGCTGGAGGCTCAGCTGCGCGAGGCCCAGAAGCTCGAGGCCATGGGCCGGCTGGCCGGCGGCATCGCGCATGATTTCAACAACATCCTCGGCGCCATCCTCGGCAACGTGGCGCTGGCGCTGGAGCAGCTGCCGCCCGAGCATCCGGCCACCGCCCACCTGGGCCTGATCCGCATCGGCGGCCAGCGCGCGCGCAGCCTGGTGCAGCAGATCCTGGCCTTCAGCCGGCGCCAGCCGCAGGAGCTGCGCACCGTCGCGCTGCAGCCGCTGATCCAGGAAAGCCTGGCCCTGCTGCGCACCGCCGTGCCGCCGGGCGTGCAGCTGCAGCTGCGGCTGAGCGAGGAGCCCCTGCATGTGCGCGCCGACGCCACGCAGATCCAGCAGGTGCTGATGAATCTGTGCACCAACGCCTGGCATGCGCTGCAGGGTCGCCCCGGCGTGGTCGAGCTGGGCCTGGCGGCCGAACGCGTGGCGGGCCAGACGCCGCGCGCCCATCTGTGGGTGCGCGACGAGGGCGTGGGCATGGATGCCCACACGCGTGGCCATCTGTTCGAGCCCTTCTTCACCACCAAGCCCCAGGGCCAGGGCACCGGCCTGGGCCTGGCGGTGGCGCACGGCATCGTGATGGCGCACCAAGGCGAGATCCAGGTCGACAGCCAGCCCGGCCGGGGCAGCTGCTTCCATCTCTACCTGCCCCTGCTGGAGGGCGCGCAGCCATCGCCCGCGCAGGAGCCGGTACCCGTGCCGCCGGCCCGGCCCGACCCGGTGGCCGGCCGTGGCCGGCATCTGGTCTATGTGGACGACGACGAGGTGATGCGGCTGACCGTGCAGGGCCTGCTGCAGCGCGCCGGCTACCGGGTCAGCCTCTGCGCCGAGGCCCGGCAGGCCCTGGAGCGGGTGGCGGTCGGCGATGTCGACCTGCTGGTGACCGACTTCAACATGCCCGGCTGCACCGGCCTGGAGCTGGCGCACCGGCTGCGGACCCTGGCGCCGGACCTGCCCGTGCTGCTGAGCTCCGGCCATATCACCGAGGCGCTGCGCGACGAGGCCCGGGCCCTGGGCGTGCGCGGCCTGCTGCACAAGGAGCAGACCCTGGAGGAACTGCTGCCGCTGGTGCAGCAAGTCCTGACCCCCTGACCTCTTGACTCCCGGAAGCCGCGCGGCGTCGGTGACGCCCGTCGGCGCTGGCGACATGCCGTCGGCCCCAGCCTGCAGTTCGTCGCGCCGGCCTGGCATGCCGCCGGGGCGACTTCGATACTGAGGCCATCGATGCGGCAAGAGGCCGCGTCCCCGCCCTCAAGCAAGGAGCCCGTCATGAAGCTGCATCGTTCGCTGATCCGCACCCTGGTGGCCATCGCGCTGGCCGGCATCGGCCTGGCCCAGGCTGCCAGCCCGCGCGTCGAGCAGCTGCCGCGTGTCGTGATCAGCGGCAAGTCCAGCCCGGCGGTGCAGCAGCAGATCGCCCAGTTGCCGCGCGTCGTCATCGAGGGGCGCGCGACCCTGCCCGGCACGCTGGTCGCCGCCAGGAGCAGCGCCCGCCGCGGCTGAGCGGCCGTACTTTCGTCGCGGCCGGGAGCACTTCATGCGGCCCAGCCCGCCATTCGTCGCCAGGCCCTGGCTCCGCGGCGCCCGCAGCTCGACACTGCCTGCCAAGCCAACAACCACCGCTGTCCCCCGCCGCTGCCGAGGAGCTTCCATGAACAGCACCGCCAAGACCTTTCTGACCGCCGTCATCGCCGTCGCCAGCGCCGCCACCATGGCCCTGGTGCTGGCCGATCAGACCGCGCCGCAGAACCTGCACACCGTGGTGCAGCTGGAGCCGGTGCTGGTGCTGGGCCAGCGCAGTGCCGCGCCGCCGGTGCAGCTGCCGCGCGTGGTGGTGGCCGGCAAGCGACGCCTGGCACCGGATATGCAGCTGAGCGAGGCCTGCCCGCCGCAGCGCTGCTGAAGCGCCGGCAAGCCCGGCAGCGTTGCCAGAAAAGTCCGGCCCGGCCGGACTTTTTTTCGCCGGTCGCTCGCCAGGCCTGTCATCATCCGCGGCGCGATGTGGTGGTGGTGGCGAAGATTGCAGACGATGACGAGGCGAGGCTTGGGGGCCTGGCTGGCCGGCCTGTGGCTGGCGGGGCCCGGCGCGCCGGCCGCCGCCGCCGACCTGCCGGCGCTGGTGGTGGCGGTGGATACCAGCACCGAGATGCCGCTGGCCGAGATCCGCGGCGACCAGCTGCTGCGGGGCCTGCACCGCGACCTGGGCGAGGCCCTGGCGCGGCAGCTGGGCCGGCGCGCACGCTTCCTGGTGCTGCCGCGCAAGCGCATCGCGCCGGCGCTGGAGACCGGCGAGGCCGAGCTGCTGTGCTTCTACCGTCCGGCCTGGCTGCCGGGCGACTTCGACTGGAGCCGGGCCTTCCTGCCCAATGCCGACCTGCTGATCACGCCGCGCAGCGCGGCGCAGCCGCAGCGCCTGGACGAGCTGGCCGGACAGGCGATCGGCACCCTGCACGGCTTTGCCTACCCGGCGCTGGAGCGCGCCCTGGGGACGGGCTTCGTGCGCGAGGACGCGCCCCATGCCCAGGCCAATCTGCGCAAGCTGGTGCTGGGGCGCACCCGGCATGCGGTGGTCAACCAGCTGTTCCTGGACTACCAGCGGCGCGGCCGCGACTTCGAGCTGCCCCTGCATCCGCCCCTGGTGCTGGAGGCCTACCAGGCGCAGTGCGCGCTGTCGCGGCACAGCAGCCTGAAGGCGGCGGCGCTGGAGCGCGCCATTGCGGCCCTGCTGGCCGAGGGCCTGCCCGAGCGCCTGCTGGCGCGCTATCGCTGAAGCACCAGCCGGCGCGCGAGCGAGCGCCGCAGATCCGGCCGGTCGCGCGCAGCGGCAGATCGTGCGCGTCTTTTTGCGCTTGGTCGCCTGGCCCTGGCCGCGGCCGCGGCGGGCGCCGAAACTGCCCTCATGCCGCAGCGATTCCCGTCTGCGGCGCCGTCGAGGAGCCACCCCATGAACAGCCGTCTCACTCAGAAGCTTGTCGCCTCCCTGGTCGCCGGCGCTGCCACCGGCGCGCTGCTGCTGCTGGTCCATGCCGGCACCATCCCCAAGCATCCGCTGATGCTGCTGGAGCGCGTGGTCATCGTCGGCAAGAGCGCCCAGCCGGCCACCCCTGCGGTCACCCAGTTGGCCCAGGTGCAGCAGCTGCCGCGCGTGCTGGTCGAAGGGCGCCGCGCCGACGCGCTGCCGTTGCAGCTGGCCCGACGCTCCTCCTGCGAGCAGCCCCTGGTCTGCTGAAAGAAAGCCGCGCGCCCCCGCGCGTGCGAAGGAAGCCCGGCCCGGCCGGGCTTCGGTCTTTACAAGGGGCTGCTATGGTGCGGGCTTTTTTGCCGAGGCCCGGATGCCCCTCCACGCTATTGCCCGCCGCCTGGTCCTGCTGGGACTGATCAGCAGTGCCGCCATTGCCCCTACCGCCCATGCCTGGGGCTTCGAGGGCCACCGCATGGTGGCCGCGCTGGCCGAGCCGCTGCTGAGCCGGCCGGCCGCGGCCGAGGTCCAGCGCCTGCTGGCCCTGGAACCCGGCGCCAGCTTCAGCAGCATCGCCACCTGGGCCGACGAGATCCGCTCGCCGGTGTCCGGTCCCTGGCATTACGTCAATTTCCCGCAGGGGGACTGCCATTACGAGCAGCCCCGCGACTGCCCCAAGGGCGCCTGCGTGGTCGAGGCCCTGCCGGCCCAGGTGGCGCTGCTGAAGTCGGACGCCAGCGATGCCGAACGCCTGGTGGCGCTGAAGTATGTGGTGCATCTGGTCGGCGATGTCCACCAGCCCCTGCACGCAGGCCACGGCGAGGACAAGGGCGGCAACCTCTTCCAGGTGCAGCTGCTGGGCCAGGGCCGCAATCTGCATTCGCTGTGGGACACCGGCATGATCATGAACCACGCCGGCGGCGCGGCGGCGCTGCGCGAGGCGGTGCGCGCCCAGCTGCCCGGCGGCCCGGTGCCGGGCCAGCCGCTGGCGGCCGCGCAATGGGCCGAGGAGTCCTGCCGGCTGGTCGAGGTGGAGGGCTTCTACCCGGCCTCGCACAAGGTCGATGCCGACTATCTGGACGCCCACGAGGCCACGCTGAAGGCCCGCCTGGGCCAGGCCGCGCTGCGGCTGGCGGCGCTGCTCAACGACGCGCTGAAGTAGACCTCGCTCAGCCCTGGGCCTCCAGCACCCGCAGGAGCTCGCGGCCATAGGCCTCCAGCTTCTTGGCGCCGACGCCGCTGATGCCGGCCAGCTCGTCGAGCGACTGCGGATGCTGGCGCGCCATCTCGGCCAGCGTGACGTTCTGGAAGATCACATAGGCCGGCAGGCCATGCTCCTTGGCCACCTCGGAGCGCCAGGTCTTGAGGGCCTCGAAACGCTGCTGGGCGGCGAAGTCCAGGTCCGGCGCCTCGCTGGGGCGGCCGGTCCTGGCGCTGCCGCCGCGCGCGCCGCTCTTGCCGCCACGCCTGGGCGCGCTGCTGGGCACGCGCAGCAGCAGCTGCACCTCGCCCTTGAGCACGGCGCGCGCCGACTCGGCCAGGGCCAGCGTGTGGTACTCGCCCTCGGCAAACACATGGCCCAGCGCGATCAGCTGGCGCAGCACGGCGCGCCACTGCTGTTCCGAGAGATCGGCGCCGACCGCCCAGGTGGAGAGCTGCTGGTGGCCGTACTGCGCCACCTTGTCGGTGGCCTTGCCGCGCAGCACGTCGATCAGATGACCGGCACCGAAGCGCTGGCCGCCGTTCTGGTGGAAGCGGTAGATGCAGGACAGCAGCTTGCGCGCGGCCTCGGTGCCGTCCCAGGTGGCGGGCGGGCTGATGCAGTTGTCGCAGTTGCCGCAGGGCTGGCTGGCCTCGCCGAAATAGGCCAGCAGGCGCACGCGCCGGCAGTCGGTCGCCTCGGCCAGGGCCAGCAGGGCGTCGAGCTTGCCGCGCTGGGCCTGCTTGAATTCCTCGCCGGCCGGGCTTTCGTCGATCATGCGGCGCTGGTTGACGACGTCGGCCAGGCCGTAGGCCATCCAGGCCTGGGCCGGCTGGCCGTCGCGGCCGGCGCGGCCGGTCTCCTGGTAGTAGCTCTCGATGTTCTTGGGCAGGTCCAGGTGGGCGACGAAGCGCACGTCCGGCTTGTCGATGCCCATGCCGAAGGCGATGGTGGCCACCATCACGATGCCGTCCTCGCGCAGGAAGCGGTCCTGGTGGCGCTGGCGCACGGCGGCGTCCAGGCCGGCGTGATAGGGCAGGGCCTTGAGCCCTTCCTCCTCCAGCCAGGCGGCCGTCTCCTCGACTCGTCTGCGGCTCTGGCAGTAGACGACGCCGGCCTCGTCCTCGTGCTCGTCGCGGATGAAGCGCAGCAGCTGCTCGCGCGGCTTGTCCTTCTCGACGATGGTGTAGCGGATATTCGGCCGGTCGAAGGAGGAGATGAACAGCCGCGCCTCCTCCAGGCGCAGGCGCTCGATGATGTCGGCGCGGGTGAGCTCGTCGGCGGTGGCGGTCAGCGCGATGCGCGGCACATTGGCGTAGCGCTCGTGCAGCAGCGACAGCGCCAGGTACTCGCTGCGGAAATCGTGGCCCCATTGGCTGACGCAGTGGGCCTCGTCGATGGCGAACAGGCTCAGCAGGCCGCGCTCGTTGAGCGAATCCAGCTGGGCCAGGAAGCGCGGGTTGGTGATGCGCTCGGGCGCGGCATACAGCATCACCAGGCGCCCGCTCATCATCTCGCGCTCGACATGCTGGGCCTGCTCGCTGCTGAGCGTGGAGTTGAGGAAGGCGGCATGCACGCCGGCCTCCTCCAGCGCACCGACCTGGTCGTGCATCAGCGCGATCAGCGGGCTCACCACGATGGTCACGCCCTGGCCGCCGCGGTGCCGCGCGATCGCCGGCACCTGGTAGCACAGGCTCTTGCCGCCGCCGGTGGGCATCAGCACCAGGGCGTCGCCGCCGGCCACCACATGGTCGACGATGTCGGCCTGGGCGCCGCGGAAGGCGCTGTAGCCGAAGACTTCTTGCAGGATCGAGAGGGGGGCGGGATGGGGCATGGAGCCCGCTATTGTCAAGGAGAACCCCGCGCCTCCCGCCGCGGCCCCACCGCGGCCTTCAGGGCGCGGCCGGCGGCGCCTCGCCGCGTGCCGTGATATTGGCCATGCCCGAGGTCGAGCGCACCAGCTGCGGCCGGCCCCAGTAGTCCACCGTGCCGATGCCCGAGACGCTGATGCGCAGCGCGTCGGTGGCCCAGACGCTGGCGCTGCCCACGCCGCTGATCGACACCGCGGCCGCATGGGCGCGCAGCTGCTCGGCCTGCAGCTTGCCCTTGCCCGAGATCGACACGTTCAGCCCCGCCACCTGACCGCGCAGCAGGCCCTCGCCGGCGCCCGAGATGCCGAAGCGCAGCTGCTCGGCCTGCAGGTCGTCGAAGCGCGCCAGGCCCGAGCCCGAGATCGTCACCGACAGGCGCTCGGCCCGGAAGGTGCCGGGCGCCAGCAGGTCGCTGGCGCCCGACAGCTCCAGCTGTTCCAGGCGCCGCACCGTCACGTCGATCTGCAGCCGGTCGCTGTTCCAGAATTTCCAGCCGCCATTGGGCTGGATGGTCAGGCGGCCGCGCCGCAGCTCCAGCTCCACGCCTTTCTGCACCTCGTCGTCGCCGGCGATGAAGATCTCCTCGCGCGGGCCCTGGCTCAGCCGCACATTGGCCGAGCCGCTGATCTCCAGGCGCTCGAAGGGGCCGGGCGTGTAGAGCCGACCCGGGCCGCTGTTCTGCGCCCAGGCCGGCAGGGCCAGGGCCAGGGCCAGGATCGGGCCGGCCAGGCCGCATGACAGGGCGGCCCTCACAGCGACTGCTCCCGCAGCTTCTTGGACACCTCGCGGCTGGCGGTGAAGCGCGTGCCGTCCAGCATCTGCACCACCAGCTGCGAGCTCTCGTCGGGCGTCATCGCCTCGACGAAATCCAGGTTGACGATGCAGCTGCGCTGCAGCTTCAGGAAGCGCGCCGGGTCCAGGCGCTGCTCGAAGCTGGTGATGGGCAGGCGCACCAGGAAATGGCGGCCGCGGCTGACGATGGCCGTGTACTTGGCGTCGGAGCGCAGGTACTCGATCGCGTCCACATGCAGCGGGAAGATCTTGCCCTGGTCGCGCACCATCAGGCGGGTCAGCGGTGCCTCGGCGCGGCGTTCCTCCAGCGCCTCCAGCGCCGGCAGCGGCTCGCCGCCGCCGCCCTCCTCGCCCGCATGGCGCAGCGCATGCTCCACCGCCTCCTGGAAGCGCTCCTGCGAGAAGGGCTTGAGCAGATAGTCCACCGCGTGCAGCTCGAAGGCCGCCAGCGCATGCTCGTCGTAGGCGGTGGTGAAGATCACGGCCGGCGCGCGCGCCGGCGGCCGAGCCGGCTCCTGGGCCAGCGCGCGCAGCACCTGCAGGCCGCTCAGGCCCGGCATGTGGATGTCCATCAGCACCAGGCCCGGCTGCAGCCGGCGTATCGCCTCCAGGGCGCTGGGCCCGTCGGGGCAGCAGGCCACCAGCTCCAGCTGGGGCAGCTCGCGCACCCAGTCGGCCAGGCTCTCGCTGGCCAGCGGCTCGTCTTCGGCGATCAGGGTGGGGATGCGTGGAGTCGTCATGATGCGGTTTGAGGAATCCAGAGATCGACGCGGAAGCCGGCGCCCGGCGCGGTGTGCACGCGCAGCCGCGCCCGGCCTTCGTAGTCCAGCGCGAAGCGGCGCTGCAGCGCGAACAGGCCGATGCCGCGCTGCGAGCTTGCGCCGGCCTCCAGCCGGGCGGGGTCGCAGCCCTCGCCATCGTCCTGCACGCTCAGGTGCAGGCCCTCGTTGAGCCCGTCGCGCCGCGCCGCGATGCGGATGCAGCCGCCTTGCACGCGCGGCGCGATGCCGTGCAGGATGCTGTTCTCCACCAGCGGCTGCAGGGTCAGCGGCGGGATCTCGTCCTGCAGGGTGGCCGGCTCCAGCTCCCATTCCACCGCCAGCCGCGCGCCCAGGCGCAGCGTCTCCAGCGCCAGATAGTCGCGCACGAAGTCCACCTCCTCCTGCAGGGCGACGCGGTCGGTGGCGTCGCGCTTGGCGGCCAGCACATAGCGCAGCATGCCCGCGAAGCGCAGCAGCGCGGCCTCGGCCGCCTTGGCGTCCTTGCGGGTGAGGGCGATCAGGGAGTTCAGGGTGTTGAAGAGGAAATGCGGGTTCAGCTTGCCGCTGATGGCCGCCAGCTCGGCGCGTGCCAGCGCCGACTCCGCCTGGGCCGCTGCCACCGCGCTGGCGCGCGCGCGCCGGCTGTTCAGCACCGCGGTGAAGCCCGCCACCAGGGCCAGGTAGACGAACACGCCCCAGATGGCGCGCCACAGAATGGTCTGCATCAGGGTGGCCAGGGCATGCTCGGGGCCGAACAGCCACCAGGCCACGCCGATCTCGCCGACCTGCCACAGCGCCGCGAACAGCAGGGCCGCGCCGGCGTGCAGCAGGAACAGCGTGGCCGGGCGGCAGTCCTGGCGCTGCAGCCAGCGCAGCCAGGGGAACACCGCCACGCCCAGCAGCATCGGCGGCCACAGGCTCAGCGTGGCCTGGTAGACCGCCGCCCACAGCTGCCACAGGCCGCGCTGCAGCTCGGCGCCGGCCATCGCATAAAGCATCCAGCTCAGCAGACAGAACCCCGCATAGGCCAGCCAGAGGCGGCGGTTGCTGTCGGGCGGGAGGGCGGCTCGGGACATGGGCGCCATCTTAGGGGCCGGTCCGGCCCCGGGGCCTGGGCCGCGACCAAGTGCGGGATCCCGGCAATGGGCTGCGATTGGCGGGGGACGGCATAATCCCGTGGTTCGATACCTACATCCCGCCAGCGGAGCGCAGCAACATGGCCTCGGTCAACAAAGTCATCCTCATCGGCAATCTGGGTCGCGACCCGGAGTTGCGCTACAACCCCAGCGGCGTGGCCTTCTGCACCATCAGCCTGGCCACCACCCGCAACTGGAAGAACCGCGAGAGCGGCGAGCGCCAGGAAGAGACCGAATGGCACCGCGTGGTCTTCAACGACAAGCTGGCGGAGATCGTCGGCCAGTATTGCAAGAAGGGCCGCCCGCTCTACGTCGAGGGCCGCCTGCGCACCCGCAAGTGGCAGGACAAGGAAGGCCGCGACACCTACACCACCGAGATCATCGCCGACCAGATGCAGCTGCTGGGCAGCCGCGAGGGCGGTGACGAGATGGGTGCTGGCGGCGGCGGTGGCGGCTACAGCCGCGGCGCCCGCAGCGGCGGCGCTGACGACCGCGGCGATTTCGACGCCCCGGCCCCGCGCTCGGCTCCCGCGCCGCGCGCCCCGGCCCCGCGTCCGGCGCCCGCGCCGAAGCCGGCGACCGGCTTCGACGACATGGATGACGACATCCCGTTCTGAAAATCACTTCCTGCCGATCTGGCCACAAAAGGCCCTCAACCCCCTGGTTGAGGGCCTTTTTGCTGGGTGTTGCGTGCGATTTGCCCCCACGCGGGGGGCTGGCCGGCCCTGACGCGCCCTCCTAGCATGGCGGCTCGCCTGGCAGCGGCACCGGCCGCGCCAATGCCCGTCACTGCGCGCCCGCCTGCCGGTCTGCGGCGCGCCTCAGGAAGCTGGATCAAGGGAATGAAGGAAAGAACAAGCAACAAGCATCGCGCCGCCGCATGGCTGCTGGCCGCCCTCGGCAGCCTGCTGGGCGGAGGCGCCGTGCAGGCCGCCACGCTGGTGCACGACTACCAGTTCAACGGCACGCTGCTGGACGCGCTCGGTGGCCCCGCGCTCGTGTCCATGGGGGGGGAGCTTGCGAGCCAGCCGGGGCGCTACCACTTCGACCGCAACCAGGGGCTGCAACTCAGCAACGGGCTGGTCGATCCCCGCGTCTGGTCGCTCGAGTTCCGGGTCAGCTACGAATCCCTGGCTGGTACCTGGAACAAACTGATCGATTTCCAGGATCTCAGCCTCGACGGCGGCCTGTACTTCGAGAGCGGGCACATGCAGTACTACCCGGCCAAGGCGGGTGTCGACAGCGCGCCGACCGGCAGCGACTTCACGATGGTGCTGACGCGCGACGAGCACGATGTGCTGCGCGGCTACCTGAACGGCGTCAAGCAATGGACGCTCAGCGACAGCCCCGAGCAGGGCAGCGTCAGCCTCGCCAACCGGCTGCATTTCTTCGTCGATGACCATCAGAGCGACCAGCGCGAGGCGCAGGGCGGCTCGATCGACTTCCTGCGCGTCTACGACGGCGTGCTGAGCGATGCCCAGATCGCCGGCGTGCCCACCAGCCCGGTGCCCGAACCCGGCAGCTTTGCGCTGCTGAGCGCCGGGCTGCTGGCGCTGGGCGTCGCGCGGCGGCGGCGCGCCTGAGGCTGCCGGCGCGGCCGGCCGCTGGCTACACTGGCGGCGTCCGCGCCGGCCGGCGCCCGCATCGACCGTCTCCAAGCCCTCGCGTGTCGTCGTCCAACCGCAAAAACAGCCGACTGTGGGCCCAGCTGCGCATGCTGTGCTGCTGCGGTCTGGACCTGATGAGCATCGCCCCGGATGCCTTCGCGATCGCGCACGAGCTGCTGCCGCATGCCGCCTCGGCCCTGTTCCTGACCGGTCAGGGGGGCGAGCTGCACGCCGCGGTCCATGAGGATTGCCCGGACTCGGTGCGCGCGCTGTGCTTCAGCGAGAGCGGGCTGTTCGACGGGCCGGACGAGCTGAACGTCAAACAGTTGAGCGCGCCGGCCCGGCCCAAGCTCGGCCAGCTGCTGGCACCGCCGGCCGCCTACTACGCCAGCAACACCTACCAGCTGCTGATACGCGGCTGCGGCCACCATCATGCGCTGGATGCCCGGCTGGAGGCCAATGGCCAACCCTTCGGCGTGCTGGCGCTGCTGCGCGAACCCGGGCTTGGCTACGCGGCCGACGATCTGGCCTGCCTGGCCCGCATCGCCCAGCATCTCGAGCATGCCCAGCGCGGCGCCGGCGCGGCCGTGGAGATGAGCAGCCTGCCGCAGCAGGCGATGCTGGTGGCGCGCGCCAGCGGCGAGCTGCTGTTCGTCAGCCCGGCGGCGCAGGCCCTGCTGGACGAGATTCCCTATGCCGCCACCTTGTGGCCCGACCGCCGCCGCTTGCCGCCGGCCGGCCTGCGCCTGCTGCAGGCCCTGCAGGGGGCGGCGGCCTCGCCCTGGGACATGCCGGCCTGCAGCCTGGCGCTGCCCGGCGGCGCGCTGGAGATGCGCGCGCAATGGCTGGGCGCCGTTGAGGGCAGCAGCGGCGGCGGGCTGGAGGCCGCGTGCGCGGCCGCCGATGCCGGCCTGGTGGGCATCACGCTGACGCGCAGCACCCCGGCGCCGCTGCTGGTCTGGCGCCGGCTGGCCGCGGTGCAGCTCTCGCCGCGGCAGCGCGAGGTGGCGTTCTGGATGGCCCTGGGCGGTGGGCGCGAGGCCGCGCGTCAGCGCCTGGACATCAGCGAGGCCGTGCTGCGCGACTGCGTCAAGGCGGTCTACGGGCGGCTGGGCTGCAGCTCGCAGGAGGAGCTGGCCGCGCTGCTGCGCGCCACGCCCGCGGGCGATGCGCCGGACCTCGGCCTGGCGCCGGCCCTGGTCGCGCGCTGAGTCCGCCCCGGGGGCCGGCAAAGCCAGGCATGAAAAAGCGGCCCGAGCCCCATGGGGGCTGGGCCGCTCGGCGCGGCGCTTCAGGCGCTGCGCATCACTTCTGGTTCACCAGGACCTGCATGAAATTGCCGTCCGCCGAGGTGTTGAGCACGCGGATGGTGGTGCCGGTCTTGGGCACCTGCACCCCGGACCAGCCCAGATGGCCGATGGAGGCATCCGGCGCCACCCAGTAGTCCTCCAGGTCGTTGAACAGCGCCTTGCCGGGCAGGCCGCCATAGCATTGCTCGACGCTGTTGGCATGCAGGCAGATGCGGGGGGTGGGCGTCAGGCCGAAGGCGGAGTCGTAGGCCTGCACCCGGGGCCGCCAGACCTTGCCGTTGTCCGGCCGCTGCAGCAGGGCGGGGTGGGCATCGACCGGGAGGTAGAGCCCGCCGCAGCGGCCGCTGGCGCAGGCGTCGCCGACATTGTTGTCCGCATAGGAAGTGTCGTAGTACCAGACCAGCAGGCCGTCCTGATAGGGGAAATGCTCGACCCAGTTGCCCAGTTGCGGGTTGTTGAGGAAGCCGAAGTTGTAGGGACCGGTGCGCAGCCCGTCGTCGTAGCCGCGGTAGTTGCGGTACTCGGCGAAATAGGCATTGAAGAAGCTGCGCGTCACCGTGGCGCCGGTGCGGCTGAAGCCCGCGAGGGTCCAGCTTCCGGCGCTCTCGGCCCCGTCCGTGGCCTGGCCGCTGATGGCGATCTCGTCGGCGAAGAAGCCGGTGCCGGCCACCGCGCCATCGGTCCAGTAGCGCAGCGCCAGGGTGACGGTCTGGCCGGCGTAGGCCGACAGGTCCGCCGTCAGGTCGACCCAGTTGCCGCCGGTCGAGCCGGTGATGCCGTTGCCGGGGTTCTGGCCGTTGGGATTGCTGCTGGTCGAGCGGCTGGTGAGCACGGGCGTGCCGTTGACGCTCAGATAGGCATAGTCCCAGTCCTGCTCGATGTCGTAGCGCACCTTGGCGCTGAAGCCGACCGTGCCGGCGGGCAGGGTGACCTGGCGGCTCATGCCGTTGTCCAGGTTGTTGCCCGCGCCCGAGAAGTACATATAGGCGCCGGCATAGGGGTTGCCGACGAAGGTGCTGATCGCCTTGTCGGGCAGCATCACCACCAGCTGCTGGGCCTGCTTGGTATTGGCCGAGGCCGGGCCGAGCTTGACGGAGGACTGCAGGCCGAACTGCGCGACCTCGTAGTTGGACCAGCCCAGGAAGATCTTCTCGTAGGCGCTCATCGGGATCGGCTTGGTGCCGATGCCGTCGGCCGGCAGGCCGCTGCTGCCGTAGGAACCGCTGGAGTACAGGGTCCAGAAGCCGGTGGAGTTCTCGGCGCCGCCGACATTGCCGCTGGTGTCGTAGAGGTCGGGCAGGCCGAGGTCGTGGCCGAACTCATGCGCGAACACGCCGACGCCGCCGTTCTCCGGCTCGACGGTGTAGTCGCCGATCCAGTAGTCGCTGTCGCCGATGCGGATGCCGCCGAGCTTGGCGCCGGCCGGGCCGGTCGAGCCGATGTTGTTGTAGAAGGCGTACCAGCGATGGCTCCAGATCGCGTCGGTGCCCTGGGCGCCGCCGCCGGTTTCCTCGCCCTCGCCGGCGTGGACGATCTGGAAGTGGTCGATGTAATGGTCGGGCTCGTTGAAGTTGCCGTTGCCGTTGGCGTCGTAGCGGTCCCAGACGTCGAACTGCGCCAGATAGGCGTTGATCTGCTCCTTGGTCTTGCCGGCGGCGATCTGCTTGGCATACCAGGCGTTCACGGCGTCGCGCACGAACAGCCAGGTGCGCGCGCAGACGATGCCGCCGCAGTAGTTGGAGCCGTAGAAGGCGGCATTGCCGGGCACGGCCACCCAGTCCTCTACCACGCCGTTGACCGTGTAGCGGCCGGAGGACTGCTCGATGTAGAAGTTGCGCATCGAGATCGCGCCGGGCGCCGATGCGAACAGCATGTTCTCGTAATGGCCCTTGTTGAAGTCGGGGGCCCAGATGGTGGTGTTGTCGACCGTGCGGTTCGGCTGCGGGATCTGGTTGCGCAGCGGGCCAACCGTGCCGCCATAGGTGGGGCTGATGCCGGTGCCGAACTCCGCCAGCACGGTGAAGATCCGGTCCTCGCCCTGGCGCGCCAGCTCGACGAACTGGCCCTTGGCGACCTGCACCACCTTGTTGTCGCCCTGGGCCTGCAGCTTGCCTTTGAGCAGCTGATGCAGGCCCTGCTTGCGCAGCTCGGCCTGTTTCTTGCCCAGCGGATGCTCGAGGTTGTCGCCGCGTGCTTTGCTGCCGCGTTCGGGATCCGGTAGGTTGTTTTGAGCCTGGGCCAGGGGGCTGGCCAGGATGGCGGCCAGGGCGGCCGCGATCAGTGAACCCATGCGCATGATGCAATCCCTTCTATTGAAGGACGAGGCCACCGGGGCCTCCTGATGAGGGTAGGCCGCCGCCCGACCGAGCGGGGGTGGAGCGACCTTAGCGCTGCGTTCGCCGCGCAGGCAAGAGGGGATGCGATCGCGCCCGCCCCCTGAATCGGGGGTGGCGGGCCGGCTGGCCGGCGCCTACGGCGCCTCCTTCAGATGCCTGGCCAGAAAGGCCTCGAAGCGGCGCGCGAAGTCCACCTGGGTTGCCACCAGGCGCCAGCTGTGGCCCTCGTCCGGATAGCTGACCCATTCGGGCGGATGGCCGGCGGCCTGCAGCGCCTCGCGCAGGCGCTGGCCATGGGCCGGCGGCACGCGGCGGTCGGCCTCGCCGATGGCCAGCAGCAGCGGCGCCTTGATGCGCGCGGCCTGGGCCAGGGGCGAGACCTCGGTCAGCATCGCGGCGTCCTTCTCGGCGTCGCCCACCAGCTCGGGCAGCAGGTACTGGCGCCCGGAATCGGCGATGTCGTCGTCGATCCACCAGGAGCCCTTCAGGAAGAGGAAGGGATCGGTCACCGCGACCCAGGCCACGCCGCAGCGGTACAGCTGCGGGTCGCGCACCAGACCCATCAGGGTCGCATAGCCGCCGTAGCTGCCGCCGGCGATGCAGGCCTTGCTGCTGGCCAGGCCCTGGGCCTGGGCCCACAGCAGCGCGTCGGCCACATCGTCCTGCATGGCGCGGCCCCATTGCTTCCAGCCGGCCCGGTAATGCGCCTGGCCATAGCCGGTGCTGCCGCGGAAGTCGGGGCTGATCACCAGATAGCCGCGCGAGGCCAGGAACTGCTCCATCGGCTGCCAGCGCCAATGGCCGCCGCGCACCCAGGGCCCGCCATGCACCAGCACCACGGCGGGCGCCGGCTGGCCGGCCGGCACGCCGCTGGGCCGGGTCAGCCAGACCGGCAGGTCGCGGCCGTCGCGGGCCTTGATGCGTTGCAGCTCGACGGCGGCCATGCGCGCCGGGTCGATCTGGTCCAGCACCGCGCTGATCGGGCTCCAGCGCGCGCCGGCGGCCTCGTAGAGCCAGAGCCGGCCGGGGTCGCGGTCCGCATAGGAGCGCACCAGGGCCACCATGTCGGGCGCGCCGCAGCGCCGGCAGCTGATGCGGTTGACGCGGCCCGGCAGGCGGGCGTCGGCCTCGGCCTGCAGGCGCTGCAGCGCCGCGTCGAACCAGACGGTCTGCTCGCCGTCGGTATCGGCACGCACGCCCAGGGCGCGCGAACCGGCGCGGTCGAGGATCAGGCTGCCGTTGAAATCGAAGCCCGGCGTGCGCACCAGCGGCGGCGTCTGCGGCGCCGTCTTCTCGAAGTCGAAGCGGCTCAGCACCGTGTAGCCGCCCGGGCCCTCGCGATGGCTCACGTACAGCGTGCCGTCGTCGTCCACGAAGCGCGGCGTGAAGGGCGTGCGCAGCAGGTCGCTGCTCGCCAGCTCGCGCCACTGCTCATCGCCGGGGCCGCGCCAGTACAGCGCGCTGCGGCCCTCGACGCGGGTCTGCGCCAGGCGCGGCTGGCCCTTGCTGTCGAACAGCCAGCGCAGCACGTTGGCCGGCGCGCCGCCGGTGGCCAGCGGCCGGGTGCGGCCGCTGCGGGTGTTCAGCCACAGGGGCGTGACCGAGCTGATCTCCTTGCCGCTGATGCCCAGCTGGCCGATCACCACCTCGTCGGGCCGCACGCCCTCCTGCTGCAGCGGCACGGCCAGCAGCCAATGGTTCCAGTCCAGCGCGTCGCGGCGGGTGTCGCCGACCGTGACGAGAGGGGTGCCGCGGCGCTTCACCAGCATGCGGTAGTCCTGGCCGTCGGCGCTGACCGAATACAGGCCCGGCGCGTGGTAGCGGTCCTCGCCGCTGCCCGATTCCAGGTCGACGACGCTGAACACCTGGCGCTCGTCGCTGACCCAGTCGAAGCGCATGACGTCCGCATCGCTGAACTGCGCGATGCGCAGGGCGCGCGGCGCCGGCTGCAGCTCCAGCACGACCAGGCCGATGCGGCCATTGCCGCCGCGCGAGGTGGTGATGGCCACGCGCTGCCCCGAGGGCGAGAGCTTGGCCTCCAGCACCGCGGGGCGCTGGAAGAAGCGCTCCAGCGGCACCGGCTCCGGCGGCGCGGCCGGCGCGGTCTGTGCGAACGAGAAGGCGGCGGCGCACAGGCTCAGCAAGGCGCCGCTCAGGTAGCGAAGCAGGCTCATCCATCCTCCCTGGATCTCTGGTCTGTTTATTTCTTGGCTTGGCGGCCCCGAGGATAGCCGGCATGGCGGCTGTCACGGTCCGGTCACATCCGCTGCCAAGAATGTCCAGCTTTGTGCTGGCGGAACCGGCTCTTCATGCGACGGCATTGCATCATTCTTGCGCTCCTGGTGGCCTGCGGCAGCGAGCATGCGGCCGACGCCGCGCCGCCGCTGGAGCTGAAGTTCGGCAGCTTTTTCCAGCAGCCTATCGGCCCGCGCGGGCTGGAGATCGCCCAGGCGCTGCGCGCCGCCGACGGGCGCGAGGTGCGGCTGCGCGGCTATATGGTGGCGCAGGAACAGCCGGTGGCCGGCCGCTTCTGGCTGACGCCGCGCCCGCTGCGCATGAGCGAGCATGCCGACGGCGAGGCCGATGACCTGCCGCCCAATGCCGTCACCGTGCTGCTGGACCCGGCCCAGCGCGAGCGCATCGTCGCGCACCGCGAGGGCCCGCTCGTGCTCGTCGGCCGGCTCGCGGTGGGCCGCAGCGAGGACCCGGCCACCGGCCGCGTCTCCTGGGTGCGTCTGCAGCTGGCGCCCGACAGCCTGGCCGAGACCCCGGCCGCGGCTGCCCCGGCCCACGCGCACTAGCGCGCTCCCGCCCACGCCTTTTCCTCCTTCTTTTTCTTCATTCATCAACAAGGACGTCGTGATGAAGACCCCCTTTCTGACCCTGCTGGCCCTGGCCTGCGCGCCGGCCCTGGCCGCGCCGACCGTGACGCGCCTGACCCCGCCCAGCGAGCTGTTCGCCAGCGGCCGGCCCGAGCCGCTGATCGCGCGCTTCCTGCCCGGCCAGCGCTTCGACCTGCAGGCGACCATCAGGCCCGATGCCGGCCAGCGCATCAGCGAGGCCCGCTTCGCGATCGACGGCAAGCCGGTCAAGGCCACGGTGGCGCTGCGCGACTGTGCCGGCGGCTGCGTCAAGGGCCTGGCCGCCGAGACCGCGATCGCGACGGTGCGCGCCCTCGGCATCGAGCAGGCCGGCCGCCACGAGTTCACGGTCGAGGCCCTGCAGTCCGACGGCCAGAAGGTCGTGGCCCGCGGCAATCTGGAGGTCGTGCCCTTCGCGGCGGCCATGGGCCCCAAGGTGAAGAACATCATCATCCTGCTGGGCGACGGCATGGGCGCGGCGCAGCGCACCGCGGCGCGCATCGTCAAGGGCGGCTATGCCCAGGGCAAGGCGATCCAGCCGCTGGCGATGGACAGCTTCCCGGCCACGGCCCTGGTCAAGACCAGCTCGCTGAACTCCATCGTCACCGACTCCGCGCCCGGCATGACCGCCTATGTCTCGGGCAACAAGAACAACAACAACGAGGAGGGCGTGTTCCCCGACGACACCGTCGACGCCTTCGACAACCCGCGCGTCGAGTACCTCTCCGAGTACCTGCACCGCACCCAGGGCAAGGCCCTGGGCATCGTCACCACGGCCGACGTGTTCGACGCCACGCCCGCCGGCAACGCGGTGCACACCAGCAACCGCGGCGCCGGCACCGGCATCGTCGACCAGTTCTTCGACGATCGCGGCAACACGGGCCTCGCGGTGCTGCTGGGCGGCGGCCGCAAATGGTTCCTGCCGGCCGGCACGCCCGGCTCGGAGCGCGCCGAGAGCAACGACTACGCCTTCTCCGCCAGCGATCCGCACACCGCCGAGATCGTCAAGCGCTGGGGCGCCGCCCCGGGCGCCAAGGACAAGGGCCGCGACCTGATCAAGGACTTCGAGGCCGCCGGCTTTCGCTATGCCGCCGACAAGACCGGGCTGGACGCGGCCGCCGGCGCCGACAAGCTCCTGGGCCTGTTCGCCTTCTCCAACATGAACGTGGCCCTGGACAAGATCGACGGCCGCCGCGGCGCCCGGAGGGGCCTCACCGGCAGCGTGGTCGACGACTACGGCTTCCCCGACCAGCCCATGCTCGACGAGATGGCCCGCGCCGCGCTGGCCGCGCTGAAGAAGCAGCCCAAGGGCTTCGTGCTGATGATCGAGGGCGCCTCGATCGACAAGCAGGCCCACAACATGGACACCGAGCGCTGGATGCTGGACACGATCGAGTTCGACCGCGCGGTGCAGGCAGCCCAGGACTTCGCGCGCGAGCAGGGCGACACCCTGGTGATCGTCACCGCCGACCATGAATGCTCGGGCGCCGCGCTGATCGGCGGCTCGCTGCTCAGCGATGCGGCGCTGCAGGAGGCGGCGCAGAAGAAGGGCGTGGCGAACCTGCGCGACAAGGTGGTGGGCGTCTACGAGAAGGCAGGCTTCCCGCGCTATCGCATCGCCGCCGACGGCTATCCCGAGGCCACCGACATCGACCGCCGCCTGCTGGTGGGCTACGGCGCCAATGCCGACCGCTACGAGGACTGGCGCACCAACAACACGCCGCTGCGCGACAGCCAGCAGCCGCTGGCCAAGGCCGAGCCGCTGAAGTGGTACCCGGCCAACCCGAGCGAGCGCGACGACGCGCTGGGCGAGTATTTCGTCACCGGCCAGGTGCCGGGCGAATCGGCCGTGCACACCGCCACCGACATCCCGCTCTCGGCCTTCGGCCCCGGCGCGCTGGCCTTCACCGGCGTGATCGACAACACCGAGGTGTTCTTCAAGCTGGCCCAGGCCGCGCTGCGCGGCGTGACCGCGCCGGCCGACGCCTCGGGCGCGAAGAAGCCGGCCAGGCTGGCGAGGGCGACGGCCGCGGCGCCGCGCTGAGCCCGCCTCAGCCCGCCACGCCCTGGCGCAGCTTGCGGTACAGGGTGTTGCGGCTGATGCCCAGGCGGCGCGCCGCCTCGGAGAGGTTGCCGCCGCTGGCCTGCAGGACCTGGGACACGGTGCGCTGCGACTGGCTGCGCAGGTCTTCCTCGGGTGCCGGTGGCGGCGCCGCCGCGGCCAGGCGCAGGTCCTCGGCCAGGTCCTCGGGCAGCTGGGCCCAGCCGATCTCCTGCTCCTCCTCGTCGAGCAGGGCGCAGGCCAGCTGCAGCGCGTTGTGCAGCTGGCGCAGATTGCCCGGCCAGCGATAGGCCGCGAAGGCGGGCAGCAGGGCCGGTGCCAGCCGGGTGGGCTGGCCGGGCCGCAGCTGGGCCAGCAGCCCCTCGATCAGGGCGGGCAGGTCCTGGCGCTCGCGCAGCGGCGGCAGGCGTAGCAGCAGGCCGTTCAGGCGGTAGTACAGATCCTCGCGGAAGCGCCCGGCCGCGACCTCGGCGCGCAGCTCGCGGTGGCTGGCGCAGACCAGGCGGAAGTCCACCGCCACCGGCTTGCCACCGCCCAGCGGCTGCACCTCGCGCTCCTGCAGCACGCGCAGGAGCCGCGCCTGCAGGGACAGCGGCATGTCGCCGATCTCGTCCAGGAACAGGGTGCCGCCCTGGGCCGCGCGGATGCGGCCCGGCGCCCCCTCGCGGGCCGCGCCGGTGAAGGCACCGCCGCGGTAGCCGAACAGCTCGGCCTCGATCAGCGCCTCCGGCAGGGCCGCGCAGTTGAGCGCCACCAGGGGGGCGGCGCGGCGTGCGCTGCTGGCATGCAGCGCGCGCACGAAGACCTCCTTGCCCACGCCCGACTCGCCCTGCAGCAGCAGGGCGATGGCCGGCTTGTCGAGCAGGCGGCGGGCGCGCTCGATGGCATGGCGCAGCGCGGCGTCGCCGGTGTCCAGGCGGGCCAGGGCGTCGCGCGGCGCTGTGCCGTCCGGCGCCGCGGCCGGGCGCGGGCCGCCGCCCAGCTGCAGACGCAGGGCCGGCCGGCTGCACTCCAGCCGGGCCCAGAGCGGGCGGCCGTCGGGCAGGCGCAGGCAGCGCGCCGCGGCGCCGCCGGGGCGGCGGCACCAGTCGTCCAGCGTGGCCAGGTCCAGCTGCAGCAGGCGCTCCAGCGGGCAGCTGCCGACGGCGCTCCAGTCCAGACCCAGCAGGCGCAGGGCCGCGCCGTTGGCGCCGACCAGCCAGCCGTCCTCGGAGATCGCGATCAGGCCCTCGGTGACGGTGCCCAGACCCTCGGGCTGGCTGTGCAGGCGCAGGCGCAGCGCGGCCGCGTGCCGGGTGTCGAAGAGGCGGTGCTCGATCATGCCGGCCGCGGTGCGCACCAGGGCCAGGGTGTGGCCATGCTGGCCGCGCTGGTCGCCCGAGAGGTCCAGCACGCCCAGGATGCGGCCCTGGGTGTCGACGATGGGAGCAGCCGTGCAGCTCAGGAAGCCGTTGCGCGCCAGGTAATGCTCGCCGCCCTGCACCATCACAGGCGCGCCGTCGGCCAGGGCCGTGCCGATCGCATTGGTGCCGCGCCACTGCTCGTGCCAGCTGGCGCCGGGGCGCAGCGCGACGCGCTGGGCGCGGTCGGCGAAGTCCGCGTCACCCAGGGCCTGCAGCAGCAGGCCCTGGGCATCGGCCAAGATGACCAGATGGCCGCTGTCGCGCGTCTGGCTGTGCAGCAGCTCCATCACCGGGCGGGCATGGGCCACCAGCTCGCGCTGATGCGCCAGGGCGCGCTGCAGCTGGGCGGCCGAGGCATGCGGGGCGCCGGGCACGCGGCCGGCCGGGGCCAGGCCGAAGGCGCGGCTGCGCTGCCAGCTGCGGCCCAGCGGCGTGTCCAGCAGGGCGGGGCTGAGCTCGCCGCCGTCCTGCAGCTGGCGCCGCGCCTCGCGCAGCAGGGCGGCCTGGGGGCGCGGCAGCAGGCGCGCGTGCGGATGATGAGGCTGGGTCATCGGTCTTGTCTCCATCAGCGGCCTCTGCGGGCCATGGGCCACGGTAGCAAGAACGCGGGGCGCCGCAAGCGTTTGAGCCGTTTTTCGCGGGGCCTTGTTCCGTTTCGTGACAGCGGACGCCGTCGGCACGTTCCACGGCGCAGTCTGGACCCGGCAACTGACCCGTTTCTTGCGCCGCAGCCGGGTTTGGCGGGTCAAGCCGGCTGGCACGCCCCTTGCCTAGCGCAGCGCCCGGCAGCGCAGCGCCGACGGATCGCGCGCCTCGCCTTCATCCCTTCATTCTTCTTCCGCGTCAACGAGATCCAGGAGACAAGCCATCATGATCTACGCCCAGCCCAATGCCGCCGGCGCCCCCATCGCCTACAAGCCCCAGTACGACAACTTCATCGGCGGGCGTTTCGTGCCCCCGGTCAAGGGCCAGTATTTCGAGGTGATCACCCCCATCACCGGCAAGCCCTACACCCGCGCGGCCCGTTCCGGCGCCGAGGACATCGAGCTGGCGCTGGACGCCGCCCATGCGGCCGCGCCGGCCTGGGGCCGCACCGCGCCCGGCGAGCGCGCCAACCTGCTGCTGAAGATCGCCGACCGCCTGGAGCAGCACCAGGAGAAGCTGGCCTATGCCGAGACCGTGGACAACGGCAAGCCGATGCGCGAGACCCTGAACGCCGACATCCCGCTGGCGATCGACCATTTCCGCTATTTCGCCGGCTGCCTGCGCGCCCAGGAAGGCGCGCTCAGCGAGATCGACCACCACACCATCGCCTACCATTTCCACGAGCCCCTGGGCGTGGTGGGCCAGATCATTCCCTGGAACTTCCCCATCCTGATGGCGGCCTGGAAGCTGGCGCCGGCCCTGGGTGCGGGCAACTGCGTGGTGCTGAAGCCGGCGGAGAGCACGCCCATCAGCATCCTGGTGCTGGTCGAGCTGATCGCCGACCTGCTGCCGCCGGGTGTGCTGAACGTCGTCAACGGCTACGGCCGCGAGGCCGGCATGCCGCTGGCCGAGAGCCGCCGCATCGCCAAGATCGCCTTCACCGGCAGCACCGCCACCGGCCGCGTGATTGCCCAGGCGGCCGCCGGCAATCTGATCCCGGCGACCCTGGAGCTGGGTGGCAAGAGCCCCAACATCTTCTTCGACGACGTGGCCGCGGCCGACGACGACTTCCTCGACAAGGCCATCGAGGGCCTGGTGCTGTTCGCCTTCAACCAGGGCGAGGTCTGCACCTGCCCCAGCCGCGCGCTGATCCAGGAGTCGATGTACGAGCGCTTCATGGAACGCGCGCTCAAGCGCGTGGCCGCGATCAAGCAGGGCAGCCCGCTGGACACCGAGACCATGATGGGCGCGCAGGCCTCCTCGCTGCAGATGGACAAGATCCTGTCCTATATGGAGCTGGGCCGCGCCGAGGGCGCCGAATGCCTGATCGGCGGCGGCCGCGCCAGGCTGGAGGGCGAGCTGGCCGGCGGCTACTACATCCAGCCGACCCTGTTCAAGGGCCACAACCAGATGCGCATCTTCCGCGAGGAGATCTTCGGCCCGGTGCTGGCCGTGACCACCTTCAAGACCGAGGACGAGGCCCTGCAGATCGCCAACGACACGCCCTACGGCCTGGGCGCCGGCGTCTGGACCCGCGACGGCAGCCGCGCCTACCGCATGGGCCGCGCCATCCAGGCCGGCCGCGTCTGGACCAACTGCTATCACGCCTACCCGGCCCATGCCACTTTCGGCGGCTACAAGGAGTCGGGCATCGGCCGCGAGACCCACAAGATGATGCTGGACCATTACCAGCAGACCAAGAACCTGCTGGTCAGCTACTCGCCGAAGGCGCTGGGTTTCTTCTGACCTGCTTCTGACGCGGGCGCCGGGCGCGGCGGCGGGCATTGCTGCCACTGCGCCGGGCGCTGCCGCCCACACGCCGGCGGCCCGCGCCGCCCTCAGCCCGCCTTGCCCAGGAACTGCTGCAGCTCGGGCGTGCGGGGATTGCCGAACAGCTCCTCGGGCGTGCCCATCTCGTGCACGCGGCCCTGGTGCATGAACACCACGCGGTCGCTGACCTTGCGCGCGAAGCCCATCTCGTGGGTGACCATGATGAGGGTCATGCCTTGCTCGGCCAGGCTTTCCACCACGCTCAGCACCTCGCCGACGAGCTCGGGGTCGAGCGCCGAGGTCACCTCGTCGCACAGCAGGATCTCGGGGTCCATCGCCAGGGCCCTGGCGATGGCCACGCGCTGCTGCTGGCCGCCCGAGAGCTGGTCGGGCATGGCATCGAACTTCTCGGCCAGGCCAACGCGCGCCAGCAGGCGCTCGGCGTTGGCCCGCGCGGCATCCTTGGGCTGGCGCGTCACCAGGGTCGGCGCCAGCATCACGTTGCGGCCCGCCGAGAGGTGGGGGAAGAGGTTGAAGCTCTGGAAGATCATGCCCACGTTCTTGCGCAGCTCGCGCATGGCCTGGGGCTTGTCGGCCTGCAGGGGCTGGCCGTGGACGGTGAGCTGACCGTCCTGGAAGTTCTCCAGCCCGTTGATGCAGCGCAGCAGCGTGCTCTTGCCCGAGCCGCTCTTGCCGATGATGGAGACCACCTCGCTGCGGTTGATCTGCAGGTCAACGCCCTTGAGCACTTCGTTGCTGCCGTAGCGCTTGCGCAGGCCGCGGATGTCGACCAGGGGGATGGTGTGGGGGAGGTGGGGGGCAATGGCGTTCATGCACGGGTGCTCGCGGAGGACGGTTTCAGGAGGCCGGAGATCAGCTGTGGGGGCGCAGGCGGCGCTCCATGCGCTGGCTCCACAGCGACAGCGGGAAGCACAGGGCGAAATACAGGGCGGCCACGCAGCCATACATCAGGAAGGGCTCGAAGGTCGCGTTGGCGATCAGCTGGCCGGCCTTGGTGATCTCGACGAAGCCGATCACGCTGGTCAGCGCCGTGCCCTTGATGATCTGCACCATGAAGCCCGCCGTGGGCGCGATCCCCAGGCGCAGGGCCTGCGGCAGGATGACGTGGCGCAGCTGCTCGGTGAAGTTCAGGGCCAGGCTGGCCGAGGCTTCCCACTGGCCGCGGGGCACGGCCTCGACGCAGCCGCGCCAGATGTCGCTGAGATAGGCGGCCGTGTAGAGCGTCAGGCAGACCGAGGCGGCCAGCAGGGGCGAGGTGTCGATGCCCAGCAGCGCCAGGCCGAAATAGACCAGGAAGAGCTGCATCAGCAGGGGCGTGCCCTGGAACACCTGCACATAGGCGGCGACGCCGCGCACCGCGCCGGGCAGGCGCGACAGCCGCAGCACCAGCAGGGCCAGCCCCAGCAGGCTGCCGCAGACGAAGGCGATGAGGGACAGGCCGACGGTCCAGCGCAGGGCCAGCAGCAGCTGGCGGGCGATGTCCCAGAACGTGAAATCAACCATGGTGGGGGCTCTCCGGCCTCAGCGGCCGCGGGCGAACACGAAACGGGGGCCGAACCAGTTGAGCAGCCGGCGCAGCAGCATGGCCAGGCCCAGGTAGACCAGGGTGACCACGATGTAGGACTCGAAGCTGCGGAAGGTGCGGCTGGAGATCAGGTTGGCGGCGTAGGAGATCTCCTCGGTGGAGATCTGGCTGCACACGGCCGAGCCCAGCATCACGATGATGATCTGGCCGGTGAGCGCGGGCCAGACGCGGCCCAGCGAGGGCGGCAGCACCACGCGCCGGAAGATCTGCCCGGGCGACAGCGCCAGGCATTGCGCCGCCTCGATCTGGCCGCGCGGCGTGGCCTCGATGCCGGCGCGGATCTGCTCGCAGGCATAGGCGCCCAGGTTCAGCGTCATCGCCAGCACGCTGGCGAGCTCGGGCGACAGGCGCAGGCCCAGCGAGGGCAGGCCGAAGAACAGGAAGAACAGCTGGATGATGAAGGGCGTGTTGCGGAACAGCTCGACATAGGCCGCGACGAGTGCGCGCGCGGCCGGACCGGCGTGCAGCCGCGTCCAGGCGCAGACGATGCCCAGCAGCACCCCCAGCGGCACGGCAATGCCCGTGAGCAAGACCGTCAGCAGCAGGCCCTTGAGAAGCATGGGCCATTGGCCCAGCACGGTGGCGAAATCCATTGCCATGGAGCGATCCCTGGGGGAAGGAGGAGGCGAGCTGCCGCGGGCCGCGCCCCGGCCGGGGCGCGGTGCATCAGTCAATCAATCAGTCGGGCAGGTTGCCCATGCCGCGGCCCAGCCATTTCTGCGCGTAGGACTCGAGCGTGCCGTCCTTCTTGGCCGCACGCAGGATCTCGTTGACCTTGTTGAGCAGCGCGGTCTCGCCCTTGCGCACGCCCACGTAGTTCGGCGAGTCCTTGATCAGCAGCTTGTATTCGGCCTGCACCTTGGGATTCTTCTGCAGCGCGGCGGCGGCCACGGCGGCGCCCACGGCCACGAACTGGGTCTGCTGCGTCATGAAGGCGGCCATGGTGGCGTTGTCGTCCTCGAAGCGCTGGATCTTCAGCGTCTTGGGGGCGAGCTGCTGCAGGGCGTCGTCCTGGATGGTGCCGCGCGTCACGGCCAGGGTCTTGTCGGCCAGATCCTCGAAGCCCTTGATGCTGATGTTCTTGGGACCGAACACGGCCTGGAAGAAGGGCGCATAGGCGACCGTGAAGTCGATGACCTTCTGCCGCTCCTCGTTCTTGCCCAGCGCGGAGACGATCAGGTCGATCTTCCTGGTCTGCAGATAGGGGATGCGGTTGGGCGTGCTGACCGGCACGAAGTCGGCCTTCACGCCGAGCTTGTCGGCGATCAGCTGGGCCGTCGCGACGTCCACGCCGGTGGGCTTGAAGTCGGGGCCCATGTAGCCGTAGGGCGGGTAGTCGGTGGGAATGCCCAGTGCGATGGACTTCTTCTCGAGCACCGCCTTGAGCGAGTTGTCTTCCTGCGCCACAGCGCCCGTGGACAGGGTGAGGGTGGCAGCGGCCAGAACGCCTGCAGCGATGGCACCAAGCTTGAATTGCATGAGATCACTCCGGAAAGGACAGATGAGGGAAGGGGCTGTCGGAGCTTGAGCACATTGCGTGCCAGGGTCTGAAACGGCTGTGCCAGGCTGCGCGCCCTGCGCCGCTCGGAGCTGCTCTCGTTGCCACCCTGGGGTGGGGCGTCCGGCGGGGCGCGGGTCAGCAGCCGCGGCGGGCATCTTTTTTGCGAGGATGGTGGATATCGAATGAAACGCTGGTTTCTTTGTTTCATAAGAACGGCACATATGTTTCACAACCTCGGTGCCCGGCGCCCCAACTTGGGGGCGGCAGGCACAAGAACGAAGCAAGGCACTGAATGACCCTCAACGACACGCCGCTTTCGCTGGAGTCGCGGGTGCGTCGCATGCACCGCGAGCTGTCCGAGGCCGAGCGCAAGCTGGCCGACGTGGTGCTGGCGCGCCAGCACGAGCTGCTGGGCTACACCGCGACGGAACTCGCGTCGCTGGCGGGTACCTCCAAGTCCACGGCCGCGCGCTTCTTCCGCCGCGTCGGCTTTGCCGACTTCGAGGACTTCCGCCAGCAGCTGCGCCAGGCCCAGGCGCAGCAGTCGCCGCTGGCCCGCATGGGCCAGGCGCGGCGCGGCGACGGCCTGGCGCAGCGCTTCCAGACCCATCTGCAGAACGATGCCCAGCGCCTGCAGGCCCTGGCCCAGGCCGTCTCGGAGGACCAGCTCGAGGCGGCGCTGCAGCTGCTGGCGCGCGCGCGCCGGGTGTGGGTGGTCGGCTACCGCCACAGCCGGGTCACGGCCTTCTATGCCCAGACGCTGCTGGCGCAGGTGCGCGGCGATGTGCAGGACCTGAACGACGCGGCCGGCCGCGAGGCCGATCTGCTGGCCGGCGCCGGCGACAAGGACCTGGTGCTCGCGGTGGACTTCCGGCGCCGCAGCGCCAACCTGCCGCGCATGCTGGCGGCGGTCCGTGCCACCGGCGCCCAGGTCCTGCTGCTCACCGACGCCCCCGGCTCGGCCCTGGCCCTGCAGTCCCAGCTGGTGCTGCGCTGCAGTGCCAGCGCGCCCGACGGCGTGTTCGATTCCTATGTCTGCGCCATCAGCCTGGTGAACTTCCTGGCCTCGGCCCTGGCGGCGCGCTCGCGGACCAGTGCGCGCGCGCGGCTGGAGAGCATCGAGCGCCTGCATCTCGCGCTGGGCGATCTCGAGCCCCAGATCTGAGCCCCCTCTTCCATCCCTTTGTCCCAGCCCCCTCGCGCTGAATTTCTGAAAGCAACCATGTCCCCGCTCCCCACCCTGTCCCTGGAATGCCTGGCCAACCCGGCCGCCGACCGCAGCGCGCCCTATGGCGCGCGCCGCAGCGAGATCCTCAGCTTTGCCGCGCTGGCGCAGGCCCAGCACGAGCTGGTGCAATGGCCGGGCTATGCGCCCACGCCCCTGCACGCGCTGCCCGCGCTGGCCCAGGCCCTGGGCGTGGCGGCCGTGCACTACAAGGACGAGGGCGGCCGCTTCGGCCTGGGCAGCTTCAAGGCCTTGGGCGGCGCCTATGCGGTGGCCCGCCTGCTGTGCCGCGAGCTGGGCGCCCGGCTGGGCCGCACGCTCGGCACCCAGGACCTGCTGACGCCCGAGCTGCGGGCCCTGTGCGCCGACATCACCGTCAGCTGCGCGACCGACGGCAACCACGGCCGCTCGGTGGCCTGGGGCGCGCAGATGTTCGGCTGCCGCTGCGTGATCTATATCCATGCCACCGTCAGCGAGGGCCGCAGGGATGCCATCGCCAGCTACGGCGCCGAGGTGGTGCGCACCACCGGCAACTATGACGACGCGGTGCGCCAGGCCGATGCCGATGCCAGGGCGCAGGGCCGCTTCGTGATCTCCGACACCTCCTACCCCGGCTATATGGACGTGCCGCGCGACGTCATGCAGGGCTACCAGCTGATGGTGCACGAGGCCGCGACCCAGCTGGACGCGTCGCCCACGCACATCTTTGTGCAGGCGGGTGTGGGCGGTGTGGCGGCCGCTGTGTGCGCCTATTTCTGGGAGCGCGACGGGGGGCGGCGCCCCACGCTGGTGGTGGTCGAGCCCGACAAGGCCGACTGCCTGGCGCGCAGCGCCAAGGCCGGCCGGCTGACCGCAGTGACCGGCGACATCGACACCCTGATGGCCGGCCTGGCCTGCGGCGAGGTCTCGCACCTGGCCTGGGAGATCCTGGAGCAGGGCACGGACGCCTTTTGCGTGATCGCCGACGAGGCGGCCGTGGCGGCCATGCGCCTGCTGGCGCATCCGCTGGGCCGGGACCCGGTGATCGTCGCCGGCGAATCGGCCGTGGCCGGCGTGGCCGCCGCCATCGCCGCCAGCCAGAGCGCCACGGCGCGCCAGCTGCTGGGCCTGGACGCGCACAGCCGCATCCTGTTCTTCGGCAGCGAGACGGCCACCGATCCGGTCCTGTACGAGCAGCTGGTGGGCGAAAGCGCGCAGGCCGTGGCGGCCCGCGCTCTGGAGCAGGCATGAGCGACACCTTCTCCATTCTGCGCATCGACGGCGCGCGGCTGCTGCAGAGCCTGAAAGACCTGGGCCGGTTCGGCGCCCTGCCCGGCGGCGGCACCAACCGGCTGGCGCTCGGCGACGCCGACAAGGCCGCGCGCGACTGGGTCGTGGCGCGGATGCGGGCCCTGGGCATGGAGCTGCAGATCGACGCCATCGGCAATGTGGTCGCCACCTACGCGGGCCGCGAGGACCTGGCGCCCGTGATGACGGGCAGCCACATCGACACCGTGCGCACCGGCGGCTTGTACGACGGCAATTACGGCGTGCTGGCCGGGCTGGAGATCGTCGCCACGCTGCGCGAGGCCGGCCTGCGCACGCGCCGGCCCCTGCAGGTCGCGTTCTTCACCAACGAGGAGGGCGCGCGCTTCCAGCCCGACATGATGGGCAGCCTGGTGATGGTGGGCGGCATGCCGCTGCAGGAGGCCCTGGAGACACGGGCCGTGGACGACGGTGCCAGCGTCGGCGCGGAGCTGCAGCGCATCGGCTATGCGGGCAGCGCGCCGGTGGGTGCGCCGCGGGTGGACAGCTTCGTGGAGCTGCACATCGAGCAGGGCCCGGTGCTGGAACAGGAAGGCTTCCAGATCGGCGTGGTCGAGGGCGTGCAAGGCATCTGCTGGATGGAGTTCAGCTTCGAGGGCACCAGCAACCACGCCGGCACCACGCCGATGGCGCTGCGCCACGATGCCGGCATGTGCGCGCTGCGCTGCGCCGCCTTCGTGCACGAGCTGGTGGCGCGCTACGGCGGCCGCCAGCTGGGCACGGTGGGCGCGTTGCGGCTCAAGCCCAATCTGATCAATGTGATCCCCAGCCAGGCGGTGATGACGGTGGACCTGCGCAATACCGACGGCGCGCGCCTGCGCCAGGCCCAGGCCGAGGTGCTGGCGTTTGCGCGCCGCGTCGCCGCCGAGAACGGCGTGCGCTTCGAGCACCGCCAGCTGGCCGACTTCGCGCCGGTGGACTTCGATGCCGAGCTGGTGGACAGCGTGCAGCGGCACGCCCAGGCGCAGGGGCTGAGCACGCTGCGCATGCCCAGCGGCGCCGGCCATGATGCGCAGATGCTGGCGCGCGTGTGCCCCACGGCCATGGTGTTCGTGCCCAGTGCGGGCGGCCTGAGCCACAACGTGCGCGAGCACACCGAGGCCGCGCAGCTGGAGCAGGGTGCCAATGTGCTGCTGCAGCTGCTGCTGGAGCGCGCCAACCGCGCCTGATGAATCCCATGGGCCGGCGCCGGAGAAGCCCGCGCACGGCCCCGCAACAGAAAGTGAAGACCCCATGACCCGTATCGTCAACATCGCCCTCGGCCAGCTGGGCCCCGTGCAGAAGGCGGATTCGCGCGCCAGCGTGGTGCGCCGGCTGTGCGACATGATGCGCGAGGCCAAGAGCCTGGGCGCCGACGTGATCGTCTATCCCGAGCTGGCGCTGACCACCTTCTTCCCGCGCTGGTACATCGAGGACCAGGCCGAGCTGCACAGCTACTTCGAGCGCGCCATGCCCAGCCGCGACACCCAGCCGCTGTTCGAGCTGGCCAGGGCGCTGGGCATCGGCTTCTACCTGGGCTATGCCGAGCTGGCGGACGAGGGCGGCCGGCTCATGCAGTACAACACCGCCATCCTGGTGGACAAGGCCGGCGCCATCGTCGGCAAGTACCGCAAGATCCATGTGCCCGGCCATTTCGAGCACGAGCCCTGGCGCCAGTTCCAGCATCTGGAGAAGCGCTATTTCACGCCCGGCAGATCCTTCGACGTGCACCAGGCCTTCGGCGGCGTCGTCGGCATGGCCTTGTGCAACGACCGCCGCTGGGCCGAGACCTACCGCGTGATGGCGCTGCAGGGCGCCGAGATGGTCTTCATCGGCTACAACACGCCGGTGCACAACGCGCCCGCGCCGCAGCACGACGACCTGTCGCTGTTCCACAACCAGCTGGCCGTGCAGGCCGGTGCCTACCAGAACGGCTGCTGGGTCGCCAGCGTGGCCAAGGGCGGCGTCGAGGAGGGCGTGGACAGCATCGCCGGCAGCCTGCTGGTGGCGCCCAGCGGCGAGGTGGTGGCGCGCTGCATCACCAAGGGCGACGAGGTGGTGCTGGGTCGCGCCGATCTGGATTTCTGTGCGGTCTACAAGCGCACCACCTTCAACTTCGACCTGCACCGCCATCCCGAGTGCTATGGCCTGATCGTGCAGAAGAAGGGCGAGACCCTGGCGGCCGACGGCACGCCCTGGCGCTGAGGGCCTCGCGTCCCGGGGCGCGGGCCGAGACCGGCCTGTTTGCGCAAACAGGCCGGCGTCCTGCAGGCTGCGGGCGCGTGGCGAACTGTCACAGGCGCTCGCTACAGTGGCTTCCCACGCGAATGCGGGGGCTCTGCGGTCAAGCCCCGATTGCGAGTCCACCCCGTGGATGAAATAGTCGCCGTGGCTCAGTCAGCCCAGTTCTCTTTCCCATGTCACGCTCCCTGCTGTTCCCGTCTTCCCCACCGCGCCGCGTCCGCGGCTTCACCCTGCTCGAACTGCTGGTGGTGATGGTCATCATCGGCCTGCTGGCCGGCTATGTGGGCCCGAAGTTCTTCGGCCAGATCGGCAAGTCCGAGGTCAAGGCGACGCGCGCGCAGATCGACGGCCTGGCGAAGGCGCTGGACCAGTACCGTATCGATATGGGTCACTATCCCAGCACCGAGCAGGGCCTGGCCGTGCTGGTCACGAAACCGGCGGACGAGCCGCGCTGGGCCGGGCCCTATCTGGCGAAGGCGGTGCCCAAGGACCCCTGGCACAACGACTATCAGTACCGTTCGCCCGGCGAGCATGGCGAGTACGACCTGTTCTCGCTGGGCCGCGACGGCCGCCCCGGCGGCGAGGGCGAGGACGCCGATCTGACCAGCTGGTGATCGATCGCGCCCGTCCCCGCCTCATGCCCCAGTACCTGATCCGCGTCTTCGATCCCGCCCGCGGGGTGGCGCAGTCGCGCCGCCTCGAGGCGCCGGACCGCCAGGCCCTGGCCGGCCTGCTGGGCGTCGCGCCCCAGCATCTGCTGGAGGTGCGCGAGCTCGGCGACGAGGGCGCGGCCGGCGCCGCGCCGGCGCGCCGCCGCGGCGCCTTTCCGCTGCAGCTCTTCAGCCAGGAGCTGGCCGTGCTGCTGGACGCCGGCATCGCGCTGCTGGAGGCCTTGCAGACCCTGCGCGAGAAGGAGCCCAGCGCGGCGGTGCGCGCGGCGCTGGACGGCGTGATCGATTCCGTGCAGCAGGGCCAGCCGCTCTCGACCGCGCTGCGCCGGCAGCCGCAGGCCTTCGACGAGCTGGTCTGCGCCATCGTTGCGGCCAACGAGCGCACCGGCCAGCTGAGCGTCGCGCTGGCCCAGCATGCGCGCTACCTGGCCTGGGTCGAGGGCCTGCGCTCGCGCCTGGTCGCGGCCTGCGTCTATCCGGCCATGCTGTTGCTGGTCGGCTCGGCGGTGATCCTGTTCCTGCTGCTCTATGTGCTGCCGCGCTTCGCCGGCATCCTCGACGGCCTGGGCGACCAGTTGCCCTGGGCCTCGCGTGCGCTGATCCTGTTCGGCCGCACGGCCGGCCAGCATCCGCTGGCGGTGCTGACCGGGCTGGCCGTTGTCGTGGGGGCAGGTCTTGCCCTGTGGCGCCATGCCGGCCTGCGCCAGCGCCTGCAGGCCTCGCTGTGGACCCTGCCGGGCCTGGGGCCGCGGCTGCGCGTGCTGGCGCTGGCACGGCTGTACCGCAGCCTGGGCATGCTCTTGGGCGCGGGCGTGCCGGTGCTGCCGGCGCTGCGCATCGTCCAGCCCCTGGTGGCCGCGCCCTGGCGCGGCGCCGTGCTGGCGGCGGCCGAGCAGGTGGCCGAGGGCGGGCGCTTCTCCGACGCGCTGGAAGCCCAGGGCCTGGCCACGCCGGTGGCGCGCCGCATGCTGCGGGTGGGCGAGCGCAGCGGCGAGCTGCCGGCCATGCTGGAACGCGCCGCGGCCTTTCACGATGAGGAAGTGGTGCGCCTGACCGAGCTGCTGACGCGCGCGATCAACCCGGCGCTGATGCTCATCATGGGCGTGCTGATCGGCGGCATCATCGTGCTGATGTACCTGCCGATCTTCCAGCTGGTGGAGCAGGTGCAATGACGGCCCCCACGCTCACTTTGTTCGCTGCCCCCCGCGGGGGCGCCGGCCTTCCTTGGGGCGGCCCGGCGGAAGGCCGAACATGACTACCTCATTGCACGACTGGCTGCCCGCCGAGCAGGGACCCTGGCATCTCGATTTCGAGCGCTGGCCCCAGGCCCAGGCGCAGCGCTGGCGCGCGGTGCTGGCGCAGGGCGGCCACGGCCGCCTGGTGCTGCTGGCCGAGCGCGACCCCGACACGCTGCTGCTGCAGAGCGTCGAGGCGCGGCTGCAGGCGCCGGTGCGCTGGCAGCGCTGCGAGGCCGCGGCGGTCGAGCATTGGCTGGGCGCGGGCGAGGCGGATTTCCGCGCCCTGTCCGATGTCGAGGAGGCGGTCGCGAGCGAGGACGCGGCGGGCGGCGCCGAGGAGCTGTCGGCCTTGCGCCTGTCGGAGCAGGCCTCGCCGGTGGTGCGCCTGCTCAACGCGACCCTCTACGACGCGCTGCAGGACGGTGCCAGCGACGTGCACATCGAATGCACGGCGCGCGGCGCGGCGATCCGCTTCCGCATCGACGGCGTGATGGCCCTGGTGCGCCAGGTCGAGGGCACCCAGGTGGCCGAGCAGCTGGTCTCGCGCCTGAAGGTGATGGCCGAGCTGGACATCGGCGAGCGCCGCCTGCCGCAGGACGGCCGCTTCAAGTTAAGGGTGCAGGGCCGCGAGATCGACTTCCGCCTGTCCATCATGCCCAGCGTGTTCGGCGAGGATGCGGTGGTGCGGGTGCTGGACCGCGCCCGCATCGAGCAGGCCGGCGGCCAGCTGACCCTGGACGCGCTGGGCTTCGACGCCGAGGAGCGCGCCGCGATCCGCGCCCAGGCGCGCCAGCCGCACGGCATGCTCTTGGTGACCGGCCCGACCGGCAGCGGCAAGACCACGACGCTCTACGCCACCCTGGCCGAGATCCACACCGGCCAGGACAAGATCATCACGATCGAGGACCCGGTCGAGTACCAGCTCAGCGGCGTGGTGCAGATCCCGGTCAACGAGAAGAAGGGCCTGACCTTCTCGCGCGGCCTGCGCTCCATCCTGCGCCACGACCCGGACCGCGTGATGGTGGGCGAGATCCGCGACGCCGAGACCGCGCAGATCGCGGTGCAGGCGGCGCTGACCGGCCACCTGGTGTTCAGCACCGTGCACGCCAACAACGCCTTCGACGTGATCGGCCGCTTCATGCATATGGGCCTGGACCTCTACAACGTGGTCTCGGCCCTGAACGCGGTGCTGGCGCAGCGCCTGATGCGGCTCAACTGCCCCCATTGCGCGCGGCCCTACCAGCCGGAGGCGGCGACGCTGGCGCGTCACGGCCTGAAGGCCGACGAGGCGGGCCATCGCTTCCTGCGCGGCGAGGGCTGCGGCCATTGCCGCGGCAGCGGCTACCGCGGCCGCCGCGCGGTGGCCGAGCTGCTGCGCCTGGACGACGGCCTGCGCGACCTGATCGCGGCGCGCGCGCCGATGTCGCAGATCAAGGAAGCCGCGCGCGGCCGTGGCATGAAGCCGCTGCGCGCGATGGCGCTGGCCTCGGTGTGCCGCGGCGAAACCACTTTCGAGGAGCTCGAGCGTGTCACGCTGGATGAATAGCCTGCGCGCCCGCTTGGCCAGGCCGCGCCTCGCCTGGCTGGACGCGGCGGGCCTGGAGGCGCTGGACGCCCGGCCGGGCCAGGCGCTGGATCTGCTCGTCTCCGAGCGCCTGCTGCAGCACCTGGTCTGCGAGCCCGGCCTGCCGCTGGCCGACGAGGGCGCGCTGCGGGCCTATGCGCGCCAGCTGCTGAGCCATTACTTCGGCGCCGCGGCGCAGCGCTGGCCGCTGGCGCCCTGGCGCGCCGGCGCGGCCGCCGGCGCCAGCGCCCTGCATGGCCTGGACCTGGCGGGCCTGCGCGCGACGCTGGCGGCGCGCCAGACCGCGCTGCGCGGCCTGCGGCCGGCCTGGGCGGCGCTGCTGCAGGCGCTGGCGCCGCAGCATCCCGACTGGGCGTCCGCGCCACATGCGGCCCTGGCCTGGGTGGAGGGCGGGCTGCTGTGCTGGCTGGAGCTGCGCGCCGGCCGGGTGCAGGCCCTGAGTCATCAACGCCTGGCTGCGCCCACCCTGGAGGCTTTGCGAGAGGCCCTGTCCGAGCGCTGCACGCCGGGCCAGCCCACCCTGCTGCTGGGCTATGGCCTGGACGCTGCCGAGCTGCCGGCCCTGCCGGGCCTGCGCCAGCTGGCGCCGCTGGACGGCAAGGCGCCGCTCCTGGCCTGGTTCGAGCGGCCGACCGCGCCCTGGGCGCAGGCGCCACGGCCCGATTTCGTGGCCCCGGCCGGCCCGCGGCCGGCGCGGCTGGCCTGGCCGCTGGCGATCTGCGGCGCCCTGGTGCTGGCGACCGCGGCCTGGAGCGCCTGGCAGGGCCAGAAGCATCTGGCGCAGGCGGGCGAGCAACTGGCCGGGCTGCAGGCGCGCCAATCGCGCCAAGCGCCGGCGGTCAAGCCGAGTCAGGCAGGCAAGCGCGCCGCGGCCGGCCAGGAGCAGCAGCTTCAGGCGCAGCAGCAGGCCGCGGCCGCCGAGCTGCAGGCCCTGCTGCAGCAGCCCTGGGGCGTGTTGCTGGCCAATGTCGAGCAGGCCGGCATGGGCGGCGTGACGCCCGGCGGCGCCGGCGCGCTCAGCTGGCTGGGCCTGGACTATGCCGCCGCGCGTCGCGAACTGCGTCTCGAGGGCCTGGCCGGCGACCAGCTGCAGGCGCTGCAGCTGGTCGAACGCCTGTCGGCCGCGCCGGGCTGGAGCGAGGTGGTGCTGAGCCGCTTCCAGGCCGCCGAGGCCACGGCCCAGGGCCTGCGTGGCCAGCGTTTCGATCTGACGGCCAAGCTGCGGCCCGAGCTGCTGCGCGAGGACCTGGCGCGGGTCTCGCGCAGCCGGGAGGCGCAGCCATGAAGAAGCGGATGATGATGACGTTGATGACGGGGCTGCGCCGCCTCGGCTGGCCCGGGGGGCTGGGCATCGCGGCCCTGCTGCTGGCCGGCCTGCTGGAGCTGGGCCTGGCGCGGCGCTGGGAGGACCAGGCGCAGGACCTGGAGGCCCAGGCGCTGCGCCTGCAAGGCCAGCTGCGCCGCCAGCAGCTGCAGGAGGCCGCCGCGCCGGCCCCGCTCGCGCCCGAGCAATGGCTGCAGCGCCAGCTGCCGAGCGCCCAGCAGCGCGAGCAGCGCCTGGCCGATCTGCTGGAGCTGAGCCTGCGCGCCGGCCTCGCCGGCAGCCGCACCGAGCATCGGCTCAGCGTCGATGCCGCGACCGGGCTGGAGCGCCTGCGCGTCAGCATGCCGGTGCAGGGCACCTATGCACAGCTGCGCGGCTTCATCGAGGCGGCCCTGCGGCAAGACCTGGCCCTGAGCCTGGACAGCCTGAAGCTGCGCCGCGCCAGCCCGGCCGCGGGCGAGCTGGAGGCGGAGCTGGGCTGGTCCCTGCATGCGCGCAGCGTCGCGGCGGGAGCACAGCGGCCATGAAGAAGACGCTGGCGAATGCCGGGAGCGGCAAGAAGGCGGGCGTGACGCCGCGCCAGATCGCGCTGGCCACCGCGCTGGCCGCGACCCTGGCGGCCACCTTGTGGCTGGCGCAGCAGGACGACGAGGACGCGCAGACCGTCGTGCCGCTGGCGCGGGCGAGCCGCGCCACGCGTGCGGCGCCGGCCCCCGCCGTGCCGGCGAGCGCGCCGCTGTCGGCCCAGGCCCTGCAGCGGCCGCCCTGGCCCGAGGCGCCGGCGGCCCAGCTGGCGGCCTGGTCGGCGCCGCCGCCCCCACCGCCGCCGCCGGCCCCGCCGCCTGCCGCGGCCCAGGCGCCGGTGGCACCGCCCTTTCCCTACCAGCTGATCGGCCGCCTGGAGCAGGGCGGCGTGAGCCTGGCCTTGCTGGCCGGCGCCAGCCGCAGCATCAGCGCCAAGCCGGGCGATGTGATCGACGGCCAGTGGCGCGTCGAGCGCGTCGAGGCGACGGGCCTGGCCCTGACCTGGCTGCCGGGCAAGCAGCCGCAAACCATCAACTTCCGACCCTCATGACCCGCAACCTCCGCCCCGGCTCCCTGCCGCTCCTGCTGGCCGCCGCCCTGCTGCTGGCGGCCTGCGCCAACCCGGCGCTGCGCCAGGCCGAGGAGCTGTCGCGCAGCAACCAGCTGGACCAGGCCCATCAGCTGCTGAGCCAGGCCCAGCAGCAGTCCCCCGCCGACCCGGCCCTGCGCGCCGCCCTGCTGCGCAACCGCGAGCAGCTCGGCGCGCGCCTGGTGATGCAGATCGAGGGCCTGCGCGCCGCCGGCCGCTGGGAGGAGGCGCGCGCCGCGCTGCAGCGCCTGCGCGAACTCGATCCGCAGCAGCCGCGGCTGGACGGCTTCGCGACCGAGATCGCCCGCGGCCAGCGCCAGGAGGCCAAGCTGCTCGAGGCGCGCCAGCAACTGCGCGAGGGCCGGCTCGCGCGCGCCGAGACGCTGGCGCGCGAGATCACCGCCGAGACGCCGGCCCATCCCGGCGCGCGCCTGCTGCTGAGCCAGATCGCCCAGGCCAAGCCGCTGGAGACCGGCCTCAACGAGCTGGGGCCGGCCTTCCAGAAGCCGGTGACCCTGGAGTTCCGCGAGGCCTCGCTGCGCCAGGTCTTCGAGGCGCTGGCGCGCAGCAGCAATGTCAACTTCGTGTTCGACAAGGACGTGCGCCCCGATGCGAAGGTGACGGTGTTCCTGCGCAATGTCTCGCTGGACGAGGCCATGCGCGTGATCCTCAGCACCCAGCAACTGGACCGCAAGCTGCTCAACGACAGCTCGGTGCTGATCTTCCCCAACACCCAGAGCAAGCAGCGCGAGCACCAGGAGCTGGTGACGAAGACGCTGTACCTGACCAATGCCGACGTCAAGCAGGTGCAGGCCATGGTGCGCACCATCGCCAAGGTGCGCGACATCCACATCGACGAGCGCCTGAATCTGATGGTGATCCGCGACACGCCCGAGGTGCTGCGCCTGGTCGAGAAGCTGGTGGCCTCGGTCGACCTGCCCGAGCCCGAGGTGATGCTGGAGGTGGAGGTGATGGAGCTGGCCAGTGACCGGGTCGACGCCCTGGGCCTGCAATGGCCCAGCGAGGTCCAATACGGCCTGCCGGGCGCCAGCGGCCAGGTGCTGCTGGGCCTGCGCGATTCCTTCCGTGCCAGCGTCGCCAACCCGGCACTCGTCGCCACGATACGCGGCACCTCGGGCAATGCCAATCTGCTGGCCAATCCCAAGATCCGGGTGCGCAACCGCGACAAGGCCAAGGTCCATATCGGGCAGAAGCTGCCGGTCTTCACGACCACCACCAACTTCACCGGCAGCACCTCGGTGGCGGCCTCGGTGTCCTATCTGGACGTGGGCCTGAAGCTGGACGTCGAGCCCACCATCCAGCTCGACAACGACGTGGTCATCAAGGTCGGTCTGGAGGTCAGCAACCTGATCCGCCAGGTCACCGGTCCCGGCGGCACCACGGCCTACGAGATCGGCACCCGCCAGACCGCCACCTCGCTGCGCCTGAACGACGGCGAGACCCAGATCCTCGCCGGCCTGATCAACGACGAGGACCGCAGGAGCAGCACCGGCGTGCCGGGCCTGTCGACCATGCCGGTGCTGGGGCGCCTGTTCGGCGTGCAGACCGACACGCGCAACAAGACCGAGGTGGTGCTCTTGATCACGCCGCGCATCGTGCGCAACCTGGCCGTGCCCGATGTCGGCCTGACCCAGCAGCCGGGCGGCACCGACGCGCTGCCGGGCGCCTACAGCAGCCGCATCCGCAGCGAGGCGCGCGCGGGCGTCGGGCTGACGAGCGGCGCGACGGGGGCAAGACCTGTCCCTGCCGCCGCGCCGCAGGCGGCGACCGCGCCCGACGCCGAGGTGCAGCTGAAGCTGGACGTGACGCCCCAGGTGGCCGCCGGCGGCACGGTCAGCGTGACCGTGCGGCACGACAGCGGCGCCACGGTGAAGGGCGAGATCGAGTTCGATGCCAGCAAGCTGCAGCCCGCCCAGGCCGCGGCCGGCGGCGCCGCGCCGGGCCGCCTGGCCTTCGAGCTGTCGCCGCGCGGCGAGCGCGTGCTGGTGCTGCGCGCGCTGCCGGCGGCGGCCGGCCAGGTGCTCAACATCGGGGTCGGCGCGCTCAGCGCGACCGGCGCCGGCGGCGACGCGCTGCCGGTGCGCCTGGACGGCAGCGGCATGCTGACGGTCGAATCCGGCCGTTGAGGATGTTCATGCGGGCGCGCGGCTTCACCTTGATCGAGATGCTGGTGGTGCTGGCGATGCTGGCCGTGCTGGCCGGCGCGGCGCGGCCGCTGCTGCAGCTCTCGGTGCAGCGCAGCCAGGAGTTCCGCCTGCGCGAGGCGCTGCGCCAGATCCGCGGTGCGCTGGACGCCTACAAGCGCGCCGCCGAGGCCGGCCAGATCCGCCTGGGCCCCGAGGACAGCGGCTATCCGCGCTCGCTCGACGAGCTGTGGCGCGGCGTGCCCGACATCAAGTCGCCCGAGGGCCGCAAGCTCTACTTCCTGCGCCGCCTGCCGCGCGATCCCTTCGCCGAGGCCGAGCCGGGTGCGGCCGAGACCTGGGGCCTGCGCGCCGCCGACAGCCCGCCCGACGAGCCGCGGCCGGGCCGCGACGTGTTCGATGTCTACTCGCTGTCCGAGCGCCGCGCGCTCGATGGCACGCGTTACAAGGACTGGTGATGAGAAAACGCCGTCCTGTCCTGGGCTTCACGCTGATCGAGCTGATCGTCGTGATGGCGATCGTCGCGCTGCTGAGCTCGATCGCGGCGCCGCGCTATTTCGCCAGCCTGCAGCGCTCCAAGGAGACGGCGCTGCGCAGCTCGCTGGCCACCCTGCGCGACGCGATCGACCAGTACGCCGCCGACAAGGGCCGCTATCCCGATTCGCTGGAGGAACTGGCCGCGGCGCGCTATATCCGCGAGGTGCCCGAGGATCCGCTGGCCGGCAGCCGCGAGGCCTGGGTGGCGCTGGCGCCGCCGCCGGAGGCGCAGGCCAAGGGCCAGCTCTACGATGTGCGCAGCGGCGCCGCCGGCCGCGGCAGCGACGGGCGGCTCTATGCGGACTGGTGACATGTGATGCCCCCCGCCCAGGAGCACCTGAGCGGCCCCCCGAGGGGGCGCAAGCCGAGGCGCGGGCTCCCGCGCCGCGGATTGCCGCGTCGTCCTTGGGGCGGCCCGGCGGACGACTGTCGTGCAAGCCCTGCGGGCTTGCGGGGCTTCACCTACCTGGGCATGCTGTTCTTCGTCGCCATCAGCGCCGCCGCGCTGGCGGCGCTGGGCCAGCACTGGAGCACCGCGGCCCAGCGCGAGAAGGAGCGCGAGCTGGAGTTCCGCGGCCAGGAGATCGCGCGCGCCATCGCCAGCTACCTGAAGGCCTCGCCCGTGCAGCCGCCGCAGTATCCGGCCAGCCTGGACGAGCTGCTGGAGGACCGGCGCGGCTTCCGGCCGCGCCACCACCTGCGCCGCGCCTATGCCGACCCCTTCACCGGCAAGCCGGACTGGGTGCTGGTGCCCGAGCCCACGGCGCCCGGCCGCTTCGGCGCGGTGCACAGCCGTTCGGAGCAGCCGCTGCTGCGCCGGCTCGGCGATGGCGATGAGGATCTCGTCAGCCGTGCCGCGGACTGGCTGTTCGCCGCCAGCAGCGTTGTCACGGCCGCTGCGGCCACGGCCGAGCCGGCCTCGGCACCGCAGCCCTGAGCGGGTGGCGGAGCGGGGCGCCTCGGTGCGCCGCGGCCCGGGCCGGTTTCAATTCGGCTTCAACTGGCATTGCCCGCCCTGGGGGCCGGCGACGACGCAGCGCGCGCTCGGGTCGGGCTCCAGCATGCAGTTGGAGAGCCGGCCGGCGCCGGTCTGCCGCTGCTGCTGCTGCTGTTCCTCCTCGCGCTCGGCCCGGGCCTGGCGCTCCACCAGGGCGCGCAGCGCGCCCTCGTCGGTGCCGCGGGTCGACCAGGCCAGGTAGCCCGCCGGGCCGCCGCAGGCCTTGTGGCCCACGCCGATGCTGCGGCATTGGGTGTCGCTGTCGCAGGGTGCCTTGGCGACCAGGGCCTGGATCTGTCGCCGCAGCGCGGCGCTGTCGGCCTCGGGCGGGGGCGCGGGCGGCGGCGCTGCGGTGCAGGCCAGCGCGGCCAGGCTCAGCAGCAGGGCGCTGCCGTGGGCCGGCAGGGAGGAGGCAAGAACGGTTCGCATCGACCCATGTTCGCCCAGGCCGGGCCGGCCGGCAAGCCCGTCGAGGGCAAGGCCTGGCGGCGGCTGACGGCGGTCAATAATGCCGGGCTTTGGGGGTGTTCGGGGGAGGTCTATGGCAAGGCGATGGGGCTGGCTGCTGGCGTTGCAGCTGCTGCTGGGTGCTGGCTGCGCCGCAGCGGTTGCGGCGGCGCCGGACGGCGGCAGCGGCGCCTGCCCGGACGGGCTCGAGGCCGAGGAGGTGCTGCGCAAGCTCAACGCCTTGCGCGCCAGCGCCCGCTCCTGCGGCACTCTGGCCCTGCCGGCGGCGGCGACCCTGCGCTGGGATGCGCGCCTGGTGGCTTCCTCGCAGCGCTATGCCCAGGAGCTGGCGCGGCGCGACAGCCTCAGCCACGAGGGCCAGCAGTCGCGCAGCCTGCGCGAGCGGCTCAGCGGCGCGGGCTATCGCATGCGCCTGGCCGGGGAGAACCTGGCCGCGGGGCCGGAGACGCTGGACGAGGCGCTGGCCCAGTGGCTGTCCAGCCCGGACCATTGCGACAACCTGATGGCCGCCGATTTCGAGGACGTGGGCCTGGCCTGCGTGGCCGCCGGCGGGCGCTACGAGCGCTTCTGGGTGCTGCACCTGGGCCGCAGCGCGGCCCATTGAGAGGACTGGGCCGCACGCGGCCCATTGAGGCGGGGGCGCGCGAGGCGCCGCCCCGGGGCCTCAGATCCAGCCGAGGTCGATGGCCCGCAGCACGGCCTGGGTGCGGTCGCGCACGCCCATCTTGGAGAACACCGCCGAGCAGTGGTTCTTGATCACGCCCTCGCTATTGCCCAGCAGGGCGGCGATCTCGGTGTTGCTGCGGCCGCTGGCCACCAGGCGCAAGACCTGCAGCTCCTTGGGGCTCAGGGGATCGGGCCGGGGCGTGGCCTCGAAGCCGCGCTCCACGCGCGGGGCCTCGCGCTCGATGCGGTCCGTCATGCCGGGGCGCAGGGCCGTGCCGCCGGCGGCCACGTCGCGCAGGGCCTGCAGCAGGGTGTCGGGGCTGATGGCCTTGAGCAGAAAGCCCTTGGCGCCGGCGCGCACGGCCTCGTCGAAGGCCGGCGCATCGTCGAAGGTGGTCAGCAGCACCACGGGGATGGACAGGGCGCGCGCCGCCAGCGCCCGCAGCAGGCCCAGCCCGTCCAGGCGCGGCATGCGCATGTCGGACAGCACGATGTCCGGCAGTTCCTCGGGCGGCAGGGCCGCGATCTGCTCCAGGGCCGCGGCGCCATCGGCCGCCTCGCCGACCAGGCGCAGCTCCTCGCTGAGCGCGAGCAGGCCCTTCAGGCCCTCGCGCACCAGTTGCTGATCCTCGACCAGCAAGATCTTCAGTGGTTGTTGTGTCGTCGTCATTCCGTTCTCCCATGCAACAAGCTGCAGCCGTCCGGCCGACCCCTGGCGAGGCCCGGCGCTGCCGGGGCTGCGCGCCGCGGGCTCATGCGGTGCGCGGACAGCGCAGCTCGATCTTGAATCCGGGGCTGTGGCGCAGCACGGTCATCGCGCCGCCCAGCTCGGCCATGCGCTCGGCCATGCCCTTCAGCCCGTTGCCCGGCACCAGGCGCGGCGCGCCGCCGCCATCGTCATCCACCGTCACCAGCACCTCGGCGCCGCTCTCGCCCTGCACGCTCAGCAGCACGCGCACGCTGGCGGCGCGGGCGTGGCGCACGCTGTTGGTCACCGCCTCCTGCACGCAGCGCAGCAGCGCGTGGGCCAGGCGCGGGCTCAGGTCGCGCGCGGCCGGCGCGATGTCCAGCTCGATGCGGGTGCTGGCAATGCCCTGGGCCAGGGCCTGCAGGGCCTCGCTGAGGTCGATGCGCTGCGAGCTGCGCTCCTGCGAGACGGCGGCGCGCACATCGGCCAGCAGGCGCGCGGCGCTGCCCTGGGCCTTCTCGACGGCCTGGGCCGCGCCCTCCGCATCGGCGCGCTGCAGCAGGGCGCTGCCCAGCTGCAGCTGCAGGTTCAGCGCGGTCAGGTGATGGCCGACCACGTCGTGCAGCTCGCGCGCCATCAGCATGCGTTCGGCATAGCGCAGCTGCTCGGCCTGCAGGCGCTCGGCGCTGAGCTTCTCGGCCAGCATGGCCTGCAGCCAGCGGCGCTTCTCGGCCTCGGCCGCGGCCATGCGGCCCAGGCCGAAGGCGATGCCATGCAGGGCCAGCATGGCCATCAGCTGGCTGATCGCATCCAGCCACAGCGGCAGCTCGGCGCGCAGGCGCTCCTGCTGCTGGGCCTCGCTGGGCAGCAGCAGGTACAGGGCCATGCCGACCGCGATCTGGGCCAGGGCGAAGCCGCTGGCCGGCCGCAGCCGCAGCATCACGGCGGCCAGCGCCGTGACCAGGAAGGGCAGGCCCGGGGCGACCGCCAGGGCCAACAGGTCCAGCAGCACGAGGCGGCGCAGCGCGTGGGCCGGCACCTGGTCGGTGCTGCCGGCGCGGGCCAGCCGCCAGTAGCCCAGGGCGAACAGGGCCACCAGGGCGAAGCTCAGCAGCAGCAGGCCGGGATCGCCGCTGTGGCCGCCGCCATGCCGGTACAGCGTGGCCAGGGCGCCGTCGTAGGCCTCGTTGCGGCGCCCCAGCAGGGCGCCGATGGCGGCCCAGAATTCCAGCAGGCAGACCGCCAGCGCGGCCACGCGCAGCACAAAGCCCGGCTGGGCGAAGCGCTCGAGCAGGCGATCCAGGTCCTTGCTGTTCACGGTGGAATTGGCAAAGCCTCTAGGCTGCCACAAGCCGGCCGCAAGAGCCTGTGCTGTTGGTCATGGCATCGCCTGGGCGATCACGCCGCCGCCCAGGCAGACCTCGCCGTCGTAGAGCACGGCGCTCTGGCCGGGCGTGACCGCCCATTGCGCCTGGGGGAAATCCAGGCGGATGCTGCGGCCGCCCTCGCCCGGCGTCAGGGCGCAGGCGGCATCGGCCTGGCGGTAGCGGGTCTTGGCGCCGTAGCCGCCGAAGGCCGGCGTCGCCCCGCTGCACCAGCTGAGGTCCTCGGCCAGCAACGCATGGCTTTGCAGCAGCGGGTGGTCGTGGCCCTGCACGACCACAAGGGTGTTGCTCTCGATGTCCTTGCGGGCGACGAACCAGGGCTCGTGCGCGCCACCGCCGCGCGGAGCCCCCTTCTCCTTGATGCCGCCGATGCCCAGGCCCTGGCGCTGGCCCAGGGTGTAGAAGGACAGGCCCACATGCTCGCCCAGCTTGCGGCCGCGCTCGTCCTTGATGGGGCCGGGCTGGTGGGCCAGGTAGCGGTTCAGGAATTCGCGGAAGGGCCGCTCGCCGATGAAGCAGATGCCGGTCGAGTCCTTCTTCTTCGCGTTGGGCAGGCCGATCTCCTCGGCGATGCGGCGCACCTCGGTCTTGGCCAGTTCGCCGACCGGGAACAGGGTCTTGGCCAGCTGGGCCTGGTTGAGGCGATGCAGGAAATAGCTCTGGTCCTTCAGCGGGTCTAGGCCCTTGAGCAACTGGAACTTGCCACCGACCTCGCGCACCCGCGCGTAGTGCCCGGTCGCGATCTTCTCGGCGCCCAGGCGCATCGCGTGGTCCAGGAAGGCCTTGAACTTGATCTCGGCATTGCACAGCACGTCGGGGTTGGGCGTGCGGCCGGCCTGGTACTCCTGCAGGAAGGCGGCGAAGACGCGGTCCTTGTAGTCGGCCGCGAAGTTGACATGCTCGATCTCGATGCCGATCACGTCGGCCACCGCGGCGGCGTCGACGAAGTCGATATTGGACGAGCAGTACTCGCTGTCGTCGTCGTCTTCCCAGTTCTTCATGAAGATGCCGACGACCTCGTGGCCGGCCTGCTTCAGCAGATAGGCGGTGACGGCGGAATCGACGCCGCCGGACAGGCCGACGACGATGCGGTGCTTGCTGGAACTCATGGGCGGATTGTCCCAAAAGGGGCAAGGGCCTGCCGTCACGGGCCTTTGATCGGGGGGCTGGCGAGCGAGGCGTCGGCGTGGATGGCCTCCAGCGGCAGGCGCTTGCCGGCCGCGTGGTCCTCGCAGCAGCGCAGCACCAGCGGGCTGCGGTGGCGCGCCGCCGTCGCGCGCAGCTCGTCCAGCGACAGCCACAGCGTGCGCACGATGCCGCGGTCCAGCGCCCGTCCGGCGATCTCCTCGCCGGCACGGCCGGCGAAGGCCAGGCGCAGGTAGGTGACGTCCTCGGCCCGCGCGGGGCGCAGAAAGCGCGCCAGGTAGGCGCCGAGAAAGAACTCGGGCCGGAACTCGCGCGCCGTCTCCTCCAGCGCCTCGCGCACCACGGCCTGCAGCGGCGTCTCGCCGGCCTCCAGATGGCCGGCCGGGTTGTTGAGCATCAGGCCCTCGGGCGTCTCCTCCTCGACCAGCAGATAGCGGCCCTGCGCCTCTATCACCGCGGCGACAGTGACCGCGGGTTTCCATCGTTCGGTGTTGGGCATCTGCGTCTCTCTCGCTTGTACGGGTGTCGTTGCCAGGCCCTATTGTGTAAGCTGGCCGCAAGCTCCCGATCAATCAAAGCCCCGGAGGGTTTCATGCTGATAGGTGTCCCGCGCGAGAGCGCGGCCGGAGAAACGCGCGTGGCCCTCACCCCCGAGACGGCCAAGAAGCTCAAGGCCCAGGGTCATGTCTTGCGTGTCGAGAGCGGCGCCGGCCTGGCGGCCAGCGTCACCGACGCGGCGTACGCGGCCGTCGGGGTCGAGGTCGTCGACCGCGCCGGCGCCTTCGCCGCCGAGCTGGTGCTGAAGGTCAGGTCGCCGGACGCCCAGGAGCTGGCCCTGATGAAGCCCGGTACGGCCCTGGTGGGCATGCTCAATCCCTTCGACAAGGACGGCCTGCAGGCCCTGGCCGCGGCTGGGCTGACCGCCTTCGCGCTGGAGGCCGCGCCGCGCACCACGCGCGCGCAGAGCATGGACGTGCTGAGCTCGCAGGCCAATATCGCCGGCTACAAGGCCGTGATGATGGCGGCCGAGCGCTACCAGCGCTTCTTCCCGATGCTGATGACGGCGGCGGGCACCGTGAAGGCGGCGCGCGTCGTGATCCTGGGCGTCGGCGTCGCCGGCCTGCAGGCGATCGCGACGGCCAAGCGCCTGGGCGCGGTGATCGAGGCCTCGGACGTGCGGCCCGCGGTGAAGGAGCAGGTCGAGTCGCTGGGCGCCAAGTTCATCGACGTGCCCTACGAGACCGCCGAGGAAAAGGAGGCGGCCGAGGGCGTCGGCGGCTATGCCAGGCCGATGCCGCCGAGCTGGCTGGAGCGCCAGAAGGCCGAGGTGGCCAAGCGCGTGGCCCAGGCCGACGTGGTGATCACGACCGCGCTGATCCCGGGCCGCGCGGCGCCGGTGCTGGTGACCGAGGCCATGGTGCAGAGCATGAAGCCGGGCTCGGTGATCGTCGACATCGCCGCCGGCAAGGGCGAGGGCGGGGGCGGCAACTGCCCGCTGACCGAGGCGGGCCGCACGGTGGTCAAGCATGGCGTGGTCATCGTCGGCGAGACCAATCTGCCGGCCCTGGTGGCGGCCGATGCCTCGGCCCTGTATGCACGCAATGTGCTGGACTTCCTCAAGCTCGTGATCACGAAGGAGGGGGGCCTGCAGGTGCCGATGGATGACGACATCGTCGCCGCCTGCCTGATGACGCAGGACGGCCAGATCAAGCGGAGCTGATGAAAAACATGGAAATCGTCGACCACACCCTCACCAACCTGATCATCTTCGTGCTGGCCATCTATGTGGGCTACCACGTGGTCTGGACCGTCACGCCGGCCCTGCACACGCCGCTGATGGCCGTCACCAACGCGATCTCGGCCATCGTCATCGTCGGCGCGATGCTGGCCGCCGCGCTGACCGAGACCGATGCCGGCAAGTTCATGGGCACGCTGGCGGTGGCGCTGGCCGCGGTCAACGTCTTCGGCGGCTTTCTGGTGACGCGGCGGATGCTGGAGATGTTCAAAAAGAAGGACAAGAAAGCGGAGGGCAAGCAATGAGCATGAACCTCGTCACGCTGCTCTACCTGATCGCCAGCGTCTGCTTCATCCAGGCCCTGAAGGGCCTGTCGCACCCGACCACCTCGATCCGCGGCAATCTCTTCGGCATGGCGGGCATGGCGATCGCGGCCGCGACCACCGCGGCGCTGATCGTCAAGCTGGCCGGCGGCCATGCCTTCGGCCTGAGCTATGTGCTGGCCGGCCTGGTGATCGGCGGCGGCCTGGGCGCCTATATGGCGCAGAAGGTCGAGATGACCAAGATGCCCGAGCTGGTCGCCTTCATGCACAGCATGATAGGCCTGGCCGCGGTCTTCATCGCCGCCACCGCGGTGCTGGAGCCCTGGGCCTTCGGCATCACGGTCCATGGCGGCGCCATCCCGGGCGGCAACCGCATCGAGCTGGGCCTCGGGGCCTTCATCGGCGCCATCACCTTCAGTGGCTCGGTGATCGCCTTCGGCAAGCTCAGCGGCAAGTACAAGTTCCGCCTGTTCCAGGGCGCGCCGGTGAGCTTCGCCGGCCAGCACTGGCTGAACCTGGCACTGGGCCTGGCGGCGCTGTTCTTCATCTTCGGCTTCTGGCATTCGCAGAGCTGGCTGGACTTCGGCCTGGTGCTGGCCCTGGGCTTCGCCCTGGGCGTGCTGCTGATCATCCCGATCGGCGGGGCGGACATGCCGGTGGTGGTGTCGATGCTCAACAGCTATTCGGGCTGGGCCGCGGCGGGCATCGGCTTCTCGCTCAACAACTCGATGCTCATCATCGCCGGCTCCCTGGTCGGCAGCTCGGGCGCCATCCTCTCGTACATCATGTGCAAGGCGATGAACCGCTCGTTCTTCAACGTGATCCTGGGCGGCTTCGGAGGCGATGCCGCGGCCGCGGCCGGCGGTGCCGCGCAGCAGCGCAACGTCAAGAGCGGCAGCGCCGACGACGCCGCCTTCATCATGGGCAATGCCGAGAGCGTCATCATCGTGCCGGGCTATGGCCTGGCGGTGGCGCGCGCCCAGCATGCGGTGAAGGAGCTGGCGCACAAGCTGGCCGAGAAGGGCGTGAGCGTGAAGTACGCCATCCACCCGGTGGCCGGGCGCATGCCCGGCCACATGAACGTGCTGCTGGCCGAGGCCGAGGTGCCCTACGACCAGGTCTTCGAGATGGAGGACATCAACGCCGAGTTCGGCCAGGCCGACGTGGCCATCATCCTGGGCGCCAACGACGTCGTGAACCCGGCCGCGCTGCAGAAAGGCAGCCCGATCTACGGCATGCCCATCCTGGAGGCCTACAAGGCCAAGACCATCATCGTCAACAAGCGCTCGATGGCGGCCGGTTACGCGGGCCTGGACAACGAGCTGTTCTACATGGACAAGACCATGATGGTGTTCGGGGACGCCAAGAAAGTGGTCGAGGACATGCTCAAGGCGGTCGAATGACGGGACGCGGGCCCGGCTTCGCGCGCTGTTGGTGCACAAATCCCGGGTTTGCGCACCTGAGAGCGCTCTCTACGCACCGCTATCGAATCCCCTGATGCAGTCGCTTTGACGCTTCGAGGACAATCCGGGCCGGAAATGGAGACCTCGATGGAGAAGATTTGGCTCAGGAACTACCCCGCCGGCGTGCCCGCGGAGATCAAGGCGGAGACCTATCCGTCCCTGGTGGACCTGATGGAGGGGGCGTTCAAGAAGTACCCGCAGCAGCCGGCCTACAAGATGCTGGGCCGCTCGCTGAGCTTTGGCCAGATCGATGAGGCCTCGCGCGCGCTGGCGGCCTATTTCCAGAGCCTGGGCCTGGAGAAGGGCGACCGCGTCGCCATCATGATGCCCAATGTGATGCAGTACCCGGTGGCCGTGGCCGCCGTGCTGCGCGCCGGCCTGGTGGTGGTGAACGTCAACCCGCTCTACACCCCGCGCGAGTTGGAGCACCAGCTCAAGGATGCCGGCGCCAAGGCCATCGTGATCCTGGAGAACTTCGCCGCGACCCTGCAGCAATGCCTGAACAGCGTGCCGACCAAGCACATCGTGCTGGCCTCGATGGGCGAGATGCTGGGCTTCCCCAAGGGGCTCATCGTCAACTATGTGGTGCGCAAGGTGAAGAAGCTGGTGCCGGCCTTCGAACTGCCCGGCGCCGTGCGCTTCAACGACGCGCTGGCCAAGGGCCGCGGCCTGGCCTACACGGCGCCCAAGGTGGGCCCGAACGACATCGCCGTGCTGCAGTACACCGGCGGCACCACCGGCGTCTCCAAGGGCGCGGTGCTCCTGCACCGCAACCTGGTCGCCAACACCCTGCAGGCCGAGGCCTGGTACCAGCCGGCCTTGAAGAAAGTGCCCAGAGACGAGCAGCTGACGAGCGTCTGCGCGCTGCCGCTGTATCACATCTTCGGCTTCACGACGAACATGATGCTGTCCATGCATGTGGGCGGCTGCAACATCCTGATCCCGAATCCGCGCGACCTGCCGGCGGTGTTCAAGGAGCTGTCGCACCACCGCTTCCACAGCCTGCCCGCGGTCAACACCCTGTTCCTGGCGATGGCCAACCATGCCCAGTTCGGCACGGTGGACTGGAGCGGCCTGGTGATCTCGGTG
>Ga0255338_1000988_pt1 | contig 63623 bp, 44 predicted proteins | sample MeOH1_35cm_T4_19_FD_203715 | JGI IMG/M metagenome (GOLD analysis project Ga0255338, IMG submission 203715) | Sandy soil microbial communities from University of British Columbia, Vancouver, Canada - MeOH1_35cm_T4_195 | ecosystem: Engineered > Artificial ecosystem > Sand microcosm > Unclassified ... | reverse complement strand
TATGCCCTCATAATCCTCGCCGCCCTCGTCCTCCTGGCCGGCGGATTCTGGGTGAGCCGCGCCCGGGCCGCGAAAAACTTGGGCCCGTCCTACGCCACCGAGGCCCTCCGCCGCGGCGACCTCAGCCTCACCATCACCGCCACCGGCAACCTCGAGCCGACCAACGAGGTCACCATCGGCAGCGAACTCTCCGGCACCATCCTCGAGGTCTACGTCGACCTCAACGATCGCGTCACCAAGGGCCAGCCGCTCGCCAAGCTCGATACCACCAAGCTCGCCCAGCAAACCGTGAGCAGCCGCGCCGCGCTGAAGTCCGCGCAGGCTTCCGTCGCCCAGGCCGAGGCCACCGTCAAGGAAAGCGCCGCCGCCCTCGCCCGCCAGCAGGAGCTCCACCGCCTCAGCGGCGGCAAGCTCCCGTCCCAGTCCGACCTCGACAGCGCCGCCGCCACCGCCGCCCGCGCCGCGGCCGACCGCCTCAGCGCCCAGGCCGCGGTCGCCCAGGCCGAGGCCCAGGTCCGCATCAACGAGAACGACCTCGGCAAGGCCGTCGTCAAGTCTCCCATCGACGGCATCGTCCTCACCCGCAGCGTCGAGCCCGGCCAGACCGTCGCCGCCTCCCTCAACGCCCCCGAGCTCTTCGTCATCGCCGAGAACCTCGAGCACATGAAGCTCAAGGTCACCGTCGCCGAGGCCGACATCGGCCGCGTCACCGCCGGCCTCAAGTCCTCCTTCACCGTCGACGCCTGGCCCAACCGTTCCTACACCGCCAGCGTCCAGCGCGTTTCCTACGGTTCCTCCACGACCAACAACGTCGTCACCTACGAGACCGACCTCGAGGTCGCCAACGACGATCTCAGCCTCCGTCCCGGCATGACCGCCACCGCCGACATCCGCGTCGCCGAGAGCAATCAGGTTCTGCTCGTCCCCACCGCCGCCCTCCGCTTCGACCCGGCCACCGCCGCCGTCGCCCAGCCGGTCGCGAAAAAATCCTTCGTCCAGAGCCTCACCCCCATGCCCCCGCGCCGCACCGCCGACGGCAAGTCCGCCGACCCCGGCGAGAAGCTCGCCCCGGGCACCGGCCGCCTCTGGATCCTCCGCGACGGCCAGCCCCAGCCCGTCCTCGTTAAACTCGGCCTCACCGACGGACGCTACACCGAGGTCGCCGCCGACGGTCTGACCGAAGGCGCCCCCGTCATCCTCCGCCTTAATACGCCCGCCTCATGAACGCTTCCCCCGAACCCGCCCTCATCGAGCTCCGCGGCCTGACTAAGACCTACGGCTCGGGCACCGCCGCCTTCCAGGCCCTCCGCGGCATCGATCTCACCATCCACCGCGGCGAGTTCGTCGCCGTCATGGGTCCCAGCGGTTCCGGCAAGTCCACGCTCATGAACCTGCTCGGCTGCCTCGATACGCCCACCACCGGCTCCTATCTCTACAATGGCATCGCCATCGAGGGCCTTGACTCCAACCAGCGCGCCCTTCTCCGCCGCCATGCCCTCGGCTTCATCTTCCAAGGGTTTAACCTCCTCGCCCGCACCAGCGCACTCGAAAACGTCGAACTGCCGCTCCTCTACCGCGGCATCCCGCGCCGCGAGCGCCACGAACTCGCCCGCGCGGCCCTCGCCTCCGTCGGCCTCCCCGACAAGCTCCGCAACACCCCCGCCGAACTCTCCGGCGGCCAGCAGCAGCGCGTCGCCATCGCCCGCGCCCTCGTCACCGAGCCGAGCACGCTCTTCGCCGACGAACCGACCGGCAACCTCGACTCCACCACCACCCGCGACGTCATGGACATCCTCGTCCGCCTCAACGCCGAGCGCGGCATCACCGTCCTCATGGTCACCCACGAGGACAACGTCGCCGCTTACGCCCGGCGCATCGTCCGCGTGAAGGACGGCCTCATCGAATCCGACCACCGTCAACAGGCCGCCTGACCCTCTCCTCTCATGATCTGGAACGCCTTCTCCATCGCCGTGCGGGAAATCCGCCGCAACGTCACCCGCGCCTTCCTCACCGTCCTCGGCGTGATCATCGGCGTCTCCGCCGTCATCACCATGGTCACCCTCGGCCAGGGCGCCACCGCCGCCGTCCGCGAGCAGATCTCCTCGCTCGGCAGCAACCTCCTCATGCTCCGTCCGGGCGCCGGCTTCGGCCCCCGCGCCCCCACCGTCGGCGTGCCCAATTTCACCGAGCAGGACGCCGTCATCCTCGGCGAACAGATCGCCGGGCTCGCCGCCGTCGCCCCGATCCGCACCACTTCCCTCAGCACCATCTACCTCGCCAACGCCCGCGCTACCCCGGTCACCGGCTCCACCCCCGTCTACTTCGCCATCAACAAATGGTCGCTCGCCGACGGCCGCTTCTTCACCGACGCCGACCTCAAGACCGGCGCCGCCGTCGCCGTCATCGGCAACACCGTCCGCAAGGAACTCTTCGGCGACGAAAACCCGCTCGGCGCCAAGATCCGCGTCGGCCAGGCCTCCTGCGAGGTCATCGGCGTCCTCGTCAGCAAGGGCCAGGCCGGCATGGGCGACCAGGACGACACCATCGTCGTCCCGCTCACCACCCTCCAGCGCCGCCTCGTCGGTCGCACCTCCACCCGCGACATCACCCAGATCAGCCTCTCCGCCCAGGACGGCGCCGACAGCACCGCCCTCCTCGCCGACATCACGCGGCTCATGCGCCAGCGCCGCAACCTCCAGCCCCACCAAGACAACGATTTCAACGTCTTCGACACCCGCCAGATCGCCGACACCCTCAGCTCATCCACCCAGGTGATGACCACTCTCCTCGCCGCCGTCGCCGGCGTCAGTCTCCTGGTCGGCGGCATCGGCATCATGAACATCATGCTGGTCTCCGTCACCGAGCGCACCCGCGAGATCGGCATCCGCCTGGCCATCGGCGCCACCGCCCACGAGGTCCTCCTCCAGTTCCTCGTCGAGGCCATCACCCTCTCCTGCGTCGGCGGTCTCGTCGGCATCCTCCTCGCCGTCGGCCTCTGCACCGGCCTCGCGCAGCTCATCTCGGTCAACTACGTCTTCAACGCCCAGATCAACGTGCTCGCCTTCCTCTTCTCCGCCGCCGTCGGCATCCTCTTTGGCTTCGCCCCGGCCCGCCGCGCGGCGCGGCTTGATCCCATCGATGCCCTCCGCCATGAGTGAGTCCGGCCATGCGCGTCCTTGTCATCGAAGATGATCCCCTCCTTCTCCAGAGCCTCGCGGCTTCGCTGCGGGAGGAGCTTTTCGCCGTCGACACCGCCGCCGACGGTGAAGAGGGGCTCTACAAGGCGCGCGAGACCGCCTACGACGCCATCGTTCTCGACGTCATGCTGCCCCGACTCGACGGCTGGGGCGTTCTCGCCGGCCTCCGCCCGGCCCGCCGCACGCCGGTCCTCATGCTCACCGCCCGCGATGCCGTGCCCGACCGCGTCAAGGGCCTGAACCTCGGGGCGGACGATTATCTGACCAAGCCCTTCGATCTCGACGAGCTGCTCGCCCGCCTCCGCGCCCTCATCCGCCGCACCTCCGGCCAGACCCAGGCCGTCCTGCGGATCGGCGAACTCGCCCTCGACACCGCCGCGCGCCGCGTTGAACTCGCCGGCGCCGAGATCGTGCTCACCGCCCGCGAATACGGCCTGCTGGAATACCTCGCGCTCCACCGCGGCGAGGTCGTCACCCGCACCACCCTCTACGAGCACCTCTTCGACGAGAACGATTCCAGCCTTTCCAACCTGCTCGACGTCCACGTCTCCAACCTCCGCAAGAAACTCGGCCGCGACCTCATCCTGACCCGCCGCGGCCACGGCTACAGCATCGCATGACCTCCCTGCTCCACTCCATCCGCTGGCGCGTGCAGGCCTGGCACGCGGTCGTGCTGCTCGCCGTCATCCTCGCCTTCTGCGCCGTCACCTACCGCCTCGCCTGGGACAACCAGCTCCGCCGCGTCGACCGCGCTATCATGCAATCGGAGCGCGAACTCATCCGCAGCCTCGTCGACTTGCTGCCGGCTTCTCCCGTCACGGGCAAGCCCGAGCCGTTCTCCCCGGCCCGCCTGCTGGAACACCTCCGCGCGACACGCCCCGTGGTTCCACCGGCCGTCGCGTCCCGCTTCCAAGGCACCGAGCCGGGTTACAACTACTTCAGCATCCGGGACGCCGATGGCCGCGTGCTGCTGCAATCCCCCAATACCCCGGCCGATCTGGCGATCCCGCCGGCGGCCGCGGGCAGCTTCACCGACGACTGGCGCAACGTGGGCGACCGCCGCGAGACCCTCCGGCGCAACCCCGAGGGCATGAGCAGCCTGTTCGGCGCGGATCTGACGCCGGAACGCGAGGAAATGCGTCGCTTCGCCTGGTCCCTCGGGACCGCCGGCCTCGGGGTCTGGGTGCTCGGCCTGCTCGGCGGCTGGTGGCTTGCCGGCCGGGCCATCCGCCCCATCCAGGTCATCAGCGCCACCGCCACCCGCATCGCCGACGGCAACCTCGCCGAACGCATCGACCCCAGCGGCACCGACAGCGAACTAGACCAGCTCGGCCGCGTCCTCAACGCCTCCTTCGACCGTCTGCACGCCGCCCTCGAGCAGCAGAAGCTGTTCACCGCCGACGCCTCGCACGAGTTGAAGACACCCGTCACCATTCTGCTCGCCGAGACCCAGCGCGCCCTCAAGCGCGACCGGCCCGCGGCGGAATACCGCGCCGTGCTCGAAACCTGCCAGGCCGCCGCGGAGCGCATGCGCCACCTCACGGAATCACTGCTCGTCCTCGCCCGCCAGGAAGCAACCGGCCCCCATGGCCCCCGCGAGCATTGCGACCTCGCCGCGCTGTTGCGCGACACCGCCGACCAGCTGCGCCCGCTCGCCACCGCCCGCCAGCTCACGCTCGAGACCGACCTCCAGTCCGCCGCCTGCCTCGGTGATCCCTCCGCCCTCGCCATTCTCGCCACCAACCTGGTCGCCAACGCGCTCCAGCACCACGACCGCCCCGGTGGCACCGTGCGCGTGTCCTGCTGCACCGAGGACGGCCGCGCCACCTTCACCGTTACCGACGACGGCCCCGGCATCCCGCCCAAACACCTGCCTAATATCTTCTCGCGCTTTTATCGCGCCGACCAGGCCCGCACCGGCGGCTCCGGTCACAGCGGCCTCGGCCTCGCCATCGCCCGGAGTGTCGCCGCCAACCACGGCGGCACCATCACCGCCGAAAACCTTCCCGTCCGCGGCGCCCGCTTCACCGTCACCCTGCTCGCCGGCGCCCGTCCGCCTACCCGCTGACCGTCTTCACGAACTTCCCGATGATCCCGTCGAAGGAGCCGTTGGTGAAAAAGACCACGAGCTGCGGCCGGTCGGTGATCTCGGCGATGTTTTCCTCGATGACCTCGAGCAGCTCCGCGTTGGTCGGCGCCGTGCATGCGTCCACGCCCTGGGTCGCGAGGTGTTGGATGACGGCCTCGGTGTCGAAGCGTTCGTCCTCCTTCATCTTGTCCGCCCCGGCCACCGCCCCCAGATAAACCTCGTCGGCCAGCGCCAGCGTCCGCATGAACGCCGCCTGCATGATCTTCGTCCGCGAGGTGTTGCTGCGCGGCTCGAACGCGGCGTGGATGACATGTCCCGGATAACGCACCCGGAACGACTGCAGCGTCTCCGCCAGCGCCGTCGGGTGGTGGCCGAAATCCTCGATGACCTTCAACATCGGCGTGTCGACCAGCAGTTCCTGCCGACGCTTCACGCCGCGGAACCGGGCGAGTGAGTCGAGGGCAAGTTTCGTCGGATCCTCGGGATGGATGGCCAGCGCCGCCGCGCACGCGGCCATGGCGGCGTTGCGGGCGTTGAAGAGACCGGGTTGCGTCCATTTCACCTCCGCCCACAGCCGTCCCTGCCAGAGCAGCCGGAACGTCGCGCCATCGGCTGACTCGTTGAAATCGGTGATCTGCAGGTCGTTCTTCTCGCCCGTGCCGACCCGCACGACGCGCGTCCACGCCAACGAACCCAGCGCGGCCAGGTTGGTATCGTCGCCATTGAGCACGATCCAGCCGTTGCGCGGCACGATGCGGGTCAGGTGGAGGAACGTCCGCTGCACGTCCTGCAAATCGCGGAAGATGTCGGCGTGATCGAACTCGAGATTGTTCAGCACCGCGATGTGCGGCGAGTAATGGATGAACTTGCTGCGCTTGTCGAAGAACGCGCTGTCGTATTCGTCGCCCTCGATGACGAAAGGATCCTCCAAGGTGCCGAGGTTGGCCCCCTCCGGCGGATCGAGCGGCACGCCGCCGATCAGGTAACCCGGGTCGCGGCCGTTTTCCCGCAGCAGGAAGGCGGTCAGCGCCGTCGTGGTCGTCTTGCCGTGCGTGCCGGCGACGACGATGTTGCGCCGCAGCGAGAGGATCGAGTCGTGGAGCAGGGCCGGCAGCGAGGTGACCGGCAGGGCGCGGGTATCGAGCAGCCACTCGACCTCGGGGTTGCCCCGGGACATCGCGTTGCCGATGACGACAAGGTTGGGCGCCAGCTTTTCCAGCCGCCGCGGATCGTAACCCTCATGGAGCGTGATGCCCGCCGCGGCCAGCACGGTGCTCATCGGCGGATAGATGCCCTGGTCGGCGCCGAGCACCTCGTGCCCGGCCGCGCGCGCGAGCAACGCCGCGTTGCCCATCGCCGTCCCGCAAATGCCCATGAAGTAAATACGCATAGGTGAGTCTCAACAAGCCCCAAGTGCGCTCTCCTCTGAAAACGCCTCTTTTTGACAAATGGCCAGTCTCAATAAAAAGCCCATATTTGCCCACTTTTCGACACCCCTGGTATAACGGAAGTGGTATAAATTGAGCCTCCAAGCGGGAAAATACGCCTTGGGTATATGCGGGACGAAAAGGGCTGTAGCCCGGCTAGTCACGGCTCTCATGGAGAGCAGCGGAACACAAAATGCACGCCCCGAAAAGGGCTATTTCGTGGGCGCAGCAAGTGCCCACCGAATCTCTCTGACACTGGCAGCACCCAGAAGGCGGGTAAGGTCAGCCCTTCCCGGTCAAAATAACGAGACAGCCAAGACCCATTCGGGTCACCAGAGGCGAGACAATCAGTTCCGCCCGTGCAGGTCTCCCGTCGCGAATCGCCGCACCTGGTCGCAAGGAATGCGCTTGTGGCGAATACCTGCAAGAGGCCGCAATATCTCGCGGGCAATGAGACGGTAGATGGTCGGCTTGCTGACGCCGAGAGCGACCGCCGATTCCTCCACAGAATAGGTTAGCCGCTCAATTTGTGGTGGTTTGCTTTGGTTGTTTGTTTCCATAAAGTGTTTGAAACAGATTTGCGGGAACGATCATACGGCCAGCCGCGATGCGGTCGCGTCCATGTCCGGCGATTCGGCCACCGCCTCAGCCTGCTCAGGCCCGATAGACTCCCCTTCGATTTCGTCGGAAGAGAGTTCACTGGATGCTTGGTTTTTGGTGAGATCGAGCGCCTGCACGAGTTCCCCCTGCCGACCGAGCAATTCCTCGAGACGGGTCGCATGCTCGAAGGGTTGCCCGACCAGAGCCGACAGATCCTTGAGGTTCTTATTTGTCTGAACGAGGTCGGCCTCTCGGGCGACGATCCGGTCCTCGATGCAGGACACCGCATGCTCCAGGGAACGGATGATCCCCGCGGGGCTTGGTGAAACCTTCGCCGGATACGCCATCTGGCCGCACAGCGTCAGTGTATCAGGCAACGACGAACGGAATTCGATGCGGAAGCCGGCCAACTCGCCGACCACCACCGGTGACGGCGCACGGTAATGATTATCGACAATCTGAATCAGCGCCTCGCCGGCTTTGGGCCGCTCCTTGTGGGTCTGCTTGTTTACAATCATAAGGAAGAGTTCACCCCGGGTATCCTGCCGCGCCGCCAAGTCCTGCTTCATGGCGGCCAACTGTTTTTCGATACGCGGCACGTCCTGCTCCAGCATCCGCACCCGGCTGCGGGCGCTGAACTGAGACTCGGCGTGCTCAGCCCGCAGGCGGGATAGCCGCATGACCTCGGCATCCACCTTGGCTTTCTCGATGACCAGCGGATTGCCTGAGGCAATGGCTTTGACCTCGGCGTAGGTCAGGGCCGGCGTGTCCAGGTCCTCCACCTTCCGCGCGGTAGACTGCCCCGTCATGATCTGGGCGATGAACTTCGCTTTGGTTTCCAGGGTCTGCCACATGTAGGCATCGAAACTGCCTTCCGTCACGTAGCGCAGCACTTTCACAGTGGCGTTGGAATTGCCCTGCCGGAGAATGCGACCCTCACGTTGCTCGATGTCAGCCGGCCGCCAGGGCGCATCCAGATGATGCAGGGCCACCAGCTTCGTCTGCACATTCATGCCGGCACCCATCTTCTGCGTGGACCCGAGAAGGATCCGCACCTTGCCGGCCCGCACGTCCCGGAACAGGCCGGCTTTTGCGGCATCACTGTCGTGCTCCTGGATAAATGATATCTCGCTGGCCGGCACCTTGGCAGCGACCAGCTTGGCCTTGATGTCGTCATAAACTGAAAAACCGCGACCCTCGAGCTTCGGAGTAGATAGGTCGCAGAAGACCAATTGGGTGAGATGCTGAATCCGGGTCTCCTGCCAGATGGCGAGGATTTCTCGGACGGCCTGGTTGACCTTGCTTTCGGGATGGTCGGCTGATCGGCCTCGGATGATACGGAGGTCGAGAGCCGCCTTCCGGCCCTCGCTGGTTATCTTGAGCATGTTGTCTTCGCGGGGATCGACGCGGCTGGTTTTCATCTTCTCAGCGCGTTTGGCCAGTGAGGCCACCAAGGCCTTGAGTTCCGGGGTGGCCGGCGCCCGCATCACGCTGGCCTTGCCCCCATCAAGCGCCGGCACAGGTAGCTTGAGCATCTCGGCCGTCTGAATGTCCGCAATCTGCCGGAACTGCTGCATCAATTCCGGCACGTTCACGAACCGCGCGAAGCGGGTATTGAGCCGGTAGCCGGCCCCGTCGGGCGCCAGCTCCATGGCGGTGACCGGCTCGCCAAATGTCGCCGCCCAAGAGTCGAAATGCTGCAGATTCTGCTTACGCAGGCCCTCCATCTGGAGGAATCGCTGCATCGTGAACAGCTCCGCCATAGTGTTGGTGACCGGCGTGCCCGTGGCGAACACCACGCCGCCGCCATCATTAATTTTCTGGATATGCTGGACCTTGAGCAGCATGTCGAAGGCCCGCTCAGACGCTGTCTGCGGCAGCCCGGCGACGCGGGTCATCTTGGTCACGTAAAACAGGTTCTTGAATGCATGCGCTTCATCCACAAAAAGGCGGTCCACGCCGAGTTCTTCGAAAGTCAGGGTGTTGTCCTTGCGGTGCTCGGCGGCGAGCGACTTGAGCCGGGCATCAAGCCGCTTCTTGGCCCGCTCCAGTTCTTTCACGATGCGGGTGTCGGAATCGTTCTCCCGTTGTTGTCGAATACAGGTCTCCAATTCACCAATCTGCTGTTCAATGAAATCCTTCCGTGCCTTCTGCGAAATCGGCAATCGTTCGAAACCGGAATGCGTGACAATGACCGCATCCCAGTTGCCGGTAGCGATGCGGCCCATCAGTTGCCGGCGTCGGCTGCTCTCAAAGTCGGCCTTCCCGGCAACCAGAATATTGGCTCCGGGATACAACGTGAGCAACTCTGACGAGAACTGGCCCAGCATGTGATTGGGCACGACAAAGAGGGGCTTGCGGGCCAGGCGGAGCCGCTTCAGCTCCATCGCAGCCGCCACCATGGTGTAGGTTTTACCCGCCCCTACCACATGGGCGAGGAGCGTGTTGGGACTCTGCAGAATCCGCCAGACCGCCGCCTTCTGGTGCGCTCGCAAGGTGATGACCGGGCTGGCGCCGGGGAGCATGAGATGGTCACCATTGAACGTCCGCAGCCGGAGGTGATTGAAATCCCGGTTGTAGTGCGCGACCAGCCGCTCCCGGCGACCATCGTCCTCCCAAATCCAAGCGGCGAACCGGTCCTTGATTTTCTGCTGTTTCTCCCGCGCGCCTTCCGTCGCGGCCGGATTGACGACCGGATTCTTCTTGGCATCGAGATCGTGGATGGTGGGCGTGCGGAGATTCAGAGCATCGGCGATCAATTCGTGCGCCGGAGCCCGCTCCGTGCCCCACTCGCTCAGGTTGGCGACGCTCCGCTTTGCGTGATAAGCAAGATCTACCGACCAAAGTCCCAACTCCGGCGCATGGGCAACGCGAACGCCGTGCGTGTCGTGTTTGGACAGACGCAACAGTTCACGGGCGAAGGCCGCCACATCCTCCGCCGGAATCCACACAGCCCCGAGCCGGGCGTCGATCTCCGTCGCCTTCAAATCGACCGGCTGAACCGCCCGCAGCGCTTCCACATTGACCCGGTAGATCGGATTCACCTTCGCCGCCTTCTCCGCCCTCGCGAGCTTCTCGCGCACGTCTCCGGACAGGTATTGGTCTTCCGCCTCCCAGCGCCAGCTGGTGGCCGGGTTGCGAAAAATCAGACCGGCGAGTTCCGGCAGGAACTCCTTTTCCGGCCGGCTTAGCAATTGCGCCATGTGGTCGAGATCGACCCGACCTTTCTCGCTCAGCGTGACGACCAGCGCCTCGCGGGCGCTTTCCACCTGTTCAACAGGCTGCCGGCGCTGGATGGTGCGCTCGTGAAAAATGGCGGTCTTGGTGGCAGTGCCCGCATCGTCGTTGTAGTTCTCTAGCGAGAGCAGGAGCGGCAGATCGGGATCGCCGGCGAACGCCCTTACATTGGCGGACTCGGTCACCGGACCGAACTGCCCCACAAATTGGTCGTAGTCCTGATTGAGACGAAGCCGGGCGTTGGCCAGGTCCTCCTCCGGCCGATCCTCCACCTGGGTTCGCAGGCAGTATCGCGCCGACTCCCGGAGACGGATCAGGCCCCGCAATCGCCGAATCATGGGAACCGGCAGGCTCTCCAGGATGACGAGGTCGTCGCCTTCACGCCGGGCGACCTCTCCCAGTTCGGTAAGCGCATACGCATTGGGTTTAACATCGGGAGGAGCTGGGAGGATCTGACGGATGCTGGCTTCTTCCGTGGACGTGAGCGGCTGGTAGATTCCAGCCGGTAACGCGGCCACCGCTGACGCCAGGGCTTCGCCGAAGTCACGATCATCTCCCACCATCTCCTGCTTGCCGCGCAAGTGCGGGGCTCCGGACGATAGCTGCATCCGCCCAAGCAGCATCTGCGGGTTCGCGTGGAAGTATTCGTTGATGTCGATCTCCGCACTACCCTGCCACGGCAGGCTCTGGCGCCAGGCCGGACCCTGGGCCGGGGTGCCGCGCTCGCGCCGCCGCAGAATCACGATATCCGTTGTCACCTCGGCATGCGCATTCTTCTTGAAGGCGGTGTTCGGCAGGCGGATCGCCCCGACCAGGTCGGCATCCTGCGCGATCATTTCCCGGGCGAAAGTATTACCCTTGTCGAGCGTGCCGGCCGACGTGATGAACATGACCAGCCCGCCGGGACGAACCCGGGCCAAGGCCGCTCCGAAAAAGTAGTCGTGGATGCGAAACTTGTGGGGATTGTGGCGCGGGTCGAAGGGACTGTAGTCGCCGAAAGGGACATTGGAGATTGCCACATCGAACTGATTGGTCGGCAGAGTCGCCTCCTCGAAGGGCTGGGCACGAATTTCCGCATCAGGATACAGCATGGCGGCAAACCGGGCGGTCAAGGGGTCGATTTCGATGCCGGTGAGGCGGGAGCGGGAACGCATGTCCTCCGGCATCAACCCGAAGAAATGGCCTAGCCCGCAGGCCGGCTCCAAGACATGTCCGCCCTTGAACCCCAGCCGGTCCAAGGCGGCATACATGGCCTTGACGACAACTGGTGGGGTATAGTGCGCGTTGAGCACCGTGGCCCGGGCATGACGGTATTCCTTCGGCTGGAGGACTTGCTTGAGGAGCTTTTGCTCGGCGCTCCACTTGGGCGCATCCTTGGGTTCGGCAAAGGCCTGCGGGATTCCGCCCCAGCCCACGTAGCGCACCAGAACTCTCTTTTCCTCATCAGTGGGGAAACGGCGCTGCTCCTCCAGCAGGCGGAGCAGGTCGATGGCGGCCACATTGCCGCGAAACTTCTCCTTGAGCGACCCCTCCCCCAACCGGTCGGCGTCCGTGATCCGGTAGCACGCCTGATTCCGCGGCGCCGGGGTTATTCCGTCTCCGGCGGGAGCAGGAGGTATTTCTCGCGCACCAGTTCCCACGCCTGATCGTGCGCCTGCGGCGAGTTCAGCCCCTGCCGGCGGAAGTCCCGCATCAACGACTCCATTTCGTCCAAGGTCCGCTCCTGCGCTTCCAGTAGGGCCTCCTCCAGCCGGCCGGTCGCCTGCAATTGCCGGAACATCCGGGGGCAATGCTGGCGCCAATGGTTTTCCGCCATCTTGGCGTAAGCGAGTAGCGTGCTCATTTCTGGTGTGCTCGAAAAGATCGAGCTGATAGGGATCGTTGCTCGGTTTTAGGGGCATCGTTCATGAAGAAGCAATCGCGATTCCCCGGACGAACGGCCCCGTCCCGGTTGAGCCCCCTCGTTCGGTCATGACCTGCAGCTGCTGCAATCGACCGGCGTCCAGCGCATCCCGGACCACATCGAGTTTCCGGCCGGTCACGGTGATGGTCGCTCCGGCGGCGTGGACCACCAAGGATTCCGACTCGCCCGAAGTCCAGATCCACCGCGTCAGACCATGCATCGGCCAGGACACGGTTTGCTGCGGGGTGACAAACCGGACGACGGCCGCCAGCTTGCCCTCGTCCACCAGGCGGCCCCAAGGCAGCGGTGGCGGGGGTGGAATCAGTTCACGGGTCGGAAAGTTGCTCACGGGATCTGCTTGAGTGAAGCCGCCGCCATCGCCGCTTCCGGTGATCCACCCCACCACCCGCGGTTCAGGACATCTGCCGGGATCGGTTGCCCCAAGCGATAGGCCCGCGCCAGAAACACCCGGCGGTGCAAGGGATCGGCGTCCTGCTCGACCAATTCGGTAACCAGCTTGCGATCGGCAGGCCGCATCATCGCTTCCCGCGCGGCTTTCCGGTCTGTGGTGTAGATCATCTGGCTCAACCGGAAGCGGGAATTGCTCACATACGCCTGCTTCAAGTTGCCGGCGGCGATTCCCGCCTCGGCCATGAGCAGGAGCCCGCGGTCCACGGTCTTGCCCTGCGACGAATGAGAGGTGGTGGCGTAGCCGTGCGAGAACTGCCGAAAATTGGGCGGCACCGCGCGGCCGTCTTTCAAGGCAATACCACCGTCGGAAGTGAAGTCTGCCACCTCGGGCATGTCGCCGTTCTTCAAACGCGAATCCTTCAAGTTGGCGCGAATGAGCAACCGGTCGCCCACGGCGACGGGAATCTCGCGGATCACCCCGACATCGAAACCGGCAACCAGCTTGGGCTCGAGGAAACGTTCCCGTTTGTCCTCACCCTGCACCACCAGGCGGTTTGCCTCCCGGCGCGCAACGATCACAGTTTCCTGCTTCGCAAAACCGTCCGCGGCCCGATGGAATGTGAGCGCATCACCGGGCTCGTATTGCTCGACCCGCCGGCATTCCTCCCGGGTCCACTGAAGCGAGAAGACCGTGGTGAAGGTCTTTTCGTCCGGGGCGATCCGCCCGACCTCCTTCAGGCGGGTGCGCACTTCCGCCGTGAAGGCGCGGATTTCCGCCCACACCGGGGAAATCGCCACGCAGCTCTTCCCGGCCGCGATCGTCTGCACGTAGTCATCGGCCGCCGCCTTGAAGAGCTTCCCCTCGTCGGGGATTTCCTGCACGGCGCCCAGCCGGGCGAAAGTATTGAAGGCGCCAAAGGCATCGCCACGCGCCAGCAGACCGACTGCCTCGCGGTAGGCCGGATCCCTCTGCCGGCGGATCTGGCTCAGGCGTGCGACCGGCACCTGCGCGTATTCCTCCAGACAGCGCAGCGCGTCGCCGGCTTCGACCGACGTATGCTGCTTGGTGTCGCCCACCAGGAGCAGCCGGTTGTTGTTGCCGTAGGCCAGCCGGCAAAGGTCGCGCATCTGGCGGACAGAAATCAAACCCGCCTCATCCACCACCAAGACCCGGCCATGTGTGGCCAGTTGCAGGGACTGGTTTACCAGCAACTGCTGGAGGGTGCTGGCCTCGGGCGTTAGCTCCTGGCGGAGCACGTCGGCCGCCCCCGCGGACGGCGCGCAACCGAACACCCGCCCGCCGGCCTGCTCGATCCCGGCCACGACCGTCCGCAAACAAGTCGTCTTGCCCGTGCCGGCGTCGCCCTGTAGGACCGTTATTCTGGATTTGGAGGCCAGCAGCTCGGCTACCGCGAGCGCCTGGTCGCGGCCGAGGCCCGCAAGGTCGGGCGTCGCACCCAGTTCCCCACAGGCATCCCGTTGATCCTTCGCCCAGCCGACGAATTCGTTCTCGGCGGTGAGGGTTTCACGGGAGGCAATTTCGCCCTCGATGTGCAGCAGTTCGCCCTCCTTGAGGCGGCGGATGACCGCGGCGCGGATTTCATCAAGGGAGACCCCGCCGCGACCGGCGATGAGAGCTTCGCGCAAGAGGAACCTCTCATCCACAACCGACCGGCGCTCGAATAAGTGCGCCTCCGCCGAGGCGAGCGCCTCCGCTGGCGTCAGCGTGGGCGGGGCCCGCCGCACACCGGCCGCTGCGGCGATGGTTTCACGCACGGCCGCCATGCCCTCGCCTGCCTGTTCGATCCAGCCGGCCCGCAGGTCAGCGGCTGTTGCCTGGGTCTTGTTCGCCCGGGTCTTGACTGCGATCGCCTGCAGCGCGGCCTGCGAGATGGCCCCCTCAAGGGCCGCGCGCTGGAGTATCTCCGCCCGGCGCTTGCTGAATTTGTCCCTCAGTTCGGGCGGGAATCCCTTGATGTTGAAACCCAGTTTGCGCGAGGGCTCCAATTCGTAGCCGACCGACTGCATACGCGCCGCCAGCTTGGCGTGGCAGACCTCCCTGAAAAAGCTGTTGTGCCGGTAATACTGGGATGGCTGCACGCCTTTCCAGCGCTGCTCCACCGGATCGAACGTGAGATTCATGATGCAGACGTGCGTGTGCAACTGGGGATCGAGCGCCCGGCTGGTTTCATGGGTCACCACGCTGGCCACCATGTTACCCGTCACCCGGTCCTCGTCAGCCCCACCACGGCGAACCCGGGTCGAAGTCACCGCCTCGATTTCCTTCAGGGCATCGCGAACTGCTTCCTCCCACCAGCCCCCGATGCGCTTATCCCCTCCTACCAGGTAGGCAATGGACACGTCCTTCGGGGCGGAAATCTGCCCGAAGTAGCACAGCCGGCGATATGCCCCCTTGTCGCGGACACCCAACTTATCCCCGGTCTTCGGGTGCTGGCCTTGGCAAAGCCGGCTAAACTCCTCCAAGTCGCAGACCCCGGTCAGTCCCAGCTTTTCGGCCCCCTGCCCAAACCAGGTCATCTCCGACCTGCCCTCCTCGACCAGATAATCGCCTACCTTCAGGTGCTCGCGGAAATAATCCACAGCACCCTTCAGGCTCATGCACGGCTTATCGAATCTGACCATTCTCATACGGTAGCATACTGGCATACTTTTGCCAGTCGAAAGCCAAACTCACCACAAAACGACTCAAACCAAAGCATCCGCCAAAGATTTATTACCGAAGCACACATAACCGAAGCTGAACCTCATCAAGCTTAGGGAAGGACTACCCTTATTATATAGGAACGAGGACGCAGAACCCCTAACTGCGTTAGGCTGGTGCAACCGGACCTTCGCTGCATTGCTGCTCGTTTGCTGCTCGTCCGCTACTCGCTTGTTGTGAGGCTGATTGGGTCTCTCGTTTGCATATTGGCATACGTATGGTATGATCTTTGGATGGACCCAAATGAACTGCATGATCGGTTGCTGGAAGACGCCAGGCAATACGACCCAGGCCGGCATACCCGCAGCCTGCTGGCACCCTATCGCGACGTGCTCCTGCTCCAGCGGGCCAAGTTCATGAGCTACGAGCAGATCTCCGCGACCTTGACCCGGCACGGCTTGAACATATCGGGTCCCGCCGTCGGGTGCTTCTGCCGACAGCAGTTTACCAAGCGCGAAATCGATGCGATGCGACGGTCCATGAACCTGCCGAAACCGGCCGCATCCTCACCCGCGCTGCCCCCCGCCATGCAGCCATCAAGCGAGCCAGTCAAACGCGGGCCCAAGATCGCCCGCAAGGACTTCTAACCATGAAAAAACTCATCCTCTTTCCCCAGGACAAGGGCGGCATCGGCAAGAGCTTCATCGCCACCCTGCTCTACGACTACCTGTGCGACCAGGGCGTCACGATCAAGGCGTTCGACCTGGACCACGCCAACTCCACGTTCAACCGCTTCGTGCCCGAAGCCGAGTTCATCGACACGGACGTGGACGCCGCCAAGCTGGCCGTCCTTGACCGCTTGGTCCACGCGCTGCGGGAAGCCGATGTCGTCCTCGCCGACAACCGGGCTTCCGGCGCGGAAAAGGTCCTGCAATACCTCAAGGAGACCCAGCTGACCGAGATGCAGCCGGAATTGGGCTTCATACTGATTTTTGTCGTGATCGCCACGGACGACTTGGATGCCAATTCCCAGATTGCGGACCTGGTGGATGGCTATGGCGACCGGGTGCGCTGGGTAATCACCCGCAACCAACGCGACGGGGCACAGCTGGCCTTGTATGGCCAGAGCAATTCCCGCCGTCGGTTGCTTGAACTGGGTGCGGTGGAAGTTGATGTGCCCGGTCTCTCCGAAATTACCCGTAACCGACTCCAGTTGGCCGATCTCACCGTGAGTCGCGGTCGGTCGGCCGAGGCATTGCATATTCTGGATCGGTCCCGGTGCGCCCGCTACCACGCCCGCATGACCACTGAATTCGGGAAAGCCCGGGAATTCCTCCTGCCGTGAGACCGGAGGAATTGCTCAACACTGAGACGCTGCCGGAGGACCTACACTGGCTCGCCTCGGAATACCGGCTCCAGCCAAGCGATCCCATCTACCTCGCCATCGCATGGCATTGGCATCGGGTCCAGAAGGGCGAGGACACACTGCGATCCGCGACGATGGAACTCAAGGCTGTCGTCGATAGCCGCATCGCCAGCGTCGTCGGTGCAGCAGAAACGGTCCTTGCCGTGCAGGAGCAGCTACGGGAGGTGCAGAAAGCCCTAGACCAGAAACCCGCCGCACTGGGCCGCCAGTTGGAGGCGGAATTGCAGCGCCCGGCGACGGCAGCGGTCTTGCAAATCAAAGCGGCTGAGAAATCCTGCGCCGCACTCGTTCAGGCGGCGCAGACCACCCTGGCCGAGGCCCAGCGGCGACAGTCGATCGCTACCTTCATTATAGGACTCGTGATCGGTGGCGTTGGCGTCTCGTTTCTTCTCGGGCCGTGAAACTGCTCCCATTTCTACTGTCGGGAGTAGCTTTCGTCATCGGACTCCTGTTGAGGGCTACCCTGCCCCTTGTGCTCGGGAACGGGATGTCCCTGGGCGCGGTATGTGTTGGAGCCTGGCTGCTCTACTTCGCGCTACGTCCTTGGTGGTCGTCTGACAGCCGGACCGTGCTTCGCCTATGGGGCTTGGAATGGACCCGCGACGAGGTGTGCTGTCACTTCTTCATCACCGGCGCAACGGGCACCGGCAAGACCGCCCGGGCTGTGGTGCCCATTGTCCACGGACTGCGCTCAACGTTGCGCAATACCGGCATCCTCGCGGTCGATTCCAAAGGTGCGCTGTGGCGTCCGCTGGAGACGATGGCCAAGGCACTCGGCCAGGAAGGCGATCTGCGGCTGATCCGCGTGCGCCCGACCCATATCCCGATGGAAAGCTGGCAGCCACCATTGAGGCTCAACTTACTCGAAGACCGTTCGGTCCCATGGGGCACCTACGCGAAGATGCTGATCGACACTGCTACCGCGGCAGGACAGCGCGGGGGCCAGGCTTTCTTCAAGGAGTCGGCGCGCGACGTCATCACCCACGCCATGCAGTCGCTCGATCTCACCGGCGAGGCGGTGACCCTCGATCAGGTGTATGATGCCATTTGCTCCTCCAGCCGGATGTCAGATCTACGGGGCAAATTGGAAAAACTGGCCACGAGCGATAAGCCGGGACGAGCGGCGGCCGAACTCGAGCAGCAATATTTCAAGGACTTTATGGCCCAACCGCTGGAACAACGGGGTGGCATCATCTTTACCGTGGCCAATTATCTGCGGGCCTACATTCCGCCTGACATCGCGCAGGTGTTCTGCAGCAAGACCCCGAATTTTTCGCTCCGTGAAATCGACGAAGGCCGGCTGGTCTGCCTGTCCGTGCCCCAAACCTATCAGGTTGAACGCAAATACCTGAATCTGCTTTGCAAGCAGTTGTTCTTTCTGCACGCCTTTCGGCGCTTTGATCTCGATGCCGATGAAATGCGCCGGCGCAACGTCATTGTGCTCGTGCTGGACGAGGGACAGAAAACCACGCTCGTCTCCGAGGACGGGTTCGCCGACCACACTACGGTTGACGAGCTGCGCGAGGCCGGGGTTTGCCTGATCTCCGCCACGCAGACGCCGCTGTCACTTTACGCAGCTTTTGACACTGAGACCAAGGCCGACGTGTTCATGGCCAACTTGCGGACCCAGATTCATTTTCGGGCGGCGGACGAGAAAGGAGCAAAGATACTATCCGAGAAAATGGGCGGACGCGAAGGCAAGAAGTATAGCGGCGGCTACGCCGGCGGTAAGCCGTCCAGCACTTGGCAGATGCAGGATGTGCCGTGGATGAAAGCGACCCAGCTTCAGTCACTCTCCGAGGGTCAAGCAGTAGTAAGGCATCCCCTGCATATAGGGCGCCCGCGGATTCTCAAACTACCGTATACTGCCTTCACTCAGCGCAACGAAGCAGAGGGCTAACCCGCCCAGTCTCTCCTTGTAGGTGGTTCAATTGCGTGTGTCCGGTAAATTTCCAAATACTCACTGATATGTCCGCACAGAGCCAGTTTGCTCAGTGAATATGCAAATTCCCGAGCATAGGCCTCCCGTCATTCGATCGCCGCAGTGACTTCTTCGTCATCAACCTTGTGGTCAGGATGGCGCATCAGCAGGACAAGCGGCAGGGTGGCCAAGGCGATGAGAAACATGATGTAGAAATCCCCCAGAAAGGCGATCAAGGCCGCCTGTTTCGTGACGAGGGCATCGAGCATGGCTCTTCCGGTAGCCGCTCCGGGGTCGAGCATGGCCGGCAGGTGTTGCATGGGTTCACGAAAGGGCTGGATGTATTCGGAGAGTGATGCGTGAACCTTGTGGGTGTTCTGCCCCAGCAAAAAGATCATCACGGATATGCCGATGCTTGAGCCGATATTGCGGGACAGGCTGAAAAGCGCCGTGCCCGATGTCCTAAGGTCGTGCGGAAGGGATGAAAACGTAATGACGCTCATGGGAATGAAAATGAACCCGAGCCCCAGGCCTTGGATGATGCCTGTCGTCACCAGCATGGAGCGGGTCACATCGAGGGAGAATTGGCTCATTTTCCAAAGCGCCAGCGCGGTCAGGATGAGCCCAAGGGCAACCATCCAGCGGGCATCAACCCGGGCCAAGAGGCGCCCGACGAGAATTATGGCGACCATCGTGCCGATGCCCCGAGGCGCCAGGAGAATGCCCGCATCGAGCACCGGATACCCCAACAGGGTCTGCAGGAACGGGGCCAGCAACGCCAGGGTGGCCAGCAGGATCACGCCAATCACAAAAATGAAAATGATTCCGGTGACAAAATTCCGGTCCCGGAAAAGGCGCAGGTCCAAGAAGGTGCGCTCGGCCGTGAGGTTATGAACCACGAAAAGATAGGCGGCGAGACCGGCGCACGCGGCCTCGATCATGATTTCCGGCGAATCGAACCATTCGAGCTGTTCGCCGCGATCAAGCATCATTTGAAACGACCCGATGGCCAGTGCCAGGGTGAGGAAGCCAAACCAATCAAAAAAGAGTCCCGGGGTGGACTCGGTGCGCTTCATGTAGGCGAAGAGACCCAGCAGCGTCAGCACACCCACCGGCAGATTGATATAAAACACCCAGCGCCAGTTGTAGTATTCCGTCAGCCACCCACCCAGCGTCGGACCAAGAATCGGTCCCACCATCACTCCCCCCCCCCCCAGAGCGCCATGGCGGAGCCGTGCTGCTTTTTGGGGTATTCATCGAGCAGCACCGCCTGGGAGAGCGGCACGAGCGGCGCGCCAAAAATCCCCTGCAGCAGCCGGAACAGGACCATTTCCTCCAGGGAGGTGGCCATGCCGCACAGGACCGAGGTGGCGGTGAATCCCGCCACGGAGAGCAGAAAGAAGTTCTTTCGCCCCCAGCGCGCTGCCAGCCAGCCGGTCGCCGGCATCATGATGGCAGCCGTGACAATGTAGGAAGTCAGGACGAGGTTAATCTGATCCTGCGACGCCGACAGGCTGCTCTGCATATACGGCAGTGCGACATTGGCGATGGTCGTGTCCAGCGCCTGCATGATGGTGGCCAGCATCACGCAGAGGGTGATGGCGCCGCGATGCGGCGAGACCGGATCTGACGGGGTCGGTGTGGCCATCTTCAGTCCCGTTGCGTGGTGCCAAAGAGGTCGCCAAACGCGCGAATGTGACCGGTATCGATCTGGATCTCCGTGCTCATGCCCGCGCGCAGCGGCCGAGCGGCATCCCGGGCATCGACCGAAATGCGGACGGGGATTCGCTGCACAACCTTTACCCAGTTCCCCGAGGCATTTTGCGCCGGAATGAGGGCAAACTCCGCGCCGGTCGCAGGACCGATCGCCATGACCCGTCCCTTCAGTTCGTGTTGCGGATAGGTGTCGATCTCGATTTCCACGGGATCCCCGGCCTTGACATAGGTGAGTTCGGTTTCCTTCAGGTTGGCTTCGATCCAGAGGTCGTCGTTGGCGACCAGGCTGAACGCGGGTTGGCCTGCGGTCAGATACTTGCCGACGGGAAGGTTGCTCACGTTGGTGACGATTCCGGCGAGCGGAGCTTTGATGACCGTCTTGGCCAAGTCCCGCTCAGCGGCCGCGAGGGCCGCGAGGGCCGCGGCAAAGCGGGCGTTCTGCGCTTCCGGCTGTTCCGGATCGCCGCCGAGCGAGACGAGCACGGTGGCGGCATCCTGCTGGAGCACGTCCACATGCTTGCGGGCGAATTCCACGGCATGCTGCGCCTTGTCGAGATCGGCTTCGGTCGAAACGTTGCCCGACGCCAGTGTTTCCTGCCGCTTCAGCTCCCGCTCGGCGAACGCGATCTGCACTTTGGCTTCTTCGATTTGGGTCAGTTTCCCGCGGTAGGTGGCGCGCAACGTGGCGAGTTCGGCGCGAACGGTGTCGAGCCGGGCGCGGGCCTGATCGACGGCAATCCGGTAAAGTGAGTCGTCCAGACGGTAGAGCAGTTGTCCGATCTTCACCTCGTCGTTGTCGCGCACCGCCACCTCCACGACGCGGCCGGAGACCTCACTGGTAACGGTGAGCTTGTTGGCGTGGACATAGGCGTTGTCGCTCGTGATGAAGCGCCCTCCGTGCAGGTAAGAATAAAGGCCGATCGCGGCAAGCAGCACCGGCCCTCCAAGGAGAAGCCCGCGGCGCCGGATTCGGCGCCGCGCGTGGTGGGCAGGCGTGGAATGTTCAGCAGTTTTGGTCATATGGATAGAGGTGGGAAGGGAGGGAAAGTAATGTTCACTATGCCGTCACCGGGCGAGACAGGCCCTGGATCACAAGGCCGACCGCCGCGGCCAGATACTCGCGCGGCCGATACTCCGCCGGAAAAGCACGCGAAGCCTGCCGCACGGCGCCAGCGAATATCATGCCCAGAAACAAGTCTGCGTTTATGGCGGACAGCGCCGGGTCAGCGTCGGCTTCGGCGCCTGTGGCGATCCGCATCCGGCGGATCAGTGCGTCGCGCCAAGGCCGCATCGCCGACTCCAGCACTTGCGATGCCCCGACCGGATCGTAATGATGAAGCGCGGCCAGAAATGTCCGGAGCAAAGGCAGCGACTCCAAAAAGACGCGTTGGATTCTTCGCCCTTCATGCATCAGGTCGGCCTGCAAACTCCGGGTCAAGCGAAGTGATACTGGCGCAGCGGTCCCCAAACCTTCCGTTTCAAGGTGGTGACAGGCCACGGCCCGAAGCAGCCCTTGTTTCGACTCAAAATGGCGGAAAAGGGTGACCTCGTTAACCCTCGCCTCCCGGGCAATTTCGCGGGTGGAGGCGCGGCCTATGTCATCGCGCACAAAAACCTTGGTCGCCGCGTGAATGAGACGCGCATGCGTCGCCGTGGGGCCGCGCTCCTCCAGCTGCCGCCTACGGGCAACACGCCGTGGCGGCGCCTGGCGGCGTGGTATCGGCTGATCGGAGGTCGCGTTCATTCTGGGTTGCAGGTCTATTCCTGAACGGAAGAAGTTCCCGTTGCTTGACGCATCTGGGCTACGCTCACCGCATAGTCGCGCTGCGCCTGCGACAGGTTGGAGCGGGCCTCGGTCAAGGCCGATTGCGCTGCCAGAACGTCAAGTTGATTGGCCGTGCCCGCCGATAGACGCGCCTGGGCCAGCCGCAGACTTTCGGCCGCTTCCTCGATAACCTTTTGCGCCGAGTCGAGCAGGTCGGTCGCCTCGGAGATGGACCGGTGGGCGTTGCGCACCTCCAAATCGATGCGCAACGCCAGTTCATCCCGCGCCGCCATCGCTTGCGCGGTCTGCGCCGAAGCCTGCTTGATCCGGGCCTGCGTCGCTCGCCCGTCGAAGATCGACCAGTCCACCTGCGCGCCCACCGTGAAACCGTTCAACGTCTCGCCGAAACTTCCCGCATAGGTTGCTTTTCTCACCTGATAGCCGCCGACCAGGCTCACTTGCGGACGCTTGCCCGCCTTGGCGAATTCAACTTCTTCCTTCGCCGCAGCGATGACACGCTCATCCGCGAGCAGCTCGGGACGGTGGGTGCGCGCGGCCCGAATGGCATCCGCGAGCCCAAAGGAAGTCTGCGGTATGACCAACTGTCCCTGAACATCCAGCTCCGTCTGCTCGTCATCGTTCGGTTCGGCTTTCGCTCCCAGGATCGTGCGGAGCGCATCCTGTCGGGAGCGATAGGCGTTACGCGCCCGAATAAGCGCCGGGCGCGCATTGGCGATGGCGACATTGGCTCTCAATACCTCGAAATCAGACCCCGTCCCAGCCTTGCGGCGCACGCGGGCCTGCTCACATTCCTTTTCCAAAACCCGGATGGCTTCCTCCTGCACTTTGATCAGCTCGCGCGCCAGCAAGACATCATTAAAGCGCTCTTCGACCGCGAAGATCGTTTGATTGATCGCGCCCGTCATGGCGCTTCGCGCCGCCTCGACCCGCTCGCGTGAGCTTCGCACCCGCGCCTCCACGCCGCCGCCCGAATAAAACAATTGCCGGACGACGAGGTTGACCCCCGCCAAGCGTTGGGATCGGGCAAGGGAACGTCTGGAAAGCCTGGAAAACCCTCAAACTGTCGGGGTTCGGTGTATTCATATGAGGCGCCGACCCCGACGCTCGGCCGCCGCCGCGCACTCGCTTCAAGGAGCACGCCTTCCTGTTGCGACAGCTGCTCACTCACCCGACGCAGTCCGGGACTGTGGTCGAGCGCATAGGCCAGCGCAGCGTCCAAGGTCAGAGGTCGTGGCAGAATCGTTGGCGCAGCGGGCTCCGCGGCATAGGACAGTGCCGTAACAAGCGTCAGCCCCAGCAGAGCCGGGCGGGTGAATCGGAATAGTGAAGGCATGGGAAACATTCTTGGCGAAAGGATGCGCATAAATCGAAATGCTGAATTCTACGGCTTCAAGTGTTGGCGAAACCAGCTTACGGTATCGTCGATGTAGGAGTGGGGCAGAATATGCCCACTCTCAAAGAACTTGAGCTGCTTGGCTGAGCCGGGCACGAGAGCGACCAAGCCGGCCGCCTCTTCGGCTGAAAAGTAGATGTCTTGGCAGGCCATGAGAAATAACAGTGGTTTGCCATCCAGTGCGCGGGCATCGATCTCCGGAGCAATAGCAGCGAAGCGAGCGCGATTAGGGGATAACACAGTGTTCGGTTTGATCATTGGCGGCGCTACACAAATAACGCCAGCCTTGAGGCGGGATTCGACGGCAACCAAGTTGGTCGCAGCGACACCGCCCATGCTGTAACCAAAAACGGCGCTGTGGCTTGAGCTGATTTCGGTTCGCGTCTCTAAATAATCAAGCGCCCGGCGGTAGTCAGCGGTCGTCCGATAAATAAGATCTCTAAACCCGTGCCGCCAGTTGCTCGCGATTGCAGAATTCGCGGAGTCGGCCAAGTCCGCTGGAATCCGGTGTTCGCCGAAGGAGGCGGTATCAAGCATGAAGACCGCGAAGCCATTCTCCAACAACCGAGGCACCAAAGGCCCGGTGGGATTCTCTGCGCTCCACCACGCATCCTTGTTGGTGCCGGCGCCATGCAGAACGAGGATGCACGGGCACGGCGAGCCAATCACTTTGGGCAGAGCAAACCAACCAGCGATCCGTTCTCCGGTGCAGCCGGTAAACACGACTTTTTCGCGCGCGTAGCCGAGCATTAGGCCCTGGTCCACAACCTGGGCGTCGAGAGGGATGGCCGCACTATATTCGAAAGACTGCATCAGGCCGTGAATGGCGTTTTTTCCATTCGGAAAGGCGGACGGATCGTTACGGCGAGCATAGGAGAATGTTGCAGGGAACAGGAAGGGCTCTCTATTGCGAATCGCCGCCACTGTCGCTGTCGGTATCGAACGACACGACAATCACCAGCAGCACCAATATAATGAGAACGGCGATCATGCGGCGGGGACGCGGTCATGCACCTCAGGGCGTTGGCTGCCTGTTTGGTGAAGGGATCGCGCGATAGGTGGGTGCTAGACGTTCGTTTATCCCGGTCATGAGGAAGCCGGTGTCTGATCCGGGTTGCCCTCGACCAGTGCGTGGAGCGCGGCGAGCCGCGGCTCCGGTTCGCTCACCGAAGCGAGCGAAACACAGCGGCCTTGCCCCGCGGTGACGCCAGCCGGAGCCGGTTTATCGGCCAGCGCGGCATCGACGGTGAAGGGAACCGCGAAGTGAACCGTCCAGAGATCGTAGAGATGCCGGCGGGAGCCTGGCAGGCGCACGCCCGTGCCGGTGGGCTTGTCCACCTGTAAGGTAACCGGCAGGTCGTGCTCGCCGGCCCCGAGGGTGGCCGCGACGCCCAGGGGCAGCGCATACACGGCGGCCTGCCCGGTGGCGAGGGTCAGAGAAACGCAATGTTCCGCGTTGAGGCCGAGACCCGCATGAGGGCCGATGCGGAAACGGGCGATACGCCGCCGCGACGCGTAATTCTCCACGAAACAGCAGAGCTGGGTCATCGCACCCGGCCGCACGCAATCCGGATCAAAAATAACGGTGGCAGCCACATCGCGGCAAGTGCTGTGGATATCGAAGCCTAGCGCGCCGGTGAGCACGGCGTGCGAACGCGGCAGCGCGGCATGGTGCCGGAATCGCTCGATGATGCACCACGCCGCCCAAAGCGCGGTCCCCCCGAAAAGCAGCGCGCCAAGACCGGCCCAGAGGCGGAAATTTTCCCGCCAGAGCAGCAGAACGGTGCCGGCGAAGGAAAACGCGCAGAAAATCGCGATGAAAAATGCAAACGGACCGCCCCGGTGCTTCGGCCCAAGGTCAGAAGCGGCATCGGGCGGCTCAGGCGTAATGACGAAATGTGTTTTCATGACTGCGGTAAACGAGGGATTAAAGCGGCCGGTGGCGGAGGTATCCCGTGCGTGCCGCCTGCAACAAGCCGAGGAGGACGAGCGATTTCACCACCGCGCCGGACAGGAGGGTGCTCGGGTCGGCAAAACCCAGTGCGCCATGCACCAGGACAAAAGCGATCACCCCGGTTACCGCGGCCCGAAATGGCGCATGCCGGGCCCACAGCCACAGCATCACCAGCACTGCGGCCAGAGTGAGCGTGGCGGTAAAGGGGATGACCGGATGCAAGCCCCGGTGCGGGTCACCCCCGAGCACGGCATTATTTACCCAGGCGAAGAGCGGATGGAGCGCGGTCAGCATCTGGACAAAGCCGGCGACGAGCAGCCAGTCGCGGCCCGACAGAAGCCGTTGTTCGTGGACCGCGCGATTCTGCGCCGCGCGGAGTCGAAGAATGACGTCGGGAGGGATCATGACGATTGGGGGTCAGGTTGAAGGCGCGGGGGGTCTCCGGGCAAAGCCTTCGCCGCCGCGTGGAGGCAGGCGCAGATCCGGACGAAGGCGGCGACGTCGGAGGGGTCCAGCGGGCGGACCAAGTCGGCGGCGATTCTGAGATAACGCGCCGCCGCTTCGCTGATAACCCTTCGCCCGCTTGGCGTCAGCTTCACCAGAATTGTCCGCCGGTCTTGAGTGTTGCGGACCCGCTTGATCCGCCCGGAGCGCTCAAGACCATCGAGCACCTTGGTCATCGACGCGCGTGTGACACCGGCATGCACCGCAAGTTGAGATGCGGTGGAGGGTCTTGGGTCGTTGGCCGAGAGCACGACCAGCACGATGAACTTGTGATCGGTCAAACCCTCCGGGCCGAAAACCCGCATGAATCCCTCGTGCAATGCGCGGGCGGAGGCGGTGAAGCGCAGCAACAGATCACCGGATGCTGGATTGGCCGGCACATGGCGGTGGGCTTTGCGCAAGCAAACGGGCAATAACTTTCTCCAGTCAGCCCCGTCGGTAGAGGGGTTGAGCAGCGAAACTGGAGGTGCTTTTGCCATGGTTGCGATCTGGTTAGAAGCGGTGGGAAGACACCGCATCCGGCATCGGGACGGAAATCATTTTGTTGCCGGGTTGAGGACTGCGGTGTGCTGCCAGCCACCGCCGAGGGCGGCATAGAGCGAGATCAGGTTGGCGAGGCGGGCCAGACGGGCATCGATGAGGGATTGCTGGGCGCCGAACAGTTCCTGCTGGGCAAGCAGCACGCTCAGGAATCCGTCCACGCCGGCGTCAAAGCGCTGTTGGGTGAGATCGTAGCGGCGCTGGGCGGCGGTCACCCGGTCTTCCTGAGCCGCAATCTGGGTATCGATAAGACTGCGGACGGCGAGTGCATCCGCAACCTCACGGAAGGCGGTCTGGATCGCCTTTTCGTAGTTGGCGATTTCGATGCGTTGCTCGATCCAGGCGACATCGAGCTGCGCCTTGTTGCGACCGGCGGCGAAGATCGGCAGGGTGATCGACGGAGCAAAGCGCCACATGCCCGAGCCTTTGTCGAAAAGGCCGGCCAACTCGGCGCTGGCGGTGCCACCGAAGGCGGTGAGCTTGACCGAGGGGAAAAACGCGGCGCGGGCGATGCCGATATTGGCATTGGCCGCCTGCAGCAGGTGTTCCGCGGCGCGGACGTCGGGCCGGCGGGTCAACAGATCGGCGGGCAGTCCCGCCGGGAGATCCTCGATCAGCTTTTCGGTGGCGAGCGAGCCGGCGGGCGGCAGATCGGCGGGGAGCGGGGCGCCGATAAGCAGCGCCAGCGCGTTTTCCGCGCGCGCGCGCTGTTGGGCCAGGGCCGTCACACTGGCGCGAACGGAGGCACGTTGCGCCTCGGCCGTGCGGAGATCGAGTTCGGAATTCACGCCGGCCTCGTAAGTCTGTCGGCTCAACTCGAAGGAACGCTCCGCCGCGCCGAGTGTTTGCCGCGCCAGCGCGAGCTGCTCGTCGTTTGCCAGCAGCGCAAGGTATTGGCGGGCGACAGCCGAGATGAGGCTGATCTGCGCGCTCAGGCGGGCCTCGTCGGTGGCGAGGTATTGCTGCAGCACCTGGTCGCGCAGGCTGGCGACCCGGCCGAAGAAATCGATTTCGTAGGAGGGAATCTCCACGCCCACGCTGTAGCTCGAGGTCGTGATGGGGCGGCCGGTGGAATTCAGATCGCCGGGCGTGCGCTGACGGGAGCCATCGCCGGTGGCGTTGAGGCTTGGGATCAGGGCCGTGCGCTGGATGTTGTAGATGGCGCGCACGCGCTCGACGTTGAGCGCGGCCACGCGGAGGTCGCGATTATTCTCCAGAGCGAGCAGGATGAGATGCTGCAGGCGGACATCGCCGAAGAACTGCTGCCAGGCGAGGTCGGCAGCCGGCGGCGTCGCCTGATTACTGGCCGCCTCGGGCGGCACCGGATAGGCGGGCGCGACGGGAGCCGCCGGGCGTTCATAGCGAGGCGCAAGCGAGCAGCTGGCCAGCAAGGCGGATGCCGATGCCGCCAAGAGGGAGCGGAAAGCGGGACGCATGGAGGACGTGGCAGGGGTCATAGCTCCTCCTTGGCGGGTCGGGTGTTGGGAGTCTCCAGCGGCTTCACCTTGAAGAGCCTCGTGACCACGACGTAGAAGACCGGGATGAGGAAAATGGCGAGGACGGTGGCCGTGATCATCCCGCCAAGCACACCCGTGCCGATGGAGTTCTGGCTGCCGGAGCCGGCACCGCGGGCCATGGCGAGCGGCAGCACGCCGAGGCCGAAGGCCAGCGAAGTCATCACGATGGGCCGCAGTCGCTGCCGGCACGCGAGCAGGGTCGCATCGAACAGGCTCATGCCCCGGTTGTAGCCGTCACGCGCGAACTCGACGATCAGGATGGCGTTCTTGGCGGAGAGGCCGACGACGGTGAGCAGCCCAACCTGGAAGTAGACATCGTTTGTCAGCCCGCGCAGGAAAACGGCGAGCACCGCGCCGAGAATGCCGATGGGCACGACGAGCATGACCGCAAACGGCACCGCCCAGCTCTCATAGAGCGCGGCGAGACAAAGAAAGACTACGACCAACGAAATGGCGTAAAGTGCGGGAGCCTGGGCTCCCGACTGCTTCTCTTCGTAGGAAAGTCCGGTCCAAGCGAGGTCGAATCCCCGCGGGAGCTTGCGCGTGATCTCTTCCATCGCGGTCATGGCTTCGCCTGAACTGTGGCCGGGGGCGGCCTGGCCTTGGATGGTGATCGACGGAAGTCCGTTGAAGCGCGTGAGCAGGGGGGAGCCAAAGGTCCAGTGGCCGCCCACGAACGCCCCGAGCGGGACGGATTCGCCCGCGAGGTTGGGCACATACCAGCGGGCCAAATCCTCCGGGTTCATGCGAAAGGGCGCGTCGGCCTGCATGTAGATTCGCTTGACGCGCCCGCGATGGCTGAAATCTCCGATGTAGGCGGAGCCCCAGGTGGCGGCCAAGGTCTGGTTGACCAGGCCGAGGGGCACGCCCAAGGCGCTGGCTTTCCCCTCGTCAATATCGAGCCGGTATTGGGCCACGTCGTCGAAGCCCGTGGGCCGGGCACCGATGATGTGCGGATCGGTGTTGGCGAGACCGAGGAGCTGGCCGCGGGCCAGCATCAGCGCCTCGTGGCCTTGGGCCGAGCGGTCGATCAGCTGGTATTCAAAACCGTTGGCCGTGCCGAGCTCGATGATGGCTGGCGGCGGAAAGGCGAACACCAGACCCTCTTTCAACTGGGAGAAATAGCCCATGGCGCGGCCTGCGACGGCGCCGATGCTCAACTGCGGCGACTGTCGTTCTTCCCGGTCCTTGAGCTTGACGAACCCCAGTCCGGCGTTTTGCCCGCGACCGCCGAAACTGAAACCGGCGACGGCGAAGACCGACTTCACCGCGTCCTTTTCCTGGGTCAGGAAGTAGTCCGTGACCTGCTGGAGCACCGCGCTGGTCTGCTCCTGGGTGGAGCCGGCGGGCAGCTGCACCTGCATCAGCAGCACACCCTGATCCTCGTCCGGCAGGAAGGACGAGGGGATGCGCAGGTAAACTACCCCAAAAACCACCAGGATTGCGGCATAAACCGCCAGCGAACGGCCCCACCGACGGACCGACCGCTCCACTCCAGCGACGTAGGAATCCGTCGTCCGACCGAAGGCCCGGTTGAACCAGCCGAAGAAACCGCGCTTCTCGGCGTGGTGGCCCTTGGGGATGGGTTCAAGCAGCGAGGCGCAAAGCGCGGGCGTCAGGGTGAGCGCGACGAAGACCGACAGCGCCATGGCGGAAACGATCGTGATGGAGAACTGGCGGTAGATGATGCCGGTTGCGCCCCCGAAGAAAGCCATCGGGATGAAGACTGCGGACAGCACCAGGCCGATGCCCACGAGCGCTCCGGTGATCTGGTCCATGGATTTGCGGGTGGCCTCCTTGGGGGACAGGCCCTCCTCGGCCATGACGCGCTCGACGTTTTCGACCACGACGATCGCGTCATCCACCAGCAGGCCGATCGCCAGCACGAGGCCGAACATCGTGAGGGTGTTGATCGTGAAGCCGAAGGCCGCCATGCTGGCGAATGTGCCCAGGAGCACGACCGGAACCGCAATGGACGGGATGAGCGTCGCCCGGAGATTCTGCAGGAACAGATACATCACGAGGAACACGAGGATGATCGCCTCGACGAGCGTCTTGACGACCTCCTCGATCGAGAGGCGCACGAACGGCGAGGTGTCGTAGGCCGCGGTGTATTTCATGCCGACGGGGAAATAACTCTCCTGCGAGGCGAGAAACGCGTTGAGCTGCTTGACCGTGGCCAGGGCGTTGGCCCCGACCGTCGGCCGGACCGCCAGACCGGACGAGCTGTGGCCGTTGTAGAATGCGTCGATGGCGTAGTTCTCGCCGCCGAGCACGATGTGGGCGACATCGCCAAGGCGCACCGCGCCGCCGTCGGGATTGGTGCGCAGAAGCACGTTGGCGAACTCCTCGGGGCTTTGGAGGCGGCTGCGCGCGGTGATGGTCGCATTGAGTCGCTGGCCGGACACCGCCGGGCTGCCGCCAAACTGGCCGGCGGACACCTGGGCGTTTTGCGCGGAGAGCGCCGCGCTGATGTCGGCGACGGTGATGCCGTAGTTGGTCATCTGATCGGGGTTGAGCCAGAGGCGCATCGCATACTGGCTGCCGAAGACGACCGTCTCGCCGACGCCCGGAATCCGGCTGATCGGCTCCTTGAGATTCGAGTTGATGAAGTCCGAAATGTCGTCGCGCGTCAGGGACTTCGTTTCGGAATAGAACGAATAAACGATCAGGAAGTTGCGGACCGATTTCTGCACCTTCACGCCCAAACTCTGCACCTCCGGCGGCAGCAGCGGGATCGCGAGTTGGAGCTTGTTTTGCACCTGGACTTGGGCGATGTCCGGATCGGTTCCCGAGCGGAACGTGATTGTGATGGTGACGTTGCCGTCGGAATCGCTCGTGGTCTGCATGTAGAGCACGTTGTCAATGCCGGTGAGATTCTGCTCGATGACCTGGGCGACGGTGTTCTCGACGGTATCGGCGGAGGCTCCCGGGTAGGTGGCGGAGATCGCCACTTGGGGCGGGGCGATATTGGGATACTGCGCGACGGGGAGCGAACGAATGGCAAGGAGGCCCGCACCTACGAAGAGGAGGGAGAGCACCCAGGCAAACACTGGACGGTCGATGAAAAATCTGGCCATGGAAAAGGGGTCGGACGGGTCGCCTGCGGCGAACCGCGCGTTGGGTGAGGTTTTAGCGGGCCGACGCGGCTGGCGTGGCTTTGGGCTGGAATGGAACAGGCTTCACGGGCGCGCCCGGACGGATGCGCTGGAGATTGGTGACGATGACTTGCTCGCCCGGCTGCAACCCGGACTCGATGACCCAGGAATCGCGATAGGTGCGCCCGGTCTTGAGCACGCGCAATTCCGCCGTGGCGTCGGCGGCGACGACGTAAGCGGTCGGATCCCCGCGGTAGTTGCGCGTGACGCCTTGCTGGGGAGCAAGCAGCGCCTGGGTATTGACACCCTCTTCATAACGAGCGCGGACGAAAGTGCCGGGGAGCAGCTCCCCCTTGGGATTGGGAAACAGGGCGCGCAGCGTCACGGAGCCGGTCCCGCGGTCGACCGTGATGTCCGCGAATTCCAAGCGACCCGGGACGGGATACTCGGTGCCGTCCTCGAGGATGAGGGTCACTACCGGCTGGCCCTCTTGATTGCGCGTCATCCGGCCGCTCTCGAATTCACGCCGCAGGCGGGCGACTTCCGAACTCGGTTGGACTAGGTTGACATAGATGGGGTCGGTTTGCTGAACGGTGGCGAGCAAGGTCGCCTGTGCCGCCTGCACATACGCGCCCTCCGTGACCTCGGCCAAGCCGATGCGACCGTCGATGGGGGAAGCAACCTTGGTGTAGCCCAAGTTAATCTCTGCCGTCAGGACTGCCGCCTTGGCGGACGCCACCTCGGCTTCGGCGATTCCGGCCGCGGCCAATGCGTCATCATATTGCTGCTTGCTGACCGCGTTGCTGGCCACGAGCGGCCGGAACCGCTCCGCCTGAACCTTGACGGACGTGAGGTTGGCCTCGGCGCGGGCCTGGGCGGCGCGGGCGCTCGCGAGCGCGGCCTCGTAAGGCGCCGGATCGATCTCAAAAAGGATCTCCCCCTCCTTGACCTCGGCACCCTCGGTGAAAAGCCGCCGGAGGACGATGCCATTGACGCGCGCGCGCACTTGGGCGATGCGACGCGCAGCGGTGCGTCCGGGGAGTTCACGCGTGAACGCAACGGGGGCGGTGGTGGCCGTGACAACATCGACCGCGAGGGCAGCGGGCTGGGGCGCGGACGTATTTTTCTTGCCGCAACCGGCAAGCACGAAAGCCAGGAGGACGACCAACGCACCAAGGCAGGACTGCCGGTGGAGAAAACGGCGAGGAAGGGAGAGAGACATGGAGGGAAACGGGTTCATGAAGCTGAAGCAGGGACGTGAGCGGAAGCCTCGCGAAGACGTGCGCAGGCAAGGTCGAGGGTGGCGACGTCGTGTGGATCAAGCACGGACATCACTCCCGTGATGCAGTTGAGATAGTGAGAGCGCGTGTCCGCAAAAGCCCGCCGGCCGGCGGCGGTAATTCTTAACGCCAGGACACGCCGATCCTTTAGCGAACGTTTTCGCGTAACCAATCCGGAGATTTCCAACCGGCCGAGCGTTGCAACAACTACTGGTGGTGATAACGAAAGCTCACGCGCCAATGCCTGCGAATTGGCCGGCAGCAATTCATGCTGATCCAGGCAGGCTAGGATGCCAAAACCCGATTCCGTGAGACTGTTTGGGGCTATCTCGCGGCGCAACGCCCGTTGGAGCGAATGGCAGGCCTGCAGCAGGCCAATCAAAGCATGACACTTCAGTTCGACCTCTGGTGACTGCTCGCCTGCTTTTGCAAGCATGGCGTCGCGTGTCGGACCACAGCACAATGAATGGGACATTCGGAAACACTACCGGATTCCATGTCTGCTGGGTGTGACTTTGTTGTTCACAGTCTGATAGCTTTCGATTATCAGAGTCGCATTTACACAGAACAGTGTTCGAGGAGCCTTCAGCGCCAAAACCATGAATCGGAGGATAATACCTTGCGATACAACGGAAACGGCGTTTGCGTGAACCACCGGTCAGTGCAAAGAAATGGAATAGGCCAGTCGCAGTGTTTCGGAGCCGGGGTTGTTGTCCCGGTTAAGACCTCCATTGGAAACATGGCCGAAGCTCAGGCCCAGCCAATGCTCGTGGTAGATTCTGGTTGAGAGTTCGAGATTGGAAAAAAATTCTACCGTGTGGCCGAGATCTCGCGCACTGCGATGGCGGCGGTAGTAACCGGGGCCGGAGCTGACCGCCACGCGCCAGCGCGGCGACAATGTGAAGTAATAGAGCAGCCCTGCCCCTACATAGGTGCCGCCATCGGTGGCCCAGCCATACAGAACGTAGGGATGAATGCCGTGAAGGTTTTCCTTGAAGCGGTATTCCGCCCCAAATACAGGAACTTTACGGGCGGAGAGTATCTCGGCGGAGCCGCCAGTCATGACGAGGTAGTCCTGGTCCGCAGACGCTGCCGTCCTCAACGGCAAAACGAGGAGGACCGAGATCATCACGAGCAGACCTGCTGCACTTGGACACCTGCGGATGACCCGTGCATCGTGCGCCAAGCCCTGATTCGGTGGAAACCACATCTCTGAACAAGATAGCTATTTTCGACTGGTGGTGTGCTATTTTGAGGTTTGCACACTGATAGCTCTCGGTTATCGGATTCATGTGGAATTGCGGCATCTGAGATATTTTGTGGCCGTGGCAGAGGCGCTGAATTTCCGGCGCGCCGCCGGGAAACTTCGCGTCTCCCAGCCTGCCTTGAGCAAGCAAATCAAGGATTTGGAGGAGCAGTTGGGAGCACAACTGTTGAACCGAAATACCGGAGGAGTGGCGCTAACCAATGCGGGGACGGTCCTGCTGGAGGAGGCAAAGGATATTCTGGAACGGGTGGAAATGGCTGCCATGGCGGTCCGCGACGCCGAGGCCGGCCGCGGAGGACGCCTGACGATCGGCAGTCTGGGCGCGATCTCGGCGAGTTTTCTACCCGCCTCTCTTGCCGCTTTCCGGACAAAGTTCCCGCGCGTGGAGGTGGACTTGCACGAAGCGTCGATGCCGGATCAAATCGCGGGGCTCAACGCGGGAACCATACAACTGGGCTTTGCGATTGCTCAGGGCGTCTCCATTCCGGCTAACTTCGCCACAGTCGAGGTCTTGGTCTCACGATTGGCTGTGGCGATTGGGCGGGAACATCGCTTCGCGCGGAGGCCGTCGGTGTCGCTGGCAGAACTGGCGGACGAACCCTTTTTGTGCATCGGTGACACCGGGCATCACGACCTTCATCAAAAATTCGTAGAGTCCATTTTCGCAGCGCGAGGCATCAGGCACCGACCCATCAAGCGCGTGAATGGCTATGAGGCTCTCGTGGCGCTCGTGGCCGGCGGTCACGGCGTCTCCATGCTCCTGCCACTCAATTTGGCGCGAGGCAAGGACGCGATCCTCTTCCGCCGCGTCCAGGATGCAGGTGACGACATGGTCGTGCGGCTTTTGGCCGTTTGGCGCAAACCCAGTGGTTCGCTGTTGGCCCGACAATTTGTGGACGTTTTGCGCAGCCTGCGCACCCCCACTGGCCAGCTAACACCCACCGCTTAACTTTCCAATACCACCTCCTTGCGCGAGGAAAGCTTGCAGAATAGGACACCCCCGCTTTTCGAACTTCGCGTCATCTAGTCCATGCAGAAGCGGCTGCGGCGATCGTGTCGGCTGCTTCACAAAATCTGTTTCGGCGGCGTGCGGTCCGGCAGGGCGCGCTGCTCGCGGGCACGCTCCAGCGCCGCGGCCAAATCCTCCTTCTTGATCGGTTTGCTGATATAATCGTCCATGCCGTGAATCAGGCAGTCCTCGCGGTCGCCTTGCATCGCGCTGGCGGTGAGCGCGATGATCCACGGGCGTTGCGCGGCTTCGGGGAATTCCTGGTGCAAACGGCGCGCCGCTTCGTGGCCGTCCATCTCGGGCATCTGGACATCCATGAACACGATGTCGTAGCGCTGGCGTTGCACCGCCTGCACCGCCTCAAGGCCGTTGCCGGCCACGTCCGCCCGGTAGCCCAGCTTGGCGAGTTGGAGCAGCGCGACTTTCTGGTTCACCAGATTGTCCTCCACCACCAGCACGCGCTCGCGCCTTTGGGCTTCCCGGTCGGGGAGGCCGGGACGGGGGGGCGCGGGCACGGTCGGGTCATTGGGGGTGGGGCTGGCGCGCAGCAGCCCAACAAGCACCCGGGAGATGATGGAAGGTTTGACCGGCTTGGTCAGCGTGGCGGCAAACTGGTTGGGAGGAGCCGCCACATCCCCGCCGAGCGAGGAAAGCAGGACCAGCGGCAGATTGATCCCGCCGGGGCGGGAGCGGATCTCGGCGGCGAGCATGACGCCGTCCATCTCCGGCATGTGCATGTCGAGGATACCCACATCGAACATGTCGCCCTGCTCGATCCAACCCAGAGCCTCGGGGCCGGAAGCGGCGGTGCGCGGCAGCATGCCCAGGGAATGCGTGACGGTGGTGAGGATGCGGCGGCTCGTGGCATTGTCGTCGACGATCAGCACCCGCTTGCCAGCGAGTTGCGGGGCGTCGCGAGCGAGATAAAGGCGGGGCCGGCTCGGCTCGCTGGCGACGCGGATCGTGAAGCTGAAGGTCGAGCCGCGGCCGGGTTCACTCTCGACCCACATGCGGCCGCCCATGATTTCGCTGAGGCGCTGGCTGATCGCCAGCCCGAGACCGGTGCCGCCGTATTTGCGGGTCGTCGAACTGTCCACCTGGCTGAACGACTGGAAGAGCCGGCCCTGGGCCTCCATGGGGATGCCGATGCCCGAATCGCGCACGGCGAAATGCAGCGTCACCTCCGGTGGCACGACCGGCACCGGCGGCTGGCTGCCGCCGACCGTCTCGCTGGCCAGCCCGACGCTGAGCACCACCTCGCCGTGCTCGGTGAACTTGAGGGCGTTGCCGGTAAGGTTGACCAGGATCTGCCGCAAGCGGGTCGGGTCGCCGCGGACCGCCACCGGCACGCCCTCGCCGATTTCGTAAAGCAGGTCGATGTGCTTCTCGGCGGCCTTGACCGCCAGGAGATCAAGCACGCTCTCGATGCAGTCGTGCAGGCTGAAGGAGACCCGCTCAAGCTCGATCCGGCCCGACTCGATCTTGGAGAAGTCAAGGATGTCGTTGATGACCGTGAGCAGCGCGTCGCCGCTGACGCGGATGGTGTCCACGTAATCGCGCTGCTCGGGGGTCAAGGGGGTGTCGAGGAGCAGGCTGGTCATGCCGATGACGCCGTTCATCGGCGTGCGGATCTCATGGCTCATGACCGCGAGGAACTGGCTCTTGGCCAGGTTGGCCTGTTCCGCGTTTCTCCGGGCATCCACCAGCTCCGCTTCGGCGCGCTTGCGCTCCGTGATATCCACCATGGCCACCAACTCCTGGGTGTCGCCGCTGGGATCGGGGAAATGGCGCATGGCCATTTCGGCCCAGCAGATCGTGCCGTCCGGATGCACAAAGCGGGTTTCCTGGGAAAAGCGGTCGATCTCGCCGCGTTGCAACCGGGCGATCAACTCCTGTTTGCGGGGCAGATCATCCGGGTGGGTGACCTGCCAGAAGATGTGCGGGATGTGCGATTGCGCGGCCGGCACGCTGGTGATGCGTTCGTGCGCCGGGTTCACGATACGCGAGGTCCAGTCGCCACGCCGCATCCATGATACACCCACGGGCAGCGACTCGAAGATGAAGCGCCAACGCGCCTCCGCGCGGGTCAGCTCGTCCTGCATGCGCCGGCGTTCGGTCACATCGGCGCCGATGCCCATGAAGCCGACGACCGCGCCCGCCTCATCGCGGAGCGGCTGGATCTCCACGTCCAGCCAGACCGTGCCACCGTCCTTTTTATGGCATAACAGGGTCTGCCGCAGACCCTCGGCGCGCAATGCCGTCTCTTCGATCTCCGCAGCGACCCCGCGATCCGTCTGCGCGCCAAACAATAGATCCTGCGGCTTCCGGCCGACCACTTCGCCCAAGGCATAGCCGGTGATGCGGACGAAGCCTTCATTCACCCATTCAATACGCTGGGTGGCATCCGTCACGATGACGGAATCACTGGTGTGCCTGGCGACCATCGCCAGCCGCCGCGACGCTGCCGCCGCCCTCCGTAGGTCGGCGGTCAAATGCTCCGCCATGGTTACGGCACGCGCCTTGGACAAGTAGAGGGACTGCACCAGCCCGGCCACCGCCACACTCACCGCCACGCCTCCCACCAAGAGTCCCCAAGAAATCCAACGTTCCAGTCCGTTCTCGAACTCCGGCTGCGCGCTGAGAGCGAGCGTCCATTGCCGGCCATAAGCCTCCATCGGTATCATGCGCTGCCAGGACCGTCTGGCGAAGAAATTCATGCCGGTTGCGCGCGTGCGGTCGCCAGCAAGATCGGGGCCATCATCGTAGAGCAGCGCCGGGGCGGCGCCTCCCACGCTTTCGTAAATCTTGAAGCCCGCCTGGTGCTCTAACGTGGCCCGCATCCCCTGGGCCAACCGGTCGATGCCGATGGCGGCCGTCACCCACCCGCTGACCCGGCGTGCAGTCGCGACGGTCGGCTGCCATTCGTAGACCGGCAGTAACAGCGCCACAGCCACGCTCGCCGGCTCGCCTGGGACCAGGGATCGGCGCGGCGACAGCACCGCGTGTCCGGTGCGCGCCGATTCCTCCAAGGCCGAGTTGGCCCGGCCGGCGGCCATGATGTCGAGTCCGATAATTTGGGCTTCTACGCCGGCGGGTTCGAAATAAGCCACCACCGCCATGTCCGGATGCTCCCCGCCCGTTTTGAGCGCGAAATCCGGCAGGCCGTCTGCGCGCACCCGGTGCAAAAAGTCGTCGGTTTCCGCGCGCGGCACCCGGGCAATGAAGCCGAACCCGAGCACCCCTGGCAAATCGGTGATCTTGGTCGCGGCCCCGAACCGCCGCCATTCGTCCCGATTGACCCGCCCATTGGCCGCCTGGAGGCCGGTGGCCCCACGCAGCGACACCTCGATGATTTCGAGTCGCGCGGTCAGGGCTGCTTCCGCGCGCCGGCACAACTGATCAAAACGTCGCTCGTCCGATCGCCCAACAGCCCGATGCGCAAACCAAGCGGCGGCAAACGACAGCAGACACCCCAGCCCGAAAACGGCGACCGGCCAAACGTCCAAAGCGCGGCGCGGTGGAGCCGAAGAAACCGAGACGGGGTTCATGCTTTAGATCATCGGACCCCATCCCCCTCTATTCAATTCAATTTTAATTAGGGGTATTTACGTGACTCCACCAACCACAATCCATAGTGTTTTGGACAATGGCAGAGGATTATCCGAAGACCATGCTGGAACTGGAGCGGCGGTTCAGCGAAGAAGCAACATGCCGGAGCTATCTGGCTGCGCTCCGGTGGCCGGATGGGTTTGCCTGCCCGAAATGCTCGGCGCGCAAATCCTTGCAGATACGGCGCGATCTATGGCGTTGTCTGGAATGTCGGCGGGAGGTTTCAACGACGGCGGGGACGGTGTTTCAAGACAGCAAGCTGCCACTGACACTCTGGTTTCGGGCGATGTGGCAGATCACCAGCCAGAAGAGCGGGGTGAGCGCTCTGGGGCTGCAACGGGTGCTCGGTCTGGGCAGTTACAAGACGGCGTGGAGCGTATTGCACAAGCTGAGGCGAGCGATGATCCGGCCCGGCCGGGATCGATTGCGTGGCATCGTCGAGGTGGACGAAGCGTATTGGGGTGGCGAAGAAGAGGGCGTGCGCGGTCGGCAAACCTACGAGAAGGCCCTGATCGCGGTCGCAGCCGAAGTCGATGGCCAAGCCATCGGCCGGATTCGGCTTCGCCACATCCCGGAGGTCTCCAGAAAAACCCTCCATGGTTTCATCGCCGAGGCGGTCGAACCGGGTTCCACCATCCAGACCGATGGCTTGCAAGCGTATCGCGAACTCCAAGAGTATGTTCACGAACGCAAGGTTCAGCAACGCCAGCCCGCCGAGGCCGATCACCTGCTGCCGCGTGTGCATCGCGTCATCTCGCTGCTCAAGCGCTGGCTCATGGGCACGCATCAAGGCGCGGTCGCCCCTGCCTATCTCCAAGACTATCTCGATGAATTTACCTTCCGCTTCAACCGCCGGACCTCCGCCTCGCGTGGGAAGCTCTTCTACCGGCTCGCCCAGCAAGCCGTCCAGGTCCCGCCAACGACCTACGATTCCCTCGGCCACCACAACCAGTAGTGGTCGGTGGAGTCACGTAAATACCCCTATGGCAATATCAGTTTAACGCGGGAAAACCATTCGCGAAACTTGCCGAACAGTGCTGGCATTGAATATTCCGCGAAATGAATCACATCCCGGACAAGTCTGCGGTCTGACGCTAAGAAGAACCAGCCCGTTCTGCCGAGGCTGGCGCTCCGGAATTTAGTAAGGCATCTACTCGCCTTGGAATTCAATAATCATCAAAGTGAACAAAGCTTGCACACGTTTGCTTGCGGTAAGTGTATATTATTGTAGCATACCTTGGCATGCCCCGTTCCCGTCCACGCCACCTTGACAAGACGGGCATTGTCCAAATCGCCGCCAGTCTCGGGGTTTCGCCCTCGACGGTATCCCGCGCCCTGCGGCCGGAAACCGCGCACTTGGTCCGTGCCGACCGCCGCAAGCAGATCATGGACTTGGCCGAGCGGCAGCATTTCTCCCCCAACCCCGGGGCCCGCCTGCTGCGCAATGGCGTCAATGCCTCCCTGACGGTGGTCGTGCCGCTGGATGAAAACATCTTCTTTTCGGAATACTACGGGCGATTCCTGGCCGGCACCCTGCATGCCGCCGCCGCCCGCGGCTGGGGTGTGCAGATCTCCACCATGCGTCGGAACGAAAGTTCCAGCTTCCGCGAGGTCATGCAGCAGTTAAGCATGGATACCTCCGGCATCATCTACCTCGCCGAGCCCCTCGGCAAACGGGAGATCGAGGAACTGAAGGGTTTCCGTCGGCCGTTCGTATTGACCAAGTCCACGCTGCCAGTAAACACCAACGTGCACGAGCTGGGCGTGCCGGTGGTCGGCGTGGACAACCTCTCCGGCGCCCGTTCCGTGGCCAGCCTCCTCCTGCAGCTGGGCCACCGGCGCATCGGCCTGCTGCTCGGACCCGAGGGCTCCCGCGACGCGCTTGAGCGCAAACAGGGCTACCTCGAGATGCTGCAAAAAGCCGGGGCCCTGCCGCGCCCGGAATGGATCTACAGCGGAGCCTTCAGCGCCGAGACCGGCCGGACCGGCATCGGGCGGATGCTGCAGGAGCCCGAGAGGCCGACGGCGGTTTGCTGCGCCAACGACGAGATCGCCTTTGGCGCCGTGCACGCCGCCCACCTCGCCGGGGTGCGCTGTCCGGATGATATCTCGATAGTCGGGTTCGACGACGGCATCTGGGCCACGGCCTGCCAACCCGCCCTCACCACGATCCGCCAGCCCCTGGCTGATCTGGCCGAGCGGGCCGTGGGGCTGATCGTGGAGGCGGCCAATACCCCCGGGCGTTTGCGGCGGGTGGTGTCGGACGATTTGCCCGCCCCCATGATGATCCGCGAGTCGACCCGCCCGCTGCGCGCCCCCGACAGCAAGTAGGCAGGCGGTCCTCGTCCGGACCAAGGGCCTTAATGCAAATGTTTGCATTGCATCGTTTGTATCGGTAAATCCGACAGTTACGGCACAGGACCTGTCAATCGGTATGGCGGTCAGTGCATTATTGCGCAGTAGAAATAAGGGTTGGCGCAAATTCCAATTCTCCGGCCATCAGCATAATTTGCGCATCTTTTAGGCTTGTATTGCAAACGTTGTCATTCAAGCGTCACCTCACCCCTGCCGAATCAACCGCCTCGGCTACCACCCATCGACTGCACCGGACAGCAATGCTCTTGGGCAAATCACCCCTCGCAAGCGCCCTTTCGCCCCTTCGCACCGCATGGATCGCGGCGTTCCTGCTCGGCTTGACTGCGCTTGGGGCGGCCGGTGCCGCCGAGCCACACCCGCTGTGGGCGCTGAGTCCGGCTGATGACCGGCTGCTCGACGAGATCGAACGCGCAGGCTTCCAGTTTTTCGCCGAGCAGACTCATCCTCGCACCGGTCTCGTGCGAGACAGGGCGCGAGCCGACGGATCCGCCAGTGAGGGCAAGGCGAGCATCGCCGCCTCAGGGTTCGCGTTCAGCGCGTGGGTGATCGCTGTCGAGCGGGGCTGGGTCGGCCGCCCCGAGGCTGTGGAGCGTGTCCGCACCATGCTGAGCTTCCTCGTCAACGAGGCGCAGCGGCACAACGGCTTCTTCTATCACTTCATGGAGATGGACACCGGCAAGCGCGCGTGGAAGTGCGAGCTCTCGTCCATGGACTCCGCGCTCGTCTTCGCCGGCGCAATCGTGGCGCGCGAGTATTTTATCGCCGACCCGGAGATTACGGCGCTGGTGAACCGCATGCTGGGCGACGTCGACTGGAACTGGTTCCTCAACGACGGCCAGCTGGTGGCGCTGGGCTGGCACGACGAGAAGGGTTTCTCGCGTTATCGCTGGAACAAGTATTCCGAGCATCTGCTGATGAGCTTCCTCGCGCTCGGCGTGTCGCCGAAGCCGCTGCCGGCCGCCTACTGGCATGCGTGGGAGCGTTCGCCGCTCGGCCGCTACGGCGACTTTGTCTATCTGCAGGAACCGCCGCTCTTCGTGCACCAGTTCCCGCAGGGCTACATGGACCTCCGGGACCGGCGCGACGCTTTTGCCGACTATTTCCAGAATTCCCGCCTCGCCACGCTGGCCCAGCGGCAAATGAGCATCGATCTGAAGTCCGAGTTTCCGCTGTGGGGTGAGAATCTCTGGGGTCTGGCCGCTTCGGATTCGGCCACCGGTTACAAGGCGTGGGGCGGGCCGCCGCGGACTCTGCGTTACAATGCGCTGGACGGCACGATCGTCCCCTGCGCCGCGGCGGGCTCATTGCCGTTCACCCCCCGCGAATCGCTGACGGTGCTGCACCATCTCAAGCAGGCTTACGGGGACCGCATCTGGAAGCGCTACGGCTTCGTCGACGCCTTCAACCCGCACAACGGCTGGGTGAATGCCGATGTCATCGGCATCGATCAGGGCATCTCGGTCGTGCAGGCGGAAAACCTCCGCTCGGGCTTGATCCAGCGGCTCTTCATGCAGTCACGCGAAGCGCAGCTCGCATTCGCCAAGGCCGGTTTTCTTTCCAAGGCGCGCGATCTTGATGGCGACCAGAAAGCCAGGGTTCTCGCCCGCGCCGGCTCCGCCTGGCGCTCGCTGCAATCGCAACCGGCCGGGGTCGGACTGCAACTCACCGCCCTGATCGCCGCGCAATTGCTGGGCTTGATCACGGCCGACGAACTGCTCGCCTCGGCCCGCTCCCGGCTTGCGACCGCCGTTGTCCCAAACGGCACGGCGGAAGCCGCCCAATACGCCGCCGGGCTCATCACCCTCCGCCAGGTCGTCCCCGCGCTCGGAGCCGAGGCGACCCGTCAGCTGGACCGCATTGATTGGAAGAGCCTTCCCTCCCCTTCGCCCGAACTTGGCGCCACCTCCCGACTCGCGGTTTTTCTCCAGATTGCCGCCGGATTCCGCCCCGCCGCCGATTGGAGCAATCTGACCCGTTCGACCCGGCCGCTTGGTCCCGTCCGCGTGCTCGCGCCGGCCGATCCAGCCGGAGCTGTGCTGCCGGCCCTGTGGCTCGACGAACGCGCGATCCTCCCGGGCGCTTCAGCCTCCCAGCTCGCCTACGCCAGCCTGATCGGCCCCGGCGCTTCCGCCGATCCGCTGCTGCCGGCCCTGCAGCTTGATCAATTTCCGCGCGAGGTGCTCGCGGCTCCCTTCCAGCCGTTGAGCACGCCCGAAGCGGCTGCAGCCTATCTCATCACCGCCGCCAATCTCCTGGCGCACGATGGCGTGCGGGCGGCTTTCCAGAAGGATCCGCTGGTGCAAGCGGGGCAGGCTGCCATCGCCGAGTTTGGCGAGGCCGTTTTTGGCGGCAACACTTCCGTCTACGCGCAGCGCGAGCTCGCTGGAGCCAAGGCCCTGAAACCGCAGCGCAGCGCAGTGGCCGTCGCAGCCGCGCTGCCACGCGCGCAATGGGACTGGCAGACGGTCGCGGGCCTGGAGTTCAAGGATTCCGGCGCCGACATCCGCCCGGGCGACGCGCCGCTGGAATTCCGCTTCGCCGTCACCTGGGACGCCACCGCCCTGCATTTCCACGCCGAGGTCAACGACACGCCGGACGGCTACACGCTGCCCCCGGAGCGGAATCGGATCGTCGAGCTCTTTATCGACCCCGCCGGCGACGGCCTGATCTGGACCGGCCCGAAGGACTACCAGTTCACCTACCAAGTGGGGGGCGGCGCCCAGGAACATTTCAACCACGCCCCCAATGAGGCGAGCATCACCCCGACAGCCCGCGGCTACACCGTCGAGGCCGTCATCCCTTGGACGAGCATCGGGCTTACGCCGCAGCCCGGACTCGAGTTCGGCCTGAGCGCCGCCGCCACCTCCGAGGGCACCAAGGAGTGGGAGGCCACGCTCAAGCTCAACTGGTCATCCCTTCCGCTCTGGGCCGGCGAATACCGGCTCGGCCGCATCCGCCTGCAATGATTTCCGGGCGACACACTCCGCCCGTTTTTCACGTCAACCCAACCCCCAAACCAGAACGCTCCCTCACCCGAGCAAACATGAACAAATACACCCACAAACTAGTCGCGCTGGCGCTGGCCTCATCGGCCGCGCTGACCGCCCAGACCACCCCGGCCTCCGTGACCGTGGACCCGGCTGAAAAGACCCTCGCGCTGGAGACCTTCGTGGTCAACACCGAGAAGGACAACGGCTACATCGCCGTCGATTCGCTCGCCGGCGGCCGCACGAACACGCCGATCAAGTTCACGCCGGCGGCGATGTCCTCGCTGACCCGCACCTTCATCGACGACGTCGGCATCACCAACGTCCGCGACGCCCTGAAGTGGTCGCCCAACGTCGTCCCCAGCGACTACTACGTCGGCAAGCAGCTGGCGAATCCGTTCAACAACTGGGACTTCAACTTCCGCGGCGCCGGCCAGTCGCTGCAAGGCGGCGCCGGGCCGACCCGCAACTACTTCACCTTCTACACCGCCGCCGATTCCTACAATATCGACCGCATCGAGTTTGACCGCGGCCCGAACTCCATCCTGTTCGGCGTCGGGACGGTCGGCGGCGTGCTGAGCACCTACACCAAGGTCCCGCGCACCGACAAGGACTTCGCCACCATCACGGCGACCGTCGACAACAACAGCAGCGCCCGCGTCGAGGTCGACTTCAACCGCCGGCTGGGCGACAAGTTCGCCCTCCGGATCAACGCCCTCATGGACCGCAACCGCGGCTGGCGCGAGAACGACAAGAACGACATGGAGGCCGTCGACCTCGCCTTCCTCTGGCGCCCGACTCCGCGCACCTCGCTCCGCCTCGAGCTCGAGGCCGCCAAGTCCGAGGTCACCCTGATCTCGAGCACCTACGGCGACGGCCTCTCCAAGTGGGACGGCACCACGAGCGCCGCCACCTGGGGCGCCGCCGTGGGCGGCTCCGGCACCCGGCCCTCGCAGGCCGCGGGCTGGTGGACCGACCCCTACAACGTCTGGATCCCGGGCCTCGCCGCCAAGGGCGTGATGAACTGGAACGGCGGCACGATCTCCGCCGGCATCGATCCCGACGGCATCCCGGTCGCCCCCTACGCCGGCTGGTATTCGACCTTCCAGCCGCTCTACTCCTGGATGGCCGCCCCGCCCGCCCCGGGCAAGATCCCGGTGCTGCCCAGCCGCGACTTCACCTACGGCCACGGCCTCTCGACCCCCGAGTATTACAACGGCACCGCCTACCTCGAGCACCGCTTGACCGACAACATCGACTTCCAGCTCTCCGCCTACCGCTACGTCAACACCCAGTCGGCCAAGGACTATGAGGGCGCCGGCAGCGCGGCCATCGACCTCAACAAGCAGCTGCCCGACGGCACCGCGAACCCGAACTTCGGCAAGACCTTCGCCGACTTCTTCCTCAGCAAGCAGACGCAGGACCGCACGGTCTCCGAGATCCGCGGCCAGCTGAACTACAACTACGCGGGCGAGGTCTTCGGCGTGCCCGTCCGCCAGCTCTTCAGCCTCGCCGCCGGCAGCCAGGAGATCACCTGGGCGGCCCGGCAATACAACGCCCAGATCCTCGGCACCGGCATCACCGACTTCGCCCGCAACATGGTCTGGGGCCGCCTCTACTTCGACAACCCGAACGCGTCGATGAACCTGCCCGAGACCGTCAACGGCCGCGCCGTCGTCTACGCCGGCATGCCCTTCGACTGGTTCGACTTCGACGAGACCTACAAGCTCAAGAACGTGGCCGCCTCCTCGCACACCCGCCTGTGGGACGACCGCCTCAGCATCCTGGCCGGGCTCCGCCGCGACGAATACGACCACCACAAGGTCGGCGCGCACAGCGGCAGCATCGTGGACGACGGCGCCAGCGGCACCACCTACTCGGCCGGCGCTATCTACTACCTCAAGTGGTTCGGCCTGTTCGCGAACTACTCGAAAAACTTCGACCCCATCGGGCCCGGCAAGCAGAACAGCCTCGCCGGCTCCCCCTTCGGCCCGTCCACCGGCAAAGGCCTGGAATACGGCATCCGCATCTCCACCGACGACGGCAAGTATTACGCCTCGATCAGCCGCTACGACAGCGAGTCGCAGGACCGCATCTTCAACGGCGGCAAGCCGGACTTCGCCGGCATGTGGCGCAACTACTACGACGCCCGCAACGAGGCGTGGGTCACCGCCCGCACCTCGCTCAGCTACGACGACACCGAGGCGCTCAAGGTCAGCGGCTATGAAATCGACCTCGTGGCCAACCCGACCAAGAACCTGCGCCTGAGCTTCACCTACGGCAAGCCCGACTCCGAGATCGCCGACGCCCTGCCGGGGGCCCGCGCCTACTACGCGACCAACCTCGCCGCGTGGCAGGCGGCCACGACGCCCTCCGCGGGCGGCTCCGCCACGGCGGCCCAGAACCTCCGCAACCAGATCACGAGCACCAAGACGACGCTTGACCAGAACTCCGCCGGCAAGACCAAGACGGGCCTGGTCGACTACACCGTGAGCTTCTTCGCGAACTACACGTTCACGCAGGACGCGCTCAAGGGCTTCTCCGCCGGCGGCGGCGGCGCCTACACCGGCAAGCAATACGTCGGCGACTTCGGCGCGCCGGACGGCCAGACGAAGTTCGCCCACTACGGCGACTCGCGCCTGTCCACCAGCGCCGTCCTCGCGTATGAGACGAAGCTGGGCAGCGTGCCCACCCGCATCGCCCTCAACATCGACAACGTGCTCGACGACAAGGACCCGATCATCACCGGCTACCACTGGGGCTGGGTGACGAGCCCGGGCCACGCGGTCCCGAATGCCTACATCCTGCCCGCCCCGCGCACGTTCCGGCTGAGCGCTCGCTTCAGCTTCTGAGCCGGGGCTGATCCTCCAGGGAAGCCGTGCGGTCCGACCCCGCACCGGCTTCCTTTTTGTCCCCGCCGGTGTCCTCCCGCTTTTTTCCGGCTGGAACCCGCGGGTCCTGTCCCGATCACCTTCCCCCCTTTTCCCCGGCGCCCGTCCGGGCCGCCCGCCTCCCGTCACCATGTTCCTTCGTCTCCGCGCTGCCGCCGACTTTCAATTGCACGAGCTGACCGCCCCCGGCGGCCTGCGCGTCCAGTTGCTGCCCACCGGCGCCCTGCATGCCATCCGGCACGGCGAGACGTTGCTCAACCAGCTGCTGCCCGGCCCGGCCGAGGACGGCCTGTTCCGCCTGCTGGTGCGCGGGCTCGATGCCTCGGGCCGGCCCACCGGCTGGGCCCCGCTGGTCGGCGCCGGCCTGGCCTTCGCCACCGACGGCCGCACCGCCACCTGGCGCCAAACCGCCGGCCACCCGGCGCTCGAATGCGTCACGAGCCTCGGCCTGCATCCCGAAAAAAACGGCTGGGCTTGGCGCGTCCGGCTCAAAAACACCGGCGCCGTCCCGCAGTGCGTCGACCTGCTGCACGCCCAGGACCTCGGTCTCGCCGACGAGGCCGCCGTGCGCAACAACGAGGCCTACGTCTCCCAATACCTCGATCTCCTCCCGCTGGCCGACCCGCAGCTCGGCCACGTCATCCTGGCGCGGCAGAATCAGTCGATGGCCGGCGGCCGCCATCCCTGGCTGGCCGTCGCCTGCGCGTCGGGTGCCGCCGCCGGCTGCACCGACGGCTGGCAATTTTTCGGCGCCGATCACCGTCTCACCGGCGAACCCGTCGCCGTCCGCGCACCCGCCCTCCCCTCGCAACGCCTCCAATACGAGTTCGCCCTGGCCGGCCTCCAGAGCCACCCCGTCACGCTCGCACCTGGTGCCACGGCTGAGTTCGTGTTCGTGGCCGCCTATGTCGAGGACCATCCCGCCGCCTCGGCCGCGGGCGACCTGGCCCGCCTGCACGAACTCCTGCCCGCCACCTGGCTCGGCCCCGACGTTCCCGCCGGCACTCCGGCCGGCGGCGACAGCGTCTTCACCCGCGCCCCTTGGCTGCACGGCGCCCGCCCGACGGACGCGGACTGGTCGGCATGGTTTCCCGGCCGCCGCCGGCATGAGGAAACCGGCGCCGGTGGCCGGCTACTGTCATTCTTTCACGGTGACCAAGGCCATGTCGTCTCCCGCGACAAGGAGGCGCTCGTGGCGCGCCCGCACGGCCACATCCTGCGCAGCGGCACGGCCGCCTGGATCGATGACCGGCAGTTCGGCCTCACCTGCTATGCCGCCGGCATCTTCGCCGCCCAGGCCTACCTCGGCAACCCGAGCCTCGCCCGCGTGCTCAGCGTCGTGCGCAATCACCTCAACGTCGCCCGCGCCTCCGGCCAGCGCGTGTTCCTCCGCTCGGGCGGGAACTGGCGGCAGCTGGGCCTGCCCTCGGCCTTCGTGATGGAGCCCGGACTCGTGCGCTGGATCTACCGGCTCGACGACCGGGTGATCGAGGCCCGCACCTGGTGCTCCGCCCGCGAGCCGGCCTCGTTCCTCGAGTTGAAGGTGCTCGCCGGCCCGCCGGCTGAATTCCTGGTCACCCATCAGCTGGCTCTCGGGGCCAATGAGTTCGAGTCCGCCGGCGAAATCGAGGTGCAGGCCGACGGCTGGATCGCCGCCCGGCCGGCTCCGGATGGTTTCACGGCCCGGCACCTGCCCGGCACCTGCTTCGCCCTCGCCGCGCTCGCCGCCGATGACCTCGCCGCCCACGGCGGCGACGAACTGATTTATGCCGACGGAGTCGCCCGCCAGGGTCCCTACGCCGTCTTCCGCACGAAGGCGGTGGACCGTTGCGCCTTCCTTCTGCTCGGCGTCGCCGACGCCGCCGCCGCCCTGCCCGCGGCCCTCGCCCGGGCACGGGACGACTATCGGCGCGATCCGGCCGCCGCCCCCGCCGCCGCCGTGCGGTTGCAGGGCACCACGGATGCCGGCACCGCCCGGCTCGACGAGATCCTGCCCTGGTTCACCCACAACGCCGCCATCCACTTCTCCGCTCCGCACGGCCTCGAGCAATACGGCGGCGCCGCCTGGGGCGTGCGCGACGTCTGCCAGGGCTCCGTGGAATGGCTGCTCGCCGCCGGCGAGTTCGCCACCGTCCGGCGCATCCTGACCGCCGTCTTCGCGCAGCAATATGCCCCCCACCCGCAGGAACCCGCCCTCGCCGGCTGCTGGCCGCAGTGGTTCATGTTCCCGCCCTTCCAGTCCATCCAGCAGGCCCACAGCCACGGCGACGTCTGCTTCTGGCCGGTGAAGGCGCTCTGCGACTACCTCGAGGCGAGCAATGACCTCGGATTCCTGCAGACCCAACTGGGCTACACCGACCCCGTGAGTTTCGCCGCCGCCGGCCCGCTCGAGTCCGTCTGGGCCCATTGCGATCGTGTCGTCGCGCATTGCGAGTCGCGCTTCATTCCCGGCGCCGCCCTCGTCAACTACGGCGACGGCGACTGGGACGACACCCTCCAGCCGGCCGATCCCGCGATGCGCACGCGCATGGTCAGCACGTGGACCGTCGGCCTCGCCTATCACACGTTCCGCCAGCTGGCCGAGGTCAGCCGGCGCGCCGGCGCGCCCGCCCGCGCTGCCCAGCTCGACCAGTTCCTGCAGCGCATGCGCGCCGATTTCTCCCGCCTGGCGCTGCCCGGCGGCGTGGTCGCGGGTTTCCTCGTCAGCGAACCCGGCGGCCGGCTCCGCCCGTTGCTGCATCCCACCGACCGGGTCACGGGCATCCGCTACCGGCTCCTGCCGATGACGCGCTCCATCCTCGCCGAGCTGTTCACCCCGGACGAGGCGCGGCATCATACCGCCCTCATCGAGACCGAGTTGAAATTCACCGACGGGGTGCGCCTCATGAGCGAGCCGGCCTGCTATCAGGGCGGCCTGGAAAAGCTTTTCAAGCGCGCCGACACCGCCGCCAACGTCGGCCGCGAAGTCGGCCTCCAGTATGTGCACGCTCACATCCGTTACGCCGAGGCCATGGCCAAGCTCGGCGAGGCCGACCTTCTCTGGCAGGCCCTCCAGGTCGTCAATCCCGTCGGCCTGGACCTAGTCGTGCCCGGCGCCGTGGCGCGCCAGAGCAACGTGTATTTCTCCAGCTCCGACGCCGATTTCCCCGACCGCGTGCAGGCCGCCTCCCGCTGGCCGGAACTGCGGGCCGGGCGCGTGCCCGTCCGCGGTGGCTGGCGCCTTTATTCCAGCGGCCCGGGGCTCTACCTGAACAAGGTGCGCGCCTGCCTGCTCGGCGTGCGCGAGTTCTACGGCGACGTCATCTTCGACCCGGTGCTGCCGCGCAGCCTCGACGGCCTCGTCGCCGACATCCGGCTGCTCGGCCGGCCGGTGCGACTCCGCTACACGATCCGCACCCGTGCCTTCGGGCCCGCCGCGATCCGCGTCAACGGCACCGTCCTGACCGGACTGCGCCGCGAGGCCAATCCCTACCGCGAAGGCGGCTGCATCGTCGCCGGCTCCGTGCTCGCCCCGCTGCTCACCGGGCCGCAGAATTGCATCGAGATCGACCTCTGACCCCTCGCCGCGACACCCCCGCCCCCTCCCATGTCCCAGCACCAACATCATGTCACGGCCCCGGAAGATCGCTTACCGGTGTCGCAGAAAATCGCCTACGGCATGGGCGCGGTCGTCACCATCGTCGCGGTCAACTCCGTGGTGCAGCTGACGAACCTCGTCTACATCGTCGGCCTCGGCGTGAGCGCGATCTGGATCGGCTGGGCGTCCGCCTTCCCGCGACTGTGGGACGCGGTCATCGACCCGTTCCTCGGCAACATGTCCGACAACTCGCGCTCGCGCTTCGGCCGGCGCATCCCGTTCCTCATCGTGGGCGGCCTGTTGATCGGTGTCGCCTTCGGGATGCTGTGGATGGTGCCCCGCGACTGGAGCAAGGAGTGGATGTTCGGCTACTTCGTCCTCACGTCGCTGTTCTTCTACACCGTCGTCCCGATCTATGCGATCCCGCACGGCGCGCTCGGCATGGAGATGACCTCGGACTACCACGAGAAGACCAACCTCTTCGCCTACGCCAGCTTCATCGGCAACATCGGCGCCCTCACCCTGCCATGGGTCTATTATCTGGCCAACCGCCCGTTCTTCGGCGGTGACACGGTCAACGGCATCAAGTGGGTCTGCCTCGGCATGGCCGTGATCCTCACCGGCGCCGCGATGTGGTGCGCTCTGGTCTGCAAGGAGGGCAAGCTCCAGCAGGCCCGCGCCCAGGCCCGCGTGCCGATCGTCGAGAGCTTCAAGACCACCTACCGCAACGGCACCTTCGTGCGCCTGGTCTCGGCCTTCGTGCTGCTGATCGTCGCCTTCCAACTCGTGATGGGCTTCAACAACTACATCACGATCTTCTACCTCTACAGCGGCAACACCAGTGCGGCGTCCTCCCTCATGGCCTACAACGGCACGCTCTGGGCCGTCACCGGCCTCGCCGGCGCCTTCCCGATGGCCTGGCTCTCGAAGCGCTTCGGCAAGCGCTTCACCGTGATCTTCGCCCTCGCGCTCATCATCGGCGGCAACCTCTCGAAGGTCATCTGCTACAATCCGGCGCTGCCCTACCTGACGATGATCCCGACCGTCTGCCTCTCGCTCGGCATGGTGATCGGCTTCTCCTTGGTGAACGCGATGATCGCCGACATCTGCGACGAGGACGAACTCGTCACCGGCATCCGGCGCGAGGGCATCTACTTTGCCGTCTACAACTGGTGGTGGAAGGTCGCCGTCTCGGTGGCCACCGTCCTCAGCGGCTATCTGCAGCGCCTCACCGGCTTCGTCGAGGGCGCCCACACCCAGAGCGACGCGACCCTGTTCTGGCTGCGCGCCTGGGAGATCGGCCTGCCCCCGGCGCTGTGCCTCGTCAGCGTGTGGCTGGTGTTCAAGTATCCGCTCACCGAGTCCCGCGCCTATGAGATCAAGGCCCTGCTGAAGGCCCGCCACGCGCCCGTCGGCGCCGCCTAGTCCGCCCGTCACCGGTTCGCCCCCTCGTTGCTATGTCTGCCTTGGTTCGCCTTCCCCTGCGCCTGTCCCGCCGGCTCCTCGCCAGCGCGGCCCTCCTGGCCGGCTGCGCCGGCGCTTCCGCCCAGCCGCGCGTGCTCGACGACTTCGAGACCCTCGCCGGCTGGACGGCCGTCCGGTCCGAGGGCGCGCAGGCCGCCCTGATGAGCGTCCCCGGTGAAACCGGCCGCGCCCTCGCGCTCGATTTCGACCTGAGCCGTTCCTACGGCTACGCCACCGCCCGCCGGGAACTCGCCCTCGACCTGCCGGACAACTACCAGTTCAGCTTCGATCTGCGGGCGGACGCACCGGTCAACAATTTCGAGGTCAAGTTCATCGACGAGGCTGGCAACGTCTGGTGGCACCGGCGCCTGGCGCTGACCTTCCCCACCCAATGGGAAACCCAGCACCTGCGCCGCCGCCACCTCAGCTTCGCCTGGGGCCCGGCGAAGTCACCGGCGATCCGCCGCATCAAGGCAATCGAGTTCACCGTGGCCTCCGGCACCGGCGGAGCCGGCCGCATCCTGATCGAAAACCTGCGCTTCGAGCCGGTCGATGACGCCGCCGCGGCGAATGCCCGCGCCACCGTCACGACCTCGTCGGCCGTTCGCGCCCCGGTCGCCGACCCGCACGGAACGGTCGTCACCGGCTGGACCGGCGCCGCCCCCGCCGCCGGCCAGGCCCTGACCGTCGGCTTTGGCTACCTGCGCGAACTGGGCGGCCTCGTGCTCGACTGGGCTCCCGGCGCCCACGCCACCGCCTACGATGTGCTCCTCTCCGCGGACGGCGAAAAGTGGCGGACCGCCGCCTCGGTCACCCGCGGCAACGGCGGGCGCGACCATCTCTATCTGCCGGAACAGCAGGGACGCTGGCTGCGGCTGGTCGTCCGCACCCCCGCGACGCCCGACCAAGCCGTCACCCTGGCGCGGCTCGAGGTGCAGGGCCCGGAAACCGGCGTGAGCGAGAATGCCTTCTTCGCCGCCGTCGCCCGCGACCAGCCCCGCGGAACTTATCCCAAGTATCTCCTGCCCGAGCAGGGCTACTGGACGGTCGTCGGCAGTCCCGCCGACCCGGCCGAGGCCCTGGTCAACGACGCCGGGGCGATCGAGATCGACCAGGGCAGCTTCACCGTCGAGCCCTTCCTCTTCGTCGACGGCCAGCTGGTCACCTGGGCCGACGTCACCCTGCGGCAGACGCTCGAGAAAGGTTACCTGCCGATTCCCTCGGTCGAGTGGAAGCGCGGCGACCTCACGCTCACCACCACGGCCTTCGCCGCCGGCACGGCGGGACCGGACAGCCAGCTGCTCGCCACCTATCGCCTCACGAGCAACGGCGCACCGGTCAAGGGCCGGCTCTTCCTCGCCATCCGGCCGTTCCAGGTGAATCCGCCCTGGCAGAGCATCTTCCGCCCGGCCGGCTGGGCCCGCACCGAACGCATCGCGCTGCAGGACGGCGTTGTCCGCGTGGGCGGGCACACCATCGTCCCGCTCGACCGCCCCGCCGGCTTCGGGGCGAGCCCCTTCGAGTCCGGCGAGATCACCGAACACCTGCAACTCGGCCGGCTCCCCGCCGAGCAGGCCGTGGAGGACGCCACCGGCTCGGCGTCCGCGGCGCTCGCCTATGAGTTCGACCTGGCCGCGGGCGCCTCGCGGGAATTCCGCGTCGCGATGCCCTTCCACGGCTGGACCGGCTCGCCCGGGGCCAATCTCGCCCCGGAGCAGGCCGCGGATTACGTCGCGGCGGCGCACGCCGCCACGCGCCGCACCTGGGAGTCCATGCTCGACCGCTTCTCGGTCAAACTGCCGCCGGCCGCGCAGCCGGTCATCGACACCATCAAGTCCAACCTGGCCTACATCTTCATCAACCAGGACGGCCCGCGCATCCAGCCCGGCTCGCGCAATTACCAGCGCTCCTGGATCCGCGACGGCTCGCTCACCTCCACCGCGCTCCTCGAACTCGGGCTCAAGGAGGAGGTGCGCGCCTATGCCGACTGGTATGCCGGCTTCCAGTTTCCCAGCGGCAAGGTCCCCTGCGTCGTCGACGCCAACGGCGCCGACCCGACCGACGAGCACGATAGCCACGGCCAGCTGATCTACCTCATCATGCAGGTCTACCACTACACGCACGACGCAGCCTGGCTGCGCACCAAGTGGGAGCACGTGACCCGCGCCGTCCGCCACATCCAGGACCTGCGCGCCCAGCGCCAGACCGACCGCTACCGCCACGGCACGCCGGAGCAGCAGGCCTGCCACGGCCTTGTGCCCGAGTCCATCAGCCACGAGGGCTACAGCGCCAAGCCGATGCATTCCTACTGGGACGATTTCTTCGTGCTGCGCGGGCTCAAGGACGCCACCGCGATCGCCGGCATCCTGGGCGAGAAGGAGGCCGCGGCCGCGTTCGCCGCCGAGCGCGACGACTTCGCCAAGGATCTTTACGCCTCCATCGACCGCGCCCGGCGGAACCTGGACATCGACTTCATCCCCGGCTGCGTGGAACTCGGGGACCTGGACGCCACCTCGACCACCATCGCCCTCGCCCCGGGTTACGAGCTGGGCCGCCTGCCCCAGCCCGCGCTGCAGCGCACCTTCGACCGCTACTACGAAAAATTCCTCCGCCGTCGCGACGGACCGCAGGACTGGTATGACCTCACGCCCTATGAGAACCGCGTGATCGGCTCCTTCATCCTCCTTGGGCAGAAGGACCGCTCGACCGCGGTGCTGGACTACTTCATGGGCCTGCGCCGCCCCGCCGGCTGGAACCACTGGGCCGAGGTCGTGTTCCCCGATCCGAAGACCCCGAAGATGATCGGCGACATGCCGCACACCTGGTGCGGCTCGGATTTCATCCGCTCCGTCCGCATGATGTTCGTCTACGAGCGGGAACAGGACGAGGCCCTGGTGCTCGCCGCCGGCATCCCCGACGTCTGGGTCACCGACCCGGCCGGCGTCGAGGTGCGCGGCCTGCCGACCTACTACGGCAACCTCGACTACACGCTCAAGAGCCGGCCCACCCGCGACGGCGGCACCGAGGTCGTCGCCACCGTGGCGGCTGGCGTCACGCTTCCCCGCGGCGGCCTCGTGCTGAAGTCCCCGTTGTCCCGCCCCATCAGGTCCCTCGCCGGGGACGGCCGGCTGGTGGCGCCGGGCCGTGACGAGATCGTCATTGAACGTCTCCCGGCCTCGGTTTCCATTGTCTACTGAATGAACAACGCCTGCCGGATCGCCGCCGCTGAAGCGCCGGGCGACCCAGTGGCCGCCGACGCCATGAACGAAGCCCTGCCCGCCTACCGCGAAGCCGGCCTGCCGATTGAGCAGCGCATCACCGACCTGCTCGGCCGCATGACGCTCGCGGAGAAGATCGACCAGCTGCACCAGTGCGGCATCGGCGACACCAACCCGAACAACCTGGCGCAGCGGGGCGACCAGTTCCGGCCGACCTACGGCTCGTTCATCATCGCCGGGCCGTGGCAGACGATCCTGGAAACGCGCAACGCCCTGCAGCAGCGCGCCGTCAACGAGTCGCGCCTCGGCATCCCGGCCCTCTTCGCCTGCGATGTCATCCACGGCTACCGCACGATCACCCCGATTCCCCTGGCCCAGGCCTGTTCCTGGAATCCCGAACTGGTCCGCCAGGGCTGCGCGCTCGCGGCGGCCGAGGCCAAGGCCCACGGCATCGACTGGAACTTCGCCCCGATGGTCGACCACTGCGTCGATCCCCGCTGGGGACGCATCGCGGAAACCTTCGGCGAGTCCCCCTACGCCGCCGCCGTCTTCGCGGTCGCTTCCGTGCGCGGCTACCAGGGCGATCATTTCGGCGGCCCCGGCTCCATCGCCGCCTGCCTCAAGCACTACGTCGGTTACGGCGCCTCCGAGGGGGGGCGGGACTACAGTTACACCGAGGTCTCGACGCAAACCCTCTGGGATATGCACCTGCCGCCCTTCGAGGCAGGCGTCCGGGCCGGAGCCCGCACCGCCATGAGCGCCTTCAACGACCTCAACGGCATCCCCACGAGCGCCAACCGCCACACCCTCACCGGACTCCTTCGCGAACGCTGGGGCCTGACCGGCCCGGTCGTCTCCGACTGGGCCTCTGTCGCGCAGCTGATCAACCAGGGATTCGCCGCCGACGGCGCCGAGGCCGCCGCCAAGGCGATCAATGCCGGCGTGGACATCGACATGGCCGACAATTTCTATCGCGAGCATCTGCCCGCCCTCGTGCAGACGGGGCGGGTTTCCCTCGCGACCATCGACGAGGCCGTCCGCCGCACCCTCCGGCTCAAGTTCGAACTCGGCCTCTTCGAGCATCCTTACACCGCCGCCAGCGCCCTCACCGCCCCCGCCCGCCTCGACCCGGCCAATCTCGCCCTCACCGAGGAACTCGGCGCCCATTCCCTCGTGTTGCTCAAGAACACGGGCGTGCTGCCCGTCGCCCCCTCGACCAAGCGCATCGCCCTCCTCGGGCCGGTTGCCAATCATTCGGCGCCGCTGCTCGGGTGCTGGGCCCAGCTGGGGGACCCGGCCGAGACGCAGACCATCGCCGCGGCCTTCCAGGAACGCCTGCCCGCCGGCGTGGAACTGCTCGTCGCGCCCGGCTGCTCCATCGGGGGTGACGCCAAGGACGACCTCGCACCCGCCCTCGCCGCCGCCCGCCGGTCCGACCTCGTCATCGTCTGCGCCGGCGAGGAACAGTTGATGAGCGGCGAGAACGCCTCGCGCACCTCCCTCCGGCTCGCCGGCCGGCAGGAGGAGCTCATCGAGGCCGTCCTCGCCACCGGGAAGCCCGTCGTCCTCGTCCTCGTGTCGGGCCGCCCGCTCGAGCTGCAGGCCTTCGAGCCCCGGCTCGGCGCCATCGTCGCCGCCTGGGGCGGGGGCAGCCGCGCGGCGGCCGCGCTCGCCGACACCCTCCTCGGCCGCCGCCATCCCTCCGGCCGCCTTGCCGTCACCTGGCCGCGCAGCACGGGCCAGATTCCGCTCTACCACAACATGCGGCCCCGCGGACGCACCGGGGAGGACGGCGTCTACAAGGATTTCCCCACCACGCCGCTTTACGAGTTCGGCCACGGCCTGGGTTACACGACCTTCCGTTACAGCCCGATCAAGCTCTCGGCGTCCGAGCTGCGCGAGGGCGGCACGCTCACGGCCGAGGTCACGGTCACCAACACCGGCGCCCGCGAAGGCGTCGAGACCGTCTTCTGGTTCATCCGCGATCCCGCCGCGAGCATCACTCGCCCGCTCAAGGAGCTGAAGTCCTTCGCGCAGGCCTCCCTCGCCCCCGGCGCCAGCCGCGTCTTCCGCTTCGAGATCGATCCGCAGCGTGACCTGTCCTTCCCCGACGCCGACGGCCGCCGCATCCTTGAGCCCGGCGAGATCATCCTCACCGCCGGTGGCCGGAGCGCTTCGTTCCACGTCACCGCATGAGGACAAATCTGTTTTTGGGCTTCGCCTTTCTCGCCGCTGTCCTCCACGCCGGCCCGCCGGTCGCACCCGTGGCTCCCTACGGGGACAACCCCGCCGCCGGCCGCACTGCCACGCTCAACGGCATCCGGCTCTACTACGAAACCTACGGCACCGGCGCACCGCTGGTCGTGCTGCACGGCAACGGCGGCAGCATCGCCGCCCTCTCCCATCAGATCGACTTCTTCCGCACCCGCCGGCAGGTCATCGCCCTCGACAGCCGCGGACACGGCCACAGCGAGATGGGCGCGGGCCGGCTGACCTACGAGCAGATGGCCGACGACGTCGCCGCGTTGCTCGCGCCGCTGCACGCGGGCCCCGCCGACGTGCTCGGCTGGAGCGACGGCGGCATCGTCACGCTCCTCCTCGCCCTGCGTCACCCCGCCGTCGTCCACCGGATCGCGCTCTCCGGCGCCAACCTCACGCCGCAGGCCCTCGCGCCCGGCGACCTGGCCGGCATGACCGCGGAACTGCGCGCCGCGCAGGAGAAACTTGCCGCCGGCGACCGCTCGCGCCCGTGGACCGCCGTTTGCCAGCAGTTGCAGCTGATGGTCACCCAGCCGCAGATCACGCCCGCGGACCTCGCCCGGATCACTGCGCCGGCCCTCGTGCTGGCCGGGGAGCACGACCTCATCCCGGAAGCGCACACGCGCAACATCGCCGCTGGCCTGCCGCACGCCCGGTTGCACCTCTTCCCGGGCGCCAGCCACGCCGCGCTGCAGGAGGTGCCGGACACCTTCAATGCCATCGTAGATCAATTCTTCTCCACCACCCCATAAACCGTCTCCGCACCCCTGACCTGCCAGCTTGCGAGCCACCGCAATGACAGCGCGCTTCTTGGCGGACTTGCTGCCACGCTCGGCCACGAGCACTGCCGCCGCGTTCAGCTGGAAGCCCCGCAGGCACATCAGCGCCTGCACCGCCGGATGCATCCCCCACTGCGGCACCTGCACAGCCAGCAGGTCGCTCGAGATCTGTCAGCCGAGGCGCACCTCGCCCTCCCGGCCGCCGTCAACCACGGCCACCGTAGTCCTATCTTTGTGGACATCGAGATCCATGTATATATTCAAATTTTCCATGTGCTTGTCTCCGTTCCTGGTTGTTTTGCTTGCTGTTCACACTTCAGCCAAATTCATGCGTATAGGCTCCGTCCGAAGTAACCCGCGTTCACGGGGACCAGCATTCCTTTTTTTAGCCGCGCTGAATACGCAGCTATAGTGTCTGGGCAAAGCCCGAACATGCTCGCGATATTCGATAACGACGGGACGATCTGCGATACGCAGCACGCTGAAGACGTCTGCTATGCGAAGGCTATTGAGCGTGTCACCGGAAGATCACTCTCGACGCTAGATTGGGCAACCTACGAAGAGCCGACCAGCAGCGCCATCGTCCGCAATCTCCTCAGCGGCGACCCGTTGGCGCCGGCAAAAGAAGAAGCGATTAAGCGCGAGTTTGTTCGATTGCTCGAAGAAGAGCGGGCGAAATTCCCAGGGGCCTTTACTCCGCTCCCCGGCGCAGTTCTGTTTATAGAGCGCCTGAGAAAAGAGGCGATTTGCGCCGTCGCGATCGCCACCGGTTGCTTCGACACGAGCGCAGAGTTTAAGCTTCGATGCTGCGGTATTGCGATTGGTGATTTTCCCCATGCGACATCAAGCGACACCTCGCGAAGAAGGGATATCATCCCGCTTGCGGCGGCCCGAGCAGGTTGTGAAATCTCCTCTGTGGTCTATTTCGGAGATGCACCGTGGGATGTGCGGGTGAGCCGCATCCTCGGGATTCCGATGATCGGGATCGGTCGCCGTATTGAGCAACTACGCGCCCTCGGGATTCAGCATGTGTTTCGCGACTATTCAGATGCGGATGCGATCATTCGCGTATTGCAGGACCTGAAAAGAGCCGACCACACGACGGAACCAGCAAAGCCGCGGTGGTTTTCATCGTAACGTTGATCTAGCGGCCGGGGGCAGCCCTGCTTCTGGAATTTCCGCCGGTCAGGTTGCAGACAACTGCATAGCTCAATAAGATTATCGTGGGGCTTTCGCGGGGCCGCCCAGGCGCCGAGGCATCCATTGCGTGCGGGGCATAGTCATGATCGCGGCCGGAGCCATCTGGTTTCCCAGCAGCGCGGCCATCGTGTTCATGGCCGGTTCGATGTGCAGGAAGAACTTTTTGTAGCCGGCGCAGAGGTAGTTGAGGCCTTCCTCGCCGTCGGGAGTGCGGATGAAACGGTGCTTCGGGCACTCGCCGTGGCAGGCGAACCGCACCGGGCATTCGCGGCAGTAGCGCGGCAGCGTCGCCGACTTCGCGCGGCCGAACGCGGCCTGTGGCGCCGAGTCCACCATCTCCGCCAGGCTGGCGTTGAGCAGGTTGCCCAGCCGGTAGTGCGGATAGACGTAATGGTCGCAACTGAAGACATCGCCGTTGTGCTCCACGGCCAGGCCGCGGCCGCAGTTCTCGTTGAACACGCAGATGCCGGAGGGTTGCCCCGTCCAGTTGGCCAGGGCGGCGTCGAACTGCTGCACGAACACCTTGCCCACATCGTGCTGCACCCACTCGTCGAAGATCTGGTTGAGGAAATTGCCGAAATCCGCCGGGCGGACGCTCCAAGGCGTGACGTGGTGATCCAGGTCCGTCACATCGGCATGATCCGGCGGCGGGGCGAGCCAGAGGCCGGAGGCGGCGGTGGCCGCCGGCGCGGGCCGCTCGACGATCGGGATGAACTGGAGGTAGCCCGAGCCGATTTTCTTGAGGAACCGGTAGACCTCGAGCGGCTGGACGGAATTCTTCCGATGCACCGTGGTCAGCGTGTTGAACTCGACGCGATGCTTCTTGAGCACTTCCAGGCCCGCCATCACGCGGTCGAAGGTCGGTTCGCCGCCGCGGCCCACGCGGTAGGCGTCGTGCAACTGCCGCGGACCATCCACGCTGAGGCCGACGAGAAACCGGTTCGCCGCGAGGAACTCGCCCCACTCGTCATCCAGCAGCGTGCCGTTGGTCTGGATGGCATTCTCGATGGTCTTGCCGCCGGCGTAACGTTGCTGCAAGGCCACGGCCTCGCGGAAAAATGGGACGCCCAGCAGCGTGGGTTCCCCGCCCTGCCAGGCGAAGCTGACGGTCGGGCCGGGCTGGGCGGCGATGTAGTCGCGGACGTAGGTTTCGAGCACCTCGGGCGTCATCCGCAGGTTGTGCTTCTCGGGATAGAGGTGGGCCTTTTCCAGATAGTAGCAGTAGGAACAGGCGAGATTGCACAACGACCCGATCGGCTTCGTCATGAGATGAAACGGGGCGTGCGCGGGCTTTGGCCCTGGCGCCGGGGAGGGGGTGTGGCTCTGCGTGGACATGGTGAGGAGGTCAAAGCGTGCACAGACTAGACACAAGGAGGAAGCCTGATTATCGGAGCCGGCGGTGGCGAATGACCCGTCATACGGCTGCTGGAGCGCCACAGGCACGCCGTGCCGGTGCCTTCGGCTTCTTCGGCAGCCCCTATCATGGGCGCGATTTGAGCGGGTGCCCGCCACTCATCAATGCCTATTCACCGGCGCAGACGGCGCAAAGCGCGGTCGTGGACGCACTGGTGGAGCGCATTCCGTTCGCCGGGCGCAGTCCGATCGTGCTCCGGCGGAGGCAGGGTCAGCAACCGGACGCGCCGGAGCCGGGCGTTTCCCGATGAGCCGGTCCGGCCTTCGCACGGGCCTCGTGAGACGGACAGTCTTCGAATTGTCCGCCAGTGGCCGCCGGCGAAAACGGATCACCCTGGCCACCGGCCGGGCGACCTCGTGCGCAGGTCCGCTACTTACCATTAGGTAAGTTCGGCTTGACCTCAACCCCCGGTTTCACAGCTTGGCGGTCATTGAAACGGAAACCGGCAGTTGATACCAGGGGCGAAATCCTCGCGATGGCCGAAAAGTGCTTCGCCGCGACGGGGTTTGGCGGCACTTCCATCAACGAAGTGGCGGCAGCCACGCGTTACACCAAACCGGTGCTCTACTATCACTTCGGCAGCAAGGCGGGATTGTTCAACGCCCTGCTCGAACAGGCGTATGACCAGTGCTTCGCCATCGTCGTGGCCGCCGTCGGAAAATCCGAGCGGTTGGAGGATCAGTTGGTGAACATCCTGGCGGGGCTGTTCGATTTCCTCCGGGATCGTCAAGACATCGTCCGCCTGGCGTTCGCGGCTGCGTTTGCCGCTCCGAAAGAGCTGCCCAAGGCATTGCGGCACGGCAAGCGGCGCAAACGCAATTTCCGGTTCATGCAAAACCTCATCGAGGCCGGTCTCAAACGCGGCGAACTGAACCCGGCCTTCAGCGTCCACGGACTCACCTGCGGGATTTACGGCGCGTTGTGCTTTTACCTGATGGCGAGCGCGCTCTTCTCCGAAATGAAACCGAACCGCAAGACTGCCAATGAGATTGTGGCGCTGTATCTGCACGGAGCGAGCAAACGATGAGAGAGTCCGACAAATCTTCCGCCGTCCAACGACCCGTCGTGCGACGTCCGTGGCGGCGCTGGTTCGCCGGCGGCGGCGGTCCCCTGGCCTTGGTGGTTTTGCTTATCCAGACGGGTGGTTGCCAGCCGAGCGCAGCGTCACCAGCGGCCAAAACGACGGACTCAGCGGGAAGCCCGAAGCTCGCGTCGACCCATGTCCGCATGACGAATGCGACGGAGCGTCTGATGCCGCGTTATCTGCGAGTGACCGGTCAGCTCCAAGGAATGCAGGACGCCCAAGTGGCGGCAGACACGGCGGGCAAGGTGACCGAAACACCAGTCGAACGCGGATCGTTGGTCAAAGCGGGTGACGTTTTGGTGAAAGTGGACGGGCGGATGGCGGAAATTTCGCTGCGCGAGGCGGAAGCATCCGTGGCCTTGGCGCAGGCGAAACTTATTCTGGCTACGAACGAGGCCGAGCGCAACGCGCCCCTGGTAAAGACCAAGGCGATTGCGGACGCAGACTTCAGGAAACTCGAAGCGGACCAAGCCGCCCGCGAGGCGGAGCTCGCCGCCGCCGCGGCCCGCCGGGACCTCGTCCTCAAGACCCTCGGCGATTCAGTCATTCGTGCGCCATTCGACGGCCTCGTGGTCGAGCGTTACGTGCAACCCGGCGAGTATGTGAGAGCCGACACGCGCATCGCGCGGGTCGTGGAAGTGGCGCGGTTGCGGCTGGTGTTGAATGTGCCTGAAACCGCCGTAGGCAGCGTGCGGGAGGGGCAACCCGTCGAGTTCACCACGGCGGCATTTGCAGAGGAGCCTTTCACCGGCATCATCAGGTTCATCGGCGGCGCAGTGCGCGAATCGGCGCGCGACCTCATCGTTGAAGCGGAGGTGCAGAATGCGGATGGCCGCCTCAAACCCGGCCTCTTCGCGGATGCGCGGGTGCGCTTGGGCGAAACCCGGGCCGTCGCGCTTCCGCCCGAAGCGTTGCGCATCGAGGGAACCCGCCGGAGTGTCTTTTTGGTCGAGAACGGCGTGGTCGCCGAGCGGCTCGTGGAAGTCGGCGAAGCGCACGACGGCTGGATCGAGGTGCGGCGCGGCCTGAAGGCAGGCGAAGCGGTGGTGCTCTCCCCGGGACGCGAAGTGGCCGACGGCGTGCCGGCGAAAGTGATGCAGCCCTGATCGGCGAAACCCATGCAATGGCTTGCTGAAATTTCCGTTCGTCGGCCCGTGTTGGCGAGTGTTATCGTGCTGCTGTTCGTCGTCGTCGGAGTGATGGGCTACCTGAAGATCCAGGTGGACCGCTTCCCGAAGATCGACTTTCCCACGGTGGCCATCACGACCCGGCTGCCGGGCGCGACGCCCAAGGAGATCGAAACGGAAATCACCGACCTGCTCGAGGAGGCGGTGAACACCGTCAGCGGCATTGACGAGATGCGTTCGGTCTCCAGCGAAGGCGTCTCGCAGGTGCTCGTCACTTTTCAGCTGGAGAAGAAAATTGACGTGGCCGCGCAGGAAGTGCGCGACCGGGTGAATCAGATTCTCTCCGAACTGCCGGACGATACCGAGGCGCCGGTCGTGGAGAAGCTCGACCCCGACGCCGCACCCATCCTCAACATCGCGGTCGTGGCCGAGCGGCCGGTGCGCGAGATTACTGAATATGCCGACAAGGTGCTGCGGCGCCAATTGGAAAGTGTGCCGGGTGTCGGGCAGGTGCGGGTCATCGGTGGACGCAAGCGGCAAATCAACGTGCTGCTCAACCCGGTCCGATTGCGTGCTTTCGCCCTGACCGCCACGGACGTGCAGCGGGCCATCCGGATGCAGAACGTCCAAATCCCCGCCGGCATGGTTAAGAATACCGCCCACGAAGCCGGCTTGCGGGTGCTCGGCAAGGCGCTCTCGGT
>Ga0255338_1000987_pt1 | contig 63700 bp, 64 predicted proteins | sample MeOH1_35cm_T4_19_FD_203715 | JGI IMG/M metagenome (GOLD analysis project Ga0255338, IMG submission 203715) | Sandy soil microbial communities from University of British Columbia, Vancouver, Canada - MeOH1_35cm_T4_195 | ecosystem: Engineered > Artificial ecosystem > Sand microcosm > Unclassified ... | reverse complement strand
CGGCCAGCGCGAGCTGATCATCGGCGACCGCCAGACCGGCAAGACCGCCGTGGCCATCGACGCCATCATCAACCAGAAGGGTCAGAACATGACCTGCGTTTATGTCGCGATTGGCCAGAAGGCCTCTTCCGTCAAGAACGTGGTGCGTGCTCTGGAACAAGCCGGCGCGATGGACTACACCATCGTCGTGGCCGCCACCGCTTCCGAATCCGCTGCCATGCAGTTCGTGTCGGCCTATTCCGGCTGCACGATGGGCGAGTACTTCCGCGACCGCGGCCAGGACGCGATGATCGTCTATGACGACCTGTCCAAGCAGGCCGTGGCCTACCGTCAGGTGTCGCTGCTGCTGCGCCGCCCGCCGGGCCGCGAAGCCTACCCCGGCGACGTGTTCTATCTCCACAGCCGTCTGCTGGAGCGTGCCGCTCGCGTGAACGCCGACTACGTCGAAGCCTTCACCAAGGGTGCCGTCAAGGGCAAGACCGGTTCGCTGACGGCGCTGCCGATCATCGAAACGCAAGCTGGCGACGTGTCCGCTTTCGTGCCGACCAACGTGATCTCGATCACCGACGGCCAGATCTTCCTGGAAACCTCGCTGTTCAACGCCGGTATCCGCCCCGCCATCAACGCCGGTATCTCGGTGTCGCGCGTCGGTGGTGCTGCCCAGACCAAGCTGATCAAGAACCTGTCCGGCGGTATCCGTACCGACCTGGCCCAGTACCGTGAGCTGGCTGCCTTCGCGCAGTTCGCCTCCGACCTGGACGAGGCCACCCGCAAGCAGCTCGACCGCGGTGCCCGCGTGACTGAACTGCTCAAGCAGCCCCAGTACAGCCCGCTGTCCATCAGCCTGATGGCCGCTTCCCTGTACGCGGTGAACAAGGGTTTCCTCGACGACCTCGATGTCAAGAAGGTTCTGCCCTTCGAGCACGGCCTGCATGCCTACCTCAAGGACAAGCACGCTGCGCTGCTGGCCAAGCTGGAAGCTGACAAGGCGATGGACAAGGATGCCGAGGCTGAACTGAATGCCGCAATCGCTGCGTTCAAGAAGTCGTTCGCCTGATCCCGACCTGAACGCTTAAGGAGCCAGCATGGCAGCAGGTAAGGAAATACGCGGCAAGATCAAATCGGTGGAAAACACCAAGAAGATCACCAAGGCCATGGAAATGGTGGCCGCATCCAAGATGCGCAAGGCGCAGCAGCGGATGCACGCCGCCCGTCCGTACAGCGAGAAGGTGCGCAACATCGCCGCCAACCTCGGCAAGGCCAATCCGGAGTATGTGCACCCGTTCATGCAAATGAACGATGCCAAGAGCGCCGGCGTGATTGTCGTGACGACGGACAAGGGTCTGTGCGGTGGCTTGAACACCAACGTGCTGCGCGGTGTCACCACCAAGCTGCGCGAACTGCAGGCGGCCGGCGTCTCCACGCAGGCGGTGGCCATCGGCAACAAGGGGCTGGGTTTCCTCAACCGCATCGGCGCCCAGGTGGTGTCGCATGTCACCCAGCTGGGCGACACGCCGCACCTGGACAAGCTGATCGGCCCGGTCAAGGTGCTGCTGGATGCCTACACCCGTGGTGAGGTGAACGCCGTGTACCTGAGCTACACCCGCTTCATCAATACCATGAAGCAGGAGCCGGTGGTGGAGCAGCTGCTGCCGCTGTCCGCAGCCAAGATGCAGGAAGAGGCGCAAGCCAGCGGCCCGCAGCACGACTGGGACTACATCTACGAACCGGATGCACAGAGCGTCATCGACGAACTGCTGGTCCGTTATGTCGAAGCGCTGGTGTACCAGGCTGTGGCAGAGAACATGGCGTCGGAACAGTCCGCCCGCATGGTGGCCATGAAGGCCGCTACCGACAACGCTGGCAGCGTGATCGGCGAACTCAAGCTGGTCTACAACAAGACGCGCCAGGCCGCCATCACGAAAGAGCTGTCGGAAATTGTGGCGGGTGCGGCTGCTGTGTAAGCGGCATCTCCAGTCTGACCTTTGTTACGTTAAAGATTCAAATTTTTGGAGCGAAAAATGGCTCAAGCAAACACGCAAGTGCAGGGCAAAATTGTTCAGTGTATCGGCGCCGTGGTGGACGTTGAGTTCCCGCGCGACCAGATGCCCAACATCTATGACGCCCTGAAAATGGACGGCTCGGCCCTGACGCTCGAAGTGCAGCAGCAGCTCGGCGACGGCATCGTCCGTACCATTGCCCTGGGTTCTTCCGACGGCCTGCGCCGCGGCATGGTGGTGCAAAACAGCGGCAAGCCGATCACGGTGCCGGTGGGCAAGGCCACGCTGGGTCGCATCATGGACGTGCTGGGCAACCCGATCGACGAGCGCGGTCCGGTGGACCAGGCGCAGACGGCTTCCATCCACCGCAAGGCGCCCGCTTATGACGAGCTGAGCCCTTCGCAGGAACTGCTGGAAACCGGCATCAAGGTGATCGACCTGGTCTGCCCGTTCGCCAAGGGCGGCAAGGTGGGTCTGTTCGGTGGTGCCGGCGTGGGCAAGACCGTGAACATGATGGAGCTGATCAACAACATCGCCAAGGCGCACTCCGGTCTGTCCGTGTTCGCCGGCGTGGGTGAGCGTACCCGTGAAGGTAACGACTTCTACCATGAGATGGCCGACTCCGGCGTGGTGAAGCTCGACAACTTGGCCGAATCCAAAGTGGCCATGGTGTACGGCCAGATGAACGAGCCCCCGGGCAACCGTCTGCGCGTGGCCCTGACCGGCCTGACCATTGCCGAGTCCTTCCGCGACGAAGGCAAGGACGTGCTGTTCTTCGTGGACAACATCTACCGTTACACCCTGGCCGGTACCGAAGTGTCCGCCCTGCTGGGCCGTATGCCTTCCGCCGTGGGCTACCAGCCGACGCTGGCCGAGGAAATGGGCCGTCTGCAAGAGCGTATTACCTCCACCAAGGTCGGCTCGATCACCTCGATCCAGGCCGTGTACGTGCCGGCCGACGACTTGACCGACCCGTCGCCTGCCACCACCTTCGCCCACCTGGATTCCACCGTGGTGCTGTCGCGTGACATCGCCTCGCTGGGTATCTATCCCGCCGTGGACCCGCTGGACTCCACCAGCCGCCAGCTCGACCCGCAGGTCGTGGGCGAGGAGCACTACACCGTGGCCCGCGCCGTGCAGGGCACGCTGCAGCGCTACAAGGAACTGCGCGACATCATCGCGATTCTGGGCATGGACGAACTGGCACCGGAAGACAAGCTGACCGTGGCCCGCGCCCGTAAGATCCAGCGTTTCCTGTCGCAGCCGTTCCACGTGGCCGAAGTGTTCACCGGTACCGCCGGCAAGTACGTGTCGCTGGCTGAAACCATCCGTGGTTTCAAGATGATCGTCAACGGCGAGTGCGATCACCTGCCCGAGCAGGCCTTCTACATGGTCGGCACGATCGACGAAGCCTTCGAAAAAGCCAAGAAGATCTAACGAACGGCCCAACGGAGCTTCATCATGAACACCATCCACGTCGATGTGGTCAGTGCCGAAGAGTCGATCTTCTCCGGCGAGGCGCGCTTTGTCGCCTTGCCGGGCGAAGCGGGCGAACTCGGCATCTACCCGCGCCACACACCGCTGATCACGCGCATCAAGCCCGGCTCGGTGCGGATTGAAAAGGCTGACGGCAGCGAAGAGTTTGTCTTCGTGGCAGGTGGCATTCTCGAAGTGCAGCCCGACTGCGTGACCGTGCTGTCCGACACCGCCGTGCGCGGCAAGGACCTGGACGAAGAGAAGGCCAACGAGGCCAAGCGCGCCGCTGAAGAAGCCCTCAAGAACGCCAAGAGCGAACTCGATCTGGCCAAGGCCCAGTCCGAACTGGCCATCATGGCGGCACAGATCGCGGCACTGCGCAAGTACCGCCAGAAGAAGTAAGCAGCTACTGCGATCAGGCTTTCGGGCCTGCGGCATGACAAAAGCCCCGCCGGCAACGTGCGGGGCTTTTGTTTTTCAGGCTGACTGCTTCAATCCGTTAGCTTGCCCAGCAGCAGTGTGTCGGGCAGTTCATTGGGGTTGGGGCTGCCAGGCGCAAGGGGAAAGTGCTGCTCCAGTACGGCAGAGATTTCGGCCAGCGCCTGTGTCAGCCCGTCCTCGAAACGGCCCTGGCGGAAGGCCTCACGCATGCGTGCGATCATGGCCTGCCACTGCTGTGGGCTCAGGTGGCGGTGAATACTGCGATCGGCCACGATCTCGATGGCGCGCTCGGCCAGCAGCAGGTAGATCAAGACGCCGTTGTTGTGCTCGGTGTCCCAGACACGCAGTTTGCCAAACAAGGTGAGCGCTCGCTGTCGGATGAGAGTCGGCAGCGTTGCATTGCGTAAGAGATAGCTGGCTGGCAGGCCGGCTTCAATGAAAATGCGGATCTCACCGCTGTGGCGCTGCTCGCTGGCACGTACGTGTTCAAGTAGGCGCTCACGCACATTGGCCGGAAGGGCGCGGCGGACCGTCCTCTCATCGAACCAGCGGTGGCGCAGCAGGCGCAGGAATCGCTTGATCATTACCAGCTCCCCGAGGCGCCACCGCCAGCGCCGTCACCGCCGCCGCCGGAGCTGAAGCCGCCGCCACCGGAACCAAACCCACCCCCGCCAAACCCACCGCCGCCCCAGGGGCCGCCATGGTGCTGCCGCTGCTGGCTGGCTGCCAGCAAGGCACTGCCCAGCGGCGTGCCGGCGAGGAAGGTCAACAGCATCGCCAGCAGCGCTGCCACGGCGGCAATTGCCAAGCTGGCGGTGAAGGCAAAGGTGAGTGCGGCAATGGCACCGCCGGTGGCCAGCGTCCCGAGCTTGCGGCCGAGGATGCGGCGCGTCAAGGAGCCGAGCACCGGCAGCACAATGAACAGCAACACGCCCAGATCCATCCATTGCACCCCGTCATCACGCGGGCGGGGAGCGGGCGCGGCGGCTGGGGCGGGCAGGCCTTCGCCGCGGATGAGGGCCATCAAGCGCTCGGCCGCCTGGTCTAAGCCGCCGGCAAAGTCGCCTTGGCGGAAATGCGGCGTCAGCACGTCGTCGATCACCTGCTTGGCGGCCAGGTCGGGGATGGCACCCTCCAGTGCGCGCGCCACTTCGATGCGGATCTTGCGATCCTGCTTGGCCACGACGATCAGCAGACCGTCGCCCAAGCCGGCGCGGCCGGGCTTCCAGGTGTTGAAGACGCGATTGGCATAGGCGGCAATGTCTTCGGGCTGCGTGCTCGGCACCAGCAGGATGACGATTTGCGACCCCTGGGCCTGCTCGAAAGCCGCCAGCTTGTCTTCCAACTGACTCAGCTGCACGGTACTGAGCGTGCCGGTGTGATCCATCACCCGGGCTGTCAACGCCGGCACCGGCAACAAGGACTGTGCGAATGCCGCCCCCGCAAGGCAGGCGAACAGCAGGAGGGACAAGCCGCAGCGGCGGGCCTGGCGCAGCAACTGCATGGTGCTTGAGGCGACGAAGCCGGGACTTACTTCTTGCCGAAATCGACCGTCGGCGGGGCAGAGATGGCGGCCTCGTTCTGTGGTGCGAAATTGGGCTTGGTCTGGTAGCCGAACAGCATGGCGGTCAGGTTGCTGGGGAAGCTGCGCGCCAGCACGTTGTACGCCTGCACGGCCTGGATGTAACGGTTGCGGGCAATCGTGATGCGGTTTTCCGTGCCTTCGAGTTGCACGCGCAGGTCGCGAAAGCCCTGGTTGGCCTGCAAGGTCGGGTAACGCTCTGATACCACCATCAGCCGGCTCAAGGCGCTGCCCAGTTCACCCTGGGCGGCCTGGAATTTCTGCAATGACTGCGGGTTGTTCAAAGTGTCTGGCGTGATCTGGATGGCGGTGGCCTTGGCGCGCGCCTCGATCACGCGCGTGAGCGTCTCCTGTTCGAAGGCCGCTTCGCCCTTGACCGTGGCCACGATGTTGGGCACCAGGTCGGCGCGGCGCTGATACTGGTTGAGCACCTCGCTCCAGGCCGATTGGGTCTGTTCGTCGAGCCGTTGAAAATCGTTGTAACCGCAACCGCTCAAAGCAATGGCGGCAAACAGGGTGAAAAGCCAGCGCATGATGGGAACTCCTGTATCACGAAGCGGGCTTTAGCATACACCCGCGGCCTTGCTGCATCGATGGAATGGCGGAAAATCACGGCTGCTCAACCGAATGTCCTCATGAATTACACCGCCCCTGCGTGGCTGCCCGGCGGCAACCTGCAAACCATCTGGCCGGCACTTTATGCCCGCCGGGTGCTGGGGCCGCGTCCGCAGTTCCGGCGTGAGCGCTGGGCTACGCCCGATGGCGATTTCATCGATGTCGACTGGCTGCAGCCGGCGCAGGGGCAAACCCTGCTGGTGCTGTTCCACGGGTTGGAGGGTTCCTCACAGAGCCACTATGCGCAGGCGTTTGCCGACTTCGCGCGCGAGCAGGGGCTGGCGTATGCGGTCCCGCATTTCCGCGGCTGCAGCGGCGAAATCAATCTGGCGCCACGCGCCTACCACTCGGGTGATTTTGAAGAGGTGGGATGGATCCTGGCGCGCTTTCGCACCCTGCACAGCGGCCCCATCGTGGCGGTAGGCGTATCGCTTGGCGGCAACGCGCTGATGCGCTGGGCCGGCGAGATGGGTGCGGCGGCGGCGCCGGTGGTATCGGCCGTGGCGTCGGTCTGTGCACCGCTCGACCTGACCGCTGGCGGCCATGCCATCGGCCGCGGCTTCAATCGGCAGGTCTACACGCGCATGTTTCTGAACACCATGAAACCTAAAGCCATGCAGAAGCTGGCCCAGCATCCGGGCTTGTTCGATGGCCGGGCCTTGCAGGCGGCACGCGACCTGTACGAATTCGACAATCTGTTCACCGCGCCGCTGCATGGCTTTCGCGATGTGGACGACTACTGGCAGCGTGCCTCGGCCAAGCCGCATCTGGCACGCATCCGTATCCCGGCGCTGGCCGTCAATGCGCAGAACGACCCGTTCGTGCCGGCCTCCAGCCTGCCGCGTGCACAGGAGGTCGGGCCGCACGTCACGTTGTGGCACCCGGCCCATGGCGGCCATGTCGGCTTTGCCGGTGGGCGCTGGCCCGGGCATGTGCGCCCCATGCCGGATGCGGTGGGCCAGTGGTTGTTACGGGCTGCAGGGCAGGCGGGAGATGCGCATGGATGACATCGTCAGACAGGCCATGGCCAAGTGGCCGAATGTGCCGGACTGCTATGGCTGGCTCGGGCTGGACGCGCGCGGCAACTGGTACATGCGCGATGACCGGGCGCAGGCGGCCGGCCCGTTTGCCGGCGGCAACGCCGCCGCCAAGGGCTCGCTGCTGCGGCACGACAAGCTGATCGACTTCATCCAGCGCAACTATGCGGCCGATGCGCAGGGGCGCTGGTTTTTCCAGAACGGGCCGCAGCGCGTGTTCGTCGAACTGGAGGCGACGCCGTGGATCTGGCGCATCCAGCCGGATTTGTCCGTGCAGGCGCACACCGGTCGTCCGGCGCAGGTGCAGCAATGCTTGCTGGATGAACGGGGCTGGGTCTATCTGCTCACCGACCTCGGCTTCGGCCTGGTGCACACGCAGGACGTGGCGCTGGCGGCGGATGCCGTGCAGACCGGGCTGTGGTCCGTGGAGGAAATGGCCGCGCAGCAGATGCCGGCGCGTTTCGGCTATGTCGTGAGTCCGCAATCGCTATCAAAATAATAGCGTTTGACGCATATTTTGCAAGGCGCCAGGGCCAATTTGGCATAAAAAAGCCGGTCGATGACCGGTTTTTTTTAGGGGTGGCGGTAAGCGCCGGCTTACTTGGCTTCTGCGGCTGCGGGGGCCTTGGGTTCTTCGAACTTGGCGCCGGCTGCGTTGGCCATGTAGACCACAGCACGGGCAATTTCGATATCGGAGTGATCGCCGCCGCCTTGCGGTGCCATGGCATTCTTGCCCTTGAGGGCGGAGTTCAGCAGTGCATCAAAACCGGTCTTGATACGCGGCCCCCAGGCAGCCGCATCCTGGAACTTGGGTGAACCCGCAGCGCCGGTGGCGTGGCAGGCCGCGCATTGGGCCTTGAAGACTTCTTCGCCGCTCTTGAGCGGACGGTTGGCATCACGGATCTCGACGGAGCCCACTTTCTGGAGGCGCTCGGCCACGGCCTTTTCCGTGTTCGCGGCACCGGCTGCAGGCTTGTTGCCCGAGGTGACGTAATGCACCAGGCCGATGATGATGAACACCGGAACCACAAAGGCAAAGATGGATGCCCACAGCAATTGCTTGGGGTTCTTGATCGGGCCGGTGTGGGCTTCGTCGTGGCTGTTGTCGCTCATGGTGTCCTCAAAAATTCTGGGGGCTTGATGTAAATCAGCGGATGATTATAGCGGTCGCCTTGGCCGAAACCCCCTACAATGCGGGGTGCTCAGCATCGCGGCTGTAGCTCAGTGGATAGAGTATTGGCCTCCGAAGCCAAGGGTCGTGGGTTCGATCCCCGCCAGCCGCACCAGATCAAGCTTTCCCGGATGACATTGCTTTCATTCCGGCACCTTCCTGCTCACTTTGTCTTTCTTCCCGTCACCAGAGCCATCGATGGATACCGCGGTCTACCTGGTTTACCGGGTGGCCAGCTACGTGGCCTTGAATCTGGGCGAGGACGCGGCCATATTGGCCTTCATGTTTTGTTGAGCTGTTGTTTCATCGCCAGCGCGGCGTCGTAGAGCGCGTTGCGTGAGCCGCCGCTGATGTCGGCGGCCAGCTTGACGGCTGTCTTGAGCGGCAATTCGGCCAGCAACAACTCCAGGATGTGCAAGCCTTGGGCGGCATCGGCCTGGGCCGCCGCAGGGGCCGGGTGCAGCACCAGCACGAATTCGCCGCGGGTGCGATTGGGCTGTGCCGCCAGCCAGGCGCTGAATCCGGCGGCCTCGACAGTGGCAATCTCCTCGAACTGCTTGGTCAGCTCGCGCCCGATCGTGAGCTTGCGTTCGCCCAGCACCGCCAAAGCCGCAGCGAGCGGCTCGATGCGGTGCGGCGCTTCCAGCAGCACTACCGCACGCACCTCAGCGGCCAGCGCCTGCACGGCGGTGCTCCGTTCGTTTGTCTTGGCCGGCAGAAAGCCTGCAAACACAAAGCCGGTTGCGTCATCGTCAGCAATGCCAGCCACGCTCAAGGCGGTGGTGACGCTGCTGGCACCCGGCAGTGGCACCACCGGTAGCCCTTCGGCCCGCACCGCGGCCACCAGGCGCGCGCCGGGGTCGCTGATGGCGGGTGTGCCGGCATCGCTGACATAGGCAATGCGCTGGCCGGCCCGCAGCCGGGCGATCGCGCTTTGTGCCGCCTCGGCTTCGTTGTGCTGGTGCAGGGCGAGGAGCTGCTGCGGGCTGCGCTCGATGCCGTAGGCGCGCAGCAGGGTCTGGGTGTGGCGCGTGTCCTCGCAGGCGATGGTGTCAACCAGCTGCAGCACATGGAGCGCGCGCAGCGTGATGTCGGCCAGGTTGCCGATGGGCGTGGCCACCACATACAGCGCCCCTTGGGGATAATGCTGCGAAGCAGCCGCTTCATGCGAGGCGGTCAGGGCGGAGGCGAAAGAAGCGTTCAATGGTATTCCCCAAATGGCGGACGGCGGGCGATGGCTCGACCACCAAACAGACCGGCGACGCAGCCGAAGAACAGGCGTTGCGCCATTTGCAGCGCGCGGGTCTGCGTCTGCTGGAACGCAATTATCGGACGCCCGGGCGCGGCGGCGGTGAAATCGATCTGATCCTGGGGGCGCCGGACGGCACGCTGGTCTTTGTCGAAGTGCGTCAACGTAGCAGTGCGCACCATGGCGGCGCAGCCGCCAGTGTCAGTATTCAGAAGCAGCGGCGCATCATTTTCGCGGCGCGGCATTACCTGTTGCGCTGGCGCGAGCCGCCGCCCTGCCGCTTCGACGTGGTGGCGCTGGAGGCCGACGGGGTGCAGTGGCTGCAGGCGGCCTTTACAGACTGAAACAAGCGCCAGCCTCGGCGCGGGCATGGCTTCACAGTTATCATTGCCCCATGCTTGAGCAACGCATTCAACAACACTTCATCGACAGTGCCGACCTGAAATACCAGTCGGCGCAGTCCTTGAGCAAACCGATTGCCGATGCGGTGCAGGCCGTGCTGGCCTGCGTCACCAACGGTGGCAAGGTGCTGGCCTGCGGCAACGGCGGCTCGGCCGCCGACGCGCAGCACTTTGCAGCCGAGTTCGTCGGCCGTTTCGAACGCGAGCGTCCCGAACTGGGTGCCATTGCGCTCACCACCGACACCTCGATCCTGACGGCGATCGCCAACGATTACAACTTCAACGCCGTGTTCTCGCGTCAGGTGCGTGCGCTGGGCCAGCCGGGCGATGTGCTGCTGGCGATTTCCACCAGCGGCAACTCGGCCAATGTGCTGGCGGCCATCGAGGCCGCGCACGAGCGCGAGATGGTGGTGATCGGCCTGACCGGCCGCGGCGGCGGCAAGATGAACCAGGCGCTGCGCGACACCGATGTGCACATCTGCGTGCCGCACGAGCGCACGGCGCGCATCCAGGAGGTCCACATCCTGGCGCTGCACTGCATCTGCGATGCGGTCGATGCTCAATTGCTTGGAGAACAGGAAACACCCCCATGAAATTTGCTCACAAACTTTGCCTGAACGTCATGCTGGCGGCCAGTCTGGCCGCTACCCTGAGCGCCTGTGTCCCGGTCGTGGTCGGCGGTACCGCTGTGGTTGGCAGCCTGGTGGCGGTGGATCGCCGCACCTCGGGCGCGCAACTGGAAGATGAAGGCATCGAACTGCGCGCTGCCACCCGCATCCGCGAAAACCTGGGTGAGCGCGTCCACATCAACATCACCAGCTACAACCGCCAGGTGCTGCTCACCGGCGAAGTGCCCAGCGCACAGGACAAGCAGTTGGCCGAACAGGTGGTGGCGCGGGTCGAGAACGTGCGCGCCATCATCAATGAGCTGGGCGTGATGGGCAGCTCCTCGTTCACGCAGCGTTCCAACGACGCGCTGATCACAGGCAAGGTCAAGGCAGCGCTGGTTGATGCACGCGACCTGTATGCCAGTGCCTACAAGGTCGTCACCGAGCGCGGCGTCACCTACCTGATGGGGCGCGTGACGCAACGCGAAGCCGACCGCGGTACCGACGTGGCCCGCAGCACCAGCGGCGTGCAGAAGGTGGTGCGCATGTTCGAGATCATCAGCGAGGAAGAACTGCAGGCCCTGCTGCCCAAGCCGGCCGAGAACGAAAAGAAGAAGTAGATCTTCGCAATCCAGACGAACAAGGCGCCCGAGGGCGCCTTGTTCATTTCAGCCGCTTGATCAGGCTGGAGGTGTCCCAGCGTCGGCCGCCCATGTGCTGGATATCGGCATAGAACTGATCGACCAGTGCCGTGACCGGCAGGCGCGAGCCGTTGCGCTTGGCCTCTTCCATCACCAGGCCGAGGTCCTTGCGCATCCAGTCGACGGCGAAGCCGAAGTCGAACTGGTCGGCCACCATGGTCTTGCCGCGGTTGTCCAGCTGCCAGCTTTGCGCTGCGCCTTTGCCTATGACGTCGAGCACCAGGTTCATGTCGAGCCCGGCGTTCTGGCCGAAGGCGATGGCCTCGCTCAGGCCCTGCACCAGTCCGGCGATGCAGATCTGGTTCACCATCTTGGCCAGTTGCCCGGCACCGCTGCCGCCCAACAGGGTGACAGCGCGCGAGAAGGCCATGGCTGCCGGCTTGGCGGCGTCAAAAGCTTTCGGGTCGCCGCCGCACATCACGGTGAGTGCGCCGTTCTGGGCGCCGGCCTGGCCGCCCGACACCGGCGCGTCGATGAACTGCAGCCCGATCTGGCGCGCCGCCGTCGCCAACTCGCGCGCCACCTCGGCCGAGGCGGTGGTGTGGTCGACGAAGATGGCGCCGGGCGTCATGCCGGCAAAGGCGCCATCGGCACCCAGCGTGATGCTGCGCAGGTCGTCGTCATTGCCGACGCAGGCGAAGATGAGGTCGGCCCCCGCTGCGGCTGCGAGCGGTGTGGCGGCATGACTGCCGCCGAACTCCTGGACCCAGGCCTGCGCCTTGGCCGGTGTGCGGTTGTAGACCGTGACCGCATGGCCGGCCCGGGCCAGATGCCCGGCCATCGGGTAGCCCATGACGCCCAGGCCGAGAAAGGCGACCTTGCGAGCCGGGGTGGATTCGTAGGTTTTCGCGTTGATGTTTGCCATAAGAGAGGATTAGACGATAGCCAGATTTTCTGTCCCCGCACTCAGATCCTGCGACTTGCCGCGCTGGCTGTTGAGCTTGATCTGCAGGCGTAGATCGTTGAGCGAGTCGGCATTGCGCAAGGCGTCTTCGTAGCTGATGACGTTGGTTTCGTACAGGTCGAACAAGGCCTGGTCGAAGGTCTGCATGCCGAGCTGGCGGCTCTTCTTCATGATCTCCTTGATCTCGGCGACTTCGCCCTTGAAGATCAGGTCGGAGATCAGCGGTGTGTTGAGCATCACCTCCACCGCCGCGGCCCGGCCCTTGCCGTCCTGTTTCGGCATCAGGCGCTGCGAGATCAGCGCGCGCAGGTTGAGCGAGAGGTCCATCAGCAGCTGCGGGCGGCGTTCTTCGGGGAAGAAGTTGATGATGCGGTCCAGCGCCTGGTTGGCGCTGTTGGCGTGCAGCGTGGCCAGGCACAGGTGGCCGGTCTCGGCAAAGGCCACGGCATGCTCCATGGTCTCGCGGTCGCGGATCTCGCCCATCAGGATCACATCGGGCGCCTGGCGCAGCGTGTTCTTGAGTGCAATCTCCCAGTTGTCGGTGTCCAGGCCCACCTCGCGCTGCGTCACCACGCAGTTCTTGTGCGGGTGCACGAACTCCACCGGGTCCTCGATGGTGATGATGTGGCCGTAGGAGTTTTCATTGCGCCAGTCCACCATGGCGGCCAGCGTGGTGGATTTGCCGGAGCCGGTGGCGCCGACCAGGATGCACAGGCCGCGCTTGGCCAGTGCCACTTCCTTGAGCACCTGCGGCACACCCAGCGTGTCGATGGTCGGCAGCAGCGAGGGGATGACGCGCAGCACCATGCCGACCTTGCCCTGCTGTATGAAGGCGTTGGCGCGGAAGCGCCCGATGCCCGGCGGCGAGATGGCGAAATTGCACTCCTTGCTGCGCTCGAACTCGGCCACCTGCTTGTCGTTCATGATCGAGCGCGCCAGCGCCAGGGTGTGCGCGCCGCTCAGCGGCTGCGGCGACACCTTGGTCACCTTGCCATCGACCTTGATCGCCGGCGGGAAGTCTGCCGTGATGAACAGGTCGCTGCCATTGCGGCTGACCATCAGCTTGAGCAGGTCGTTGATGAATTTCGTGGCTTGATCGCGCTCCATGAGAGCACCTCCTTCTTCAGCGTATGGTTTCGCAAGGCGGGGAACACCGCGGAGCCGGCTTCGCCGGGCCGCAGGTGTTGCCCCCTGCAAGGGGGGTGGCGAAGCGACACGCAGTGCGCGCAGCCTGGGGGTGTTTCATAGTCACCCGGGGAAGTTTTCCGGAATCTTGGCCTTGGCGCGCGCCTCGGCCGGGCTGATCAGGTTGCGCTTGACCAGCTCGGTCAGGTTCTGGTCCAGCGTCTGCATGCCCACGTTGTTGCCGGTCTGGATGCTGGAGTACATCTGCGCCACCTTGGCTTCGCGGATCAGGTTGCGGATGGCCGGCGTGCCGATCATGATCTCGTGCGCCGCCACACGGCCGCTGCCGTCCTTGGTCTTGAGCAGCGTCTGCGAAATCACCGCCTGCAGCGATTCCGACAGCATGGCGCGCACCATTTCCTTTTCCTCGGCCGGGAAGACGTCGATGATGCGGTCGATGGTCTTGGCCGCGCTGGAGGTGTGCAGCGTGCCGAACACCAGGTGGCCGGTCTCGGCCGCCGTCATGGCCAGGCGGATGGTCTCCAGGTCGCGCATCTCGCCCACCAGAATGGCGTCCGGGTCCTCGCGCAGCGCCGACTTGAGTGCGTTGGCAAAGCTCAGCGTATGCGGCCCGACCTCGCGCTGGTTGATCAGGCACTTCTTCGATTCGTGCACGAATTCGATCGGGTCTTCCACCGTCAGGATGTGGCCGAATTCGGTTTCGTTCAGGTGGTTGACCATGGCCGCCAGGGTGGTGGACTTGCCGGAACCGGTGGGGCCGGTGACCAGCACCAGGCCGCGCGGCTTGAGCGCCAGGTCGCCGAAGATCTTCGGTGCGTTGAGCTGTTCCAGCGACAGGATCTTGCTCGGGATGGTGCGGAACACGGCGCCCGAGCCGCGCTGGTGGTTGAAGGCGTTGACGCGAAAGCGCGCCAGGCCGTCGATCTCGAAGGAAAAGTCGACCTCCAGGAACTCCTCGTAGTTCTTGCGCTGGGTGTCGTTCATGATGTCGTACACCATGGCGTGCACCTGCTTGTGGTCCAGCGGCTCCACGTTGATGCGGCGCACGTCGCCATTGACGCGGATCATGGGCGGCAGGCCGGCCGAGAGGTGCAGGTCGGAGGCCTTGTTCTTGACGCTGAACGCCAGCAGTTGGGTGATGTCCACGAGTCCCTCTCTCTTTGAAGACGTCTTTTGATACGCTTGGGCGATTATGACCACGATTGCCACCCAGCTCCAGACCGTTCATGCCCGCATCGCCGCCGCATGTCTTGCAGCCGGGCGCGACCCGCGCGACGTGTGCCTGCTGGCGGTGTCCAAGACCTTCGGCCCCGAGGCTGTGGCCGAGGCGTATGCCGCGGGCCAGGCGGCGTTCGGCGAGAACTACATCCAGGAGGCGATCGAGAAGATGGCGGCCTTGAGCCATCTGCCGCTGGAGTGGCATTGCATCGGCCCGATCCAGAGCAACAAGACACGGCTGGTGGCGCAGCATTTCGCCTGGGCCCACACGGTGGACCGGCTGAAGATCGCGCAGCGACTCCATGAACAGAGACCGTCGGATCTCCCACCGCTGCAGGTCTGCATCCAGGTCAATGTCGACGGCGGCCCGACCAAATCCGGCGTGGTGCCGCAGGAGGCGCTGGCACTGGCGCGCGAAGTTGCCGCATTGCCGCGTCTGGCGCTGCGCGGCCTCATGTGCATCCCCGAGCCTGCTCCTGATTTCGTAGCTGCTCGGGCAGTATTCATGAGGGCCAAAGCCTTGTTTGATCAAATGAGGTCAGAAGGCCTGGCGCTCGACACCCTGTCCATGGGCATGACGGCCGATCTGGAGGCCGCCATTCATGCCGGCAGCACGATGGTGCGTGTGGGCACGGCCATCTTCGGCGGCCGCAGCTACGCCGCGGCTTGACGGGAGGCGGCCGCCATGTCCCTGCTCGCCGTGCTGCGCGATACCGCGCGCCTGCCCTTCCTGGCGCTGACGCTGGCCTGCCTGCTGCTGGGCCTGGCTACGGTCTGGCGCATTGGCCTTCCCCTGGACGGCGTGCTGCTGGCCAAGGTGGTGGCCGGTGCGCTGTGCGCCCACATCAGCGTCAACATGCTCAACGAATACGCCGACTTTCGCAGCGGCCTGGATGCCACCACGCGGCGCACGCCGTTTTCCGGCGGCAGCGGCGCCTTGCCGGCACAGCCGCAATGGGCCGGCGCCGTGCTGGTGGCCGGTCTGTTGGCGCTGGGGGTGACACTGGCTGTCGGGCTGGAGGTGCTGCGCTTGCGCGGCTGGGCCATCCTGCCCATCGGCCTGGCCGGCGTGCTGCTGGTGCTGCTGTACACGCCCTGGATCACGCGCCAGCCGTTGTTGTGCCTGCTGGCGCCCGGGCTGGGTGTGGGGCCGTTGCTGGTGCTGGGCACGCACGTGGCTTTGGGCGGGCACAACCTGCCTGCGGCCCTGGCGGCCTCCTGGGTGCCGGGCTGTCTGGCCAGTGCCTTGTTGCTGCTCAATCAGTTCCCCGACCGCGAAGCCGACCGCGTGGTCGGCCGGCGCAACCTGGTCATCGTGTACGGCCGACCCTGGGCGGCGCGGCTGGTGCTGGCGCTGCATGGCTTGGCGGCGGCCGGCTTGGTGTTCTTCGTTGTGCTGCGCTGGCTGCCGGCGGCCAGCCTGTGGGGGCTGGCGCCGATGAGCCTGGCCTGGCCCATGGGCCGCTGGCTGCTGCGTTATGGCGACGAGCCCGAGCGCCTGCTGCCGGCCATGACACTCAATGTGGTGGTGGTCCTGGCCACGCCGCTGTTCATGGCCGTGGCCGCCATGTCCTGGCGGCTGGCCTGACACGGACGCCGAATCAGCCCTGCCGTGGCGTCACGGCAAGGCGAGCTGCGTGGTGTTCTTGACCTCTTCCATCACGGCATAGGTGCGCGTCTCGCGCACGCCGGGCAGCTGCCACAGCACGGTGCCGGCAAAGTCGCGGTAGGCTGCCATGTCGGCCATGCGCGTCTTGAGCAGGTAGTCGAAGCCGCCGGCCACCATGTGGCACTCCATGATCTCCGGCCGCACCTGCACCGCCGCCTTGAACTGCTCGAACACATTGGGTGTGGTGCGGTCGAGCAGCACCTCGACGAAGACCAGCATGCCGCGCCCGAGCCGCAGCGGGTTCAGCCGCGCCTCGTAACCCAGGATGTAGCCCTCGCGCGTGAGCCGCTGCACGCGCGCCAGCACCGCGGTGGGCGACAGGCTCACCGCCTCGGCCAGCTTGAGGTTGGCCAGGCGGCCATCCTGCTGCAAGAGCTTGAGGAGCTTCAGGTCGGTGCGGTCGAGTTCCGGCGCAATGTCACGCATTGATAGAGAAAAATGAATTGAAAACTGAAAATTTCAGTCAGAAATTCATCTTGATTCTAGACACCATGGCGAGATTCACCAAACGGAGAGCCTGCCATGTCGACCACTGCCCGTCTGCCCAGCCCTTACCGGCCCGAGGCCGAGATCGTCGCCCAGTGCCTGGCGGCCCTGGACCCACAGCTGGACTGGCCGGCCGTCGTCCGCACCGCCCAGCCCTGGGTGCAGGCGGTGCGCGACCGGCCGCCGCCGTTCTGGGCCATGGAACGCCTGCTGCAGGAATACCCGATCTCCAGCGCCGAGGGGCTGGCGCTGATGCGGCTGGCCGAGGCCCTGCTGCGCGTGCCCGACCGGGAGACCGCGCTGGCGCTGACCGCCGACCAGTTGGGCCGGGCCGACTTCGCCAACTCAGTCGACCCCGCGGGCGGCCTGCTGGCCCGTCTGTCTTCGGCCGTCATCCGGCGCGCCAAGCACCTGCTGCCGAGCGGCGAGGCGAGCGGCCTGCTGGCCCGCCTGGGTGGGCACACCGTGGTGGCGGCCACGCTGCGCGCGGTGCAACTGCTGGGGCGCCAGTTTGTGCTCGGGCAGGACATGGCGCAGGCCCTGCAACGTGCCGATGCCCTGCGCGCCACGGGGCGCCCGCTGCGCTTCAGCTACGACATGCTGGGCGAGGGCGCGCGCACCGAGGCCGATGCCAAGCGTTACCTGGCGAGCTACGCCGCCGCGATCGACGCCATTGCCGCGCACCGCCCCGCCGCCACCGCCAGTTGCGCCGAGCGCGACGGTATCTCGGTCAAGCTCAGTGCGCTGCACCCGCGCTACGAGGACGCACAACATGAGCGCGTCATGGCCGAGCTGGTGCCGCGCGTCTGGTCGCTGTGCGAGCGCGCCGCTGCTGCCCATCTCAACCTGACGCTGGATGCCGAGGAGGTCGAGCGGCTGGAGCTCTCGCTCGACGTCTTCGAGGCGCTGGCCGCGCGGGTGGCGCAGCATTGCCCGCAATGGCCGGGCCTGGGGCTGGCGCTGCAGGCCTACCAGACGCGCGCGCTGGCACTGGTGCAGCAGGTGGTGGCCATTGCACGCCGCCACCAGGTGCGCATCATGTGTCGCCTGGTCAAGGGCGCCTACTGGGACGCCGAGATCAAGCGCGCGCAGGAGCTCGGCCTGCCGCACTACCCGGTGTTCACCCACAAGCCGCACACCGATGCCTCGTACCTGGCCTGCGCGCAGGCCTTGCTGCAGGCCGGCGATGGGATCTACCCGCAGTTCGCCAGCCACAACGCCGGCACCCTCGCCGCCGTGCTGCAACTCGCAGCACGCCATGGGACGGCGTTCGAGCTGCAAAGGCTGCACGGCATGGGCGAGGGCGTGTACCGCGAGGTATTGCAAGACCCGCGCATCGCCTGCCGCGTCTATGCGCCGGTCGGCACGCACTGCGACCTGCTGGCCTACCTGGTGCGTCGCCTGCTGGAGAACGGTGCGAATTCGTCGTTTGTGCATCAGCTCGCCGATGTCGCGGTGAGCCCGCAGGCGCTGCTGGCCTCGCCCTTGCGCTTGCATGCCACGCCGGCCCTGCCACTGCCGCCCGACCTCTTTGGCGCGGCACGTGCCAACAGCCTGGGCGTGGACCTGACGGTGGCCGCCATGCGCGCGCCGCTGCTGGCCGCGCATGCTGCGCTGGTGTTGCCGCCTGTGCCGGTGTTGGATGCCAAATCGGCCTCCGGGGCTTATGAAATCAGCGCCAACAGCTATCAAAAATGGAGCATTCTGCCGGTGGCCGAGCGCGCCGCCGTGTTGCGCCGCGCCGCCGATATGCTGCAGGCCCGGCTGCCGCAGTTCTGCGCGCTGCTGGTGCAGGAGGCGTTCAAGACCTGGGGCGATGCGGTGGCCGAGGTGCGCGAGGCGGTGGACTTCCTGCGCTACTACGCGGGCGAGGCCGAGCGCATCATGCAGCCGGTGCGGCTGCCGGGCCCGACGGGCGAACAGAACGAACTGCGCCTGAAGGGCCGCGGCGTCTGGGTTTGCATCAGCCCGTGGAATTTTCCGCTCGCCATCTTCAGCGGCCAGGTGGCGGCCGCACTCGTCACCGGCAACACCGTGCTGGCCAAGCCGGCCGAGCAGACGCCGGCGGTGGCGCAGGCCATGGTTGATGTGCTGCACGCCGCCGACGTGCCGGCCGCTGCCTTGCAACTGCTGCCCGGCCCGGGCGAGCGCGTGGGCGCCGCGCTGGTGGCGCTGCCCGGCATCGCCGGCGTGGTGTTCACCGGTTCGACACCAGTGGCCAAGACCATCCAGCGCGCCCTGGCTGCCAAGGAGGGCGCCATCGTGCCGCTGATTGCCGAGACCGGCGGCATCAACGCCATGCTGGTCGATTCCTCCGCACTGCCGGAGCAGGTGGTGGATGCGGTGGTGCAGAGCGCCTTCCGTTCCGCCGGCCAGCGCTGCTCGGCGCTGCGCCTGCTGTGTCTGCACGAGGCGATTGCCGATGCGGTGATCGACATGCTCTGCGGCGCGGCGCAGGCCTTGGTGGTGGGCGACCCGGCTGATCTGGCCACCGATGTCGGCCCGGTGATCGACCGCGAGGCCTACGACACCCTGCAACGCCAGTTGCAGCGTCTCGATGCAGAGGCGAAAGTACTGCTTCGCCACGATGACCGTGCGCAAGCAGCTATTAATTTGGGAGCAAATCGGGTGCTGCCGGCGATCTACGAGGTCGATGCAATCGAGCGGGTGCAGACCGAAATCTTCGGCCCGGTGTTGCAGGTGGTGCGCTGGCGCGGCGATCCGGCGGCGGTGATCGGGCAGATCAACGCGCTTGGCTACGGGCTCACGCTCGGCCTGCAGACCCGCATCGACACGCGGGCCCAAAGCCTGGCCGCGGCGGCGCACATCGGCAACGTCTACGTCAACCGCAACATGATCGGCGCCGTGGTCGGCGTGCAGCCTTTTGGCGGCGAGGGCTTGAGCGGCACCGGCCCGAAGGCCGGCGGGCCGCACTACCTGGTGCGCTTCTGCGCCGAGCAGACCGTGACGGTCAACACCGCGGCCGCCGGCGGCAATGCGGCGCTGCTGGCCGCCATCTCATGAGTTGCCCAACGCGGTGGCAAGCAGCGCCACCGCCAGCTCTGCCGTGCGCTGGTGCTCGTCCAGCAGCGGGTTGAGTTCCACCACGTCGAGCGAGCCGAGGCGGCCGCTGGCGGCGATGGCCTGCATGCACAGGCGTGCCTCGGCCAGCGAGGGGCCGTCGCGCACCGTGGTCGCCACGCCGGGCGCCAGGCCGGGGTCGAGGAAGTCGACATCGAAGCTCAGGTGCAGGTGGGTTTGTTCATCCATGCCGGCCAGCGCGCGGGCCATGACCTCGCGCATGCCGAGCGTGTGCAGGGCGGTCATGTCGAACATCGTCAGGCCGAGCTCGTGCACCAGTGTCACTTCACCGGCATCCACGCTGCGCACGCCGATCTGCCGCACGGCATCGACCGCCAAGGCCGGCACGGCGCCGCTCAACCCTGTGAGCGCCGCCGGCCCGACACCGCGCAGGCAGGCCAGCGGCATGCCGTGCAGGTTGGCGCTGGGGCTGGTGCGCCGGCTGTTGCAGTCGGCATGGGCGTCGAGCCAGAGCACGCGCAGTGTCTTGCCGGCGGCACGGCAGTGACGCGCCACCGCGCTGAGCGAGCCGATCGCCAGGCTGTGGTCGCCGCCCAGCAGCAGCGGCAGCCGGCCCTGCGCCAATGCACTGGCCACGGCATCGTGTACCGCCCGGTTCCAGGCGATCACTTCGTCGAGGTGGCGGTAGCCGTCTTGTGGTGGCTGCTGCGGATTGGGCGGGCCGCGAAGGTCGCCTGCGTCATGCACCTGCAGCCCAAGCGCCTGCAAGGCGGCCGCCAGGCCGGCCGCGCGCAGCGCCTGCGGCCCCTGGCTGGCGCCCGGCCGGCCGGCGCCCACATCTGTCGGGGCGCCAATGAGGGTGATGTTGTGCTTCAATATGGCTACCATTGTGGCAAGCTTTTGCGGGAGAGACAGCATGTTTCGAGACCGACAGGAGGCCGCCGACCAGTTGGCCGACAGCTTGCAGGCCTACCAGGGCAAGAAGCCGCTGGTGCTGGCCATTCCGCGCGGCGCGGTACCGATGGCCAAGCTGATTGCCGAGCGGCTCGGCGGCGACTTCGACGTGGTGCTGGTGCGCAAGCTGCGCGCACCCTGGCAGCCCGAACTGGCCGTCGGCTCGGTCGATGAAAGCGGCTGGACCTACATCGCGCCCTTTGCCGCCTCCATGGGCGCCGACGACAAGCACCTTGCCGAGGAAAAACGCAAGCAGCTGGAGACCATCCGCCAGCGGCGCGCCCAGTACACGCCGCTGCGGCCGCACATCAACCCGGCCGGTCGCACGGTGATCGTCATCGACGACGGCCTGGCCACCGGCGCCACCATGATTGCGGCGCTGCACGGCCTGCGCCAGCAAAAACCAGCCAAGCTGGTCTGTGCTGTGCCGGTGGCACCGCCCGACACGCTGGTGAAAGTGCGCGAGATGGCCGACGAGGTGGTGTGCCTGCAAGCGCCGGAATTCTTCCAGGCCGTCGGCCAGTTCTACCGCGACTTCCCGCAAGTGGAGGATGAGGAAGTCATCGCGCTGCTCAAGGCGTAGCGCTAAGCACCCGTGGCATACCAGTGCATTAACCGGGGAACGCCGTGGAACCGGCTCTGCCGGTCCACTGGCGTTGCCCCCTGCAAGGGGGGTAGCGAAGCGACACGCAGTGCGCGCAGCTTGAGGGTGTGCCCTACAAGCCGCGCAGGTGGCGGCTGAACCAGGCGGCGGCCTGGCGCGCCACTTCCTCCAGCGTGCCGGCTTCTTCGAACAGGTGGGTGGCGCCGGGGATGACGGACAGTTCCTTCTCGCAATGCAAGCGCGCATGGGCCTCGCGGTTGAGTTCCAGCACCTCCGGGTCGTGTCCGCCGACCAGCAGCAGGGTCGGTGCGGCCACGCGGGCCAGGTCGTGGTGGCCGGCCAGGTCGGGGCGGCCGCCGCGCGAGACCACCGCCTTGATGGTGTCGCTGACGGCCGCTGCCGCCTGCAACGCGGCCGCGGCACCGGTGCTGGCACCGAAGTAGCCGATCGGCAGGCGCTGCGTCGCCGGGTGCTGCAAGACCCAGCGCGTCGCCACCAGCAGGCGGTGCGTCAGGAGCGGAATGTCGAAGCGGGTCTGGTAGTCCAGGTCCTCGGCAACGGTCAGCAGGTCCAGCAGCAGGGTGCCCAGGTGTTGCGCATGCAGCTCCTGGGCGACGAAGTTGTTGCGCGGGCTGTGGCGGCTGCTGCCGCTGCCGTGCGCGAACAGCACGATGCCCTGGGCGTTGGGCGGCAACTCCAGCATGCCTTCGATCTGCACGCCATCCACCGGGATGTGGACGAGCTGTTCGAGAGCCGGCTTCATCATGGTCAGGCCTCCTGCGTTGCTCTGAGTGTCAGGCACCCATCACGATCGGAATGCGGCGGCGGCCGAAATTGCCGGCCTGTTCGGCAAAGCGGCCAGCCACTGCCGTGCCGCAGTCAGGGCAGTGGCCCGCGGGCGTGAGGCGGTACTGCACGATCTGGTGCCAGTCGCGTTCGATCAGCGTGGCCTGGCAGTGCGGGCAGTACGTGGTGTCGCCCTCGCGGTGGCGCACGTTGCCAGTGTAGACGTAGTGCAGGCCGTGCTGCAAGGCAATCTGGCGCGCGCGCACCAGCGTGGCAGCCGGCGTGGCCGGCACGTCGGGCATCTTGTGGTCGGGGTGGAAGGCTGAGAAATGCAGCGGCACACCGGGGCCGAGTTCGCGCATGATCCAGCGGCACATGGCGGTGATTTCCTCGTCCGAGTCGTTGTGGCCCGGGATCAGCAGCGTGGTGATCTCGAACCAGACCTGGGTCTCGTGCTTCAGGTAGACCAGGGTGTCGAGCACCGGCTGCAGGTGCGAGCCGGTGAGCTTGAAATAGAAGTCGTCGCTGAAGGCCTTCAGGTCCACGTTGGCGGCGTCCATCTTGGCGTAGAACTCGCGCCGCGCCTGGTCGTGCATGTAGCCGGCAGTGACGGCCACCGTCTGCACACCGCGCGCATGGCAGGCATCGGCCACGTCCATGGCGTACTCGGCAAAGATCACCGGGTCGTTGTAGGTGAAGGCCACGCTGCGGCAGCCCGACTCGGCGGCCGCCTGCGCGATGGCCTCCGGCGAGGCCTGGTCCATCAGGCGGTCCATGTCGCGCGACTTGCTGATGTCCCAGTTCTGGCAGAACTTGCAGGCCAGGTTGCAGCCGGCGGTGCCGAAGGACAGCACGCTGCTGCCGGGATAGAAATGGTTGAGCGGTTTCTTCTCGATCGGGTCGATGCAGAAGCCGGATGAGCGCCCGTAGGTGGTCAGGATCATCTGCGCGCCTTCGCGCATGCGCACGAAGCAGGCGCCGCGCTGGCCGTCATGCAGCTTGCAGTCGCGCGGGCACAGGTCGCACTGCAGGCGGCCGTCGTCGATGGCGTGCCACCAGCGCGCCGGATAGCGGTCGAGATTCAAAGCAGTCGTCATACGGCGCCGGCGAGTCGCAGCTCGCTTTCCTTCCATTTGGCGACCGTGTAGCGCTGCAGGCGCACCTCGCCGTGCCAGAAGCTCGCCGGCAGGCCGGCCTTGCGCTTGAGCTGGGCCATGAAGTCCTGCACCTCGGGTAGCTGTTCCCACACCTGCGGCAAAAAGGTGCTGCGCCGCGCGCCGAATTCGAACACCAGGCCGTCGATGCCGGGGCGCAATTGCGCCAGCGCTTCGGCTTCGCTGCCGAAGGTCAAGGCTTGCATGGGCGACAGCAGCGAGATTTCGACCTCGGTGTGATCGAGTTCGTGCGCGGCCAGCGGGGCAAAACGCGGGTCGCGGAAGGCGGCGGCCAGCGCATTAGCTTTCACATCGGCCAGCAGGGCGCGGTGCGCTTCCAGCGAGCCGATGCAGCCGCGCAGTTCGCCCCGCTGCGTCAGCGTGACGAAGCAGGCGCCGGGGGCCTGCAGCCAGGCGGGCGACTCATCTGCGTTCTGCGGGCGCCCCAACTCCCGCGCAATCGTGGCGCGGGCCAGCGGCAGCAAGGTGGCCCCGGCTTCGGGGCGCGGCTCAGTGGGTGCCATGCGACGCCTCCGTGAAAGCGATGGCGGCATAGCCCACCACGCGCTGCTGGTCGCCGGCGGTGTCGCCGGAATTGCACAGGCCCAGTAGCTGGGGCTGCAGGTGGTGCTGGTGCGCAGCCAGCAGCAGGCCGTTGATGGGCGTGCCGCCGCAGGCCTGCTCGTGCGTGAGCGGACCTTGCAGCGCCAGGATGTGGTCGACCGTGTTGCGGTCAATTGCCTGGGCAGCGCGGTAGGGCAGGTAGTGCGACAGGTCGGAGCTGATCACGATCAGCGTCTCCGGCCCGCCCCACAGGGCTTCGAGCACCTGTGCCACTTCGGCCGGCGTGGCGTCGCCCACGGCCAATGGCAACAGCTTGAAATCGTCCAGTACGGTTTGCAAAAAGGGCAGTTGCACTTCCAGCGAGTGCTCCAGTGCATGCGCAGCCGGGCTCACCACGACCTGACGCAGTCCGGCCAAGGCAGCGACGGCATCTTGATCGATGTCGATTTCGCCCAGCGGCGTGGCAAAGGTGGTCGCGCCCGGCAGTGCCAGACCGCGCACCGGCACGCGGTGCACCGGCCCGAGCAACACGACGCGCCGGACGGTGGCGCGCACGCCGGCGAGCCGGGCATAGGCCCGCGCTGCCATCAGGCCGGAGTAGATGTAACCCGCATGCGGCACGATCAGCACCTTCGGCGTTGCGCTGGCGGCATCGGCCGGCGTCTCGGCATGCGCCGCAGCCAGCAGGCTGGCCACGGTGCCGGCCAAGGCCTGTCCCTCCCCGGGGTAAAAGGCACCCGCGACGGCGGGTTGGCGAACAGCAGACATGCAGGACTCCCTCGAAAAACTTCCTTGCATGGAAGTGAGGCTGGCCGGTCCGTAATCAAGCGCCTGGCGCTCGGCGCGCGATGAACGGTAGGGGCCGACTGTCTTGTCTTGATGCCTGTCAAGTTGGCTGGCGGCGGCTGGCAACTGCTACGATCAGGCGACGACGGGTCGGCACACCGATTCTGGACTCGACGACGCGTGCGCGCAAGGAGTGACCGATGACATCACCCGCAGGACTGCAGACGACGATCTACGACACGGCCGCGCTGGAGCGCGTGCTCGACGCCATGGCCGTGGCGCTGATGCCCAAGCTGCATGGTGCGGCCGGCGTGACGCTGGTGGGGGTGCGCCGCCGTGGGGCGCCGCTGTCGGACTGGTTGCTGGCACGGTTGCAGAAATTGCTGCCCGGCGCCGACATTGCGCGGCTCGACCTGCTGATCAAGCGCTACGCCGACGACCTGACGCTGCTGCACCCCGAGACCCGGCTCACCGAGCAGCCCGAACATGCCGACATCGATCTCGCCGGCCGCATCATCGTGGTGGTGGACGATGTCCTGTACAAGGGCTTTTCCCTGAACAAGGCGGTGCAGTACCTGCTGGCCAAGGGCGGCAGCCAGATCCTGACCGCCGTGCTGGTGGACCGTGCCTGCGCCACGCTGCCCATCCATGCCGATGTCGCCGGCCTCACGCTGCAGGTCGCGCCGGCGCACATCGTCGAATGCCATGTGCCGCCGTTCGAGCCGGTGTTCCAGATCGTGCTGGTGCAGCCCGCAGCAGCCTGAAACAAAAAGCCGGGCATGCGCCCGACTTTTTTGATCCAAAGAGCGCGCGTTTTACTGCGCCTGGAAGCCGCTGTCCTTGATGATGCGGGCCCAGGTCTTGGCATAGGCGCGTTCGCGGGTGGCCAGCTGCTGCGAGGTCATGTGGCCGACGGTCAGGCCCATGGTGGTCAGGCGCTCACGCACGTCCGGCAGGGCGATGACCTTGGCCAGCGCATCGGAGTAGCGGTCCAGCGTCGCTTTCGGCGTGCCCTGCGGCGCGAAGATGCCGTAGTAGGGCAGGTCGTCGAAACCCTTCAGGCCGAGTTCGTCAAAGGTCGGCACATCGGGCAGGATGGCCTGGCGCTTGGCGCCGATCACGGCCACCATGCGGATCTTGCCGGCCTTGTGGTTCTCGATGAAGTCCGGCACCGAGCCGACGCCGGCGGCGATCTGGTTGCCCAGCATATCGGCAATCATCGGCGCGCTGCCGCGGTACGGGGCGGCCTGCAGGTCAAGCTTGTACTTTTCGCCAATGACCTTGACGAAGAACTCCGGTGTGGAAGCCGGTGCCGGCACGCCCACCGTTCCCTTGCCCTTGCCTTGCTCACGCACCCAGGCCACGTACTCGTTGAGCGACTTGGCCGGCGTGCCACCGGACAGCGCCAGGCCGTTGACGAAGGTGGCGAAGCCGGCTACCGGCACGAAGTCGTGCGCCGGGTCGAAGCCGGGGTTCTTCATCACCAGCGGCAGGATGGAGATGGTGTGATCATGCGACAGGAACAGCACCGAACCGTCGGCCGGTGCCGCCTTGAGCGCCTGCGCGGCGATCTGGCCGCCGGCGCCGGCCTTGTTTTCCACGATGACGTTGGTGCCGAGCTGATCCTTGAGCTTGTCGGCCAGCACACGGGCGATGGCATCGGTGCCGCCGCCGGGCGGGAAGCCGACCATCAGCTTGATGGTGGCGGGCTGGGCGGCGGCCAGCGAGCCAAACAGCAGGCCGGCAGCAGCCAGGCCCAGGGTGCGGCGCTTGAGAGCAAGAATCATGGTGAAACTCCAGATGGAAAAAGCGGGGGGTATGGCGCCGGAATGTACCAGCATCAGAGCCAGCGAAACAGCAGCGGGATCAGCAGCGAGGCCAGCACCACCTGCAGCCCCAGCGCCAGGCCGGCGTAGGCACCGGCATCGGCATTGACCTGCAGCGCGCGCGCCGCACCCAGACCGTGCGAGGTGGTGCCCAGCGCAAAGCCGCGCGCCATCCAGCCGGCCGGCGTGGTGGAGATACGCAGCAGGTCGAACAGGTATTTGCCGCTCAGGGCGCCGACGATGCCGGTCAGCACCGCGAACACGGCGGCCAGCGCCGGAATGCCGCCGATCTTCTCGGCAATGCCCATGGCCACCGGCGCGGTGACCGACTTCGAGGCCAGCGACAGCAGCACATCGGCCGGCAAGCCGAAGGCCCAGCCCAGCGCCAGCGCCGAGCCGGCCGAGGCCGCGCCACCAATGAGCGAGGCCAGCAGCAGCGGCGCCCAGCGCCGGCGCAGCTCCTCGCGCCGCTGCCACAGGGGCCAGGCCAGCGCCACCACCGCCGGCCCGAGCAGGAAGTGGATGAACTGCGCGCCGGAAAAATAGGTGGGATAAGGGATGCCGGTGGCGAGCAGCCCGCCGGCAATCGTGACCACGGTCCACAGCACCGGGTTGGCCCAGGGCGCCTGCTGCAGCCGCACGTACAGGGCATGCGCCAGTACGTAGACCACCAGCGTGGCGGTGAGGCCGAACAGCGGCGTGGTGGAGAGGTAGACCCACAATTCGACGAACTTGGGCATCGCTCAGTCTCCCGCCTGTTCTGGTGCGTGCCGGGTCAGCGCGCGCAGCACCAGCGCCGTGACGGCCAGGCCGATCCAGGAGGACAGCACGATGGCCAGCAGCATGCGCAGGCCGTATTCACTCACCAGCGCCAGGTGCGTCATGACGCCCACGCCCACCGGCACGAACAGCAGCGACAGGTGCGACAGCAGGTAGTCGGCGCAGGCCGCCACCGGTTCGCGCACGGCGGGGACGCCCAGCGCGAACAGCAGCAGCACCATGCCCACCACCGGGCCGGGAAACGGCAGGTGCAGGCCGTGTGCCAGCAGTTCGCCGGCCGACTGCAACAGCAGCAACCAGGCAAAGCCGCGCAGGCCCGTCATGCTTCAGAACCTGGGCAGGTCCGGATGCGAGATCTGGCCGCCGCGCACCAGCATCTTGCCGTATTCGGCGCAGCGGTTGTGCGTCGGGATCACCTTGCCCGGGTTGAGCAGGCCCTGCGGGTCGAAGGCGCGCTTGAGGCCGAGCATCTGCGCGTTTTCCTCCGAACTGAACTGCACGCACATCGAGTTCAGCTTCTCCACCCCCACACCGTGCTCGCCGGTGACGGTGCCGCCCATGGCGACGCTGGTCTCCAGGATGTCGGCGCCGAACAGCTCGCAGCGGTGCAGCTGGTCCGCATCATTGGCATCGAACAGGATCAGCGGGTGCAGGTTGCCGTCGCCGGCATGGAACACGTTGAGGCACTTGAGGCCGTATTTGGTTTCCATCTCGCTGATGGCCTGCAGGATGTCGGCCAAGCGCTTGCGCGGGATGGTCGAGTCCATGCACATGTAGTCGGGCGCCAGGCGGCCGCTGGCCGGGAAGGCATTCTTGCGCCCACTCCAGTACTTCAGGCGCTCGGCTTCGTCGCGGCTGACCGCGATGGCGGTGGCGCCGGCGCCGCGCAGTACCTCGCTTATGCGGCCGATCTCCTCTTCCACCTCTTCCGGCGTGCCGTCGCTTTCGCACAGCAGGATGGCCGCGGCATTCAGGTCGTAGCCGGCATGCACGAAATCCTCCACCGCGGCCGTCATGGGCTTGTCCATCATCTCCAGCCCGGCCGGGATGATGCCGGCGGCGATCACCGCTGCCACCGCGTCGCCGGCTTTGCGCATGTCGTCGAAGCTGGCCATGATGCAGCGTGCCAGTTGCGGCTTGGGGATCAGGCGCACCGTCACCTCCAGGGTAACCGCCAGCATGCCTTCGCTGCCGATGAAAACGCTCAACAGGTCGTAGCCGGCGGCGTCCAGCGCATCGCTGCCGAACTCGATCGGTTCGCCTTCGATGGTGTAGCCGCGTACCTTGAGCACGTTGTGTACCGTCAGGCCGTACTTGAGGCAGTGCACGCCGCCGGAGTTCTCGGCCACGTTGCCGCCGATGGTGCAGGCAATCTGGCTCGACGGGTCGGGCGCGTAGTACATGCCGTAGGGCGCGGCAGCCTCGCTGATGGCGAGGTTGCGCACGCCGGCCTGGACCACCGCCGTGCGGCTGGCCGGGTCGATCTTCAGGATCTGGTTGAACTTGGCCAGGCTCAGCGTCACGCCCAGCGGGTTGGGCATGGCGCCGCCGGACAGGCCGGTGCCGGCGCCGCGCGCCACCACCGGCACGCCCAGGGCGTGGCAGGCCTTGAGCACGGCCTGCACCTGGCTCTCGGTTTCGGGCAGGGCCACGACCAGCGGGCGCTGGCGGTAGGCGGTCAGTCCGTCGCACTCATAGGGCGTGATGTCTTCGCTGTGCCAGAGCAGGGCGTGGCCGGGCAGCACGGTCTGCAGCGCCTGGACGACCTGGGCTTGCCGCTCGGCGCGCTGCAGGGCCGTAACCTGGGGGCTGGAAGTGGGAGCGTTCATGCGGAAGATTCTAGGGCCTGCTCACTATAATTTGCGGTTCTTTCACTTTCACCCTGGCGGTAGCTACCGTGTCCGATCGTCTTGCCGTGCTGCCGCAGTATCTGTTGCCCAAAAAGGCCCTGACGGCGTTCGCCGGCCAAGTCGCCGGGGCGCCCATGGGGGCGTTGACCACCGCCATCATCCGCCGCTTCATCCGCCGCTACGGGGTGAACATGGCCGAGGCGGCCAACCCCGATCCGGCCAGCTACCCGACCTTCAACGCGTTTTTCACCCGCGCCCTGAAAGACGGTGCCCGCCCGCTGGCGGCAGCCGACTGGGTCTGTCCGGTCGACGGCGCCATCAGCCAGTTCGGTGCGATCGAGCGCGACCAGATCTTCCAGGCCAAGGGCCACCGCTATTCCACCACCGCGCTGGTCGGTGGCGACGCCGCGCTGGCGGCGCCCTTCGAAGGTGGCAGCTTTGCCACGCTCTACCTGAGCCCGCGCGACTACCACCGCATCCACATGCCCTGCGACGGCGTGCTGACCCGCATGATCTACGTGCCGGGCGAGCTGTTTTCCGTCAACCCGACCACGGCGCGCGGCGTGCCGGGCCTGTTTGCACGCAACGAGCGCGTGGTCTGCTGCTTTGACACCGCCCATGGCCCGCTGGTGCTGACCCTGGTCGGCGCCACCATCGTCGGCAGCATGGCCACGGTCTGGCACGGCGTGGTCAACCCGCCGCGCCGTCCCGCCGTGCACGAATGGCGCTACGAGGCGGGTGCCGTGCGTTTGAAGCAGGGCGAGGAAATGGGCCGTTTCCTGCTCGGCTCCACCGTCGTCTTGCTGTGGCCGCGCGGGCAGATCGGCTTCAACCCGGCCTGGGCGCCGGGCCGGTCGATCCGCCTGGGCGAGCAGATGGGCGAACGTCCGGTTGCGTAATACCCCCGATGCCGGGGTCTTACCCAGCGTGCTAAGCTCCCCGTAAGTTTCACGAAGAATCACTCCCCGGAGATTGTTATGCCAGGCTTGCTGCCCAATGTGGACCCTGACGGTCTGCTCGAGTTTTCCGTCGTCTACACCGACCGCGCCCTCAACCACATGTCCAAACGCTTCCAGGGCGTGATGAAGGACATCTCCGGTATTTTGAAAGAGGTTTACCACGCCAAGTCTTCCGTGCTGGTGCCCGGCAGCGGCACCTTCGGCATGGAAGCCGTGGCGCGCCAGTTCGCCACCGGCAAGAAGACCCTGGTGATCCGCAACGGCTGGTTCAGCTACCGCTGGACCCAGATCTTCGACATGGGCAGCATTCCGGCCGCATCCACCGTGCTGAAGGCGCGCCGCGTCGGTACCGGTTCCCAGGCGTCCTGGATTCCCTGCCCGGTGGAAGAGGTGGTCGCCACCATCAAGGCCCAGAAGCCCGATGTGGTGTTCGCCCCGCACGTGGAAACCGCTGCCGGCATGATGCTGCCCGACGATTACATCCGCAAGGTGACCGACGCCGTGCACGAAGTCGGCGGCCTGTTCGTGCTGGACTGCATCGCCTCCGGCTGCATGTGGGTCGACATGGAAGCCACCGGCGTGGACATTCTGGTCAGCGCGCCGCAAAAGGGCTGGAGCGGTTCGCCCGCCTGCGCCATGGTCATGCTCAGCGAGCGCGCCCGTGCCGCCATCGACGCCACCACCAGCACCAGTTTCGCGGCCGACCTCAAGAAATGGCTGCAGGTCATGGAAGCCTATGAAAACGGCGGCCACACCTACCACACCACCATGCCGACCGATGCGCTGGCGCGGCTCGACGAAGTGATGCGCGAGACCAAGGCCTACGGCTTCGAGAAGGTGCGCCAGGAACAGATCGCACTCGGCGCCAAGGTGCGTGCCCTGCTGGAGGCCCGCGGCTTTGTCAGCGTGGCGGCCGAAGGTTTCAAGGCCCCGGGCGTGGTGGTCAGCTACACCACCGATCCGGAGGTGCAGAACAGCAAGAAGTTCCTGGGCCTGGGCCTGCAGACCGCTGCTGGCGTGCCGCTGCAGTGCGACGAACCGGCCGATTTCAGCAGCTTTCGCATCGGCCTGTTCGGCCTGGACAAGTTGCACCAGCCGGACCGCAGCGTGAAGCAGCTGTCGGATGCGCTGGACAAGCTGGGCTTCAAGGAAAAGGTGCCGGCCACCGCCTGACTCTCTGCGGTCAGAAAAAACGCCCCGGGCCTTGCGGCCGCGGGGCGTTTTATTTGGGGTGTGAACTTGCTTACTTGAAGATCACGGTCTTGTGGCCATTGAGGATGACGCGGTGCTCGCTGTGCCATTTGACGGCGCGCGCCAGCACCTGGCTTTCGGTGTCGCGGCCGATGGCGGTGAGGTCTTCCACCGTCTTGCTGTGGTCGACACGGGCTACGTCCTGCTCGATGATCGGGCCCTCGTCGAGGTCGGCCGTCACGTAATGGGCGGTGGCGCCGATCAGCTTCACGCCGCGGTCGTGCGCCTGGTAGTAAGGCTTGGCGCCCTTGAAGCTGGGCAGGAAGCTGTGGTGGATGTTGATGGCCTTGCCGGAAAGCTTGCGGCACATGTCGTCGGAGAGCACCTGCATGTAGCGTGCCAGCACCACCAGTTCGGCACCCTCGGCCTGGATCACCTCGAACTGCTTGGCTTCGGCCTGCGCCTTGGTGGCGGCCGTCACCGGGATGTGGTGGAAGGGCACGTTGTAGCTGGCGGCGAGCTGGTAGAACTCGCGGTGGTTGGAGACGATGGCGCGGATGTCGATCGGCAGCAGGCCGATCTTCCAGCGGAACAGCAGGTCGTTCAGGCAATGACCTTCCTTGCTGACCATGATGACGGTGCGCATGGCCTGCGCCGCCGCATGCAGGCTCCACTGCATCTGGAACGGCTCGGCGAACAGCTTGAGCTGGGCTTGCAGGTCCTCGTAGCTCACCTGGCCGCAGGCGAACTGCACGCGCATGAAGAACAGGCCGGTGGCGGGGTCGTTGTACTGTGCCGCCTCGTCGATGTTGCCGCCGCGTTCGAGCAGGAAGCCGGAGACGGCATGCACCAGGCCCAGGCGGTCCGGGCAGGAAAGGGTCAGGATATAAACGTTGCTCATAGGGTCCATTGTCGCAGGATGGATGGACCGACGCCGGCAGTCGGCTTTTGGCGTCGGTAGCGCGGCATTGTCGCCATTTTCCCGGTGACGGCGGCATGCCGGCGCATGCGACGCGGCGGTGAGCTCCGGAGGCGGGCTCAGCGCCGCTGCGCCTGGAATTGTGCGCAGTGGTCGATGTCGGGGCCGGGGGCGGCCGGCCAGGCCAGGTCGAACGATGCTCTCAAACCAGGAGCGTCTGGCGCTTTGTCTGCGCCGATCTCAACCGATTTAACCTGGAATTCCCGGGGCAGGTGCTGCGGCACCCCCAGTTGGCGGTCCACATGGCCGCGGCCGGCCAGCAGCAGCACGGTCTGGCCTGGCTGCGCCGCCGCACGCAGGGTGTTCGCCATGGCCAGGTCGCGCGCGATCTGCACCCGTGTCATCGGCGTGATCTGGCTCTCCGGCAGCATCTCGCAGTGACCCAGGCGGATGGCCTGCTGCTGCGCTTTGAGCGCCGGGCCGGGCAGCAGGGTGTCGAATTGCGGGTCGGCCATGCTGCTGCGCAGCCGGGCGCGCGGCAGGTTGGCGCCGAGCACCGGCACGCCGGCGCGCACTGCCGCCATCACGGCCGGGCCATAGGCGCGCCAGGGCCAGGCGGCCTCGTGCCATTGCAAAGCGGCTTGCACCTGCGCCTCGCTGGCATCGGCCGGCAGGCCGCGCGTCGTCACGCCTTGCTCGGCCATCTCCAGCACCAGCGCCGCCAGTTGATCGCGGGCCGCCAGCGCCTGCACCACGTCCCGCTGCACGCGCTGGTGGTCCGGCGCGTCGTGCTGTTCACCGAGCAGGATCGCGTCGGCCGGCAGCAAGGCCGCCAGGCGTTGGCCGGTGTCCGGTCCGGCCCGGCTGGCGCAGCCGGTGGCCAGCACGGCACAGCTCAGCAGGATGACAAGCAGATGCGGGAAGGGGCGGGACATCGGGCGATACTACGGGCAATTCCCAAGGTTTTCATGCGTTCTAATTTTTTCCTGAGGACGGTCCTTACCCTGTCGCTGGCCCTCTGCGCCGCTTCACTCTGTGTCTGGCTGAACATTCCCTTGCCCTGGATGATCGGCCCCCTGCTGTCTACCGCCCTGGCCTCCATCCTGCGTGCGCCGACGGCCAGCTGGACGCCGCTGCGCAATGCCGGGCAGGCCACCATCGGTGTCGCGCTCGGCCTGTATTTCACGCCGCAGGTGACGGCGCTGGTGCTCAGCCTGTGGTGGGCCATCGGCTTGGGCATCGTCTGGGCGCTGGGGCTGGGTGCACTGTTCAGCGCCTGGCTGCAGCGGCTGCATGCGCACCGCCTGCCGGGGTTGAACCGCGCCACCACCTGGTTTGCCGGCGCCATCGGCGCGGCCTCCGAAATGACCCTGCTGGCCGAGCGTGCCGGCGGTCGGACCGATCTGGTGGCGGCGGCACACAGCATGCGGCTGCTGATCGTGACGGTGCTGATTCCCTTCAGCATGCAGTTCAGCGGCCTGCACGGGCTCGACCTGCTGGCGCTGGGGGTGGTGCGCGAAGTGCATGGGGAGGGCCTGCTGCTGCTCGGACTGGCCGCGGCGGCCGGCGCCTGGGGGATGCAGCGGCTGGACCGCGCCAACCCCTGGTTCATGGGCGCGCTGCTGGTGGCCATGGGCTTGACCATGGCCGGCATCGAACTGTCGGCGCTGCCCAAGTGGCTGTCGAATGCGGCACAGCTGGTGATCGGCATCAGTCTGGGGGTGCGTTTCACGCCGGACTTCGTGCACACCGCGCCGCGCTGGCTGGCTTCGGTGGCCGGCGGGACGCTGGTGATGGTGGTGCTGTGCGCGTTGTTTGCCTGGGGCCTGGCACAGCTCACCGGCCTGCACCCGGCCACCCTGGTGCTGGCCACCTCGCCCGGGGGCATTGCCGAGATGTCGATCACGGCCAAGGTGCTGCAGCTCGGGGCGCCGGTGGTGACGGCATTCCAGGTCTGCCGGCTGGTGGCGGTGCTGCTGCTGCTGGAGCCGCTGTACCGCTGGCGCTACCGGCGCAGGGGATGATCCGCCACGGGATCGACGCGGGTCGATCCGTGTGGTTCAGTGGATGGTCAGCGGCGTCTGCGCCAGTTCGGCGTATTGCGCCAGTGTGTCTTCCACCTCTTCCTCGGTGGGGGCGTTGAGCTGCCAGGCGGCGATGCGCTGCTGGAACAGCTCGGCCCAGGAACCGTCGAGGTAGAGCTCCTTGCCCGAGCGCTTGTCCACGATCTCGAAGCCGTGGCGCAGCAGCACCGGCCGCTCAACGGGCGTGTCGGCGGCAGCCAAGTCCAAGCCGGTCAGCGCCGCATCGGGCTCAACGGCCGCCAGGTGCGTGACCGAGAAGGATTCCGAGTCGTAAAGCATGTGCATGATGTCCGGTTCTCCCAACGTCTTGGATCGCAGATGGATGCCGGTCTGGCGATTTCAAGTGTGCATGCAGCGTACCACGATCGCCCGCAGGGTGCGACTCAGAGACTGTGAACAGGCTCTCAGGGCGGGCCGCTGCTGCGCCACTGCATGTCGACAAAGTCGCCGTTGTCCTGGGTCAGCTTGATACGCACCGGCAGGTAGCCCAGCGTCGGCGCCAGCCACAGTTCGACCGTCAGCTCGTGGGGTTGGCGGGGCGCGCGCGTGAGTTTGAGCGTGTCCTGCTCGCCGCCCGGCAGCTTGAGCTGTTCCTCGCCGTCGACGACAAAACGCCAGTTGTCGGACTCGCGCGGGCCCACGGCCTGCATCTCGAGGGCACTGCCGCGCGGGTAGCGCTGCGGTTCGGCGGCGATCAGGCTGGCGAGTTGCACGAAGATGCTGAGCTGGTCCTGCGCGCCGGGCTGCAGTGCGGCCTCGGGCGTGTTGGCGCTGAAGATGACCTTGCCCTTGTCGTACTCGAAATGCGCTGCCACCTCGCTGCGTACCTTGTCGCCGAAGCGCTTGGGCCGCAGCCCCTCGGGTGTGAGCTGGCCGTGGCTGGTCTGCCGGCGCGAGCCGAGCAGGAAGGCACTGATTTCCAGCTGCGCCTCGTAGGCCTCACCGTCATGCGCCCACAACAGTTCGGCATTGGCGGTGTAGGGCAGCGTGCGGACCTCGCCATAGAGCTGGTACTGGATGCGCAGCGAACCAGGCACGGCGGTGGCCGGCGGGCGAACCTCGGCGACCGGTGCTGGCGCCGGGGGCTCGGCCGCCGGCGGGGCGGCCGGTGTGTTCTCAGCCGCAGCGGCAGTTGCTTCATTTGCTACAGAATCGGTAGCAATTGGCGCATATTCGGAAAGGGCGGGAGCCGGATCGGGTTCTTGAACCGGTGGCGGTGCCGGCTGTGGCCGGGCCGGCTTGGGTCGGGGCGCAACAGTTGGTGGCGCTGGCGCTGGCGCGGGCGGGACGGGCGGTGCCACCACGGTGCGCGTGATCAGGGGGTGATTGAGTGGCTGCGCCAGTGATGGGCCGTCCAGGTGCAGGCCGCCCAGCAGCGCCAGATGGAGCGCCAGCAGGGCGCCGCCCAGCAGCAGCAGCCGCCGCCAGGGTGCGGCGGGTGCGCCACCGGGGGCATCGAGGGCCGGTCTGCTCAAGGCCGGTGCCCCAGTTCGGCCGACAACTGCTGCGCCGCCGCTTTCAGCGGCGTGGCCACGGTGCCGTCCCAGGCGGTGTCGAAACTGGCCACCGAGCCCATGGCGACGATGCCCAGCACCAGATGGCCGTCGAAATCGAACACCGGCGCGCAAAAGCCGGCGATGCCCGGCAGCAGTGAATCCACCACGCGCGCCAGGCCATGCTCACGCACCTGGCGCAGTAGGAAGTTCAGATCGGTCTGGTTGCGCGGCAGGTCGGTGCGGCCCAGTTGGCGGGCGCGCGCCAGTTCCTCGCGCAGCAGCGGCGCAATGGCATCGCGCGAGACCCAGGCGGCAAAGCAGCGCCCGGTGGCGGACGACAGCAGCGGCATGACGTCGCCCAGGCGCAGGTTGACGGTGACCGATTGCGGCGATTCTTCCCAATGCACGATGGTGGGGCCGAAGTTGCCCCAGACCGCCAGCGCCAGCGTGTGGCCGATGCGCTCCATCAGCGCCGGCATGCGTTCGCGCGCCAGCTTGATGGCATCCAGCCGGGTGATGGCCGCCAGGCCCAGCTTGAGTGCGGCCGGGCCGAGGTCGTAGCGCGTGCTGCCGTCCTGGCTGACCAGCCCCAGGCGCTGGAAGCTCACCAGGTAGCGGTGTGCCTTGGCGGCGCTCATGCCGGCGGCGGCGGCCAGGTCGCGCAGCATCAGCGGGCCGGGGGCACGTGCCAGTGCGTCGAGCAGGGTAAAACCGACTTCGACGGACTGGATGCCTGCGCGTGTCTTCTCCATGATCTAATTCAGCGTGGCTCGTTTCGTTTTGGTAAACGAGTTTAGCAATACGTCATCAGAGATTTTTCTTCCCATGAAGCTTGCCACCTACAAAGACGGCTCACGCGACGGACAGCTGGTGGTCGTTTCGCGCGATCTGAGCACCGCGCATTATGCGACCGGCATTGCCAACCACCTGCAGCAGGTGCTGGACGACTGGAACTTCCTCTCGCCGCAGCTGCAGGACCTGTATGACGCGCTCAACCAGGGCAAGGCGCGCCACGCCTTCCCCTTCGACCCGCAGATGTGCATGGCGCCGCTGCCGCGTGCCTACCAGTGGGCTGACGGCTCGGCCTACATCAACCACGTCGAGCTGGTGCGCCTGGCGCGCAACTCGGAAGTGCCGGCCAATTACTACACCGAGCCGCTGATGTACCAGGGCGGCAGCGACGACTTCCTCGGGCCCCGCGACGACGTGGTGTGCGTCAGCGAGGCGCACGGCATCGACTTCGAGGCCGAGATCGCCGTCGTCACCGGCGACGTGCCGATGGGCAGCACGCCGGAGCAGGCGCTGGACGGCATCCGCCTGGTGATGCTGGCCAACGACGTCAGCCTGCGCCATCTGATTCCGGACGAGCTGGCCAAGGGCTTCGGCTTCTTCCAGAGCAAGCCGGCCACGGCCTTCAGCCCGGTGGCGGTCACGCTGGATGAATTCGGTGAGGCCTGGGACCAGGGCCGCCTGGGTCTGACCATCCAGAGTGCCTGGAACGGCCGCACGGTCGGCATGTGCGACGCCGGCGAGGAGATGACCTTCCACTTCGGCCAGCTCATCGCCCACATCTGCAAGACGCGCAATGTGCGCGCCGGCAGCATTGTCGGTTCGGGCACGGTCAGCAACCGCGCCACCGAGGTCAAGGGCAAGAAGGAGTGGACCAAGGGCTACAGCTGCATCGCCGAGAAGCGCGCCATCGAAACCATCCAGGACGGCAAGCCCAGTACCGACTACATGAAGTTCGGCGACACCATCCGCATCGAGATGAAAGGCCGCGACGGCCAGTCGATGTTTGGCGCCATTGAGCAGCAGATCGTGCCGCTGGCAAAGTAAGGATCAGGCATATGAAAAAGGGCGGCCCTGGGCCGCCCTTTTTCATAAAGCCGGCAGGCTCAGGCCTGGCCGTTCATCTTGTCGTGCTTGAGGAAATACTGTTTCGCCATCGCCACCAGTTGCGCGTCACTCGGGTGGTCGCTGCTGACGACGCCGACGATGGCCTTGTCGACGGCCTTGTCGTGGCGCTGGCAGTGGGCGCGGAACTCGTCCTTGGCCTGGGCCGGGCCGGCCACCAGGATTTCGTGCACGCCCTTGAGCGCCTCGGCCACCGAGTGGTAGAAGTCTTCGTCGTGCGAGGCATGACCGCCCTGCGCCGAATGGTGACCGCTGGCGCTGTCGCCGCGGCCGTGCATGCCCTGGTGCGAGCCGACGTGGCCGCCGGTGGCCTTGTGATGGCTGCGCGACTTGATGCGTTCGGCTTCGACGTGCTCGCGGTCGAACAGGATGACGTGGGCTTCGGAACGGTCGAGCCAGACGATGGCGTGGTAAGTGGACATGGGTGTCTCCTGATCAATGAATCGGTGATGGGTGAAATGATGGCGCTTCAGGCGCCGCTGGCCCTGCCGTGCTGGTGCTCGAACTTGTCCTGGCAGTCGATGCAGCGCGGTGTCTCGGGCGCGGCATGCAGCCGGGCGGCCGGGATGTCGACGCCGCAGTCGGTGCACACGCCATAGGTGCCGGCTTCAATGCGCTTGAGCGCGGCGTCGATGGCGTCAATCTCGGCGCTCTCGCGCGCATCGAGCGCGAACTCGAGTTCGCGCTCGGTATCCATCTGGGCGCGGGGGTCTTCGGGCTGGCCGCCGAAATGATCGGCCGAGGCCTCGGCGCGCCCGATGGTGCCGCCACGCAGGCTGGCGATCTGGGCCAGCAGGCTGGTGCGCTGCTCCAGCAGCTGCTTCTTGAAAGGGGCGGTCAGTTGTGTACTCATGAAAATCTCCGTGGCGAATAAGCCCATCATGCGCGTCCACTGTGCAGTCGTCTTTGACACAAGTCAAGACTGGTGCAGGGCGAGCGGATGTGAAATGCCGTCAGAATCAGGCCCAGGTATTTCGTTACGCAGTAGAACACAGGAGACACCGGCATGGACTACAGCCGCTACCAGACCTTGAACATCACACGCCGCGGCGACAACGGCGCCGTGCTCGACATCCAGATGAAGGCGCTCAACGGCAAACTGCCGACCGCCGACCATCAGGGCCACCGCGAGCTGACCGAGATCTGGCGCGATGTCAGCGCCGACGACACGGTGCGCTGCGCCGTGCTGCGTGGCGAGGGGCTGGGCTTTTCCGGCGGCGGCGACTTGGGCCTGGTGCAGGATATGGCGCAGGACTTCGAAGTGCGCAGCCGTGTCTGGAAGGAAGCGCGCGACCTGGTCTACAACGTCATCAACTGCGACAAGCCGATCGTCAGCGCCATGCACGGTCCGGCGGTCGGCGCCGGCCTGGTGGCCGGCCTGCTGGCCGACATCTCGATCGCCAGCCGCGGTGCCAAGATCGTCGACGGCCACACCCGCCTGGGCGTGGCCGCCGGCGACCATGCCGCCATCATCTGGCCGCTGCTGTGCGGCATGGCCAAGGCCAAGTACTACCTGATGCTGTGCGAGCCGGTCAGCGGCGAGGAGGCCGAGCGCATTGGTCTGGTGTCGCTGGCGGTCGATGACGCGGACCTGCTGCCCAAGGCCTATGAGGTCGCCGACCGGCTGGCCAGTGGCAGCCAGAGCGCGATCCGCTGGACCAAGTACGCACTCAACAACTGGTTGCGCCAGGCCGGTCCGTCCTTCGACACCTCGCTGGCGCTGGAATTCATGGGCTTTGGCGGCCCCGATGTGCGCGAGGGCCTGGCCTCGCTGCGCGACAAGCGCGCGCCGAGGTTTTGAAACACCCCCAGGCTGCGCGCACTGCGTGTCGCTCATCGCCGTGGGGCCTCGGCCAGAGACCGAGGCTCTTCGACCTGTCCAAGCCTGCGCAGGCAGGCTTGGAGCCGCAGGTCTCAGCCCCCCTTGCAGGGGGCAACGCCAGTGGACCGGCGAAGCCGGTTCCACGGCATTCCTGGGTTGGGTCGCTTCATGTGCCGCGTGACCTGTTGATCGCGGTGAATTCGTTGGGCTGTCATAATCCGACTTATGCAGACCCTGCGCCGCGCTCACTTCCTTGCACGTTTCGTGCTGGTGTGGTTCGCGCTGTCCATCGGGGTGGCGATCGCTTCGCCCATCGTCAAGCCGCAGGCCCTGGCGCTGATCTGCTCCGGCGCCGGCGTCGTCAAGCTGGTGCAGACCGACGATGGTGTACCCGCCCCTTCCGGCCACACGCTGGACTGCCCGCTGTGCATGATCAGCAGCGCGCCGCCGCCGGTGGTGCGCCTGTCCGTGGCACCACCGCAGCCGCTGGCGCATGCCTTGCAGCCCATTGCGGCGGCGCACATTGCCGGCCGCACCGCCGCGCCGCTGCCGGCTCGCGGGCCTCCCTCTCTCTCCTGAGCTATCAAAACCGTAGCGCCTGACGCCCGTTTTTTAAGGGCTGATGGCTTGTTTTGCTTGTCCTTCCGGAGAGCTTCCCCATGCGGAATCCCCGCTGGCTCATGGTCTGTGCCATGGCCTTGCCCTTTGCGTTTCAGGCCGGGGCACAAACCCCATCGTCGAACGACAGCGCGACGGCGGCCGAGGCGCCCGTCAAGTCGCTGGGGATCGTCACCGTCAACAGCGGGCAGCCGACCTCGTTGCCAACGCAGATCCCCACCACCATCGAGGGCGTGACGCGCGAGCAGGTCGAGGAAACCATCAACGCGACCGACAGCGAAGACGCGATCAAGTATTTCCCCAGCCTGCTGGTGCGCAAGCGCTACATCGGCGACTACAACCACGCCGTGCTGTCCAGCCGCGCCTCGGGCACCGGCAACAGCGCGCGCTCGGCGGTCTACGCCGACGGCATCCTGCTGTCCAACTACCTCGGCAACGGCGCCACCTACGCGCCGCGCTGGGGGCTGGTGACGCCGGAGGAGATCGAGCGCGTCGATGTGATGTATGGCCCGTTCTCCGCCGCCTACCCGGGCAACTCGGTCGGCGCCGTGGTGGATTACGTGACGCGCATGCCGACCCGGTTTGAAGGCCACGCCAAGGCCAGTGCCTTCACGCAGAACTTCAGCCTGTACAACACCAACGAGACCTACAGCGGCAGCCAGGCCAGCGCCTCGCTGGGCAGCCGGCACGGCGACTGGTCGTGGTGGGTGAACCTCAACCATACCGACAGCGCCGGGCAGCCGCTGGTGTTCGCCACCAAGGCGCTGACGGCCACGGGCGGCGCGGGCACCACGCCTGTCACCGGCGCCGTGCTGACGCCCAACAACTACGGCGTCAACAACTACATACTGGGCACCAACACCCAGTACCACACGGTCCAGGATCACGCCAAGATCAAGGTCGCCTACGACCTGTCGCCGACGCTGCGCGCCAGCTACACCCTGGGCTACTGGGCCAACACCTCGGATGGCAATCCGCAAACCTATCTGCGCGATGCCGCCGGCAACCCGGTCTACTACGGCAACGTCAAGATCAACGGCCAGAACTACAACATCAACGGCGCCTTCAATGCCTCGCGCGAGAGCCTGGCGCATGTGATGCACGGCCTGTCCGTCAAGAGCCATACCCAGGGCGAGTGGGATTGGGAGCTGGCGGCCAGCCTGTACGACTACGGCCGCGACCTGCAGCGGGCGACCACCCTGTCCACCACCAGCAGCCTGAGCGGTGGTGCCGGCACCATCACCGACCAGAACGGCACCGGCTGGGGCACTTTTGCGGCCAAGGGCACCTGGCGTCCCCAGGGCCTGCAGGGGACGCACATCGTGGACTTCGGGTTCCAGCAGGAGAGCTACCAGCTGCGCATTCTCAAGTCCAACATCGCGGGCAACTGGCTGACCGACGGCGCCGGCACGCTCAACAGCGATGTCGGCGGCAAGACGCAGCTGCAGAGCGTGTACGGTCAGGACACCTGGCGTCTGGCCCCCCGCTGGAAAACCGTGCTCGGCGCCCGTGTGGAGAACTGGCGCGCCAGCGGCGGCTATACCCGCCTCAGCGGCTCGACCCCGGTGGATTACGACAGCCGCAACGAGACCTTTGTTTCGCCCAAGGCGGCGCTGGCCTACCAGTGGTCGGGCCATACCGTGCTCAAGGGCTCGGTGGGACGGGCGGTGCGCATGCCGACGGTGCAGGAGCTCTATGGCGCCACCTCCAACGCCAACCTGTCCTTCGTCAACGATCCCAATCTGCGGCCCGAGAAATCCGTGACGACGGAGCTCTCCCTGGAACGCGACCTGGGCTACGGTTTGCTGCGCCTGACGGTGTTCAACGAGGACGTGACGGATTCGCTCTATTCCCAGCTCATTCCCGGTTCCACCACCACTTCGCGGGTGCAGAACGTGGATGCCATCAACACCAAGGGTGTGGAAGTCGCTTACCAGGGCAACGACGTGCTTGTGACGGGGCTGGATTTTTCCGGCAGCATCACCTACGCCGACTCGCGCATCGTGAGCAACCCGGCCTTGCCTTCCAGCATTGGCAAATACCAGCCGCGCGTGCCGGTGTGGCGTGCCACGGCGCTGACGACCTACCGCTTTGACGAGCAACTGAGTGCCTCGCTGGGCATTCGCTACAGCGGCGACCAGTATTCGCAGCTCGACAATGCCGACGTCAACGGCTTTGCCTACATGGCTGCCAGCCGCTACCTGATCGTCGATCTGCGCACGCGTTACCGCCTCAGCCGCAAGGCGGTGGCCGCGTTCGGCATCGACAACCTGACGAACGAGGAGTACTGGAACTTCCACCCTTACCCGAAACGCACCTATGTCGCCGAACTCAAGTACGACTTCTGACCGATACCCAAGAAAGGATCACCATGACATTTGCTTCTAAATTGATAGCGTGCAGCGCCCTGTTTATGGCAGCGCAAGCCGGTTTTGCCCATGTGGTTCTGGAAGACCAGGTCGCCCTGGCCGGCAGCAGCTACAAGGCGGTGCTGCGCGTCGGCCACGGTTGTGCCGGCGCGCCCACCAGCACCATCCGCGTGCTGCTGCCGGCCGGCTTCCAGGGCGCCAAGCCCATGCCCAAGGCGGGCTGGACCTTGAGCACCCGCAGCGAACAACTGCCCCAGCCCTACACCAGCCACGGCAAGACCGTGAACGAGGACGTGGTCGAGATCACCTGGACGGCTGCCAGCAAGGACAGCTGGCTGGCCGATGCCTGGTACGACGAGTTCGTGCTGCGCGGGACCTTGCCGGCCAGCGCCGGGCCGCTGTGGTTCAAGGTGCTGCAAAGCTGCGAGCCGGGCAGCATCCATTGGGTCGAGGTGCCGGCGCAAGGCACTTCGACGAAGGGTCTGAAGGCACCGGCCGCCTTGCTGGAAGTTATTCCTTCCGGTCCTGCCGCTCATGCGCACTGAGGCGCCATCGATATCCCCAACTGCTACAGTTTTTTAACCCAGGAGAAAACCATGAAATTCAAAGCTCAAGTTCAAGCACTCGTCGCTACCCTCGCCCTGACAGGCAGCGCCCTTTACGCCCAGACCGTGGAGGTCAAGGACGCCTGGGTGCGCAGCACCGTGCAGGGCCAGAAGGCCACCGGCGCCTTCATGAAGCTCACCGCCAAGGACGGCGCCCAGCTGGTCGGCGGCGCCTCGCCGGTGGCCGGCGCGGTCGAGGTGCACGAGATGAAGATGGAAGGCGACGTCATGAAGATGCGTGCCATGTCCGCGCTGGACCTGCCGGCCGGCAAGACGGTCGAGCTCAAGTCCGGCGGCTACCACGTGATGCTGCTCGACCTGAAGACGGCGCTGAAGAAAGACAGCACCGTGCCGCTGACCCTGCTGTTCAAGGACGGCAAGGGCGTGGAGAGCAAGGTCGAGTTGCAGTTGCCGGTGAGCACCACCGCACCCGGTGGCCATGGCGCCGGCATGGCCGAGCATGGCCACGGCATGAAGCACTGAACGTTCCCCGCCCGTTGCGTCCATCCGCACCGTGAATCAGCTGCGCACTTGTCGTCCTGCGGTCTGGCTTGCCCTGGCCGCGATGCTGCTGGGCGCGTTCGCGCCCACGGTGTCGCGCGCCCTGGCGGCGGCCCGCAGCGACGCGGCGCCGACGATCGAGGTGTGCACCAGCGAAGGGCCGCGCTGGGTGCCATTGGCGCCAACCTCGGCCGACATGTCGACGGCGGATTCCTCGCACGGGCAGGAATCCGCACCTTCTCTTGACCATTGCCCGTTTTGCCTGCTCGTCGCTGAACGGTTGGGGCCGCCGCCCGCAGCTTCAGTGCACTTCTTCACCGCGGAATCTGGTTTGGCCCCACCGGACGCGCAGGCACTTTTCTTCCCGACCTTTCGCACTTCTCCCGTCCTGCCGCGCGGCCCGCCCGCGCCGGCTTGCGCGACCTGAACGCCGTCCGCACGGCGTCTGACTTGCACCGCATTTTCTGTTGCGGCGATCCCCTTCGGGCGCCGCCTCCCGGCCTTTGAACGGCCGCGGAGGCGCCCTGCGCGGGCGTTTGCCGGGCAGTTGCTTTCTCCTCTCGCCCGACGGGCGAACATCGAAAAGGTATTCCTGTGTTCCTGTTGAAATTTCGTGCCCTGCCCTGGTCATTGGCCTTGGCTTTTCCCTCGGCTGCCCTGTTCGTCGGCAACGCGCTGGCCGCCGATGATGCCACCCCCGCGCTGCCGCTCGTCACGGTCAGTGATTCCAAAGCGGATGCCAGCCCGCCCGAAGGGGCGACGCGGGTCGATGACGCGAGCCTGGCCCGCCTGCGCGCCGCCACCAGCGACACGGCCAGCCTGCTCGGCCAGGTGCCGGGCGTGAGCCTGTATGGCGCCGGCGGTGTCTCCAGCCTGCCGGCGATCCACGGCCTGGCGGATGACCGCCTGCGCATCAAGGTCGATGGCATGGACCTGATCTCCGCCTGCGCCAACCACATGAATCCGCCACTGTCCTACATCGATCCGTCCAGCGTCGGCAGCATCGAGGTGTTCTCCGGCGTGACACCGGTGAGCGTGGGCGGCGACAGCATTGGCGCATCGATCCTGGTGCATTCGGTGGCACCCGAATTCGCCAAGGCCGGCGCGGGCACCCTGCTCAAGGGCCAGGCCGGCGCCTTCTACCGCAGCAACGGCAATGCCAAGGGCGGGAATGTGTCGATGACGGCCGCCACCGAGCAGTTGAGCCTGTCCTACAACGGCGCCAGCGCCGAGGCCGGCAACTACGAGGCGGCCAGGGACTTCAAGAGCGGCACGCCGGTGACCCGGGTCAAGGTGCCGGGGGCCAAGGAGGTGGGGTCCACGCTCTACAGCGCACAGAACCAGTCGCTCGGTTTCGCCGTGCGCCACGCAGCGCATCAGTTCGAACTCAAACTGGGACAGCAAAACCTGCCGTACCAGGGCTTTCCCAACCAGCGCATGGACATGACCGGCAACAAAAGCGAGCAGGCGAACCTGCGCTACACCGGCCAGTACGAGTGGGGCGCGCTGGAGGCGCGCGTCTACAACGAGAACACGCGGCACAAGATGAATTTCCTCGACAACAAGCTGTCGGCCACCACTTCCCTGGGCATGCCGATGGACACCGAGGGCAAGAACACCGGTGCCGTCATCAAGGCCGACATCGTGGTCTCCCCGCGCGACACCTTCAAGCTGGGCAGTGAATACCAGCGCTACCGCCTGAACGACTGGTGGGCGCCGACCACCACGACCACCGGCATGATGGGCCCCAACACCTTCTGGAACATCAACGACGGCCAGCGCGACCGCTTCGACGTCTTTGGCGAGTGGGATGCGCGCTGGAACGCGCAGTGGTTCTCGCAGCTGGGGGTGCGCAGCAGCACCGTGACCATGAACGCCGGCAATGTGCAGGGCTACAACACCAGCGGCGGCATGATGGGCTACGGCGACCCCGCCAGCTCGACCTCGGTGCCCGGCGCGTTCAACGCCCAGGATCGCCGCCGGACCGACAACAACCTCGACCTCACCGCGCTGGCCCGCTACACACCGGACGCGCAGCGATCCTTCGAGGCCGGCCTGTCACGCAAGATGCGCTCGCCCAATCTGTACGAGCGCTACACCTGGTCGACCAACAACACCATGGCCATGAACATGAACAACTGGTTCGGCGACGGCAACGGCTACGTCGGCAACCTCGATCTGAAACCGGAAACCGCGAACACCGTCAGCGCCACGGCCAAATGGCATGACCCCAGCCGCCAGCTCTGGGGCCTGCAGGTCACGCCGTACTACACCTACGTCCAGGACTACATCGATGCCGTGGCCTGCGCCACTGTGGGCAAGACCTGCCCCACGCGGACCGACGGTTTCGTCAACCTCAGCTTCGCCAACCAGAGCGCGCGCCTGTACGGCCTGGACCTCTCGGGCTACTGGTCGCTGGGCCAGACCCGCGACTACGGCCGCGTGACGGCGACCGGCCTGCTGAGCTACGTGCGCGGCAAGAACACGGTGACGGACGACAACCTCTACAACATCATGCCTTTGAATGCCAAGCTGGCGCTGGTGCAGAGCCTGGGGCGCTGGACCAATACGGCCGAGGTCCATCTGGTGGATGCCAAGTCGGATGTCGCGCAGGTGCGCAACGAGATCAGGACCGGCGGCTACGGCCTGCTCAACCTGCGCAGCAGCTACGCCTGGAAGCAGGCGCGGCTGGACGTCGGCATCGACAACGCGCTGGACAAGTTCTATGCCGCACCGCTGGGCGGCGCCTACGTCGGCCAGGGCGGTGCCACCTGGGGAACGGCGGTACCCGGCATGGGGCGTTCCGTCTATGCCGCCGTCACCGTGAAGTTCTGAGGTCTTGGCGAACAGGAGTCGAACATGAATGCACCCAAGAAACGTTTTCTGTTGCCGGCCCCGGTGGCCGTGTTCATCGTGGCGCATCTGGCGGCGTTGTCGCTGGCCTGGGCCCTGGCCAGCCTCGTGAGCCGGCAACATACCGACCTTTCGCCGCAGGGGCTGCACATCCGGCTTGTGCCCTTGTCGGCGTCGCGCTGAGCCGCGGGCGGTCGACGCGCCCTGGTTTACAGCCCGAGCAGGTTGCGCCGCACGTGCAGCAGGTGCTCGCGCGTGTGCGCCAGCGCCGTGGCCAGGTCGCGCTCGCGCAGCGCAGCCACCAGCGCGCGGTGCTCGCGCTGATAGGCGGCGCGCCGTTCGGGCGTGACGCTCTTGCGCTTGAGCATGCCCCATTCGCCTTGGGCACGGGCCTGGTTCATGAGGCGAAACACATTGCCGATGAAGCTGTTGTGCGCCGCCTCGGCAATCACCTCGTGCAGCAGCCCGTCCCAGTGCTCGAACTCGTCGAGCGTGCCGGCCTGCTCGGCCTGGGTGCAGCACTGTTCCATGCGGGCGAAGTCGGCCGGCGTGGCGTTGCGCACCACCATCTCCACGATGGCCGGCTCCAGCGCCATGCGCGCTTCCATCAGTTCGGCCGGGCTGGTGCTGGCCAGCGGCGTGCTGCCCAGTGCCGGCAGCAGGCTGGGCGCCTGCTCGGTGACGTAGGTGCCGCTGCCCACCGTCTGCGAGATCAGGCCGGCGTCCTTGAGCTGCGCCAGCACGCGGCGCACGGCCGAACGCCCCATGCCGAACTGCTCGCACAGGGCGCGCTCGGTCGGAATGCGGTGGCCGGCACGCCAAGTGCCGGACTTCAGCTTGTCGAGGATGTTTTCACGCAGCAGGGCAGACGAGTCCATGGGGGCAGGGTGGTGGCTTGGATGGGCGATGGTAGCAAATTTCTAGACCAAATCAAACCAATTTGCCAAACAAACTACGTGGTTTCCACGGTGTCAGAGTGAAACTGAGGCGTCTATAATTTTTACCAAGATAAACCAATTGCAACCAATGTGGGGTTGCTTTTTTCTTTTCAGGAGTTCGCATGAAGATCGCACGTGTGGAGAAGGCCGGCCGGGTGCACCTGGCCCTGGTGGATGAAGCCAAGCAGGAAGTCGCCCTGGTCGGCGGTGCGCTGGCCAGCCACCCCAACCCGGTGCTGGCCGTGATCGAGCAGGGCGTGAGCGCCCCGCAGCTGCAGGCCAGCGTCACCGAGCGCGTGCCGATGGCGCAGGTCAGGTTCCTGGCGCCGCTCTCAGCCTTCCTGCGCAACCCGTTTGCCGTCGGCAAGAACTACCACGAGCACGCGCTCGAATTCGACAAGAGCGGCTTCAACGCCACCAGCGGCGCCGCTTCGGCCATTCCGCAGTACCCGCAGATCTTCACCAAGGCCACGCTCACGCTCAACGGCCCGACCGACCCGATCCGCTTCAACCCCAAGCACACGCAGTCGGTGGACTACGAAGGCGAGATCGGTGTCGTCATCGGCACGACCTGCCGCAACGTCAGCAAGGCCGATGCCATGAAGCAGGTCTGGGGCTTTGTCGCCACCAACGACGTCACCGCGCGCGACCTGCAGAAGAACCACGCCCAGTGGTTCCTCGGCAAGTCGCTCGACGGCTTCTGCCCCATGGGCCCCTGGATCACCACCACCGACGAAGCGCCCACCGACATGCGCATGCAGACCTGGGTCAACGGCGAGCTGCGCCAGAACGCCCACATTTCGCAGCTCATCTTCGACGTGCCGACCCTGATCGAGACCATGTCCGCTGCCATGACGCTGCTGCCCGGTGATGTGATCCTCACCGGTACCTCGGTGGGCGTGGGCGTGGGCTTCAACCCGCCGAAGTTCCTGCGCCACGGCGACGTGGTGCGCGTGGCGATTTCCGGCCTGGGCGAACTCAACAACCCGGTGGAAGAGGTGTGAACACCCCCAGGCTGCGAGCACTGCGTGTCGCTACGCCACCCCCTCAAGGGGGCAACGCCAGTGGCCCGGCCAAGCCGGTTCCACGGCGTTTCCCGCCTTGAGACTGGCGTGCATCCGAAGTCACGCACATGGGCAACTGATACGGTTCCGATAACGCTACAACCCGAGGAGACAACCATGACACAACGCCGTGAATTCCTGCAACTGAGTGCGGCTGCGCTGGCGGCCGTCGGCCTGCCCGCGCTGGCGCAGGACGACTACCCGAACAAGCCCATCAGCATGCTGGTGCCGTTCCCGCCCGGCGGCGTGGCCGACACCGTGGGCCGCCCGGTGGCCGAGGCCATGGGCCGCGCGCTCAAGCAATCGATGATCGTGGAGAACAAGGGCGGTGCTGGCGGTGGCATCGGCATGGCGCAAGTGGCCAAGTCCCGCGCCGACGGCTACAGCCTGCTGATGGCGCTGTCCTCCATCGTGGTGCTGCCCGAGGCCGACAAGGTGCTCAAGCGCGCCCCGATGTTCACGCTCGACCAGCTCAAGCCGGTGGCGCGCTTCACCGCCGACCCGACCGCGCTGGTGGTGCGCGCCGACAGCCCGTGGAAGACCTACAAGGACTTCATGGCGGCGGTGAAAGCCAAACCCGGTGCCATCACCTTCGGCTCCTCGGGCAACTACGGCACCATGCATGTGCCGATGGAGCAACTCAAGGTCGCCACCAACAGCTTCATGCTGCACGTGCCCTACACCGGCGCCGGCCCGGCCGTGCTGGCCCTGCTGGCCGGCCAGGTCGATGCCTTGGCCACCGGCCCGTCGAGCGTGATGCAGCACATTCGCGCCGGCAAGCTGCGCGCACTGGCGCACTGGGGCGAGGGCCGGCTGGCCGCATTGCCGGACGTGCCGAGCTTCAAGGAACTGGGCGTACCGATCAGCTACTCGCAATGGGCCGGCCTGTTCGTACCCGCCGGCACACCGGACGCCGTGGTGGCCCGGCTGCGCCAGGCCGCCAAGGCAGCATCCGAAGATGCGCGCGCCAAGCAGGCGCTGGCCGCGGCCGGCACGTCCTTCCAGTACCAGGACGCGCCCGAGTTCGAACGCTTCGTGCAGGCCGATGCGCGCAGCATGGCCGCGCTGGTGCAGCGCATCGGCCGCGTGGAGTAGGGAATGAACTAACATCCGACTCGACCTCTTAAAAATATGAGCGGAGTCGGATTTGGGTTCATGCAGACCTTGGCGGCGCTGGCTGGTGGCCGGTGTCCTGTTGTGCGTTGCTGCGCTGGTGCAGGCGCGGGACGTGCGCGTCGGCCTCTATGCCAACGAGCCCAAGATCTTTCTGGATGAGGCCGGCCAGCCGGCCGGCATTCTGGTTGAGCTGCTGCAGGAGATGGCGCGCCAGGAGGGCTGGACGCTGCATTTCGTTCCCTGCGAGTGGCAGGCCTGCCTCGATGCGTTGCAGGCCGGCCGCATCGACCTCATGCCCGATGTGGCCTACAACCCGGAGCGTGACGAGAAGTTCGACTTCCACCGCACGCCGGCCCTGCACAGCTGGTCGCAGCTCTACCGCCACCGCGATGTGCCGATTGACTCGGTCTTCGACTTGGCCGATCGGCGTGTCTCCCTGCTTGAAGGTTCCGTCCAGGCTGGCCTGTTCACCGAACTGACGGCCAGTTTCGGCGTCCGGCCGAAGCTGCTGCCGGTGGCCACGCTCGACGAAGCCTTCCGGCTGGTCGAGCGGCGCCAGGCGGATGCCGTCATTGCCAATCATTTCTTCGGCAACGTGCATGCGCCGCGTTACGGGCTGGTGGAAACCACCATCGTGTTCCAGCCGGCACGCCTGTTCTTTGCCACGGCCCAGGGCCGCAATGCCGACTTGCTTGTGGCCATCGAGCGGCATCTGCAGGACTGGCAGAACCGGCCGCAGTCGATCTACTTTGCCGTCATGAAACGCTGGGCGGCGGAGGTGCCGCAGACGGCGGTGCCGCGCCGTTTCTGGTGGGGGCTGGCGGGCGTGCTGGGCCTGCTGCTGCTGGTCGTGGGGCTGGCGCTGGTGCTGCGGCGGCAGGTGGCGGCGCGGACCCAACATCTGCAGGCGGCCAATGAAGCCGTGAGCCGTTTCAAGACCATCTTCGACCACGCCACTTTTGCCGCCTGGATTGCCACGGCGGACGGAACGCTCGACTATGTCAATGCGCGCTGCGCCGAGCTGCTGGGCCAGCGGCCTGAAGAACTGCTGGGCCAGCGCTTTCTTGAACTCTACGGCCCCGCCCGGCGCGCCGAGGCCGAGGCCTTCTGGCGCGGCGTGCGCGAGGGCCAGGGCGGCGAGGCGCGCGAACTGTGGCACCGGGCGCGCGATGGCCGCGAGTTTTCCATGCTGGTCAGCGGCATCCTGTTGCGTGACGCCGCCGGCCAGCCGGCCCAATTGGCCTGTACTGCGGTGGACCTCAGCGAGCGCAAGCAGGCCGAAGCACAGATCCGCCAGCTGGCCTTCTACGATGCCCTGACCGGCCTGCCCAACCGGCGCCTGCTGATCGACCACCTGCAGCATGCGCTGGCGGCCGGGGCGCGCCACGGCGGCAGCGGGGCGCTGCTGTTCATCGACCTCGACCAGTTCAAGACCATCAACGACACGCTGGGCCACGACGTGGGCGACCAGCTGCTGCAGGAGGTGGCCACGCGCATCCAGCTGCAGGTGCGCGTCGGCGACACCGTGGCCCGTCTGGGCGGCGACGAGTTCATCGTGCTGATCGAGGAGCTGAACGAGATGCCCGAGATCGCCGCCAGCCAAGCCGAGGGCGTGGGGCGCAAGATCATGGAGGTGCTCAACCGGCCTTACCAGCTGGCCGGCTTCGAACACCACAGCACGCCGAGCATGGGCATCGCGCTGTTCACACACGGCCAGGGCACGGTGGACGAGTTGCTCAAGCAGGCCGACCTCGCCATGTACCAGGCCAAGGCCGCCGGCCGCAACGCCATGCGCTTTTTCGACCCGCAGATGCAGGCCGTGGTGGCCGAGCGCGCCGCGCTGGAGAGCGACCTGCGCACGGCCCTGCAGGGGCAGCAGCTGTTCCTGCGCATCCAGCCGCAGGTCGACCGCAGTGGCACGGTGATCGGCGGCGAAGCGCTGCTGCGCTGGCAGCATCCTCGGCGCGGCCTGGTGGCGCCGGTCGACTTCATTTCGGTGGCGGAAGACAGCGGCCTGATCCACCGCCTCGGGCAGTGGGTGCTGGAGGCGGCCTGCCAACAGTTGGTGAGCTGGGCCGCACAGCCGACGCTGCAGTCGCTGAGCCTGGCGGTGAATGTCAGCGTGCAGCAGTTCCGCCATCCGGATTTCGTGCCGCAGGTGCTGGAGGTGCTGCGTCGCACCGGTGCGGCGGCGTCAAGGCTCAAGCTGGAGATCACCGAAAGCCTGTTGATGCACAACGTGGAGGAGGTCATCGCCAAGATGCTGACGCTGCGCGCGCACGGCGTGGGCTTCTCGCTCGACGACTTCGGCACCGGCTACTCGTCGCTGAGCTACCTCAAGCGCTTGCCGCTGGACGAGCTCAAGATCGACGCCTCCTTCGTGCGCGACCTGTTGACCGATCCCAACGATGCGTCCATCGTCAGCACCATCATTGCGCTCGGCCACAGCCTGAACCTGATGGTGGTGGCCGAAGGCGTGGAGACCGCCGAGCAGCGCTATGTGCTGGACGCCGGCAACTGCCATGTCTACCAGGGCTACCTGTTCAGCCGGCCGCTGCTGCCGGATGAATTCGCGCACTTCGTGGCGCAAGGCCGCACGGAAATCGCCGCCTTGGGGTAAGCTGTCAGCGCCAAGTGTCGGCAGATTTTTTGGAGCGGCCATGAGCAACCCAGATCCCAGCGGCTTCGGCAAGTTCGTGCCGGGTTTCGAGTTCCTGCAAAGCTTGGGCAAGGGGGCGGCATCCACGCCGGCCATGCACCAGTGGAACAGCTGGGTGGCGCCGACGCTGGACCCGCAGGCGCTGGACAAGCGCATCGAGGAGCTCAAGGCGGTGCAATTCTGGCTCGACCAGAACGCCGCTGCGCTCAAGGCCACCATCCAGGCGCTGGAAGTGCAGAAGCTGACGCTGGCCACGCTCAAGAGCATGAATTTCAACCCGCCGGATCTGGCCCAGGCGTTCAAACCGGCAGCCGCTGCCGAGCCACCGCCCGCCAAAGCGGCGCCTCGCAAGCCGCGCGCCACGCCAACTGCACCCGCTGCAGCCACGCCGGACCCGATGCAGTTCTGGGGTGCGCTGACCCAGCAGTTCCAGAAAATCGCCGGCCAGGCCATGCAGGAGGTCGCGAGCAAGGCGGCGGCCGTGTCGAAGGGTGCTATCAAAAAAGAAGCAGCTGGCGCAGTCAAGACAAGGGCCAGGGCTGCAAAAGTCACCAAGAAAAACACGGTGCGCAGCCGTTGAAACCGTGAAGCCGGTAAAGGAGGCCCTGCCATGAAGCTCTTTCCTTATGGACACGCCACCCATCCGCAGTGGGCCATGGCCGCCGGCCTGGTGCTGGCGCAGTTGCGCGCGCAAATGGCACTGCCCGACTACGCGCACAGCCCGACGCTGGCGCTGCTCTACATCACCGACCACTACGCCGCGGCGGCCGAAGATATCCTGGCGCACCTGAGTGCCGAACTGCCCGAGGTCACCGACTGGGCCGGTACCGTGGGCGTGGGCATTGCCGCCAACAACGTCGAGTACTTCGACGAGCCGGCACTGGCGGTCATGCTGTGCGAGCTGCCGACCGACCAGTACCGCGTGTTCTCCGGCGTCGCGCCGCTGGGGCTGGGTTTCGAGGCTCACACCGCGCTGGTGCATGCCGACAGCGAGACGCCCGACCTGGCCGAGCTGATTGCCGAGATGGCCGCGCGCACCGACTCCGGCTACCTGTTCGGCGGCCTGGCCTCGAGCCGCGGCGAAAGCGTGCAGTTCGCCCTCGGCGGCGACGGCTTCATCCGCGGCCAGGGCCGCGCCACCGGCGTCTTCCATGGCGGCTTGAGCGGCGTGGCCTTTGGCGAAGGCGTGCGGCTGGTGTCGCGCGTCACGCAGGGCTGCCTGCCGGTGGCCAAGAGCCATGTGGTGACCGAGGCCGAGCGCAACGTGGTCTTCAAGCTCGACGGCGAGCCGGCGCTCGACGTGCTGCTGCGCGACCTCGATGTCTCGCTCGACCGGCCGCAGCAGGCGCTCGATGCCGTGCGCGCCACGCTGGCCGGCCTGATGCGTCCGGCCGATGCCGCCCATGATGCGATGAGCGATGTGCATGCCGTCAGTCGCACCGGCAACTTCGGCAGCGACGTGCTGGTGCGCCACATCATCGGCCTCGACCCCTCGCGCCAGGGCGTGGCGCTGGCCGACCTGGCCGAACCCGGCATGGAGCTGGCGTTCTGCCAGCGCAATGTGCAGGCCGCGCGCGCCGATCTGATGCGCGTTTGCGCCGAAATCCGCGAAGAGCTGGAGCCGGAGGAGATGACGGTCGGTACCGCGCACGCTCTGGGTGCTTCCGAGCTGGAAGCGGCGCCGCACCCGGCACGGCCGGCACAGCGGATTGCCGGCGCGGTGTACGTGAGCTGCTCCGGCCGCGGCGGGCCGCACTTCGGTGGCCCGAGTGCCGAGCTGCAGATCGTGCGCCGCGCTCTGGGTGATGTGCCGCTGGTGGGCTTTTTTGCCGGCGGCGAGATTGCGCGCCATCACCTCTACGGCTACACCGGCGTGCTGACGGTCTTCACGGCCTAAGCCCGGTTCAACCTTTGCGGCACAGTGGCCCGTCGACCGGGTTCTCCAGGCTGTGGGCGATGGCGCTCACGAGCGCATGCGCCTCTTCGGCCGTGAAGCGTTCCATCAGCGGGCGGGCCACCGCTGCCGGTAGCCGCACCGTGCCGGCGCTGCCGTCGGCGCGCGTGAAGCGCACCCCGGCCACTTGGTGGCTGACCCAGTCCGGCCGTGCCTCGGCGCGCAGCATCTGCTCGTTCATCAGCGCTTCGTAGTCGGCCTCAATGGCCTCCAGTACCTCGTCGTCGGGGTCGTCGGGAATCCTGACGACGAAGCCCTCCATCGCATCCTCCCGCACCTGACAGGCCAGCGCCCGGGCCGCGACCGCCTGCACGAAGCGCTCGCGCAGGTCGGCGTCGAAGAAGATGTACTCGGTGGCCATGGGGCCGCGCGCGTTGGCGTCTATTTGTCCTTGAGCTTCATGATGCCAAGGGCGTTCATCACCATCTTCTCGAACAGCGGCTCCGAAGTGCCGGCCTTCATCTTGCGGATGAAGTACTTCTCGAAGGCAATCTTGGCCAGGTGCACCCACTTGCCCTGCGAGAACCAGTTCACGTTGCGCGGCGGAATCTGCGGCAGCGCCACGAAGCAGGCGCCGGTGTCGCCGAAGTCGGCCAGGCAGACCGCGTTCCAGGTCGCCTTGTGCGTCGGCTCCTGGCCATCGAGCACCTCGCGCAAGTTGTGCGCCGTGGCCGTGACCATGGACTCGATCATGTAGCCTGTCTTGGGGGCGCCGGTGGGCACCGGCGTTACCTCGACCGGCGGAATGGCCACGCACACGCCCACCGCGTAGATGTTCTTGTACTTCGGGTTGCGCTGGTTCTGGTCGATCAGGATGAAACCGCGCGGGTTGGTCAGCCCCTCGATGCCGAACACGGCGTCGATGCCCTTGAAGGCCGGCAGCATCATGGAGTACTTGAAATCCAGCACGTGCTCTTTCTTCGGCGTGCCGTCTTCGTTGTGCTCGGTGACATACATCTTGCCGGCTTCGACCTTGGTGGTCTTGGCATTGCAGATCCACTTGATGTGGCGGTCGCGCATGACCGACTCCAGCAGCCCCTTGGAGTCGCCCACGCCGCCCAGGCCCAGGTGGCCGACATAAGGCTCGGCGGTGACGAAGGTCATCGGCACCTTGTCGCGAATCTTGCGTTTGCGCAGATCGGTGTCCATGATCATGGCGAACTCGTAGGCCGGGCCGTAGCACGAGGCCCCTTGCACAGCACCCACCACCACGTGGCCCGGGTCCTTGACGAAATCCTGCCAGCTCTGCTCGGCTTCCACCGCATGGTCCACATGGCAGATCGAGTGCGTGTGGCCGTTCGGGCCCAGGCCCTCGACCTCGTCGAAGGCCAGCTTCGGCCCGGTGGCGATGACGAGGTAGTCGTAGTCGATGCTGCGGCCATCGTCGAGCTCGATCTGGTTTTTCTCCGGGTGCACCCGCTTGGCACCGACGCCGATGAAGTCGATCTTCTTCTTCGCCAGCACCGGCCCGATCTCCAGCTCGATGTCGTCGCGCGTGCGCCAGTTCACCGCCACCCAGGGGTTGGACGGCACGAAGTGGAACTTCGGGTTGTTGGAAATGACGGTGATCTTGTCTTCCGCGCGTGCCAGCTCACGCATTTCATACGCCATCGGCATGCCGCCGATGCCTGCGCCGAGAATCACGATATGGGCCATGGTGTTGTCTCCTGTAAATGGCTGTAAGGGACAGCCTGCATCGGGCTGCCCATCTTGTCGGACTTCCTGGTGATTTATATGCCCCGGCGGGTATCTGGCGATTGATCTATATCAAGCGATCGGCCTCTCAGCGTCGCAAGGCGGCAAAGGCCTCGAACTCCCAACTGCGCATGGCCAGCAGCAAGGTATACCCCTCGCGCTCCTTTTCTGCAAGTTTCTGGTCGGCCAGGTGCTGCTGGGCAAAGTCCTGCGCCACGCGCTGCAGGCGTTCCACGAACGAGGGCGCCAGGCTGCGGCTGATCGAGCCGTGCACCAGCAGCAGGCCTTCGCCGTGGCCGTCGAAACCGCCGGAGAAGTAGTCCAGCACGGCGTGCTCGCGGAAGTAATGCATCACCGGGCCGTGCGGCCGCCAACGGAAGGTCTTGGCCAGTTTCAGGCGATAGCGGTTGAGTGGTCGCAGCTCGATGATGCCGATGCGGTCCAGTTGCGCCAGGTACTTGATGCCTTCGGCCTCGCTCAGCCGGTAGCTGGTCACGATCTGCTCCAGCGTCCACTGGCTCAGCACACAAATGGCCACCAGCAACAGCTTCTTGTCGGCCACCACCGCTTTCTCCTGCGCCTGCGTCAGCTCGGCCAGCAGCGGCTGGGCGTCGGCCACGCGCCGGGCCAGCTCGGCAAAGTCCAGCCTGAGGGCGCGGCAGATGGCGTCGATGCGCGACAGCGGCATGTCGCCTTTGGCCAGCATGCGCTTGACGCTGCTCTCGGCCAGCCCGAGCTTCTTCGCCAGGTCGGCATAGGTCATCTGGGCAGACTTGAGTTCCTTCTTCAGGGTGAGAACGAGATCGGCAGTGGTGCTCATGGGCTGCTCCTTGGTATCGATTATGGATACTTGAAGTCCAAAAAATAATCCAAGTATCAATTTAACCCGATGCAAACGCCATGGCCACAGACACTGCGGTCTTGTTTGATCAAGGGGAAGCCATGAGGCAACACATTCAGAAGCTGGGGCAGAATCCCACAGGCAGTACCGGCCCGCGCCCTGGCGCACGCGGCGCTGCCGCCACACAACAACAAATCAAGGAGGAGACAGCCTTGCGCGACTTCGACGACACCTGGCCGCCCACGCCGCAGGCCGCGGCCCATGACGTGCATCCCAACCAGTTTGCCCTGCTGCGCCAGCGCCGCTTCGCGCCCTTCTTCTGGACGCAGTTCTGCGGCGCCGCCAACGACAACCTGTTCAAGTTCGCCTTCACCGTGATGGTGACCTACCAGCTCAGCATCGGCTGGCTGCCGCCGGCCATGGCCGGGCTGGTGATCGGCGCGCTGTTCATCCTGCCTTTCCTGCTGTTCAGTGCCACCAGCGGCCAGCTGACCGACAAGTTCGAGAAGACGGCCATGATCCGCTTCGTCAAGAATCTGGAGATCGCCATCATGGGGTTGGCGGCCTGGGGCTTTGTGATGGGCAATGTACCGGCGCTGCTGGTCTGCACCTTCATGATGGGTCTGCACTCCACGCTGTTCGGCCCGGTGAAGTTCGCCTACCTGCCGCAGGTGCTGCACGAGCGCGAGCTCACCGGCGGCAACGGCATGGTGGAGATGGGCACCTTCGTTGCCATCCTGCTCGGCAATGTGGTGGGCGGGCTCATCGTCGCCTTGCCCGAAGTGGGCCACCAGAACGTGGCCATGGCCTGCGTCGGCCTGGCGGTGCTGGGGCGCGTGGTGGCGGCGCGCATTCCGCGCGTGCCCGCCACCGACCCCGGCCTGAAGATCAACTGGAACCCGGTGAGCGAAACCTGGCGCAACCTCAAGTTGGCGCACGGCAACATCGTGGTGTTCCGCTCGCTCTTGGGCATCAGCTGGATGTGGTTCTTCGGTGCCGTGTTCCTGAGCCAGTTCCCCAGCTTCGCCAAGGAAGTGCTGCACGGCAACGAGCAGGTGGCCTCGCTGCTGCTGGTGGTGTTCTCCATCGGCATCGGCGTCGGCTCGCTCTTGTGCGAGGTGCTGAGCCGCCGCCATGTGGAGATCGGCCTGGTGCCGCTGGGCGCCATCGGCATGAGCGTGTTCGCCATGGACCTGTATTTCGCCTCGCGCGGCTTGCCCGCGTCCGAGGTCATGGGCCTGGCCGCCTTCCTGGCACAGAGCGCGCACTGGCGCGTCATGGCCGACCTGCTGCTGCTCAGCCTGTTCGCCGGCCTGTACAGCGTGCCGATGTACGCGCTCATCCAGCTGCGCAGCCAGCCCACCCATCGGGCCCGCATCATCGCCGCCAACAACATCCTCAACGCCCTGTTCATGATCGCCAGCTCGGTGCTGGCCGGCCTGCTGCTGAAGCTGGAGATGAGCATCCCGCAAATCTTCTTCCTCACCGGTCTGGCCAACGCGGTGGTGGCGCTTTACATCTTCCTGCTGGTGCCCGAGTATTTGCTGCGCTTCGTGGCCTGGGTGCTGAGCCACTTCGTCTACCGCTTCAAGGTCACGGGCGACGACAACATCCCGACCGAGGGCGCGGCCATCCTGGCCTGCAACCACGTGAGCTTTGTCGACGCCGTGCTGCTGCAGGCCGCCAGCCCGCGCCCCATCCGCTTCATCATGGACCACCGCATCTTCAAGGTGCCGGTGCTGGGCTGGTTGTTCAAGCTGGCCAAGGCCATCCCCATCGCCCCGCGTGCGGAAGACCCGGCGGCCTACGAAGCGGCCTTCGCCGCCGCGGCCCAGGTGCTGAAAGAAGGCGATCTGCTCGCCATCTTCCCCGAAGGCGGCATCACCCAGGACGGCACGCTGCAAGAGTTCAAAGGCGGCATCATGAAGATCCTGGAGCAACAACCGGTGCCGGTGGTGCCTATGGCGCTCACTAATCTGTGGGGCTCTTTCTTCAGCCGCATCGAGCTGGTGGGCGGCAAGCCGACGGCGATGGCCAAGCCGTTTCGGCGTGGCATCTTTAATTCGGTGGGGTTGAATGTGGGGGCGCCGCTGGAGGCCACTGAGGTGCAGTTGGAGGGGCTGAGGGAGAAGGTGGCAGGCTTGCGGGAACCAGCCGTAGCGGGCTGACGCTTCTGCAGTTTCTGCGTGGTTTCACAGCTTTGTTAATGCAAAAGTAGTTGGTGCCTTGCTGGAAACCTCAATGAAATCAATGGCATGGCGTGCATGAGCCGAATACCCCCGCCTCTGGACTGCCTTGTTACTCCGCGCATTTGCGGGTTTTCACGGTTTGCTAATAGACGTAGCCTGAACCGTTTATCGGGCAAATGCTGATATAAAACAATTACTTAGACGCGCCAAGGGAGGTGCAAACAATGAACATCCGGCCATGTTATTTCGCACTTTTGCGATCTAAATTAAGTTATGCGTCTTGATCCGCACATGCTGAAACGTCTGTTGCTGGCTGCACTTCTGGCGGCGCCCTTTGCAGCTTGGGCATTCCTCAAGCCCGTTCGAGTCTTGGCTCCTGAGTGGAATGGTGTCTCCTGCCTAAGCAACATCATTTGTACAGACGATCCATCACGTTACGCTGTCGCGTCGAATCTTTATGAGAGCGCTCGCCAATTTGTTGAAGCCGAAGTTGGCCCAATGGAACGCAAACCCCGCGTAGTTTTCTGCTTCACGGACAGTTGCTTCCAATCGTTCGGTCTTGGCAGGCGGTCTGCTGCAACGCTTGGAACAGTGGCTATCGTGGTCAGTCCTCGCGCGTGGCAGCCGCACTATGTCCGCCACGAAATGCTTCATCACGTTCAGAACGAACGGCTAGGTAGCCTCAAGGTGTGGATGATCAGCCCCGAATGGTTTGTTGAGGGTATGGCTTATTCGCTCAGCGAAGACCCACGGCCGGTACTGAGTGAGCCGTGGCAGCATGACCGAACTGAATTCGAGGCATGGTTTCGGCAGGTTGGCAAAGATCGTTTGTGGGAGGCTGCAGCGAATCTATGAAGACGCATAACCCTGCGGTCCACCGGACGCTGCGCGATAAAGACGCGCAGCGCCGGTGACCTCCACCTTAGGCCTCAGAACTCAACCTCTACTCTAGGCATGCATGATCAAGTTCGTCGGTGGTGTCCCTGTCCTGCCGAAACATAGGCTCTCTTGTCACTGCGGTACCGTCGTCCTTGAACTCGACCTACCGGATGGCATCGTCAACCCTCGTCGGTGCGACTGCTCCATTTGTCGCAGAAAGGGTGCAATCGTCGCCTCGGTTCTGCTCTCGGGCATCACCGTAATCCAAGGCGAAGAAGCACTGAAGCTCTACCAGTTCAACACGAAGGTGGCCAAGCACTACTTCTGCTCAAACTGCGGCATCTACACACATCATCAACGCCGCTCGTTCCCCGATCAGTATGGCTACAACGTTGGCTGCCTGGACGGCATCAATCCCTTCCATCTGGAGCCGGTGCCGTTGAACGATGGGGTCAACCATCCATCAGACCGCAAACCATGAAGAAAGGTATCTTCCGTCTTGCATCGCGACTGAGGCCTAACCCCTCGTATATGGCTTCTCCTTAAATGCAAGAAATTGACCGGGTGGGGACCGTCGGGTAAAGCGCCTGAAGTTGGAAAACGAGCGTGGGGTCAGGTCTTGCATCCCAACACTCCCAATCGTATTCTCGGCGGAACACGTAGCATCACAAGCAAGAGATGAAGGAGGTGTCCATGAAGAAACTCCCCCTCAGCAAAGCCTTCACCCTGCTGGAGCCCGGCCCGGTGGTGCTCATCACCACGCATGACGGCCAGCAGAGCAACATCATGACCATCTCGTGGACCATGGTGGTGGACTTCACGCCGGTGTTTGCCATCACCACCGGGCCGTGGAACCATTCCTTTGCCGCCATGCGCAAGACCAAGGAATGCGTGATTGCTATTCCCCCAGTGGACCTGCTGGACAAGGTGGTGGGCGTGGGCACCTGTTCGGGTACCGACACGGACAAGTTCGCCAAATTCAAACTCACGCCGCTGCCGGCCAGCCAGGTCAAGGCGCCGCTGATCAAGGAGTGCCTGGCCAATATCGAGTGCCAGGTGATCGACTACAACAAGAAGCACAGCATCGTCATCCTGCAAGGCGTGGCCGCCTGGGTGGATGCCACGCGCAAGGAACGGCGCATGCTGCACGCCGTGGGCGACGGCACCTTCATTGCAGACGGCCGCAAGCTGGATCGCCGCAAGGCGATGCGCTCCAAGCTCCCGGCCGGCGTCTGACTTTCTGGCGGCAACCCATTGAGGTGCGCACGGCTCGCAGACCCTGGAAGGTATCGAATATCGATACCATAAAGACAATTTACCGCAACGTGTATTGAAATAAGCCTCCGTCGGACGCTCTGCCTTGCACACTGCTTGCATGTTCAACCACCCGAAGGGGTTTACATGCAAGTCCTGATTCGCGCGATTCCAAAGCCTGCTCCCTGCTGGTCTGGCTTTCCTTCCTGGTCGCCGCAGCGCCCTGCGTGCTGAATAAGGTCAACCTGATCTAAAACCAATCATTCAAGGAGTCGTCATGAAACATCGTATCGCTATTGTTTTGATAGCTGTTTGCGCAATATTCGTGGGGGCTGGTGCCGCATTTGATGCCAAAGCACAGACGGACGCCTCGGCCCTGAGCGCGGTGTCGGCGCTGCCGGTGGCCTCGGTCGTGGTGGCGGGCAGTGCGGCTGCCAGCGCCGTGGTGGTGGTGCCAGTGGCCCTGTCCACCGCCGGTGCGGTGCTGGTGGTCAAGACGGTGGAGTCCACGGCGCGCGGCACGGTCTATGTGTTGGAGCGTGTCTCCGACGGCGCGCGCGCCAGCATCGAGGTGGTTGGCAAGGGGGTGTCTACGGTGGCGCTGAGCGTGGGCACGGTGGTGACAGTGAGCGTCATCGGGGCCGGTGTGGTGCTGTCGGCCGCGGGCGAGGCGATTGCCTTCATCCCCAACGCGCTGGGCCGCGCCCTGCTGCACAACGAACGTCTGACGTACTGAGGTGGCCATGAACGTTTTGCTTCACCTCATGAAGACGATCTGGCTGCGCAGTGCGGCGGCACTGCTGATGGCCGCTGTGCTTGTGCTGCCGGCCCATGCCGGGCGCTCCTGCGACGCCCAGCCGCTGAAGGCGCAGACGGTGGAGCGCGGCCTGGCGCTGGCCGAGCGCACGCTCAAGGCGCTGGACGCCAGCGAGGCGCGCGTGGTGGTGCTGGCGCGCGCCGGGCAGGACCTCAGCAAGTACGGCCTGCGCTATTCGCACCTGGGCCTGGCCTACCGCCAGCCGGATGGCAACGGGGGCCATGTGTGGCGCGTGCTGCACAAGCTCAACCATTGCGGCACGCAGGAAGCGGCCCTGTACCGCCAGGGCCTGGGCGAGTTCTTTCTTGACGACCCGTGGCGGTTGGAGGCCGCCTGGGTGGTGCCCGCGCCCGCGGTGCAGGAGCGGCTGCTGGCCCTGTTGCTGGACGAGCAGCGTGCTCTCAGCCTGCACCAGCGGCCCTACAACATCGTGAGTTATGTGTGGGGGCTGAAGTACCAGCAGTCCAACCAGTGGGCCATCGAGACGCTGGCCGCGGCCATGGAACCTGGCGTCGAGACGCGCCAGCAGGCGCAGGCCTGGCTGCAGTTCAAGGGCTACCAGCCCACGGTGCTGAAGATCGGCCCGCTCTCGCGCCTGGGCGGCCGCTTGAGCGCCGCCAACGTGGCGTTCGACGACCATCCGAACGAGAAGCGTTTTTCCGATCGCATCGAAACCGTGACGGTGGATTCGGTGTTTGCCTGGCTGCAGCGCACGCAACTGGGGGAAGCGCCAGTGGTGCTGCGCTGAGCGCGGTGCGGGTCTTGCCGAGTGGTCTGCCGCTCGGGTTTGACGCTAAGATGGATTGCATCATTTGAGGAGCAACGTCACCATGACCCAAGCCCTGTCTCACTGGCGCTTCTTCCGCGCCGGCGGTTTCGACCAGGTCCGGCTCGATACCGCCGAAGAACTGCTGGCCATCGACCAGCTTGATCAAAAACTCTGGGTGGCGCTGTCATGTCCGGTCAAGGGCATCGAGTTCGACAGCCGCACTCTGGCTTTTGTGGACAGCGATGCCGATGCGCAGGTGCGTGCGCCCGAACTGATCGCCGCCGTGCAGTGGGCCGGCGCCCGCTTGAAGCATCCCGAAGTGCTGGCGCAGCAGCTGCCGGGCGTACCGCTGGACGCCATCCGCGACGATGACGCCGAGGGGCTGCAGATTGCCATGGCCGCGCGCGAGTTGCTGGCCGACATTGGTGGTAATGACGGCATGGTGACGGTGGAAGCGGCCAGTGCCGCCCAGGTGCGCTACGCCGAGCGGGCGCTGGCAGCGTGGCAGGCTGCCGGCCAGGCGGCGCAGCCGCTGGGCGACGCCACCGAGGCCGCCCATGCCGCCCTGCTGGCGGTGGCCGAGAAAGTGGAAGACTGGTTCGTGCGCTGCCGGTTGGCGGCGTTCGACACGCGCGCGGGGGACGCGCTCAATGCGGCCGACGAAACCCTGAGCAGCCTGGGCAGTGGCGGCACGCTCACCGCCGATGCCGACGACATTGCCGCGCTGCCGCTGGCGCGCGTGCAGGCCGGCGCGGCCCTGCCGCTGGGTGCCGGCCTCAACCCGGCCTGGGCCGCGCGCATGGCCACCCTGCGCGACGCAGCGGTGACGCCGCTGCTGGGCACCCGCGAGGCGCTGAGCGAAGCCGACTGGCTGGCCCTGAAGGATAAGTTGGCACCCTATGTGACCTGGCTGGCGGGCAAGCCCGATCCGGCGGCCGAGGGCGACGGCGTGCGCTCGCTGGAAAAGCTGGCCCACTACGTGCGCGACCTGATGCCGCTGGCCAACAACTTCGTCGCCTTTCGCGACTTCTACACCCGGCAGGGTAAGGCCACGTTCCAGGTCGGCACGCTGTACCTGGACGGCCGTTCCTGCGATCTGTGCGTGGCGGTGAACGATGCCGGCCGGCATGCGGCGCTGGCCACG